>Ga0335076_10006760_pt1 | contig 11572 bp, 8 predicted proteins | sample Lox_Sample_25_FD_206717 | JGI IMG/M metagenome (GOLD analysis project Ga0335076, IMG submission 206717) | Soil microbial communities from Loxahatchee National Wildlife Refuge, Florida, United States - Lox_Sample_2.5 | ecosystem: Environmental > Terrestrial > Soil > Wetlands | place: USA: Florida... | reverse complement strand
CACCGAGTCGACCGTGCTCGGGCCGTTCCACGTGGTGGAATCGCCGGTTCGGTCGCTCGGCGACAACATCGACCTGGTGGGCACCGGCACCCCGTGCGTGATCACGGGCCGCGTTGTGTCGACCGACGGGTCGCGGCTCCCCGGCGCCACCATCGACGTATGGCAGGCCAACGACCAGGGCTTCTACGACGTGCAGCAGCCGGACGTGCAGCCGCGCACCAACGGCCGCGGGCTGTTCACCGCCGACGCCAACGGCGAGTTCTGGTTCCGCACGGTCGTGCCGAGCCATTACCCGATCCCGACCGACGGCCCGGTCGGCGGGCTGCTGATCGCGACCGGCCGGCACGCCTTCCGGCCGGCGCACATCCACTTCATCGTGGAGGCCCCCGGCCACCGGCCGCTGACCACGCACATGTTCGTGGCCGGCAGTAAGTACATCGAGTCCGACACGGTGTTCGCGGTAAAGAAGTCGCTGGTCGCCGACTTCGAGGAGGTCACGGACCCGGCGCTGGCGGAGGAGTGGAAGGTCGGCAAGGTGCCGTTCAGGCACGCGGACTTCGAGATCATCATGCAGCCGGGGTCGTAACTAACCCCCGATGACTTCCTGGTCGCGGGTGATCGTGAGCGCGGTCCAGGCGCCGAGGTGAATCCGGTCGCCGTCGTGCAGCGCCACGGCCTGATTCGCCGGGATCGTGTTGCCGTTCACGAACGTGCCGTTCTCTGACCCGGGGTCCACGACGGACCAGGTCCCGTCCGGTCCGGCGACGAGCAGCGCGTGCAGCCTCGACACGCCGGGGTCGGCGGGCGGGCCGGTAAGGTCGATCTCCGGGTGGATGCCGCGGGAGACGCTGCGCCGCCCGACGCGAACCTCGGCGCCGGACAGTCGGAACCGCCGTTCCGGGCAGTAGTCGGGGAAACTGAGCTCGGACGCGTCGGCGCCGACGGCCGCGACGACCCGGTCGAAGTACAGGCGGTCGGCGGTGACCACTGCCGTCCAGGTGGCCGTGACCGGAGGCGTTGTGGCGGGGGCCGGGGGTGTCGCGACGGGGGCCGGCGGCGTCGCGGCGGAGGCCGGTGGCGTCGCGGCGGGCGGGGGCGCCACCGGGGACAGCCCGGCCGGGCCCCCCACGGGGGCCGAGGCTGCCGTGGTGAAATCGTGGCCGCAGGACTCGCAGAACTGGCCGGTGCGCGCGGCACCGCACTGCGGGCAGGCTTCGGCGGGCGCGGGCATGGTGGCGGTGGCGCCGCCATCCGGCGGGAACTCCGCCACGGCGCCGATGCGGATGCCGCACACGTCGCAGAAGTCGTCGCTCGCCGAGTCGTGGCCGGACGCGCAGGTCGCCATCGCTATCCCTTCTTGACGCGGACTGTCTTGGTGGACCTGGTGTCGAGGGCCATCTCGTCGGCGGCTTCTACCTTTTTCTTCAGCCGCACGGTGCCGGTGGCCTCGTCCACCACGTCGACCACCTTGGCCAGCAGCCGGGCCGTGTCCTCGTTGCCGGCCTGGTGCGCCAGCGCCACTGCCCGGCCCAGCTTGGAGGTAGCCGTGGCCTCATCGCCCTGCTGCCGCGCTTCCAGGCCCTCCTGAATCACGGCGGCCAGCTCGGCCTGCCCGGTGTAGTGCGCGACCCCGGGGCTGATCCTGGTCGACAGCGCCTCATCCTCAGTCCACGTCGCCTTGATCAGCCCCTGCCCGAGCACCTGCTGCCCGTCAGCCGAGGAGGCCACCAGGCTGACCCGGGCGGCGAGCATCTCCGCTCCGACGCTGGCGGCGTTCACCTGGACGCCGACGTGGTAGTCCCGGCTCTCGCCCGGTGCCCACGCGCCGGTCGGGTAGTCGCCGGCCTGCGCGCCGGACGTCACCCGCCGGCCGGTCAGGTCGTCGATGGCCGGCGCGACCTGCTTGACGAACCGCACCGTCACCTGCTGCGGCGTCCACACTCGCAGCAGCACGTCGGGCAGCTGCTTGCTCATCGCGCCGCGCGTCATCTCCTCGAAGTCCGCCGCCAGCCCCGCCGGGTCCGGCACGATGTCGACGGTGCCGAGCAGCGCGGTGGAGATCTTGCGCATCTCCTTCACCTCCCAGTCGGTGCCCACGCCCCGGCAGTCGCAGCGGAACACGCCCTCACACAGCCCGATCGCCGCGGCGAGCTCCTCGGGCGACTCGTGCTGGTTCTTCCCGTCGGTGAGCAAGATCGCATGGCGCAGGGTCGCCGGGCAGGACTGGAAGATCTGGTACGCCCCCCTTAGCCACTGGCCGATCGCGGTCCCGCCATTGGCCTGCATCTCGCGCAGGACGCGCTTGGCCTCGGCTCTCGTGACGTCATCCGCGACCGCCATGGTCCCGTCAGTCGGGTAGACGGCCCAGGCCTCGGTGGTGCCCGCGACGACCGCGAACCAGGTGCCGTCCGTGAGCACGTCCACCGCCGCCGCCGTGGCCGCGCGCGCCTCCCTGATCTTGGACGTCGGATGGTCCATCGACCCTGAGCAGTCGACGATGATGATCTCCGCGCTGCCTTCGGAGCCGCCGGCTGGACCGCCAGGCCCTGGCGACGGCATGTCTCCCGACGCGTCCGCGGTGACGGTGACGACCGCGCTGACGTCGCGCCCGCCTACCGGCAGGTACGGGTTCTGGTCGATGTCCACGGTGAAACCGGGCAGGCTGGGCATCGCTATCTCCTCGATAAGGACTCGGGCCACACGGGCGGGAACGGTGCGAGCACCGCGGTTATGTTGTCGGCGCCGCCCGCGTCTACCGCGAACTTCACCAGCGTCACGGCGGCGGCGAGCGGGTCGGCCTGCGCGGCCGGCAGTGCCATGGCGGCGAGGTCGGCCGGCTCCGGCCGGTAATTCCACAGTCCGTCCGAGCAGACGAGCACCACGCCGGGACCCGCTGGCTCAAATCGCGCCACATGCGGCTCCGGGTCGGGCATGTCCGCGCCAAGCCACCGGGTGATGACGTGCGCCTGCGGCGACGCCATCGCCTCCTCCACGCTGGCGAGGCGGGACGCGACCAGCTCCTCAGCGAGCGAGTCGTCCGTGGTGAGGAACCGTGAATCCGAACCGTCGGCGGCGAGCCAGTAGACCCGGCTGTCACCGAGCCAGCACACCGTCACGGCGGCTTCGTCCACCACCGCCGACGCGTACGTCGCGGCGGGCGCGCCCGCCGGTCCCGCCAGGTCAGCCAGCGCCCGCCCGCCGGCCAGCGCGGCCGTGACGGACGCGGCCGCCGGGTCGTCACCCGAGCGCACCGCGGCGAGCAGCACTCGCACCGCGGCCCGGACCGCCACCAGGGACGCCTCGTCGGCACGGGGCGCCGACGAAACGCCGTCGCATACCACCGCCACCGCGGCTGGCCCGCTGGGGCCGACGGTGCAGGCCAGCGCCATCGCGTCTTCGTTGCGGCTGTGCCGCAGGCCGCGGTCGGTCACGCCTGCCGCCACTCCGATGTCGAGCTCCACGTGGTCCCTGACGGTCGGCACCTTGCGCCCGCAGGACTCGCAGTAGCCTTCCGCGCTGACCCCGGCTGGCGCGGCCGAGTCGTCGGCGGAGCAGACCGGGCACTCGAGCACGCCGGCGTCCGCGCCAGGGCTGACCGCGGCCGGGGCCAGGGGCGAGCCGCATGTTTCGCAGAATCCGTCAGCGGCGTCGAACGGCTGGCCGCAGGAGGGGCAGCGGTAGGTCATGTCCAGGTCCTCGGCCTGATCTGGTTAGCCATGTCCACCAGTTCCACCCTGCGCGCGGGGTCCGGCGTGAGGCCTGCCAGCACTCGGTACCCGCGCTCAAGACCGAACCGCAGCGCGCGCTCGTTCGGCTCGCAGCCGAGAATGGGCGCGTAGCCCGCGGGTGCGCCCGACTGCGGGATGCCGCCTGCCGCGGTGCCGGATACCAGGTCCAGCGCCGCATGCAAGATCTCCAGGGTGAGCTGCTCCCGGCGCAGGTCGTCAAGGGACAGCTTCACCAGGCGCTCGCCGGCCTCGTGGACGTCGGAGCCCGACACCTTGTCCCCGGCGGCGACAAGCAGCCGGACCGCGGCGATCTGTGCGGCCGCATAGTGGCTCGACGTCTCGGGGACGGCGGCGACCGCGGCGATGGCGGCGCGGCGGTCGCCGGCCGCCAGGCAGGCCCGTGCCGCGCCGAACGCGGCGCTGATGCACGACCGGTCGGTCGTCCAGACGAGCTGGTAGTAGCTGCGTGCGGCGGCCATCTGGCCGGCCGCCTCGGCAGCGAAGCCGAGTGCCAGCTTGGGAGCGAGTTCGCCGGGCAGTTCGTCGTAGACGGCGCTGAACGCCGCCCGCGCTGTCTCGGGCTGCCCCTCGGCGATCGCGCACAGCCCGTGGTACCAGTCGAGCCGCCAGTCGGCTGGGTCGGCCGCGGCCATCGTGGCCAGGTGGCGCCCTGCCGCCGCCGGATCACCGTCCATGATCAGGGCGCGGACCAGCGCCAGGCGGGTCTCCGGCGACGCGGCCACTGCCGGCGGGGCGCCTCCGTCGCCTGCGATGGCGGCGACCAGCGACGACACCTGATGCTCCGGCTCCAGTCCGCCCAGTGTCGCCAGGTACCCCGCGGCCGGGTCCGTGCCGTCCGCGAGCGGCGCGGGCAGCCCGGCGATCACCTCGGCCGCCGGTGGCGGGCTGACCAGGACGCCCGCGCTGCCGTTCGGCGTGGGCACCGGTGTCAGGCCGGTGCCCACTGCCCGCAGTTCGGGGCTGAACACCTGGGAGAACGTCGGCCGCGCCTTGCCGTCGGCACGCGAGAGCACCTCACGCAGCACTCCGGTGATCTGCTCGGCCATCTCGCCCGCCGACTGGAAACGGCGGTCCGGCTGGGCGTGCGTGGCGCGGCGCAGCAGCCGGGCGAACGATTCCTGCTCGGCCAGCAACGGCACAGAATCAGGCAGCCGGTACTTGTAGTCCCCCTGGTACCCGGCGAACTCAAAGGTGAGCACGGCAAGCGCCCGGCCGACCGTGAACAGGTCCGAGCTCGGGGAGGGACCGTCCGTCTCGATTTCCGGGGCCTGGTAGCCGACCGTTCCGTAGATGGGGCCGTCGCCGTCGATCTGCCGGACGCCGCCCATGTCGATGAGCTTGAGCTGCTCCTCTGTCTGGATCACGTTGTCCGGCTTGAAGTCGCAGTAGACGAGCCCCCGGTCATGCAGGTAGCCGAGCGCGGGCAAGATCTCGATCGCGAAGGCGAGCGCGTGGGCAAGGGGCACCACCGCGCCGCGCTGCCGGGCCTCTACGCGGATCTCCTTCAGCGACTTGCCGCCGACGTATTCCATGACGATGTAGCCGGCGCTCTCACCGTCGCGCCTGCTGGCGTGCTGGACGAAGTTGTAGATCCGGACGATGTTCGGGTGCTCGACCCGCGCGAGGAACTGCCGCTCCGCGACCGCGGCGGCCATTGCGTCCGCGTCGCCGGTGTTGAGCAGCCCCTTGAGCACCACCCACCGGTCGCTGACGTTGCGGTCCCTCGCCAGGTAGATCCAGCCGAGGCCGCCGTGCGCGAGGCACCCGAGGACCTCGTACTGCCCGGCGACGAGCTCGCCGGGCTCGAGCTTGGGGGTGAAGGAGTACCGGGCGCCGCAGTGCCTGCAGAACCCGTCGGCGAGGCCGGGACGGCCATCGCGCGACTGGCCGACGAGCTGCCCGCAGTTCCCGCAGAACCGCCGGTTCTCGGGGACCGAGGGGTCGGAGAGGATCGCGGTCACCGGATCGCGGGCCGGGACCGGCGGCACCTCAACGAGCCCGGCGCCGAGCATGCCGCGGGAGGACCTGCCGCCGCTGCCCCGCGAGGGCCGGGTGCCGCGCCTGCTGCCCGAGCCGCTGCCGCTGCCCCCCGCGGACCAGTGCGCCGACCCTGAGCCGTTGCCCGTCGGGGTGGTCGCCGCGACCGTCGCGGCGCCGGGTACCGCGGCGTGCGCCGGCCCCGTGGCGCCGGCAGTCCCGGCAAGGGCGGGCGTCGGCGCCGTGAGCACTGGCGCCAGGCCGCAGACGACGCAGTATCCGTCTTCGATCGTTCCGCCGCACCCTGGCTGGGTGCATGCCACAGCCGTCACCGCCGCCGCCTTTCCGCCGCGAGGATCGCTTGCTGGTATCCGGTTACCGCCGCCGCGGCCGCCGCCAGGTCGCAGGGCGCCGTCCACAGCAGCTCGTACGCCTGGTTATAGCGCGCGGCCAGGTCGCCGTCCTCGGCCGCCCCCAGACGGCCGGCCTTGGACTTGTACGCCCCCAGAAGACCACGCAGTTCATCCCGGCGGCCGAGGGCAGTGGCCACGCTTCGCTGCGAATCTTCTGTCGCGGCAGTGGCCGCGGCCAGATCGCTGTGGCACCTGTCCAGCTCGGCCTGCAGCCGGGTCCACCGGCCCGCGGCCGCGAGCTTGGTCAGGCTGGCAATCGGCGGCTCGGTGATCTCCGGTGGCAGCGGCGGCATGCCGGTGATCCGCTCGGCGGCGTGGCGCCACGCCGCGATGGCGTCCTCGCGCGCCGCCCGCGCCGCGGCGGTCGCGGTCCTGAGCTCGTCGATCATGCGCTGCGTCTGCGCCCGCAGCCGGTCGAGCTCGGCTATCCGCGCGGTGAGGTCCGCCACCTGCTTTTTCAGCTGGTCTGCGGCGAAGGTGTCGGCCTGGCCGTCATGCCAGTGCGTGAGCGGATCGGCGTTCACGTCGGCGCGTAGCGAGTCCAGGCTGGCCTGGGCATCGCGGAACGCGGTGCCGATGTCATCACCGAGGCCGTCGGCCAGCGGCCTGGCGCGCGTCAGTTCCTCCGCCACCGCGTCCAGTCGGCGGCCTACCTCGGCCCAGACCGTCTCGACAGCGGAGGTCACCTCGGCTACCTCCGTGAAGGCCCGGCGCATCGCGGCGACCGCGGCCTCGAGCGTGAGCTCCTGCCAGCCTGTGTCGGCGAGGTCCCGGCGCGCCAGCGGCGCGCGGGCACGGGTCAGCCGGACCGAGGTGCCGGTGAGCAGTCCGGTCAGCTCAGGAAGATTCCTGTACCGCACCGGGCGACCGCTGACACCGAGCTCGTCCACCCGGTCTACGACGGCCGAGTACGCCACGTAGGTCTCCCACAGGCTGGCCAGCGTCGCCGACGCTTTGTCCCAGCGCTCCCGTGTCCGCCCGCTCAGCGGCGCGCCGTCGAGCAACTGCCTTGTGTAGCTGCCGTCCAGCTCGAGGAGGTTCGCCTGAATGACGTCCCGCTCGGCGAGCACATCGGCGGCCCGCCGCTCCGCCTCCTGCTCGGCGGTCACGGCAACCCCTCCTTGACCCGTACTGTCTTCGTGGACCTGATATCGAGCGCCATCTCGTCGGCGGCTGCCACCTTCTTCTTCAGCCGCACCGTCCCGGTTGCCTCGTCCACCACGTCCACCACCTTGGCCAGCAACCGCGCCGTGTCCCCATTCCCGGCCCAATGCGCCAGCGCCACCGCCCGGCCCAGCCTAGCGGTCGCGGTCTCCTCATCGCCCCGCTTGCTCGCCTCGAGGCCGTCGCGGATCGCGTCAGCCAGCTCTTCTTGCCCCGTGTGGTGCGCGACCCGCTGGTTGATCCGCGTTGACAGCTCCTCGTCGTGGGTCCGCTCTGCCATGATGAGGCCCTGTCCGAGGACCTGCTGGCCGTCCGGAGAGGAGGCCAGCAGGCTCACCCGGGCGGCCAGCATCTCCTGGCCAATGTCTGGGGTGTCCAGCTGGATACCGACGTGGTAGTCCCGGGTTTCTCCCGGTGCCCACGCGCCGGTCGGATAATCGCCGGCCTGCGGACCGGACTGGACCCGGCGTGTCGTCAGGTCGTCGATGGCCGGGGCGACCTGCTTGACGAACCGCACGGTGGCCTGCTGCGGGGTCCGCACCCGGAGGAGCACGTCGGGCAGCTGTTTGCTCATCGCGCCGCGCATCATCTCTTGGAAGTCCGCCGCCAGCCCCTCGGGGTCCGGCACGATGTCGACGGTGCCGAGCAGTGCGGTGGAGATCTTGCGCAGCTCGCTCACCTGCCAGTCGGTGCCGACGCCCCGGCAGTCGCAGCGGAACGCGCCCTCGCACTGCTCGATCGCCGCATCAAGTCGTCGATTGCGCCGCTCGATGTTCGGCCCGTCGGTCAGCAAGATCGCGTGCCGCAGCGTCGCCGGGCACGACTGAAACATCTGGTACGCCAGCCGCAGCCAGGCGCTCATCGCCGTTCCGCCGCGCAGCCCCAGCATGCGGACGGCCTGCTTAGCCTCTTCCCGCGTTCGCTCGTCAGCGACAGCCATCGTCCCGCCCGCCGGGTAGACACGCTGCGCGCTGCCAGCGCCGCCGATGATCGCGAACCAGGCGCCGTCCCTGATCACGTCCACCGCGGCCGCCGTGGCCGCGCACGCCTGGACGACCTTGCTTATCGGCATGCCCATCGAATTTGAGCGGTCAATGATGATGATCTCCGCGCTGTCCCCGGCCGGGCGTGGCTCGTCCCCAGTCTGGCCCGCTGTTACGGTGACGATCGCGCTGACGTCGCGTCCGCCCGCTGGCAGGTACGGGTTCTGGTCGATGTCGACGGTGAAACCCGGCAGGCTTGTCATGGCTGGTCAGTCCGCGTACCGCGCGGCCGGCGGGGTTGGCGCCGGGGTGCCGACCCAGCGGGCATAGCTGGCCGCCCAGCCGCCGTCGGCCTCGTATTGCGCTAGGACCGCGTTCACGAACCGCACGAAGTCCGGATGCTGCTTCGCGATCGCGAGCCCGTACGGCTGGGGGGCCAGCAGCGGGCCCACCACCTTGGTGAACGGGTCCTGGGCATGGAGTCCGGCGAGGATCGCGTCGTCGGTGGAGACCGCCGCGACCTGTCCCTGCTGGAGCAGGACGAGGCAGTCGGTGAACTGCGGCGCGGTGACCAGGACCAGGCGCGGGGTCACCGGGTAGCTGGAGATGATGCCGGCCGAGTCCGATCCGGCGGTCGCGCACACCTTCTGCCCGCCCAGGCTCGCCAGGCCGGTCGCGGTCGAGTTCTTCAGCACGAGCACCCGTGTGTTGGCCTCGAAGTAGACGCTGGAGAAGTCGACCTTCTTGAGCCTGCTGCACAGGATCGTCATCGTCTCCGCGACGATGTCGACGCTGCCGTTGCTGACGTCCGGTTCCCGCTGGTCGTCGGTGATCCCCCTGAACTCAACCTTGTCCGGGTTGCCGAAGATCGCCTGGGCCACGGCATGGACCATGTCGATGTCGAAGCCCTCGGTCTTCCCGGTGAGCGGGTTGAAGTAGCCGAAGTTGTAGGTGCTCTGGCTCACTCCGGCGATGAGATAACCGCGCGCGAGGATCTTGGCCATGAACGAGCCGGGTGTGACCTGCGGCGCGCCTGGCGCGGGGCGCAGGCTGGACGCCACCGGGTTACAGGCGGCGGTGTCGTGCGCCTGGGTGGTGGTGCGGCTAGCCGCGTGATGCGCAGTGGACGTGCCGGCGGCGCGGCCGCCCTGGTTACGCGCCTGCGCGGCGGGGGTGCTCACCGGGCTCGCCGCGGTGCAGCCGGCCGCCCCGGCCAGCAGGACAGTACCCGTCAGTATCGCCGCGGCCCGTACCGCCGCGGACCACTTGCCTTTACCGCTCACGCCTCGTGCCCCCGTCGTCATCGGTATTCCGCGAGCCTGCGGCTCAGTCCCCAGGCGCAGCCGGCCGCCATCACGAGCGCCGCCGCGATGACGCCCGGCTCAAGGCCGGTGAAGGCGTCCGCGCCGGAGCTAGCGCTCGCGGCGAAGTCGGCCTGGCCTCCCGCTATCCCGGTGGCGAAGTCTGCCGACAGCTTCGCGAACGCGGTGCCGGCGTCGCTACGGCCCGAGCCCAGAGCCGACCGCACCGCGGCGGCGTGGTTAGCGTTGTCGTCAAGCGCGCGGAGCCGGGCGTGCGCCGCGTACCACGCCTGCGCGTCGCCGGCGGCGGCCGTCGCCCCGCCCGCTGCCTGGCTTCCCCCGGCCGCTGTCTCGGCCAGCGTGAGCAGCGTCCCGGGCCCAGGTCCAAGGGCGTGCTGCTGGCGCAGGTAGGTGGCCTGGTAGGTGCCGTTGTCGCTGCCGTTGTCGATCAGGGTGAGGCTCTCATCAGCGTGCGCCTGCAGCGCGGTAATGTCCGCACGGGCGAGCGCCTCCACCGGCGCCGAGCCCCGTGACTGCGCGGCCAGCAGATCACTACGGGCACCCGCGTACGCGACGGCCAGCCAGGCCAGCGCGATGACGGCGGCGGCCCCTGCGAGCAGCAGGCCCAGGTTGAGCACCCGGTGCGTGCGCCTGCCCAGCCAGCGCGACGCCAGGAACAAGACAACGACGATGCCGAGCCCGACCGCGAGCGTGATGATGACGAGCGGCAGGCCGGTCGCCTGAGCGCTTGTCGCGTTCAGGCTCGCGTTCTCCGTGGTGTACATGCCGTCGGCCGCGGGCAGCAGGGTGCTTCGCATGAGCCCCGAGGCTTCCCTGAGGTATGCCGCTCCGAGGGGAAAGCCCTGTCTGTTGTCAGCGCGCGCCGTCTCGATCTCGCCGGCGTAAATGGGCAGGTCTTCGGAAAGCGTGGCGAGGTCCCTGGCGGCACCGCCGAGCGTGCCGCCCCCTTGGGCCGTGGCGTTTTCGATCTCCGTCCCTGCGGCCTGAATGTCCGCCAGGTACCGTTGCCGCGCCGCGGGCGGCTCGAGCCCGCCGGCCAGGAAGGCGGTCGCGGCGGTGTTATCCGCGTCGGACAGGTGACGGTAGATCTGCTGCGCGTCGAGGCTCAGCGGTTCCCGGACGGCGACCACGCCGGACGCCGCCGACGAGTACTGATTCACGGTGAAGGCCGCGAGCCCGCCCCAGGCCAGGCTCAGCAGGACCACCACCAAGAGCAGCAGGCGCAGCCTGTCGGGAGTCGTCGACACACCCACCCGGAATCGCCGGGACGGGGCGGATGCGACGCCGCTTACCGGACTCACCGCTCCACTGGTGTTCAGTGCTGTCCCGCTGACCATATGCCGCTCCAATGAAGGGTCCCAGGCGACCCGGGACGCCTATTGTGCAGCTATGCGTGGCATGTCCGCTAGAGGCTAGACAGCAAATGGTCATTAACCAGTTATTAGTATTTCGTCATTCTCTTGATGACGAGCGCGGGCTCACTGCCCCTATGTGGTCCGCGTCCCGGAGCGGCTCGGTGTCGCATCCACCGGCGGGCCGGTGTGCAGTGCAGCCGCTAGCGCGGTCGCGATCGTCGGGTACTCGAACCGGAAACCCGCCGCGAGCAGCCTCCTGGGCAGCACGCGGGCGTCGTTCAGCAGTTCCGACGACATCTCGCCAAGCCCCAGGCGGAGCATGCTCTCAGGGACTCGCACCCAGCGGAAGTCGGGACGCCTGAGGGCCGCGTGCAACGCCGCGGTCAGCTCGGCGTCCGTCACCGGATTCGGGGCGGTGAGATTGTAGGGGCCGCTGCGGTCGGTGGCGTCCGGGTCGAGCAGGAAGCGGATCGCGCGGATCTCGTCGGTCAGCGAGATCCAGCTCATCACCTGGTGCCCGTTGCCGAACCTCGGCAGCAGGCCGAACCTGGCCGGCCCCGCCAGCCGGGCCAGCACCCCGCCGTCGGCGCTGAGCACCAGGCCGCTGCG
>Ga0335076_10006759_pt1 | contig 11573 bp, 12 predicted proteins | sample Lox_Sample_25_FD_206717 | JGI IMG/M metagenome (GOLD analysis project Ga0335076, IMG submission 206717) | Soil microbial communities from Loxahatchee National Wildlife Refuge, Florida, United States - Lox_Sample_2.5 | ecosystem: Environmental > Terrestrial > Soil > Wetlands | place: USA... | reverse complement strand
GCCGGCTGGTCGGCGGATGGCGCGCCCCGTTCGATGCCGCCCCGCTGCAGCAGGGCACGATCGAGCAGCGGTTGCAGCGCATCGCCGAGTTCATGCTGGCGGCGGCGCTGTCCCCGCAGGCGGTGGCGCTGCATCGTCTGATCGTCTCGGAGGCGGCGCGGTTTCCCGAGCTGGCGCGCATCATCAGCGCGCAGGGCGCCGCCCAGGGCGTCCAGGCGATCGGCGCCGTGCTCGCCGAGGAGATCCGCGCCGGCCGGCTGGCGCTGCGCGATCCGCGGTTCGCCGCCGAACAGTTCCTGCATCTGGTGCTGGCCGGGCCGCAGCGGCGCGCCCTCGGGCTCGGCACGGCGCTCGGCACCGCGGAGCTGGCGGGCTGGTTGCGCGACACGATTCAGCTGTTTCTCGACGGTTGCCGCGGCGCGGCGCGGGCGGTGCGCCATGACTGACGCGTTGCGCGCCGCGCTCGTGCCCCTCCTGCCGCGCTTGCGGCGCTTCGCGCTCAATCTGACGGGTTCGCCGACCGCCGCCGATGCCCTGGTCCTCGAGGCGTGCGAGCGCGCGCTGCGCGGGAGCGACCGGCACCCGGGGATGCGCCTCGACGGCTGCGTCTACCGGATCATGCGCGGCCTGTGGATCGCGCGCCTTGGCAACGGTAGGCCGCCGACCCCGGTCGCGCCGCCACTCGCCGGAGCGTCGCTCGATGCGATGCGGGTCGCGCTTGCGGTGCTGCCCGAGGCCGAGCGCAGCCTGCTCCTGCTCGTGTGCGCCGACGGCTTCACCTACCAGGAGGCCGCCGAGGCGCTCGATATGCCGCTCGGCCAGGTGCGCGCCCGCCTGGCGCACGCCCGGCTCGCGCTGGTCGATGGTCGCTTCGCCGAGGACGAGCCATGAGGACGCCGGTGCGCGTGCGCGTCGGCTCAGCGCCGCATGCCGGCGACCTCGCGCAGGCCGTTGCGCGCCGGTGCCGACGCGCCTTCGGGCGTGACGATGCCGCACGACACCACCAGCTTGATGCCGTCCTCGACCGAGATCGCCATCGGGACGATCTCGCGGCGATCGACCCACATGAGATAGCCGGACGTCGGATTGGGGGTCGTCGGCACGTAGACGCCGACCATCTCGCTGCCCGGGCTGAGCGCCCGGATCTCGGCGGTCGGCGTGCCGGTGACGAAGGCGATCGTCCACATGCCCTGGCGCGGCCACTGCACCAGCACGACCTCGCGGAACGAATTCGACTGCTGCGAGACGATGGTGCTGACGATCTGCTTGATCGCGCCATAGACGCCGCGGACCACCGGCATGCGCGCGAGCAAGGTCTCGCTGAAGCCGATCAGGAGGCGGCCGGCGAGCCCCGCGGTGAGCGCGCCGATCGCGGTCAGCAGGACGAAAGCGACGATCAGGCCGATGCCGGGAATACCGACCGGCAGGTAGGCGTTTGGGTTGTAGCGGTCCGGAAACAGCGGCATCACACGGCTGTCCACGAAGTCCACGACCGCCCATGCCAGATAGGCGGTCAGCGCAAACGGCGCGGTCACCAGCACCCCCGCCAGGAAATACGCGCGCAGGCGCGCCGCCAGGCCCATCCGGGAGGATTTGGCCGGCGCGTCGGGCGGTGCCGGAATGTGCGGGGGCGACGGCGGCTGTGGGGATGACATCAGATCACGATGAAACTCGGTACGGGCCCATGACCACGATGGTACAACGATCCGCCAAGCCCATGACAGGCTCTCCGGCGCTGGTGTCGCTCGCCACCAGCGTGCCGCCCTATCGCTTGCGCCAGGACGAGATCGCCGAATGGGCGCACCGGTTCTTCGAGAGCCGGTTTCCCGGCTTCGAGCGCCTGCTGCCCGCGTTCGCCAATGCCGGCATCAAGACGCGGCATTCCTGTGTGCCGTTGGACTGGTACAGCCAGCCGCACGACTGGCCCGAGCGCACCCAGCTCTACGTCGACAGCAGCCTGGCACTGCTCGAGCGCGCCACCCTGGATTGCCTGGAAGCGGCGGGTGTCGGGCTCGAGTCCGTCGATGCGGTCGTCACCGTGTCGTCGACCGGGATCGCCACGCCGACCCTGGATGCCCGACTGGCACAGCGCCTGCGCATGCGCCGTGATCTCGAGCGCCTGCCGATCTTCGGCCTCGGTTGTGCCGGTGGCGCGATCGGACTGGCACGCGCCGCGGCGCTGGCGCGCGCTCAGCCCGGCAAGCGTGTGCTGCTGCTGGTGGTCGAGCTGTGCGGCCTGACGTTCCGCGCCGAGGACGCCTCGAAGAGCAACGTGATCGCGGCCGCGCTGTTCGGCGACGGCGCGGCGGCGGCGCTGATCCAGGTCGATGGCAGCGGGCCGACGCTCGGCCCCGGCGGCGACTACACATGGCCCGATTCGCTCGACGTGATGGGCTGGGAGGTCGCGACGGACGGACTCGGCGTGCTGTTCTCGCGCGACATCCCCACGCTGGTGCGTGATCTCCTGCCGTCGGCGCTCGACGGCTTCCTCGCGCGCCATGCGCTCGAGCGACGCGATCTTTCCGGCTTCATCGTGCATCCGGGGGGCGCCAAGGTGCTATCGGCGCTCGAGGCCGTGTTCGACCTGCCGGACGGCGGCCTCGACGACGCGCGCACGGTGCTGCGCGACTTCGGCAACATGTCGGCCGCCACCGTGCTGTTCGTGCTGCGCCGCGCGCTCGATCGCGGCTTGGCCGGACGGCAGCTGATGACCGCGCTCGGCCCCGGCTTCACGGCCGGCTTCCAGCTGCTGCAGGCCGCCTGACGCGTGCCATGGCCAGCGCCTATCTCGTGCTCGTGCTGGTCGGCGTACTGCGGCTCGCCGAGCTGGTCCACGCGCACCGCAACACGCGGCGGCTGCGCGCCGCCGGCGCATGCGAGGTCGGCGCCGCGCACTATCCGCTGTTCGTGCTGCTGCACGGTGCGTGGCTTGCCGTGCTCGCGCTGTCGGTCGGGCCGACGACCCGCGTCGATCCGTGGCTGATCGCGCTGTTCGGGCTGCTCCAGCTCGCGCGGTTGTGGGTGATCGCGACCCTGGGACGCTTCTGGACCACCCGTATCATCACGCTTCCGGGCGCACCTCTGGTGCGCAGCGGCCCCTATCGCATTCTGCGCCATCCGAACTATCTGGTGGTGGTGGCGGAGATCGCCGTGCTGCCGCTGGCGCTCGGGCAGCCGTGGCAAGCATTGATTTTTTCCGCCCTGAACGGTCTGCTGCTGTGGCACCGCGTACGCCTGGAATCGGCGGCCCTGGCGCCCCGGCAGGCGATCGAGAAAGGAAGTCCACCATGTACCGCGCGGCACTCCCGGTCCTGATGTTGGTCGTCGCCCTGACGGCCTGTGCCGACCGTTCGTCCGACGCCTGGTATCAAGCTCAGGGCACGCCCGACCGGGCGAGCGCCGACGAGCGCGCGTGCCGCGACGAGGCGACCCAGGTGGCGCGTGCGCGCTCGCGCGAGGACGCCAACCTTCTCGCGGATCGCTCGGCCGCCGACTACAGCTCGGCGACGATCTGGCACTCGGATCTCAACATAAACCGCTACGAGCAGCTCGCCACCGTCGAGCGCGAGAACATCCGCGACCTGACGCGCGCCTGCATGGCCGATCGCGGCTATCGTCGCGTCCATCAGGACTGACGGTCCCAGGTTCCGCGGGTGACATAAAATTAATCGGCCGGGTACTGGTCCGGCGGGCATGTCACCGCCACATGTCGCGTAAGACGGTCCATGGGAGCGGCGCGCCGGGCGCCCCGCCAAGCGGATCAGAGGATCATCATGAAGTCTGGTTTGGTCGCCGCCGGACTGGCGGCGCTGCTGGCCGCCTCGCCGGCATGGGCCGATCCTGGGCGCGGTGTGCCCGATGGGCTGGGCGCCGGCATCGCGGCGCTCGGGCTGGCCGTCCTCCTCCGCGGCAGCGTGGTGCCGCCGCCGGTGGTGCCGCCGGCGCCGACCCTGATCTCGCCGGCTCCCGTGATCGCCGCGCCGTCGTCGGTCCCCGCGTACCGCTAGGACGGATCGGGCAGGCCGAGCGCGCGCTCGCCCATCGAGCGCAGATTGCCCGTGAAGGTCAGCAGGATCTTCTTGAGCAACGGCGTCGCGCGGCCGAGATGCTCCTTGAACAAGCTTTCGGTAATCACCACGCACACGGTTGGCTCGACCGCGGTGGCGGTCGCCATGCGCGGCGAGTTGTCGATCAGGGCCATCTCGCCGACGATGTCGCCGGTCTGGCGATAGCCGATCACGACCTTCTGGTCGCCGTTCAGACGCGAGATCTCGACCTTGCCGCGCTCGATCAGATAGGCATGACGGGGCGGCTGGCCCTGCTTGAACAGCTCCTGCCCGATCCCAAAGGGCTGCTTGTTGGTGACCCACTCGGACATCGGCGGCCCCCTATCCTATGGTGATCCGCTTGCGACAAATACCATCAATGGGCAAGCGTCGGGCGTCGGGCAACCCGCCCATTATCGTTACCGCCGCATAAGTTTCAAATTGTTATGTAAGCACCGGGCGAGTCGGGGTCTCGGCGGCCAGGTCGATGCCGAACGTGTCGGCGAAGCCCTGGCGGCCCGCCGCCGGGACGCCAAGCGCGCGGCTGTCGCGCGAGCGGGTGATCCAGCCGAGCGCGAAACAGCGCTGTGCGAGCGCTGCGCCGAGCGCGCCCGCGAGGTGGGGGCGGCGCTCGCTCCAGTCCAGGCACGGCCGGCAGAACGCCCGCTTGCCATGGCCCGTGGCCAACGGGTCGATGCCGAATTCCCGCAGGAACCGCTCGCCGTCCCGGGTCACCAGGCCGCCGTCCTCGGCCAGCACGACATGCGCGCGCGCGGTCAGCGCGTCCGTCAGCGCGACCCCGAGTCGGCCCGCCAGGTGGTCGTAGCAGGTGCGCGCCACGCGCAGCGCCTCGTCGCCGCGCCAGCGCGGCCGATAGCGCGGCGGGCCGTCCGCGGCGACCGCCATGATGCCCTCGAGCATCTGGCCGATCAGCGGCGAGGCCAGCCGGTAATAGCAATGGCGGCCCTGCTTGGTGAGAGTCAGGAGCTGCGCCTCGGTCAGCTTCGCGAGATGGCCGCTCGTGGTCTGCGGCGACACGCCGGCCGCAAACGCGAGCTCGCTGGCGGTCAGCGCCCGCCCGTCGAGCAGCGCCATCAGGACATTGGCGCGCGCGGGATTGCCGACCAGGGCGGCGACCTCGGCGATCGAGGGTTGGGGCGCGGGCATGCCGGAAAAATAGGCCCGGCGCTCGCGCCTGTCATCGCTCGACGCTTCGGGATCGGCCGAAGCGTTCGGCGGCGACACGGCCGCACCGCGGGCGCCATGGTGGGCGCCTCCCCTGCCCCCGAGGCCGCCATGACCCTCACGGTGTTCATCCGCTACCAGCTCGATCCCTTCCAGCGCGACCGGTTCGAGCTCTATGCCCGGCGCTGGCTCGAGATCATCCCGGCCTGCGGCGGCGAGGTGGTCGGCTATTGGATGCCGCACGAAGGCACCAACAACGTCGCCTACGGGCTGATCTCGTTCGACAGCCTGGCGGCCTACGAGGCCTATCGGGCGCGTCTCAAGACCGAGCCCGCCGGCATGGCGAACTTCCGATTTGCCGAGGAGCATCGCCTGATCCTGGCCGAGGAGCGCACGTTCCTGCGACGGGTCGAGCCGGCGGCTCAGTAGATCAGCCGGAACGCGACCTGGAGCTGGTTGTCCGGGGTGCGCGCGCTCAGCCCTTCGAGCACGCGCTGCTCGCGCGTGCTGTCGATGTGCAGGAACTCGGTGGTGATGCGCAACCAGTCGAGCGGCCGCCAAGTCAGCGCCAAGGTCGCCGCGTAGCCGTTCTCGCCGAGGTCGGCGGTGCGGACGTAGCCGTTGGTGCTGAACTGGTCGCCGCGCGCCGCGAGCCGCCACTTGCCGAACTCCCGACCGACCAGCACATAAGCCGCCTCGAAGTCGGTTCGAAAGCCCATGCCGCGCGGCGCGATGACGGTGCTGCCGACCATGACCTGCGACTTGAGCACCCAGGCATCGATCCGGGTCTCGGCGCCGAGGCTCCAGAACTTCGTGCGCCAGGCAAATTGGCCGGCTTCGAAAGCCGACGGATTGGCGTCGTTATCGTAATAGAGGACGGCCACGTGCGTGTCTTCGAGCCAGCGTCCCGACAGCCCGACATACCAGCCAACACGGCCGTCGATCTCCCGGAAGGGTTGCGAGAAGATCGGCGTGGCTTGACCCGCGAACGCGCCGACGTCGGGCAGGCGGTTGTGGTCGAACAGGCCGGCCGGCCGATCATTGAAGCTCCAGCCGCGGTCGGCCAGCAGCACGCCGGCGGGGTCGTTGGCGGCAAACAACGCCGCCGTGGCCTCGATCTGGTACTCGACGCCGCGCCATTCGAGCTGCCCCTCGCCGCCGATCGTGCGCAGTTCGTCGCCGACCCAGCTGTTGATCGCCGACGGGGTCAAGGTCCATAGACTGGTCCAGCCGATGCCCTCGTTCTCGAGCGAGATCGGTGGGAAGAACGCGCCCATTTTGACCGACCCGCGCAGCGGCGTGGTCGACACCGGGCGATAGCGCGCATAGCCCTCGACCAGGTCCAGCATGTGCTGCTGCGTCGGTTCGTAGCGCACGTGCGCGTAGGTGCTGAGCTCGGGCAGTAATTGCGCCCGGCCGATTGCCGAGATCTCACCCAGCTCCGGGCTGACATCGCCGCCGCCATAGCGCGCCTTGCCGAGGCCGCCGTCGCGCACGCTGCGCTCGTCCGGCGGTGCGACGACCCGCGCGTCGCCGAAGGCGTCGAATTCGAAGTCCTGCGCGATCGACGGAGCCGGCAGCGCCATGGCGGCAACCACGGCGAGCGCCGGCGCAACCCTCACGTCGCCGGCTCCAGGCTCTGCGTCGGCCAGCGCGCCGAGCCGAGAAACTCGTCGAACGCCGCCACCGCAATCGGCCGTCCGATGAAATAGCCCTGCGCATGATCGCATCCGATCTCGGTCAGGAATGCGAGCGACGCCGCGTCCTCGACGCCTTCGGCGGTCACGCCGTAGCCGAGCCGATGACCGAGCTCGACGATCGAGCGCACGATCGTGCGGTCGTCCGGGCTTTCCGCGAGTTTGAGGACGAACGCCTTGTCGATCTTGAGCTCGCGCACGGGAAGTCGCCTGAGATAGGAGAATGACGACTGCCCGACGCCGAAATCGTCGATCGCCAGGTCGATGCCTTGATCGGCGAGCCGGCGCAGAACCGCGATCGCGGCGTCGGGCTCGCCCATGATCGCGCTCTCGGTGACCTCGAGCATGATCGCCTGGGGCGGCAAGCCGTGGCGTGCCAGCTGGTCGGCGATGCGATTGGGCAGATCGGCGTCGCCGAGATCGCGCACCGACAGGTTGACCGCCAGGCGCAGGCCGAGGCCGCGGCCCGCCCAGCGCGCCGCCTGGTCGATGCCGCTGGCGATCGCCCAGCGTGTCAAGTGGCGGATGTTGCCGGTCTGCTCGGCCAGGCCGATGAAGCTGTCGGGCGGCATGAAGCCGCGCTTGGGATGATGCCAGCGGGTCAGCGCCTCGGCGCCCGCGATCCGCCCGGCTCCCAGGTCGAGCTTGGCTTGGTAGGCAAGGAACAGCTCGCTCCGCTCGAGCGACTCGCGCAGCTCGCTCATCAGCGACAGTTGCTCCGGGCGATGCGGGTCGGTGGACGGATTGTAGATCGCGATCGAGTCCTCGGAACCCAGCGCGGCATAGAGCGCGACGTCGGCGTGCTGGAGCAGCGCACTGACCGCGGTGCCGTGGTCGGGATAGAGCGCGATGCCGACCGCCGCCCCGGCGTCGATCGCGACCTCGGCCTCCTGATAGGGCACCTGGAACAGGCTGATCAGCTGGGCTGCCGCGGCCCCTGCCCCGTCGGCGTCGATCTCGGGCAGCCACAGCGCGAACGAGATGTCGCTGACGCGTCCCACCATGCCGTTCGACACCGCGCGCTGCAGGCGGTCCCCGGCGTCGCGCAGCAGCCGATCGCCGAGATCGTGGCCGAGTGTCTTGATCGCCGTATGCAGCTGCCCAAGCCCGATGCTGAGCAGCGCGCCGCGACGCCGCGGCGCCGACTCGAGGCGCGCCTTGATCAGGGCCTCGATCTCGCGCCGGTTCGCCAAGCCCGTCACGGGATCGTGGCTGGCCTGGTGCTGGATGCGCACTTCGCGATCGGCGATCGAGCGCGCCATGTTGCCGAAGGCGATCGACAGCTCGCCGATTTCGTCGCGCTGCGGGATCGGCGCCGCCGCGGCGTAGTCGCCGGCCTCGATCCGGCGCACCTGGGTCGCCAGGATCTCGACCGGGCGCGACACGCCGCGTGCGATCAGCACGGCCCCGAGCAGCGCGGCAACCAGGCCGAGCGCGAGCAGGCCGGCGAGCGCCAGCAGAACCGGCTCGTACGGGCTGAGCGCCTCGTCGAGCGGATAACCCAGGATCGCCATCACCTGCTTTCCCGCGTCGGTGGTGTCGAGCCGCACGGCGCGCATCACGAACTCGCGGCCCGCGACCGTGACGAGCGTGGCTTCGTCGGGCGGCGCCTCGCCCGGCGGCGGCAACCGCCCGACCAGCGACGGCTGGGTCGAGCTGGCGGCGATCGCGGACCAGCCGTCGTGGGCGTCCGGCAGGGCCAGCTCGATCGCATTGGGCAGCGATGACAGCTGCTGCAAGCCGGCCAGAAGCGCGTCATCGAGCGGGATCTCGGCAACGATGAACGCGATTGGCACCGGTGCCAACACCGGCACGGCGACCATCCAGCCGGCGCGATGATCGAACACCGCGATGCCGGTGGCGCTGCCTTGGCTAGCGTCCTCGAGCAGGTCGGGAAACGGGAAGGACTGGTCGGTCCGCGCCGGTTCGGCGGTGTCGGCCGCGATCGTGCCATCGAGATCGACCAACATCATGCGGCTCGCACCGGCGCGCCGCCCGTGGTTGCGCAAGGCCGACAGCAGGGTCTGCTGGTCGCGCTCGGCGATCGCCACCCGCAGGGCATAGTCGAGCGCCAGGATGCGCACGCGCTCGGCGGCCTGGTCGGACATGTTGGCGAGCTGGCGCACGAACACGTCGGCCGATCGCGCCAGCTGACTCTTGCCCTCGGCGATCAGCGCGCGCCGCGTGAAGCCGTAGACCGACAGCGCGGTCAGCGCCTGCACGATCGCGAGCGTGGCGACCAGGAACAGGACCAGGCGGTTGCGGAATCGCATCGGCGCCGTCAGTAGCGCGGGCGCTCGGGATCCGGGGCGCCCCGCCGGTCGCGCGTCAGCGCGAGCGCCACGGTGGCTTGCCCGGATGCGCCGGCCAGCGCCACCGGTTGGGTCGGCTCGGGCCGACCTGGTCGCAGCCGCGGGTGCCAGCTGTGAAGCTGGTAGGCACCGTCGGGCAGACCGGTCAGCACGGCGCGTCCCTGCTGGTCGGTCAGCGCCGCCCACGGCAGGTCGCTGATGTAGAGATAGGCCACCATGCGGTCGTGGATGTTGCAGCCCACCGCGACCACGCCGGTCCGCGTGAAGGTGACCGGATCCGAGGCCTCGCCGGGCGCGAGCACGAACTCGAAGGCCTTCACGGGCGAGAACGAGTAGACGTGATGCCGCGTCAGGTCGCTGTTGCGGAACACCACCTCGCCGCCCTGCGGCACGATCTGGACGTACGGGATGAAGGTTTCGTTGCGCTGATCGACCACCAGCTTGTGGACCAATCCCGGTGCCTTCGCCGCCAGCAGGGCGGCGTCGGCGCCGCGCGGGGCGAGCGTGACTACCGCATCAGGCACCGGCTGGCCGTCCCCGTCGCGCACGTCCACCGTGAGGTCGGTGGCCACGGCAGGGCCGCTCGCCGTCCACAGGACGGCGGTCAGGATCAACCCCAGGACGGTCTGACCGATCGCACGCATGACGCCCATTTCCCTCGACTCGGGCATGGTGCGGGGAATTCCCTCGAATTTTGGTTAAAGACCCAACGGCCCGGGGGCGCCGGTTAATCCCCCCGGGGCGGCGCCGCGCGCGTTGCCGGGCCGGTCGTGCCGCCTGTACTGTCGCGCCATGCGGGGATGGGTTCGCGCCGGGCTGGCGCCGGCTCTCGTGGCACTGGCGACCGCGCTCGGGTCCGCCGCGGCGGCCGGGCCGCCGACCCTCTATCGGGGCAATGGCGCCGAGCCGGAAACCCTCGACCCGCATCATTCGACCGGCATGACCGAGTTCGAGATCGAGCTCGAGCTGTTCGAAGGGCTGGTGCAGTACGGGCCTGCGGGCGAGCCGGTCCCCGGGGTCGCCGATCGCTGGACGGTGAGCCCGGACGGGCTGGCCTACCGCTTCCACCTGCGCCCCGAGGCGCGCTGGTCGAGCGGCGACCCGGTGGTCGGCGACGATTTCGTCTACGCCTTCCGGCGCGCGGTCGATCCCGCGACCGCGTCGTCCTACGCCTTCATCCTGTTCCCGATCGTCAATGCCGAGGCGATCACGCGCGGCGCCGCGCCGCCGGCAAGCCTCGGCATCGCGGCACCCGACCCGCGCACCGTGGTCATCACGCTGGCGGCGCCGACGCCGTATTTCGTCGGCCTGCTGGCGCACCAGATGGCCTTCCCGCTGCATCGCGCGACCCTGGAAAGTCAGGGCGACAAGTGGACGCGTCCGGGTCGGCTGGTCGGCAACGGCGCTTACCGGCTGGCCGGCTGGGTGCCGCAATCGGAAATCACGCTGGTGCGCAATCCGCACTATTGGGATGCCGGGTCGGTCAGGATCGCCGAGGTCGTGTTCGTCGCCAGCGAGGACAACGGCGCGGCGCTGCGGCGCTATCGGGCCGGCGAGCTCGACCTGACCTACAGCCTGCCGATCGAGCAGGTCGAGTGGGTGACGCGCCACCTGCCGAGCGAGCTCCACACCGCACCGATGCTGGCGACCCGCTTCTATGCGTTCAATCTCGCGACGTCGTTGTTTCGCGACAATCCCAAGCTGCGACGCGCGCTCAGCCTGGCGATCGATCGCGCCACCCTGGTCAAGCAGGTGATGCGCGGCGGCGGCGTGCCGACCGACAGCTGGGTGCCCGCCGGCATCGGCGATCGCTACAGCGCCCAGTCGCCCGAATGGGCCGGGCTCGGCCAAGCCGAGCGCAGTCGCCTGGCCCAGCAGCTCTACCGCGAGGCCGGCTTCGGACCGGATCGCCCCGCGCGTTTCGAGGTCCTCTACCCGACCAACGAGAACCGCCGCCGAGTCGCGATCGCGGCGGCGGCCATGTGGCAGGAGGTGCTGGGCGCCACGGTCAGCCTGCGCAACGAGGAATGGAAGGTCTATCTGCGCAGCCGCGCCGAGAAGGCTTTCCAGGTCATCGACGAGGGCTGGGTGGGCGACTACAACGACGCCAACACCTTCCTCGAGCTGATGAAATCCGACATCGGCGACCAGAATTCGCCGGGCTACGCCAATCCGCGCTTCGATGCGCTGATGAGGCAGGCCGAAGTCACGCTCGACCTCGATGCGCGCGCCCGCCTGATGGAGGACGCCGAGCGCATCATGCTCGCCGATGCGCCGATCATCCCGCTCAGCAACGACGTCAGCCGCCGCCTAGTCAAGCCTTGGGTGACGGG
>Ga0335076_10006758_pt1 | contig 11573 bp, 9 predicted proteins | sample Lox_Sample_25_FD_206717 | JGI IMG/M metagenome (GOLD analysis project Ga0335076, IMG submission 206717) | Soil microbial communities from Loxahatchee National Wildlife Refuge, Florida, United States - Lox_Sample_2.5 | ecosystem: Environmental > Terrestrial > Soil > Wetlands | place: USA: Florida... | reverse complement strand
GCGCGCTCAGCCTCGGTGAACAATCGCTCGGCCAGCCGTGGCGTGCGCTCGAGCGCATGCTCGAGCCGCTCGATCTCGAGGAGGTCGATCCCGACGCGGAGACCGGCCCCGGGCACCCCGCTCACTCCACGGTGACGGTCTTGGCCAGGTTCCGCGGCTGATCGACGTTCAATCCGCGGCTGCGGGCGATGTAGTAGGCGAGCAGCTGGAGCGGGATCACGGCGAGGAGCGAGGAGAGCATCCACTCGGTCCGCGGCACGAAGATGACCTCGTCGCAGTGTTCCGAGATCTGCTCGTCGCCCTCGGACGCGACCGCGATCACCTTGGCGCCGCGCGCCCGCACCTCCTGGATGTTTGAGATGACCTTCTCGAGCACGGGCGACTCGGTCGCGACCACCACGACTGGGGTGCTTTGGTCGAGCAGCGCGATCGGGCCGTGCTTCATCTCGCCGGCGGCGTAGGCGTCGGTCGCGATGTACGAGATCTCCTTGAGCTTCAAAGCGCCCTCTAGCGCAACCGGGAGCCCCACGTGGCGACCGAGGTACAGGAAGAAATCGGCGCCGGCGACTCCGTCCGCAACGGCAGCCACCCCTCCCATGCCCCGCTCGAACATCTCGGCGATCCGGTGCGGTAGCCGCTTCACCTCGCTGATCGTCGCTTTCAGCACATCCGGCTCGAGCGTGCCGCGCAGCTCCGCGAGCCGCAGTGCGAGCAGGTACATGGCGACGACCTGGCTGACGAACGTCTTCGTGGCCGCGACCCCGATCTCGAGCCCGGCGCGCGTGTACAGGACGCCGTCGGCGTCGCGGGTCGCCTGCGACCCCATGAGGTTCGTGATCGCCAGGACACGAGCGCCTCGCTCCCGCGCGGTCCGCATCGCGGCCAGCGTGTCGGCGGTCTCGCCCGACTGCGAAATCCCGACCACGATATCCCCGGGGCCGACGACCGGGTTGCGGTAGCGATATTCGGACGCGATCTCGACCTCGACCGGCACACGCGAGAACTCCTCGATCGCGTACCGCCCGATCAGCCCGGCGTGATAGGAGGTGCCACACGCGACGACCACGATCCGGCGCGCGGTGCGCAGCAACTCGTCGTCGATGAGGCCGAGGTCGCCCAGGTCGATCCCGACGCCGCGCGCGGCTCGCTCGCCGATCGTCTCAGCGACCGCGTCGGCCTGTTCGTGGATCTCCTTGAGCATGAACGTCTCGAAGCCCTGCTTCTCGGCCGTTTCGGTGTCCCAATCGATCTCGACGATCTCGCGGTCGAGGGCGGCGCCGTCGGCGGTGAAGAACTCGACGTTGTCGGTACGGAGCACGACGATCTCGTCGTTCTCGATGTACTGGACGTGGCGGGTGTAGCGCAGGAACGCCGGAATCGCCGACGCGATGAACTGCTCGCCGTCGCCGCGGCCGATGATCAGCGGGCACTCCTTGCGCGCCCCGACGAGCACGCCGGGCTCGTCCGCGGCCATCGCCACGAACGCGTAGTGGCCACGCAGCTCGGCGTAAGCGCGACGGACGGCCTCGACAAGATCGCCGTCGTTGTGGTGCGCAACCAGGTGCGCGATCACCTCGGCGTCGGTCTCTGAGGTGAACCGGGCGCCCTCGGCGACCAGCCGGCGCTTCAGCGAGATGTAGTTCTCGACGATCCCGTTGACGACGATGTGGACGCGGTCGGTGTTGTCGAAATGCGGGTGGGCGTTCTCTTCGGTCACGCGACCGTGGGTGGCCCAGCGCGTGTGGCCGATGCCGGTCTCCGGCTGGGGCCGCTCGGCGACCGCGACCGTGCCGTCGCCGGATTCCCAACCGCCGGTGGCGTCGATTGCGCCGCGCAGCGCGCTCAGATTGCCGACGGCGCGGACGGCGTCGATCCGGTCCCCGTCGAGCACGGAGATGCCGGCGCTGTCGTAGCCGCGATATTCGAGCTTCTCGAGCCCCGCGAGCAGGAGCTGACGCGCCTCACGCGGACCAACGTAACCGACGATTCCACACATGCGTCCTTCGGGTCCCCTTTCGTGGCGGGCATTCCCGCGCGATCGACTCCCAGTCCCCGTCCGAGGAAGAGAACGATGTTAGCCGGAAGCGCCGTCCGCTCAAGAACGCACGGCGGCCTGCAGGACTGGGGTCCGGCGGGCGCCTACGCCAGTGCGGTTTCCACGACCTGCCGGAGCCGAGCGCAGATCTCGTCTGTCTCCTCCTGGCTCGGCGCCTCGACCATCACCCGGATCAGGGGCTCGGTGCCGGACGCCCGGACGAGAACTCGACCCCGCCCGGTCAGCCCGGCGTGCTCGCGCGCCACCGCCTCCTCGACGCCGGGGTCGGCCATCGCGGCGGCGAGCCCGGCGCGGTCGGCCGCGCGGATGTTGACCAGGCGCTGCGGAAGCTTCTCCATCGCGCTCCGGTCAGCCAGATCGCGTCCCCCGAGCGCCTCGAGCGTCAGCAGCGCGCTCGCGATCCCATCGCCGGACGGGCCGAAACCGAGCTCGATGATGTGGCCGGACTGCTCCCCTCCGAGCGCCCATTCTCGCCGGCGGAGCTCGTCGAGGACGTAGCGGTCGCCGACCGGGGTCACCGCGACGTCGACACCGGCCGCCGCCATCGCCTGATGGAACCCATAGTTCGTCATGACGGTCACGGCCACCCCGTTGCCGAGCAGCCGGCCGCCCGAACGCAGGTGGAGCGCCGCGAGGGCGATCAGTTCGTCGCCGTCGACGACAGCGCCGCGGCGGTCGACCGCGAGCACGCGATCGCCATCGCCATCGAACGCGAACCCGACGTCGTATCCGCCTGCCGTGATGCGCTCGATCAGCCCGCCGAGGTGGGTCGAGCCGCACTCCTGGTTGATGTTCATGCCGTCTGGCTCGTCGGCGATCACGTCGACGTCCGCCTCCAGCCGCCGGAAGATCTCTGGCGCGACCTCAAACGTGGCGCCGTGGGCGCAATCGAGCAGCACGCGCATTCCGGACAAGCTCAGGCTCGAGAATCGCTTCTCGAGCGCCTGGAGGTAGTCCTCGTGCGCGCCGTCGAAGCTGCGCACCCGGCCGATGTGGGCCGGCGGAGGCGGCGCCGTCCCGAGTTCGTCCTCGATCGCGTGCTCGGTGTCGTCGTGGAGCTTGAACCCGTCGGCGGCGAACAGCTTGATGCCGTTGTCCTCGTATGGGTTGTGCGAAGCCGAGATCACCGCTGCAAGGTCGAGCCCGTGACGGCGCACCAGCAGCGGCGCTGCGGGCGTCGGCAGGACGCCCGCGAGGAGCGCGTCGCCTCCGGCCGCAGCCACCCCGGCGGCGATCGCCGATTCGAGCATCTCGCCCGATTCGCGCGTGTCGCGAATGACCAGCACCTGCGGCCGCTCGGCGTCGAGCCGCGCCACGGCGGTCCGGGCGAGCGCCAGCGCGAGGTCGGCGGTCAGGAAATGTCCCGCCCGGCCGCGGACACCGTCCGTGCCAAACAGCTGTCGCGCCATGTGGAGCTAGCGCTTGGAGAACTGAGGCCGCTTACGGGCCTTCTTCAGACCGGCCTTCTTGCGCTCCTTGACGCGAGGATCGCGCGTCAGGAACCCGCGCCGCTTGAGCTCGCCACGCAGGTTGGGGTCGGCCACGATCAGAGCGCGCGAGATGCCATGTCGGAGCGCTCCGGCCTGCGCGGCCACGCCCCCGCCGTGCATGCGGGCGACCACGTCCATCCGCGACTCGTAGCCGACGGTCTCGAGCGGTTGCCGGATGATCCGCCGGAGGGTCTCGCGGGGGAAGAACACGTCGAGCGTCTTCCCGTTGATGACGTACACGCCGGTGCCGGGCTTGATGATCACGCGTGCGACCGCGGTCTTGCGCTTGCCGGTGGCGGTGTAGCGCGCGCCGGCCGCGAGGTCGATCGCGGCATCCGCGATCGGGCTCGAGTCCTCTTCCTCTTCCTGCTGGCGGGCGGCGAGCTCGGCCGCCTCGGCCTCCGCGGCAGCCTGCGCCTCCGCGTCGAGGAACTCCTGCCCCTCGGGGATGATGTCGGGGATCAGGTCCGCGCCCGGGATCTCCGGCTTCTGACGGGGAGCTAACTCCTCGAGCTCCTCGTCCTCTTCCGGGTTCTGCTCGGCCTCGACGACCACGTCGGGCTGGACCGCATCCGGCTCACCGACCTCAGCCTCGGCCCTGATCGCCGGCTCGGCATCGGGCTCAGGCTCAGAAGCGGCCTGAGGCGCGGCCTCGGGCTCGGGCGCCGGCTCAGGCTCAGAAGCAGCTTGAGGCGCCGCCTCGGGCTCAGGAGCGGCCTCGGGCTCAGAGACGGCCGCGGGCTCGGGGGCGGCCTCGGGCTCAGGAGCGGCCTCGGGCTCGGGGGCGGCCGCGGGCTCAGAAGCGGCCTCGGGCTCAGAAGCGGCCTCGGGCTCGGGGGCGCGCTCGGGCTCCTCGGGCTCGGCAGGCGCCTCCGCCTCCGGCTCCTCGTGAGCCGTAGGCTCCTGGTCGTCGGCCTGCTGCTCGTCCTCGGGGCGCTCGGTCACTTCGGAGTCTCCATCGGTTGCGGCTTCTGTGCGGCGTGCGGATGCTCGGGGCCGGCGTAGACCTTCAGCTTGGTCAGCTGCTTCCGCGCGAGGCGGTTGCGCGGCAGCATCCCCTTGACCGCGAGGCGGATGACCTCCTCCGGACGGCGCTCGAGCATGTCGTTGAGCGTGCGGGACTTCAGCCCGCCCGGATACCCGGAGTGGCGGTAGTAGCGCTTGTCAGAGCGCTTGTTGCCGGTCACCGCGATCTTCTCGGCGTTGACGACGATCACGAAGTCGCCGGTATCGACATGCGGCGTATAAGTCGGCTTGCGCTTGCCGCGCAGGCTGTCGGCAATCTGGGTCGCGAGCCGCCCGAGCGTCTGCCCGGAGGCGTCGACGATCAGCCAGTTACGCTCACGGTCGGCTGGTGTGGCTACGTAGGTCTTCATGGCATGCACAAGCCGCGCGACAATCGCGCGGCTTCGCCCATGATAGGCGATCGCGCGCCACACGGCCGTTCGTGGCGGATGCGTACGCTCAATGTATGACGAGGCTCCCTGTCTGGCTGCGACGCGCCCTGATCCGGTGCGCGTATGTGGGACTCCGGACCTACTGGTTCCTGGTCCGGCCGAACGTCACCGGCGTGAAGTGCCTGGTGACGCACGAAGACGAGTTCCTGCTCGTCCGGCACACCTACGGCCGCCCAGTGTGGGACCTCCCCGGCGGAACCGTGCGCCGCGGCGAGGCGCCGATCGACGCCGCCCGACGCGAGATGCAGGAGGAGCTCGGCCGGCGGATCGAGCACTGGGAGAACCTTGGGGACCTGTTCGCCACCGCCGACCACCACAACGACACGCTCCACCTGTTCCGGACCCGCCTCGGCGACCGGCGGCTCGACATCGACCTGACCGAGCTCGCCGAAGCGGACTGGTTCCGGCGCGATCAGCTGCCCCCGGATCTCGGTCGCTTGGTCGAGACGATCCTGGCGCGCGCGGCCCTGGTGCGGGCTAGCGAATCCTGAGGGCGGCCACACGCGTGGTCGTCGTCGCGCGGGTGGCGTGAGAGGTCGCAGTCAGCGTCAGCTTCAGCGAGACGCGCTGGTGCCGACGGCCGGCCGTCCGGAGGTCGCCCAGCACCGCGCCCGCGGGCTTGATCACGAGCACGGTCGGGCGCCCACCCGTGACCGTCGTCCGGAGGGTGCCGAACTGGATCGTGAATGCCTTGAACCTGCCCTTGCGCACGGCCGTCGCCTTGACCCCGATCGTCACGTTCGCGCGGGCGTCGCAGGTCACGATCATGCCGAGCACGGCCGGGTGTGCCTTGAGTCTCGCCGGCAGCGCCTTCAACGCGCAGCGCTGCGCCCGCACCCCGACAATCGCGCTGTCCGAACTGGCGGCGTGCGCAGCGTCGCCACCGTAAGCGGCGTCGATCCGCGCCTGCGTCGGGGGCAGTTGCGTCGGCGTGAACTGGACCTCGCAGATAGCCACTCCGGGAGTCCCGGTCGCGCCGAGCACGCATCCGGAGTCGCCGGCGAACGACGCCCCGGCGGTGGGCGAGGTGAACCCGACTGAGCCCGTCGGAGTAACGGGCCCGCCCGCACCAGCGTCGGCGACTGTCGCCGTGCACATCGTCGAGGCCGTCACCGCCACCGGCGAGGGAGAGCAGGTCACGCTCAGGCTGCTCGCACGCGGGGCGATCTGGAACAGCGCCTGGGTGGTCAGGGCGGAGCCGCCAAAGTCCTGGACGGTCACGCTGGCCGTGTAGCTCCCCGGCAGCGCGTAGCTGTGGCTTCCGGTCACGCTGAAGACGCCTCCGCCATCGGGAACGATCGTGCCGCTGCTTCCGCTGCCGTCCCCCCAGTTCACCGTTGCCGTGATGTCGGCAGCCGCATCGCTCGAATCGAAGCTGGCGAGCGACGCCGAGACCGGCACGCCGGCGGTGGCGGCGGCCGTGGTCTCCCCGGCGCCGGGCTCGGCCACCACGATGTCGTCACCCGCGGCCATGGTGTTTGAGGGGGTGTTGTCGGGCGTCACGGTGCTGCCGTCAAACCCGAAGATGTCGGCCGTTCCCAGGGTGATCGCCACGCGCGTGACCACCGGGTCGGCGAACAACACGCCCGCGAATGACGTCGCGCCCTGAGGCGCCGTCACCTGGCCCAACAGCGTATTGCCGCTGTAGTACGAGATCGTGGTGCTCGAGTTCTCGACGTTCACGAACTCGATGCCGAGGCCACGGCTCACCGCCCGCACGGGCGCGCCCGACTGCGCCGTGGGAGCGACGATCTGAAATTGCGTCGCGTTCGAGTTGAACGGGGCCCAGAGATTCGGCGGGCTGAACCCGGCGTTCGCGTTCACCGACCTGAAGCCGTCGTTGGCCACCGCCACCGCGGGGCCAAGCTCGAGCCCCCAGGGCTGTAGACGACTGGGCGACACCGCGACCGTGTGGCCGCCCGGGATCGCTGTCGAGCCGGGGTCGCTGCCGTCGACGGCGATCTCTCCCGGGCTGAAGTGGCGAAAGCCACCGCCCTGCTCGCCGGGCGTGGTGTGGTTGTCAGTCCCGCCGGCGGCCGCCTCGAAGGCCGTGGCGCTGGTGAAGCTGGTCGACGGAACCGACAGCGACGCGTGTGCCGCCGGCGCGATCACGCCGAGCACCACAAAAACGGCTACAAGCCCCCGAAACGCCCTACCCCACATCAACAACGCCGGGTCAGATTACTCCCATTCGATCGTCCCGGGCGGCTTGCTCGTGATGTCGAGCACCACGCGTCCGACGGGACGGATCTCGCCGATCATCCGAGCGGCGATCTGTTCGAGCAGGTCATAGGGCAGGCGCGCCCAGTCGGCGGTCATCGCGTCATCGCTGGTCACGGCGCGGATCACGATTACGTTCCCGTACGTCCGCAGATCGCCCTGGACGCCCACCGTCCGGATGTCGGGGAGCACGCAGAACGACTGCCAAAGCTCCTGGTAGAGCCCGGCTTTGCGGATCTCGTCCTGAAGGATGGCGTCGGCTTCCCGGAGGATCTGGAGCCGCTCGCGCGTGGCCTCGCCCCCGACGATCCGGATCGCCAGGCCGGGTCCCGGGAACGGCTGGCGCCACACGAGGCGCTTGGGCAGCCCGAGCTCTTCACCGACGGCGCGTACCTCGTCCTTGAACAGCGCCCGCAACGGCTCGACCAGCTCGAAGTCGAGATCGTCGGGCAGGCCGCCGACGTTGTGGTGAGACTTGATCGTGGCCGCACCCGTGCTGCCGCCGGACTCGATCACATCCGAGTACAGCGTGCCTTGAACAAGGAAGCGAACGTCGTCGAGCTTGCGCGCCTCTTCCTCGAACACGCGGATGAACTCGGCGCCTATCCGCTTGCGCTTCTCCTCCGGGTCGGTCACGCCCCGGAGGCGCTCGAGGAATCGATCCGACGCATCGACCGCCACGAGCGGCACATGGAAGTGGTCGCGGAACGCCTGAATGACCTGGGCGCCCTCGTCCTTGCGCATGAAGCCGTGGTCGACGAACACGCACGTCAGCCGGTCGCCGATCGCGCGGTGGACGAGCAGCGCCGCCACACTCGAGTCGACCCCGCCTGACAGGCCGCAGATCGCCCGCCCATCGCCAACCTGGGCGCGGATCGCCTCGATCTGCTCGTCGATGACCGACCGCGGGCTCCAGGTGCGCTCGCACCCGCACGCGTCCTCGAGGAAGTTCGTGAGGACCTGCTGGCCGTACGGGGTGTGGACCACCTCGGGGTGGAACTGGATTCCGTAGATGCCGCGCTCGATCGACTCGAACGCGGCCACCGGAGAGACCGTCGAGGACGCGAGCGCGGCGAATCCTGGCGGCGGCGCGAACACCGTGTCGCGATGGGACATCCAGCAGCTCTGCTGGCGCGGTGTGCCCGCCAGCAACCGGCCGGGCTCCGCGACGGTCAGCTCAGAGCGGCCGAACTCCCCGACCTCGGCGCTCTCGACCCGACCGTCCAGTTCGCGCGCGATCAGCTGCATCCCGTAACAGATCCCGAGCACCGGCACGCCGAGCTCTAGCAACTCGCGGCGGAGCGCCGGCGCGCCCTCCTCGTACACCGACGCGGGCCCTCCGGACAGGATTACGCCCTTCGGCCGCCGGCGCCGGACCTCGTCGAGCCCGACGTGATGCGGCAGGAGCTCGGAGAACACGCCGCACTCGCGCACGCGCCGGGCGATCAGCTGCGAGTACTGGCCTCCGAAGTCGAGGACGAGGATCTCTTCGGTCCTTGGGGGCCGCTGCGCGGCATCCGTGGGGCCCGTAGGGCCCGTCCGGACAGTGGTCGTGCTCATGTGGCGTTCCCTGTCCGGACGGGGTACACGGCGCCCGCGGCTGCGGCGCGCTCGACATCCGTGCCTCGCCTGACTGCGCCGGGCGCGATGTCATCCGGCCGGACGCTGAGCGAAGCGAAGCCCGTTCTACTCAACGGTGGCCGCGGCAGCCGTAGGCCTCGCGCCCATACCGACGCCCTGCTCGCGCTGGAGGTGCTTGCCCTCCGTCTGGAGCGCCGGCGCCACCGCCAGCTCGGCGCGGTTGAACTCCGCGATGTCGCGGTAGCCGCACGTCGCCATCGACGTCCGCAGCGCGCCCATCAGGTTGAAGGTGCCGTCGTTCTCGCGCGCCGGACCCTTGACGATCTCTTCGAGCGTCCCGTTGGGCGTCGTCGCCACCCGGGCGCCGCGCGGAAGCGTGGGGTGGAACGTGGCCATCCCCCAGTTGTAACCGCGACCCGGCGCCTCGTAGGCGCGAGCGAGCGCGGACCCGAGCATCACCGCGTCGGCGCCGCACGCGATTGCCTTCGCAATGTCGCCGCCGTTGCGCATCCCGCCGTCGGCGATGACCTTGACCATCTCGCCGGTCTCGAGCATGTGCTGCGAGCGCGCGGCCGCGACGTCTGCGATCGCGGTCGCCTGCGGTACGCCGATCCCGAGCACGCCGCGGGTGGTGCAGATCGCGCCCGGCCCAACCCCCACGAGCACGCCGGCCGCTCCAGTGCGCATCAGGTGCAAGCCGGTGTGGTAGGACGCGCAACCGCCCACGATCACCGGCGTCGGCGCCAGCTCGCGGATGAACTCCTTGAGGTTGAGCGGCGGCCGGGTCTCATCGAGTGAGACGTGCTCGGCCGACACCACGGTCCCCTGGATGACGAGGATGTCGAGGCCGGCTTCGAGCGCGACCTCGTAATAGGTGCGGACCTTCTGCGGGGTCAGCGAGGCGGCCGCCACGACGCCCTGGTCCTTGATCTCCCGGATCCGCTGGGCGATCAGCTCCGGCTTGACCGGCTCGCGGTAGATGTCCTGCATCTCGCGGGTGGCGATGTCCTTGGAGAAGGTCGAGATCCGCTCGAGCTCGGAGTCCGCGTCCTCGTAGCGGCAGAAGATGCCCTCGAGGTTCAGTACCGCCAGCCCGCCGAGCTTGCCGATCACGCCCGCGGTCTCGGGCGAGACCACTCCGTCGAGCGCGGCACCCATCAGCGGCAACTCGAACAGGTACGGCCCGAGGTTCCATGAGATGTCGACGTCGTCGGGGTCGCGCGTGCGCCGGGAAGGCACGATCGCAATCTCGTCGAACCCATACGCCCGCCGGGCCTTCTTGCCGCGTCCGATCTCTACTTCCATTGCGGAATCGTATTAGTCGGGGCGGACGGCACCGGTGATCCGAGGTCCGCTGCGTGGGGCAAGCAGCGAGGCACGAGAACGTCGATCGTAGCAGCGAGTTATGGAGCGTTTGAGGCCCCGCGAGGGCTGCTGTTACACCAAACTGCGGGGTGTTTCTCAGCCGATCTCGGCGCCGATTTGGAGAGGCTCGAGTTCGACCTCGGGCAAGAGCCGATCGACCGCCGCGGGATCGAGCAGGCCGGCGCCGAAATGCTGGACCGATTCGGCGCCGCAGGCCACGCCATAGCGGAGACACTCGGTCGGCGAGCGGCCGAGGTAGCGGGCCGCGATGTAGCCCGCCAGGAAGGCGTCGCCCGAACCGATCGCCGAGCGCGCCTCCTGCTCCTCGATCCGGACCCGGTACAGCGCCGGGCCCCCGTCGAGCACGTGGGCGTAGCAACCGTCCGAGACAGTCATGATCGCCTCGGCCGGACCGAGCCGCGTCATCTCGATCACCGCGCGCGCCCGGTCGTCGATGTCGTTGAACTCGTTGCCGACGAGTTCCTCGGCCTCGAGCTCGTTCGGCGACACCACGTCGGGCTCGGCGCGGACCGCCATCCGGAGCGGCTCGCCCTCGGTGTCGACGATCGTGGTCACGCCAAGCTTCTTGAGCTCGCGGATCAGGCCCGCGTACACGTCCGGCGCCACGCCGCGCGGGAGGCTGCCCGCGAACACGCACATGCTCGCGCCCTTGGCCAGATACAGCAGCTTGTCGCGGAACAGCTCGAGGTCGTGGGCCGAGACCGACGGCCCGCGCTCGTTGATTTCGGTCTGGACCCCGGTCGTGGGGTCGAGGACGGCCGTGTTCGTGCGCGACTCCTCGCGGATCCGAACGAAGCCATTCAGGATCGCTTCGTCGTTCAGTGCGTCGACGATCATGTTTCCGGTCGCGCCGCCGGCGAGACCGGTGGCGATCACCGGCTGCCCGAGGCGCTTGAGCGCGCGGGCGAGGTTGACCCCCTTCCCGCCCGGCATCGTCGTCTGCTCGACGGCTCGGTGCCGACGTCCGACTCTGAAGTTCGGGACCTCGAGCGTCTTGTCGAGGGCCGCATTCAGCGTAACGGTGATGATCATCGTGGCTTGCTGGACCGAGGCCTGCCGCTCCTCGTTCCCCTGCTCCATTCGCGCCAAAACATCGTCAGCCCGATTACCGCACCGGCCGCCACCACAAGTCCCGACAGCGTAACCGATATGACCAGCGCGCTTACGGCGGAATGCTTGCGGATCTGCGGCAGAGCCGCCGCCAGCAGCAGCGGGATCCGGGTCACGACGCGATGGTTGGCGACGACCGCGACGGACCCGACAGCCGTGTTTGCGGCCAACGGACCCGTGAGCGTCGCCGGCGCCGAGACCTTCAGTCTCACCGCCGCCGAGTGCGGGAACACATGCGTATACGAGGAGGCCGCGACCAGGCGTGCGTGCCCG
>Ga0335076_10006756_pt1 | contig 11575 bp, 10 predicted proteins | sample Lox_Sample_25_FD_206717 | JGI IMG/M metagenome (GOLD analysis project Ga0335076, IMG submission 206717) | Soil microbial communities from Loxahatchee National Wildlife Refuge, Florida, United States - Lox_Sample_2.5 | ecosystem: Environmental > Terrestrial > Soil > Wetlands | place: USA... | reverse complement strand
CGCGAAATGGACGCGCGACAACATCGCGTACATGAAGAAGCAGCTGAAGAGCCTCGGCTTCGCGCTGGACTGGGAGCGCGAGCTGGCGACCTGCGACGCGAGCTACTACAAGTGGAACCAGTGGCTGTTCACGCGCCTGTTCAGGAAGGGCCTCGCCTACAAGAAGACCGGCATCGTGAACTGGGACCCGGTCGACCAGACCGTGCTCGCCAACGAGCAGGTCATCGAGGGCCGCGGCTGGCGCACGGGCGCGCCGGTCGAGAAGCGCGAGATCCCGATGTACTTCTTCCGCATCACGCACTACGCCGACGAGCTGCTCGACGCGCTCGACGGCATGGCGGGCTGGCCCGAGCAGGTCAAGCTCATGCAGAAGAACTGGATCGGCAAGTCGGAAGGCGTGCGCATCGGGTTTCCATATGAATTGAACGGCGAGAAGAAAGCCCTGTGGGTCTTCACGACGCGAGCGGACACGCTCATGGGCGCGACCTTCTGCGCCGTCGCGGCCGAGCATCCCATCGCGCTCTGGGCCGCGGAAAAAAATCCCGAGCTGAAGAAATTCGTCGAAGAATGCCGGCAGGGCGGGGTCCAGGAAGCCGACCTCGCCAAGATCGAGAAGAAGGGCATGCCGACCGGCGTATTCGTCACGCATCCGCTCTCCGGCGCGCAGCTGCCGGTCTGGGTCGGCAACTACGTGCTCATGGGCTACGGCGAGGGCGCGGTGATGGGCGTGCCGGCGCACGACGAGCGCGACTTTGCCTTCGCGCTCAAGTACGGCCTGCCGATCCCGCAGGTGATCCAGGTGGACGAGAACAAGTTCGACGACAAGACCTGGTACAGCTGGTACGAGGAAAAGGGATCCGGCTACTGCGTGAACTCCGGCAAGTACAACGGCCTCAAGTTCCAGGAAGCCGTGGATGCCATTGCCTCGGACTTGAAGCAGAAAAATCTCGGGGAAAAGCAGATCCAGTGGCGCCTGCGCGACTGGGGCATCTCGCGCCAGCGTTACTGGGGCTGCCCGGTGCCGATCGTGCACTGCCCGTCCTGCGGCGACGTACCAGTGCCGGACGACCTGCTGCCGGTCACGCTGCCCGAGGACCTCGTGCCGGACGGCACGGGCAACCCGCTCAACAAGCTCGCCTCCTTCGTCAACACGACCTGCCCCTCCTGCGGCGGGCCGGCCAGGCGCGAGACCGACACCATGGACACCTTCGTGGACTCGTCCTGGTACTACATGCGCTACGCCTGCCCGGACCAGGCCAAAGCGATGGTCGACGAGCGCGCGCGCTACTGGATGGCGGTGGACCAGTACATCGGCGGCATCGAGCACGCCATCCTGCACCTGCTCTACTCGCGCTTCGTGCAGCGCGCGATGCGCGACGAGGGCCTGATGCCCGGCGTGTCCGAGCCCTTCACCAACCTGCTCACGCAGGGCATGGTGCTCGCCGAGTCCTACTACACGGACGCGGGCGGGCGGCGCGAGTGGGTGAATCCCGCGGACGTCGTCGTCGAGCGCGACTCCAAGGGAAAGATTCTTTCTTCAAGAACCAAGACCGGAAAAGAGGTCATCTACAACGGCATCGGCACGATGTCCAAGTCGAAGAACAACGGCGTCGACCCCCAGTCGCTCATCGACAAATACGGCGCCGACACCGCGCGCTTCTACACCATGTTCGCCTCGCCGCCGACGAACACGCTGGAATGGTCCGACGAGAGCGTCGAGGGCTCCTTCCGCTTCCTGAAGCGCGTCTGGGCGTATTGCCTGAAGTACCAGAACGGAAAGGAAGCGGAAATCCCCGAGCTGGTGCGCAAGGCGACGCGGTTCGAGATTCATTCGGTCCTCAAGCAGGTGAACTACGACATCGAGAAGCACCAGCTCAACACGGTCGCCTCGGGCGCGATGAAGATCCTGAACGCGCTCGAGAAGCTGGAGGGCGCGCCCGCGGTTGCGCGCGAGGGCCTGCAGATCCTGCTCAAGGTGCTCTCGCCGATCACGCCGCACGCCGCGCACTGCCTCTGGCGCGAACTCGGCTTCGGCGAGGACATCATGCGCGAGGCCTGGCCCGATCCGGACCCGGCGGCGCTCCGGCAGGACGAGATCAACTACGTGATCCAGGTCAACGGCAAGACGCGCGGCAGCGCCCTGATCGCCGCCGGCGCGGAGCAGAAGACGCTGGAGGCGATGGCAGCCGAGGCGGTAAAGAAGTACATTGAGGGCAAGGCCATCCGCAAGGTCATCGTCGTGCCCGGCAAGCTGATCAACATCGTCGCCTGATGCGCTTCCTCGCCCTCCTGCTGGCGTTCTTCCTTGGCGGCTGCGGCTTCCAGCTGCGCGGCGCCGCCGACCTGCCGTTCCAGACGCTCTACATGCCGCCCGCCTCCGGCGGCGTGGCGCTCGACGTCAAGCGCAACATCCAGGCCGGCACGCGCACCAAGGTCGTCGACGATCCGAAGACGGCCGAGGCGCAGCTGCAGTTCACGCAGGAGATTCGGGACAAGAACATCCTGTCGCTGGCCGCCACCGGCCGCGTGCGCGAATACCAGCTGCGTTACCGCGTGGGGTTCCGCGTGGTCGACGGCAAGGGCGGCGAGTTCGTGCCCACCACCTCCATCCTGCTCACGCGCGACATCACGTTCAACGACTCGGACGTGCTGTCGAAGGAAGCGGAAGAAGCGCAGATCTACCGCGACATGCAGTTCGACATGGTGCAGCAGATCATGCGGCGCCTCGCCGCCGCGAAGCCGGCCAAGCCGGCGGTGCAGTAAGGTCCCTTGCGCCTCCGCGCCGAGCAGGTCGATTCCCATCTCGCCAAGCAGCTAGCGCCGGTCTACCTGATCCACGGCGACGAGGCGCTGCTGCTGCTCGAGGCCGCGGACGCCATCCGCGCCGCCGCGCGCAAGCGCGGCCATGTCGAGCGCGAGGTCCTGTTCGCCGAGCGCGGCTTCGACTGGAGCCTGCTCACGCAGGCGGTCGCCAGCCAGTCCCTGTTCGGCGACCGCAAGCTCGTCGAGCTGCGCCTCGCGACCGGGAGACCGGCGGCCGCCGCCGCCGGGGTGATGGCGGCCTGCGCCGCGAACCCGAATCCGGACGCGCTGCTGCTCGTGACCATGCCCAAGCCCGAGGGTGCCGGCTGGTGGAAATCCGGCTGGTACACCGCCATTGATACCGCGGGCGTGATCATCGAGGCGAACCCGGTGACGCGCGCGCAGCTGCCGCAGTGGATTGCGCAGCGGCTCGCGCGCCAGAACCAGCGCGCCGACGCGCCATCGCTCGAGCTCATGGCCGACCGGGTCGAAGGCAACCTGCTCGCCGCGCACCAGGAAGTGCAGAAGCTCGGGCTGCTCGCGCCCGAGGGCGAGCTTTCGGCCGAGGAGATCCGCGGCGCGGTGTCCACCGTGGCGCGCTACGAATACGAGACGCTGGCCGAGGCGCTCTGCGCGGGCGACCTCGCGCGCTACGTTCTCGCGCTGGAGGGCCTGCGCGGCGAGGGCGAGAGCGTGGCGGGCCTCGCCTGGCGCCTGGGCGAAGAGCTCAGCATGTTCCATCGCCTGCGCGTGGAGAAGGCATCCGGCCGGCCGCTCGACCGGCTCTTCGCCGAGCATCGCGTCTGGCGCGGCACCCAGGCGCGCGCCGAGCGCGCGCTGCGCCGTTTCAGCGCCGAGCAGCTGCGCGCGGCGGTGCTGCAGGTCGCGCGCACCGAGCGCGCAAGCAAGGGCGTAGGAGACGGTGATCCCTGGGATGGGCTGCTGACCCTGGGGTTAGAATTGTTGTATGGAACCCAAGGCGCCGCACGCCACTGACGTAGCGGCCTACATGCGGGAGCTGGGACGCGCCGCGCGCGAGGCGTCGCGCGAGCTTGCGCGCGCCGGCACCGATGCGAAGAACCGCGCCCTGCAGGCGATGGCCGACGAGATCATGGCGCGCAGCGTGGAGCTGCTGGAAGCCAACCGTGCGGACGTGGAGCAGGCGAAGAAGGACGGCCGCGACGCGGCCTTCGTCGATCGCCTGACCCTCACGCCCGCGAGCATCGCGCAAATGGCCGAGGGCCTGCGCGACGTCGCGGCGCTCGAGGACCCGGTCGGCCAGGTCAGCGAGCTCGCGCGCCGCCCGACCGGCATCGAGGTCGGTCGCATGCGCGTGCCGCTCGGCGTCATCGGCATCATCTACGAGTCGCGCCCGAACGTGACGGCGGACGCGGCGGGCCTGTGCCTCAAGGCGGGCAACGCGTGCATCCTGCGCGGCGGCTCGGAAGCGCTGCATTCCAACCAGGCGATCGCCGCGTGCGTGCGGGCGGGCCTCAAGATCGCCGGGCTGCCGGAGGCGGCGGTGCAGGTGGTGGCGACCGCCGACCGCGCGGCGGTGGGCGCGCTCATCACCATGCCCGAGTACGTGGACATCATCGTGCCGCGCGGAGGCAAGGAGCTCATCGAGCGCCTCGCGCGCGAGTCGAAGATCCCCATGATCAAGCACCTGGACGGCGTGTGCCACCTGTACGTGGACGACCGCGCCGACGTGGATATGGCGGTGCGCATCGCCGACAACGCCAAGACCCAGCGCTATGGCACCTGCAACACGATGGAAACGCTGCTCGTCGCGGAGGGCATTGCGCCGAAGGTCCTGCCCTTGATTGGTTCTCTCTATAAAAGCAAGAATGTCGAGATGCGCGCGGATCCGGCTGCCAGGAAATTCATTCCCGACGCGATGGCGGCGACCGAGAAGGATTTCTACACGGAGTGGCTTGCGCCCGTCGTGTCGATCCGCGTAGTGAAGGACATCGACGAGGCCATGGAGCACATCGCGAAGTACGGCTCGCAGCACACCGACGCCATCGTGACCGGCGACCAGGCGAGGGCAGCGCGCTTCCTGCGCGAGGTGGACTCGAGCTCGGTCATCGTGAACGCCTCGACGCGCTTCGCGGACGGCTACGAGTTCGGCCTCGGCGCGGAGATCGGCATCTCCACCGACAAGCTGCATGCGCGCGGCCCGGTCGGCCTGGAAGGCCTCACCACGCGCAAGTTCGTGGTGTTCGGCCACGGCGAAACGAGGCAGTGAATCCGCCTCTCGCGATTCTCGGCGGCACCTTCGATCCGGTCCACAATGCCCACCTGGCGATGGCGCGCTGCGCGCTCGAGCAGCTCGGCGCCGCGCGCGTGCTCTGGCTGCCGACCGGCGCGCCGCACTACCGCAAGCCGCCCGTGGCGAGCGCGGCCGACCGCGTGGCCATGCTGCGGCTCGCGATCGCGGGCGAGCCGCGCTACTCGATCGACCAGCGCGAGCTCCTGCCCGCCGCGTCGGGCTACACCTTCGACAGCATGCTGGCAGTGCGCGCCGAGCTCGATTCCAAGACGCCCATCGTGCTGCTGCTGGGCGCCGACCAGTACGCCAAGATCGAGACCTGGTACCGCTGGGGCGACCTCATGAAGCTCTGCCGCCTCGCGGTGTTCGCGCGCCCCGGCTGGAACCCGCCTGACGGGCGCGTCGAGCGCGTGTCGTTGCCGGAAATGGACATCTCCGCGACCGACATCCGCACGCGCGTCGCCCTGGGCCAGGCGATCGAGGGCCTGGTGCCCGCGCCCGTGCTCGGCTACATCCTGGAGCACGGCCTCTACAGGGACTGAATGGACATCCGCAAGAAGCAGCGCGCCGTGGTCGAGGCGCTCGAGGACATCAAGGGCCGCGAAATCCTCGTGTTCAACGTGGCCAGGCAATCGGCGCACTTCGAGCGCGTGGTGATCGCGAGCGGTGACTCGAACCGGCAGGTGAACGCGCTCGCCACGAATGTTCAGGTCAAGCTCAAGGAGCTCGGCGCGAAGGTCCTCGGCGTGGAGGGCCGGCGCAACGGCGAGTGGGTGCTCGTGGACCTGGGCGACATCGTGGTGCACGTCATGCATCCCGCGGTGCGCAGCCACTACAACCTGGAGGAGCTCTGGGGCGGCAAGGAAGTGAAGCTCAGGAAGAAAGTGCCCGCGCGTGGCAAGGCTCCACGTCGTCGCAGTCGAAAGTAACCTGCCCGCCTGGGCCCGTGCCGCGCGCGACGCCTACCTGCGTCGCATGCCCAAGGGCTACGAAGTCGCGCTGCTCGAGGCCAAGGCCTCAAAGATCAGGATCCCGCCGCGCACGCGCCTCGTCGCGCTCGATGAGCGCGGCAAGGACCTCACGACGCGGCAATTCGCCGCGCTGCTCGCCGAGCCCACCAGCTTCCTCATCGGCCCGGCGGACGGACTGGATGCCGGGATCAAGCGCCAGGCCGCGGTCCTGCTGCGCCTGTCCGCGCTCACGCTGCCGCATGCGCTCGCGCAGGTCGTGCTGTGCGAGCAGATATATCGCGCTGCAACGCTGCTGACCGGGCATCCCTACCATCGGGACTAGAGGTTTGCTTTAGACTGCGCGATCCCATGATCACGCAGCCTGACCGGAGTATCTATTTGGCCTCGCGCAGCCCGCGCCGGCGCGAGCTGCTCGCGCAGATCGGCGTGCGCTTCCAGATGCTGCTGTTCCGCGACCAGCCGGTGACCGACCCGGAGCTGGACGAAGCGGCGCTGCCGGGCGAATTGCCCGAGGCCTATGTCGAGCGCGTCGCGGGCGCCAAGGCGCTCTCGGGCTGGAAGCGCCTGGAGCAGCGCAACCTGCCGCGCGCCGCAGTGCTCGCCGCCGACACCACGGTGGCGGTGGACAGGCGCATCCTGGGCAAGCCCGCCGACCGGCGCGAGGCGGCCGAGATGCTGGGGGCGCTCTCGGGCCGCGCGCACGAAGTGCTCACCGCTGTGGTGCTCAAGTACGAGGACCGGACTGAGAAAGCGACATCTGTCTCCACCGTCACTTTCAAGACGCTCTCAAAGGACGAGATCCGGCAATACGTCGCCAGCGGCGAGTGCGACGACAAGGCGGGCGCCTACGCGATCCAAGGGCGCGCCGCGCAGTTCGTCAAGGAGCTGCACGGCAGCTTTTCCGGCGTGATGGGGCTGCCGCTGTACGAAACGGCGCAACTCCTGGAACGCATGGGCAGTCAGCGTGACCGAAGAAATTCTCGTTAACGTCACGCCACAGGAGACCCGCGTCGCGGTGCTCGCCTCGGGCCAGGTGCAGGAGCTCGTGATCGAGCGTGCCGCAAACCGCGGGCTGGTGGGCAACGTCTACATGGGCAAGGTCGCGCGCGTGCTGCCCGGCATGCAGTCCGCCTTCGTCGAGATCGGCCTGGAGCGCGCCGCCTTCCTGCACGTCGCCGACATCTGGGAAGCACGCCGGGACGGCGGCGGCGAAAACGCAGCCTCCAAGCCCATCGAGAAGCTGCTCTCCGAGGGCCAGCCCATCCTCGTGCAGGTGCTCAAGGACCCGATCGGCACCAAGGGCGCGCGCCTGTCCACGCAGATCTCGCTCGCGGGCCGACTGCTCGTCTACCTCCCGCACGATCCGCACATCGGTGTCTCGCAGCGCATCGAAAGCGAGGCCGAGCGCCTGGCGCTGCGCGAGCGCCTCAAGGCGCTGCTGCCCGCCGAGGAGAAGGGAGGCTTCATCATGCGCACGCTGGCCGAGGGCGCCTCGGACGCCGAGCTGCGCGCCGACGTGGCCTACCTGAGCCACCTGTGGCACGACATCCACGAGCGAGCAGCAAGGACACAGCCCGCGACGCTGATCTTCCAGGACCTGTCGCTCGCGCAGCGCGTGCTGCGCGACATGGTGTCGGACGCGACCGCCGCCGTGCGCGTGGATTCGCGCGAGAACTTCCAGAAGCTCGCGGCCTTCGCCGACGCCTACATGCCTTCCCTGCGCGGCAGGCTCGAGCACTACACGGGCGAGCGCCCGCTGTTCGAGCTGCACAATGTCGAGCAGGAGATCGAGAAGGCCCTCTCGCGCCGCGTTGATCTCAAGTCGGGCGGCACCCTGGTGGTCGACCAGACCGAGGCGATGACCACGATCGACGTCAACACGGGCGGCTTCGTGGGCCAGCGCAATTTCGACGACACCGTGTTCAAGACCAACCTCGAGGCCGCGCAGGCCATCGCGCGGCAGCTTCGCCTGCGCAACCTGGGCGGCATCATCGTGGTCGACTTCATCGACATGGAGTCCGAGGAGCACCGCGCGGGCGTGCTGGAGGAGTTCCGGCGCGCGCTCGCGCGCGACCGCACGCGCATGACGGTGAGCGGCTTCACCGAGCTGGGCCTCGTGGAAATGACGCGCAAGCGCACGCGCGAGTCGCTCGCCCACGTGCTGTGCGAGCCCTGCGCGGCCTGCAACGGGCGCGGCGAGGTCAAGACCGCGCGCACCGTGTGCTATGAAGTGCTGCGCGAAATCCTGCGCGAGGCGCGCGCCTTCCACGCCAAGGAGTTCCGCGTCATCGCCTCGCAGCCCGTCTACGACCTGTTCCACGAGGAGGAGTCCGGATCGCTCGCCATGCTCTCGGATTTCATCGGCAAGCCGGTCTCCCTGCAGGTCGAGACAGGCTACACGCAAGAGCAATTCGACATCGTTCTCATGTGAATCCCATGGACATCTGCTTCACGCCCCCGAAGATGCTCGCGCGACTCATCCGCGCCCGGAAGCTTTCCGCCACCGAGGTGATGAAGGTCTTCATCGCCCAGGTCGAGCGGGTCAACCCGAAGGTCAATGCGATCGTGACTTTCCTGCCCGAGCGCGCGCTCAAGGCCGCAAAGGCAATGGACCGGCAAAAGGCGAAACCCCCGCTCGCCGGGTTGCCGATCGCCTACAAGGACAATGTGCCGACGAAGGGGATCCGCACCACCTTCGGCTCGCCCGTGCACCGGGATAACGTGCCGAAGGAGGACCACGCGATCGTCGAGCGCCTGCGCGCCGCGGGTGCGATCACGCTGGGCAAGACGAACCTGCCGGAGTTCGCGGCGGGCAGCCACACCTTCAACGCAGTGTTCGGCGCCACGCTCAATCCCTACGACCCGTCCAAGACCGCGGGCGGCTCCTCGGGCGGCGCGGCCGCGGCTGTCGCCTGCGGCATGCTGCCCTTCGCCGACGGCGGCGACCTCGCCGCCTCGCTGCGCAACCCAGGCAACTACTGCAACGTGGTCGGCTTCCGGCCGACGCCCGGCCGCGTGCCGCACTGGCCCTCGCCCAACGCCTGGAACACGCTCGCCACGCTGGGGCCGATCGGGCGCACGGTGGAGGACACCGCGTTCCTGATGGCGGCGATGGCCGGCCCCGATCCGCGCGCGCCGACCTCCATTGCGGAGCCGGGCAGTGTTTTTTCGAAGTCACTCAAGAGGAATTTCAAGAAAACACGCGTCGGCTGGTCCAGGAATCTCGGCGGATTGCCGGTCGATCCGCGCGTCACCGCTGTCCTCGAGAAGCAAAAGCATGTCTTCAAGGACCTGGGCTGCACGGTCGAGGAGGCGGAGCCCGATTTCACCGGCGCCACCGAAGCCTTCGAGACGCTGCGCGCCCTTGGCTTCGTGCAGGCCTACGGCGAGCTCGTGAAGACGCGCCGCAAGGACGTCAAGGACACCATTATCTGGAACGTCGAGCAGGGCTGGAAGCTCACGGCCGAGCAGATCGCGCGCGCCGAAGCGCTGCGCAGCCAGCTGTTTCACCGCATGCGCGAGTTCCTCGGGCGCCACGATTTCCTGCTCTGCCCGGTGAACCAGCTGCCACCCTTCCCGCAGGAGGTCGAGTACCCGATGGAGATCGCCGGCGCGAGGATGACCAACTACCTGGACTGGATGAAGAGCTGCTACTACATCACGCTGACCGCTCACCCGGCGGTGTCGGTGCCGGCCGGATTCACGGATGATGCGGTGCCGCTGCCCGTCGGCCTGCAGATTGTCGGCCGCCACCGCGACGATGTCGGCGTGCTGCAGCTTGCGCACGCGTTCGAGCAGGAAACCCAGGCATGGCGCCGGCGACCGCCCATCGCGACCGCCTAGGCCTGGAGCTCACCGCGGCGAACGGCGAGGCCGCGCGCGCCCTCGACGAGGCCGTCTGGGCCCTGATCGCCTACTCGCGCGAGCCGGGCGTGCCGCTCAAGCGCGCGCTGCAGGCCGATCCGCAGATGCCGATGGCAAACTGCCTGCAAGGCTATTTCCTTCATTTGATGGGATTGCCGGCGCTGGCGGCGAAAGCGCGCGGCGTGCATGAAACCCTGAAGAAAATTCCCGGGATGAACCCCAGGGAAAAGGCGCACGTCGCCGCGCTCGGGGCATGGTGCGAAGGCGAGCTCGAGCGCGCCTGCACGCTGCTGGACGGCATCCTCGCCGAGTGGCCGCGCGACTACCTCGCGCTCAAGCTCGCGAACTACCTGTACTTCTACCTCGGCGACGCGAGGAACGTGCGCGACGGCCCGGCACGCGCGCTCGCGCACTGGGACGCGAAGATGCCCGGCTACGGCCACCTGCTCGCGCTGCACGCCTTCGGCCTGGAGGAATCCGGTGACTACGCGCTGGCCGAGCGCCAGGGACGACGCGCCACCGAGCTCAATCCAGCCGACCCATGGGCGGTGCACTCGGTGGCGCACGTCATGGAGATGCAGGAGCGCACGGACGAGGGCACGCGTTGGATCGAGACGCTCGCACCGCATTGGGATACGGCGAACTTCTTCCGCTTCCACCTGTGGTGGCACCTCGCGCTCATGCATTGGGGCGCGGGGCGTCCGGACAAGGCGCTGGCGCTCTACGATTCCCAGGTCTGGGCCGACGGCTCGAGCGAGAACCTGTCCCTGTGCAACGACATCTCGATGCTCGCGCGCCTGGAGCTCGCCGGCATCGACGTGGGCGCGCGCTGGGATGCGGCGGCACAGGTCGTGCGCGGACAGTCCGGCGGCTCCGTGCTTGCCTTCGTGGACGCGCACTACGCGATGGCGCTCGGCGAAGTCCCGCCGCTGGAAGAGCGCGGCACCACGGCGCGCGTGCACGACGCGGCCGGCCGCGCCGCCTGCGCGGCAGCGGTCGCCTGGCGCCGCAAGGACCACGCGGGGGTCGTTTCGCAGCTCGCACCGGTGCGGCGCGAGCTCTGGCGCATCGGCGGCAGTCATGCCCAGCGCGACCTCTTCACGCTGGTGCTGCTGGATTCGGCGCAGAAAACGGGTGATGCCGCGCTCGCCCATACCCTGCGTTCCGAGCGCGCGGTCCTGAGGAATAGAAAGCAACAGTGATACGTTTACGCCACCATAACCAGCGAGGAGATGCCACAATGGAGAAAGAAGCGCCCGAGGGCCTTTGGTCCGACGATCACCTGAACAGCCTGGTGCCCGAGGTTCCGGTGGACCGGCGCACCTTCATCGCCGCAGCCATCGCCGCGGGCTTCGCCGTCACCGCCGAACCGGTGCTCGCTCAGGCGATCAAGACGCCGATGGACGGCCTGGAAGGCGGCGATCTCAAGATCGGCGACATCCCGGCCTACTACGCGGTGCCCAAGGGCGGCGGCAAGCGCGCCGTGGTCATCGTGATTCCAGAGATCTGGGGCCTGCATGAATACCAGCGGGACATGTGCCGGCGCCTCGCCAAGGCAGGCTACTTCGCCGTGTCCTCCGATCCCTACTTCCGCATCGGCGAGCTCTGGAAGATCGCCGACATCAAGGAAGTCATCGCGCAATCGAACAAGCTCACCGACGAGCAG
>Ga0335076_10006754_pt1 | contig 11578 bp, 8 predicted proteins | sample Lox_Sample_25_FD_206717 | JGI IMG/M metagenome (GOLD analysis project Ga0335076, IMG submission 206717) | Soil microbial communities from Loxahatchee National Wildlife Refuge, Florida, United States - Lox_Sample_2.5 | ecosystem: Environmental > Terrestrial > Soil > Wetlands | place: USA: Florida... | reverse complement strand
ACAGATCAACTCGCAGCGCCGGGGCAGTTCGTGACCACGCGTCTGGCTGGCGAACCCATCGTCATCGTGCGAGACAGCGATGGCGATCTTCGCGGCTTCTATAACGTGTGCCGCCATCATGCCGCCGCCGTCGTAACTCAGTCGTGCGGGCAAGCGTCCATCTTGCAGTGTCCCTATCATGGCTGGAAATATGGACTCGACGGCTCTCTGAAAGGAATGCCTGAATTCGAGGGAGTGCGCAATTTCGAGCGCGCTGACAACGGCCTCGTTCCCATTCGCGTCGAAACCTGGGAGTGCTTCGTATTTGTAAACCTCGACCCCGACGCCATTCCAGTGCGCGAGTTCCTTGGCGGATTAGTGAAGCGGGTTGCGCCTCTCGGCATCAGCAAGCTGCATTACTTCGATCGCAGGACCTACGACATTCACTGCAACTGGAAAGTTTATGTCGATAACTTTCTCGACGGCGGATATCACGTGCCTCATCTTCACCAAGGCTTGAGCTCCGTTCTCGACTACAAGGCCTATACCATCGAAAACGAAGATCGCTACTGTCTGCAGTCCAGTCCGATGGTCGCTTCCAACGAAGACGCAGCCACCGGAGCCACACGCAAGGGTGATCGTGCCTGGTATTTCTGGCAGTACCCGAATCTCATGATCAACTGCTACGAGGGATACATGGACACGAACTACGTGATCCCCGTCGATGCCGATCACTGCACTGTGATCTTTGATTTTTATTTCAGCGATGTTAGCGATGCCCGCCGCGAGTACAACACAGAATCCGTAAACGTCGGCAATCGAGTACAAGACGAAGATCTCGGCATCTGCGAAGATGTGCAGCGCGGATTGAAATCTCGCGCTTACGGAGCAGGCCGCCTGTCGGTTCGCCGAGAAGCCGGCGAGCAACTATTTCATCGCCTGCTTGCAGCCGATCTCAAAGGAGTTCCCGCCCCGGTGATGACTGCTGCCGATTGACACGCACTTTCGCCTTGGAACAACTCACTGATGATCGCGGGGAATCGTTTCCTGCCACGTTTTTGTTTTCAGCATCTGGCCATCCTTCAGCAATTCCCGCGTGTATTTGTAATAGAAGTTCTTCTGATCCGTCGTTACCGACAAATGTCCTCGCCAGGTGAGTGTGCGGCCCTTCAGTTTGAAAACGCTTTCTGCTTCTCCGCGAACCGAGCATGTTTCGGGATGGGCATCGTCACCGTCGTACGTTAAGTTCTCAAAGTCATCTTCCGTGCCCCACGGATACTTGTATCCGTCTTTCCCCTTCCAATGAACCGTAGTTTTCTGCCGTGCTTCGTCGCGCTCGACCGTCCATTCGCCGGGCCATGGGAAACCTTCGCTCTTTATATCCTTGCGTTCTTCCATGGGCTGCGGCGGAGAGAATTCCGGCGCTGTCTCGCCGTGCAACGGCACAACCGGCAGAACGATGCGCGAACCCTGCTCTCCGCCTAACTCAAGAGTCGTCGTCATCGAGTATGGAGTCGGCAGCATCATCGGCCAGAGCGCATTTGAAATCGCAACGCGAATGCGATGTCCCTTTGGAAAAACCCACGAACTCAAGTGCATCTCAATGTTCAGCGAATAAATCTTCCCCGGCTCCAGGTCGTGAGGATCGGTCATCGAATCGCGCTGTGCTCCATTGATTCCCGCTCCCGTGATCTGGGTAACGGTTCCGTCCGGCGCGACATCACTCAGTCGCGCAATCCAGTTTGCCAATGGTGCAGTAGCTGAAGCTTGCAGCAGCGCTCGGGGTCGCCCCAGAATGGCCAAGTCATCCGGCAGGGGCGCCGAATCATAAACCAGGCTGAACGCGTCCACCGGACGCGGATCGCTCAGCAGCTCTCCCCACCAGAATCCCGCCTCCACTCCGATCGTAGGCACGTATTTCAGTTGATGCCGATCGGACGGCCCGGCGGTTTCATTCAATGAATGATTCGCCTGCAGAAAGAATGTCGAATTCTTTGCCGTCTTGGGCGGCCATACATCCTCGCGTCGCCACTCCCCCGGCACGCTCTGCAAATTCGGATCCGGCGGATGCCAATGCTGCACATAAATCACCAGCCGCGGATCGTTGACGACTCCCGTGTCACGCCCCTTCAGCCAATAGTCAAACCATCGCACCGCCTGATCGCGCCACTCGACATGTGGTCCGAAGTCCGCATCGTTCGGATAGGAGTGATTCCACGGACCAACAATCGCTTTGATCGGGGCCTTCGACTGCATCAGCATGTCGGTGACGTTGTCGCGATATCCATCCTGCAAGCCTCCAATCAGAAAACTTGGTGTCGTGATTTCGCTCAGCGGCCGCACTCGATCTCGCCAGAACGGTCCGTCGTGCTGATGTCTCAAATAAAGAAGTGACCACGGCGGAGAATTGAACCGCGGCCCCAGAGTCTTTTCATCGAGGGAGTAGTCGGGAGCACCTACCCAACCTTCCGCCATGTCCATGTTGAGTTCGAATTCGTCCACGTGGGCGATCCCGTCCACATAATGCACATCATCGTGAAACAACTCTCCTGTCGCGTGCAATGCGACAATCGCCTTCAGCCCAGGAGCATGTCGCATCGCCATCTGCATGGCGGTGAAGCCTCCCCAGGAGATTCCAAACATGCCCACATTTCCGTTCGACCACGACTGGTGCGCCAGCCATGCGATGACCTCCTCGCCGTCCTGTTGCTCCTGCTCAGAGTATTCTCGCTCCGGCGGAACTCCCTCGCTCGCGCCGAATCCGCGAATGTCCACGCGAACGCTCACGTATCCTCGTCGCGCAAAGTAAGTGTGCTTGGGATAATCTCCTGCGGCAGTTCCGTCATCTTTGCGGTAGGGCAGATATTCGAGCAGGGCGGGGAATTTTTCTCCCGGCTTGGCGCCATCCGGCATGTAAAGAGTCGTCGCCAATCGAATACCATCCTTCATGGGAATCCACGCCTTTTCCATGCGGACGCCGTATGCAGGTGGAGACGGCGACTCGCTCGCGGAAATGCACAGCGGAAAAGCAAGTGTGAGGCAAAGGAACCACGCGGTTTTTGCCAAGATAGTCTCCGGATGTCTGGGGTGACCGAAGGTCAGTCTTGCGCTTCCTGTTCGCGGCGAAGCGCATGCAGGTCGATCCCTAGTTGCTCCGCTTTCTTATACAGGTGACTGCGCTCCAGGCCAAGCGCTTTCGCAGCGACGCTCATGTTGTGGTGAGTCCGCTTCAACTCTGCGAGGATCACCTCTCGCTCATAACTTTGTACCCGATCAGCCAGTGGCCCGGCGCCGATGGACGCCGTGCTCGCTCCCCCACCCGCAACAACCTTCGGTAGCGCCATCTGCACGGTCGGCAGGTCCACCTGACCCTCGGTCGCAAGCAGCATCAGCCGCTCGACCATATTGCGCAATTCGCGGACGTTTCCCGGCCAGGAGTGCGACTGCAGCGCTTCCATCGCTTCCGGCGTAAATGGAACCGGCTTCCAACCATTTTGCGCACAAACCTGTGCCGCAAAATGTTCCACTAGCGCCGGAATATCCTCGCGGCGTTCACGCAGAGGCGGCAGCGATAGCGGAAAGACATAAATCCGGTGAAATAAATCTTGCCGGAATTTCTCCTCCCGCACTCGCGACTCCAGGTCACGATGAGTGGCGACCACGACGCGCACGCTTACCGCGATGGGCTTTTCGCCTCCGATCCGCTCGATCTCGCCTTCTTCAAGCACGCGAAGAAGTTTTGCCTGCATATTGAGCGGCATGTCACCAATCTCATCGAGGAAGATTGTCCCTTGGTCCGCTTGCTCGAACTTGCCAATGTGGCGCCCCGAAGCTCCCGTGAACGATCCTTTTTCATGGCCGAAGAGTTCCGACTCGATCAACTCCGCCGGGACCGCAGCGCAATTGAGTGTGACGAATGGCCCGCCCGCGCGCGGGCTGCGTTCGTGGATCGTCCTGGCAACGAGTTCCTTCCCAGTTCCGGTCTCACCTAAGATGCACACCCGTGACTCGCTCGCTGCGACGCGCTCCAACTGCGCCATTACTCGCCGCATTGCCTCGCCCTTCCACACAATCTCGTGCTTGCCTAGACGCTGCTTCAGTTGCCGGTTCTCGCTTTCGAGGCGCTGAAGCTTCAGTGCGTTCTCCACGGTCAGCAGGAGTTTGTCGCTCGAGATTGGTTTTTCCAGGAAGTCGAGTGCGCCTAATCGCGTGGCCCTCACCGCCATTTCAATGTGCGCCTGTCCCGACATCATGACCACGGGTGCGGTCACTCCCTGTGTCTTCAACTCTTCCAGCAGCGTAAGGCCATCTTTCCCCGGCATCACCACGTCCGAAAGGATGAGGTCGAACGTCTGCGCCTTGGCAAGCTCAAGAGCTTTGGCTGCGTTATCGCAGACTGTCGCTTCGTGACCCGCCAACCGAAATGCGCGTGAGAGCGACGCCAGCGTGTTGGCTTCATCATCGACGATCAACAGATGCGCTTTGATTGGCAATCCGCCTCCCGACTCCAGACGTTCACTCAACTCACCGGCGTGGTATTGACTGCGCCTTGCAGTGCCTCGGCATGGATGGGCAGCTCGATTGCAAAAGTCGTCCCGCGCCCAGGTTCACTCTTCACGTTGATTCGCCCGCCGTGGTCGCTCACAACGGATTGCACGATCGCCAGTCCCAGTCCGGTTCCGTGCTGCTTGCTTGTGTAATAAGGAGTGAAGATGCGCTCGCACTCTTCCGGTGTCAACCCCGTGCCGGTATCCGACACTTCAATGATCACCCTGCCATCATCGCGCTTGGTCCGCAGGGTCAACGTTCCTGCTTGCGGCATGGCATCCATGGCATTGAGAACAAGATTTGAAATCGCGCGATGCAGAAGATCGGGGTCCGCTGCAATCGCCTCGACGTTGCCATCCAATTCCACTTTGCACGTGATCGGTGCCGCCTCCCGTGCCTGAAACTGCGCCTGAAACAGCTGTGCCACATCCCGCACCGCATCATTGACCTGCACGGCCTGCAGATGCGGTGGCGGCATCTTCGAAAACTCGCTGAACCGCCCGATAATCGCCTTTAGATTCGAAATCTCGGCCAGCAATGTCCGTGAACTCTCGCGGAATACTTCTTCGAACTGTTCCGGACTCTGCATCCGCGCCCGCACCAGATTCTCAACCGTCAACTGAAGAGGGAATAACGGATTTTTCAATTCGTGCGCCAGCCGCCGAGCCAGCTCGCGCCACGCCGCTACGCGCTCCGCCTGTACAAGCCTCTCTTTTTGTGTCAGCAATTCTGAGGTCATCCGGTTGAACGACTCGGCAAGTTGCGAGACTTCGTCGTTGCCCGCAACCTCCACCCGCGCATCCCAATTTCCCGCAGCTACGTCCTGGGCGGCTCGAGCCAGTTGCTCCACCGGGCGGGTCACGCGAGCCGCCGCCCAACTACTCAACAGGATCGCCAGCACAATCCCGCCTCCGCCCACCAACAGTGCCGATGCCCCAATGTGCCGCTTCAGTTCGACATAGGAACGCTGCGATGTTCCGATCAGCAGTATGCCGAGCAGCGGGCGCGCCTTTCCAATTCCACGCAGGGGAATGGCGCGAAACACCTCGTCATCGGCCTGATCGGAGGACCATGCGATCTTAAAACTCATTTCCTGATTCGACTGAAGTACCGACTCGATCAGCGGCGCGAACCTCTCTGTCGCCAGATTTCCGCCCGTGCCGGCCGAGGCCGAGGCATCGATCAACGACTCGCGCGAGAATTGATCTCCGCGATTCAAATACAGAAGCGCCCGCATATCCGGCGGCAGATCCAGGGTCGAGAGAAATGCCTTGTCCAACCGCCGTCCGCCAAGTACGTAGACGGGATGCTCCGCCACCCGCGTAGAACGCATCGCCAGCAGCCCCAAGGCGGGCGCGTCGCCCACTTCTTCCTGCATCAGAAAAGCACCTTGGTCCACCGCGGAGGACAGATTCTCAAACCCATTCTCCGGATAACCGAATTTTGCCGGCGCTTGCGCCGACGAAATGATCTTGCCGCCATCATCCAGCAAGTCGAGAAAATCGAGTTGATGCGCATCCGCAAGGCTTTTCGCCAAATCGAAGTACGCAGCCGAATCTGCCTGGGTCCCGTTCAGTGCAGTTGCCATGCGGGTCACCGGCTCCGAACCAGCAACAGCCGCCACCCGCCTGGTAATGTCCTCGCCCTGGCGGTTGAACTCACGCTGAAACTGAGCCAGCAAAGCTCCCGTGCGCTGCTCTTCATTCTGTTCGAAGGCCCTGCGCGAGACGGTTAACACCAGCACAGCAACCGCGGCGACGGAAAGGAAAACGGTGAGCGCGAATACCGCCAGCAATTTGCGGCGGAAGATCATTGCTTGCTCCCGAGCCACGCATCAGCAAGATCGAAGCCCCCGCTTGACGACAAGCCCCAGTTCCGCAGAGCAGAACCAGCCGCATAAGTTTCCGGCAGATGAAATAGGGGAATCAGCCGTCGGCTCGCCAGCGCGGACTGCTCCGCGGCGTATAGGTCCTCAATGCCTCGGCCCGAACCCTTCGTGGGCGGCAAGGATCTCGAAGCGGCAACCGCCTCAAGAGCTGTCCACGGATCACCCGACGCCAGCATGATTCGGACCAGCCGCAGCTCTACCGTCTCGCTAGTGGTGGGTTGTAGCGACAGTCCCGCATCCTTGGCATTGAGTGCGATGCGTTCCGCCATGAGCCGCGCGACCGGATCGCTACCGTCATACCCGAGCTTCCACGTTGGAACCGTGCGGACTTGCTCCCTCATATGCCGCGCAGCCGCCAGATCCGCGTTCGTCTGAAACACAAATTCGTAGCCGCTCATCCAGTTTGGCAAAATCCCGCCTGCTGGCTGCCCCGCACCCTGCAACAGCACATTGCGAATCGAGCCGCGGTCAATGCTCAGGGCCAGCGCTTCGCGCAATGACTTCTCGTCAGGGGATGTCGCCTCAGTACTAAAGACGAGCGCCACCAATTCTACGGGCAGGGAACTCGACAGGCGATGTCCCTCAAGCGAAGCGCGATGAATCTGTTCCGCCGGAACCTCCACCAGGTCGCTTTTCCCCAAATCAAGAGCGGTCATCTGGTCGCGGTAACTTCTGCCCATTTCAATTTCTACACCGTCCAGATAGGGACGCCCGCGCCAATAATCCTCGGCGGCTGCTAACGTAAGTTTCTTTCCGGCTTGCCAATCCACAATGCGAAATGGGCCGGTGCCGCTCGGCACAAGGTCAGAGCTTCTCTTGGCGATGGCATTCCGTGGCCGCGCGAGTTCAGCCAGCAAGCTCGCCCCAGAACTTTCCACTTCAATCGTAACCGTCTCCCCTTCCGCCGATATAGTCCACGCAGGATTCGCCGTCCGCAACGATGCAGCCACAATCTCGGCGCTTAGCGGAGTTCCGTCATGAAATTTCACTCCACGGCGCAAGTGAAACTGCCAATGACGATTGCCTTGAGCCGTCCAAGACGCCGCCAGGGAAGGTTGGATCCGCCCTCCTTGATCAATATTTACGAGAGTGTCGAACAGGAGCAGCGTGATGCCGCGTCGCGCAAACGAGTCCCCCTGCGCATCATCGCCTGGATCGAGAGACGTCAGGCTCTCTTTTATGGCAACGCGCGCCGTGCCGCCATACTGCGGCCTTGTCTCTGCCGCGAGCGATGCGATCAGCGCGCTACTGATTACAAGCCACAGCCAGCCGGTACGCCTCATAGCTCCCTGTTTGTTGATCTCGGGTTATCGCCACCGCGGTGTCGCCTCGAGCTTCGGTCCACAACGCCGAGATCGGTCCCGGAAAATCAACCACCGCACTGACTGCGACCGGGTCGCGGTCAGGAAACTCGTAGGCCCGAACCGAATCCCCCGCAAAGCCTCCCGCACCGGTCGCCAAAACTTGCCAGCCCGCGCCACATCCGGTCTTTACCGTTGCCAGATCGCTTCCCCAGCCGAATTTCGCGGTTTGGTCGTTGAGTCCGTCAACCAGGTGCACCTGGCCATCGATCCCCGCAAACAACCAGAGGGCGTACTTCTCCCTCGGGACGAGAGCGGCGGAATAGAACTTCGAGACCGTTGCGAATTTTCCGACTGGTGGCGTCAATGCGCCGGTGTAGAAGTTGCGGTTCGACGCGAAAAATGCCTTGACCTGGGGCACGACGGTGCTCGCCCCGTTCGCCAGGCTCGCACTCGGAAAAACCGACAACTGGCCACCGTTCAGCATTCCCGAGACCATCGGCCACGGATCATCGCTTTCCTGGCAGCCCAGCCCCAATGGTGAACCACTTGTATGACAAACCAAGCCGGGCAGATAAATGTCGAGCAGATGATCCTTGGCCGGAATCAACCTTCCGCGCAGATCTCGCGGCCACGGCCGCGTGTGTGCTAAAGGCAGTAACTGCTCCCGCTGCCACTTTCCCGATTGCAGCCGGTACAGTGTCACCATTTCGGAATCGAGCACGGCGATCTGTGTAGGCGCGGATGCTTCTTCCAGCACTGCCACATCGAGAATGCGCTCATCCTGACTCCACAGCAAAGTCTTGCGCAGACTCAGCGGGACGGAATCATGCGCGGAAACTCCGCGATCAGGTCGCGGCGCAGAAGCCATTACAACAGCAGGTTCAGCGGTTCCCTGGCGAACCTCAGCCACCCACACATAGGACGTCTCATTTTCCGATAACAGAATGCTCACCGTTGCCGCAGCCTGCTCTTCTTTCACAAACCGGACGCCGAGTGCTTCCAGAGAGCCGCGCAGCCCGTTCTGAACGATCTCAGCATCCCGGTGGCTGAGTGAGGACCGGTTCTCAACCGTAACGGCCACCGCACCTGGCCCGGTGACCGCAACAATCTTTTTGGCGAGTTGCTGCTCGGGACCACTCCAATCCGCTGCACCGGCAAGCACTGCGGCTCCTACCACGAAAAGACAAAACCGCAGAAGAAAACGGGCGGGAAAGGAAGCGTGGTTCACCGTGTTGCGGATGACCTCTGGGATGGCCGAATTATAAACCGCTCTCCACATAGCCGCCGCCCGCCCTCTGTACTCTTTGGACACCGCTAAAACGGCGATCACCCCATCCTGCCGCCTCACGAAACACCTTGAGCCGGTCGGAGGATGGGGCTCCGCGTCAATTGTTCTTGCTTTCCTCCACCGGGTCGTTCTGGCTACCCTGCGCTCCCATGTTCATGTTGTGCAGCACATCGTTCATGAAGAACTTCCCATCGGCTGGGACCATCATGATCTGCAGCTTGTCTGACAGCCGCTCCGCCACGATCTTGTTAATGAGCAACGGATTCTGTTTCAGAATCGTAGCCTCGGCCTGCATTCTCTCGGCATCCGCCGCCGCCGTCACGCGGATCCGGTCCGCTTCCGCTTCGGCCAGCATCTTCCGCCGTTCAGTCTCCGCTTTGCTGTCGATCACCTTGGCCTGCGCCGCCGCCTCTGCATTCTGAATGGTCGACTCCTTGCGCGCTTCAGCCTCCAGTTTGCTCTGCTGGATCTGCTTCTCCTTCAGCGGCAAGGTGTATTGCATCGCGTCCGCCTCACCCTTAGCCTGCAGCACGTGGACTTGCGCCTCACCTTCAGCCTGCTTGATCTGCTGTACCTTGGTCGCTTCTGCTTCCAGTTCAGAGATGCGGACCTGCTTCTGCTTCAGTTCGGTTTCGACGGCCATCTGATCGTTCTCTTGCTCTTTCAAGAGAAGAGTCTCCAGCCCCTTCGCATACTCCTCGGGCAACTGGATGTCCCGCAGCATCACTTCTTTCACCACAATTCCATCGGCCGCCAGTTTCTGCGTGATCATCGTGGCAGCTCGCTGACGCACTTCCTCGCGCTTGGCCGAAAAAACATCACGAACCGTGTAGTTCGGAATCAACTCGCGCCACACGCTCGCCACAACCGGGGGAACGATTTCCTTCTCCACCGGCCGCGGCAGGTTGCTCTGGATGTAATCCAGCCGCTTGGAATCAAGCCGATACCGCACCGTGATCGCCAGCCCAAGCGTGAGTCCTTCCTTCGCCTGCACGTCGAGAAGCTGAGCCTTGCCCGCAACGTTCCCGGCTGCTTTCTGCCCATCTTCAGATATTCCGGTGGTGAAGATCTGGTCGCGCGTATCGAACATGGAAACGTTCTCCACCAGCGGAGTTACAAAGTGCACTCCCGGATACAGCGTGCCCGGCAGCGTCCCACTCAACTCGCTCACGCGAACGCCTGCCATACCGCTGGGAACTACCACAATGCTGAAGGCCAACAACATCGGTCCCCAGGCCAACAGAACCAACGCCAGCGAAGTGCGCCAGCGCCACTCCGGACGCCGCGGCAACGGTTCCGTCCCGGGTACCGCCGCCGCCCTCCGGTACATCAACTCGCGATAAAGGTCATAGCCTAGAATGCCCACCGCTACTACGATCATTCCCAGGCCGCATGTAATCAGCAGGTACCTCAACGCCAGCATGGTCGTTCTCCTTTGTGATGCGTTGCACTTACTGCTCTTTCCCCGACTTGGCCGCAACCGTCTGTCGCGCCAGTCGCGTTTCGGCAAAAAACAGACGGAACACTTGCCCGAAAATCAATTCCTCCGCCAGCAGCGCCACTGCCAGCGAAAAAACCAGTCCACCCACTACCGCCATGAATGTGATTGCCATTTGCATAAGCCCTCCTGCAAAACTCGATTCCCGGCTACTGCTGTAATCCCGGCTTTGCCTTCTCCTGCACCGGTACTTCGGCTTCGGCGACCGTCGTCTCGGCAGCTTCACCGCCGAATATCTGCGCGATCTCTTCGTCGCGTTCGCCCCGAATTTCCACCATGTCTCCGACCTGCACCATGCTGAACAAGCGTTCCGCGTCCTGGTTGCGCAGGCGAATGCAGCCGTGCGACGCCGCGTGCCCTACAGACTGCGGCGCATCCGTCCCATGAATTCCATATCCCTTTTGGCTGAGCCCAATCCACCGAGTGCCGACAGGATTTCCTTTCCCGGCCGGAATGACTTTGCCGGTGTGGTAGTACGTCGGATTCTGTACCCGGGTGACGATCTGAAATTCACCGACCGGGCTGGGGCCCGATGCAGCTCCAACGGCCACATCGAAGGTCGCGATGACGTCGTCGTTTTCGATGACGGCCAGCTTGCGATCTGGGATGCTCACCAGAACGCGCCGACCGGCACGACGCGAGGAGACGGGCTCGGCGGTCTGCGCAACGAGAGGGATCGCTACCGCCACCATCAACAAAACTGGAAGGAGTTGCCGGAGTCGCTTTGCGGTGGGACTGCCGTTTCTGCTTTCCATGTCTTCGCTTCCCCTCTCGAATAGCTTGCGCCAGACTAGAGGGCAGGACGAAGGCCAGCCTTCAACCGATTGAAAGAATGAGGCTTAGCGAAGAAATTGGATGCAGAAAGGGTGTTGCGCGAGGCACACTGTGTCGCCGGGGACACAGCAGAGCGGCGTCAGAGAATTAGGTGCAAAGGGATATAGGTCACTGTGAAGGAGAGGCCCGTCTTGGGCCTTCAAGCGCCCGGCTCCCGCCGTCTGGGGTAACGGCTTGTGGGGTTCTGTGGGGTGGAGCTGGGCGATCCTATGACTAGAAGGCCTAGTTCAATTGTGCTT
>Ga0335076_10006753_pt1 | contig 11580 bp, 8 predicted proteins | sample Lox_Sample_25_FD_206717 | JGI IMG/M metagenome (GOLD analysis project Ga0335076, IMG submission 206717) | Soil microbial communities from Loxahatchee National Wildlife Refuge, Florida, United States - Lox_Sample_2.5 | ecosystem: Environmental > Terrestrial > Soil > Wetlands | place: USA: Florida... | reverse complement strand
TGGCGGCAGAAAATAAACGGCGTTTCTGCGATTTACTTGCCCAATTGGCTGCATTACCGCGCCACCAGCTGGAATCCTGCACTCGGGCGATACTTGCGCGCGCGCTTGGCCGACTTTGATGTTGTGCACATCTTCGGCTTGTACGACCTGTTGGGTCCTCGAGTTGCCGAAGAGTGCCGCAAACGCGCCATACCGTACGTCGTCGAACCGATTGGAATGTTCGTGCCCATCGTAAGAAACCTTCGGCTGAAGCGCTGGTATCACCGGATTTGGGGACGCGAAATGTTGGAACGCGCTGCCGCAATTGTTGTCACCGCTGAGCAGGAACGCGACGACCTGCTCGCCGGAGGTTTTGCGGGGAACAAGATTGTGCTGCGCCGGAATGGAGTCGAAGCGCCGGAGAAAATGCCGGAACGCGGAAACTTCCGGAACGGCCTGAAGCTTAAGCCGGAGGACAAGTTGATTCTTTTCCTTGGCCGCGTGTCGGAGAAGAAGAGCCCGGATTTATTGCTGAGGGCATTTGCAGGTTTGCCCAAAGGCTCCGGGCATTTGGTATTTGTCGGGCCGGACGAATCGGGGATGAAAGCACGACTGCAAGAGATGGCCAGCCGGTCCCCGATTAAGGAGTATGTACATTTTTTCCCGGCGTTGGACGGGGAAGCAAAATGGGCAGCCTACAGAGATTCGGATATTTTTGTTTTACCTTCGCAGAATGAAAATTTCGGGAATACTGCGGCAGAAGCGGTGGCAACGGGGACGCCGACGATCGTCACTGAAAATTGTGGGATTGCGCCGCTGCTGGATGGACTGGCGGGCATTGTTGTGAAGCATGACGAAACGGCGTTGCGCGATGCGCTGGAAGGATTATTGGGCGATCAGAAGCTTTACCTGCGCCTGAAGAAGGGCTGCGCTGAGGTGACGACGCATCTTGGCTGGGAGCAGCCGCTCAACGAGATGGAGACGCTCTATTCTGTACTTGCGAGACACACCGTCTCATAGGACAATTCGAGTCCCAGAGCCGAGGATTGCATTTGAGAGCGCGTTTCCTTTTCCGCTGCGCATGGTGGCTGTGTAACGTATTGCTCGTGATCGCCTTAATCGCCACGATTTATGCGGGTGTGTGGGAATTCACGACACGTGACTATTTGAAAGGCTTCTCCGACGCTATCGTGCCAGAAAGCGCGCCACCACAACAAAAGGCGGAAGCCATTCTGGCGTGGATGAGAAACGGCCCGCCGCGATTAGAAGTGGGCACCCCGGTTACGGTTTCTCCGCGAGATCCGCAAGATACTCTAAATTACCGCCAATTGTTGGCGGTATGTGGCAGCGCTACCAACGCGTTTTTAAACTTGTCTCGAAGCGCGGGCCTCACCACGCGACGCTTGCTGCTGTTTTCACCCCAGCGCACGGTGGTTCACGTGGTCGCAGAATTACAACTCGACGGCCGGTGGGTGGTCGTGGATCCCGCGTACCGTTCCTTTCTAAGAGATGCGCAGGGGCGCCTTTTGACCCGCAAAGACCTCCAGGACCCCGAACTCTTTCGCCAAGCCACCAGCGTGCTTCCGGGCTATCTTCCAGAATATAGCTACCAGCGATTTGCGCATGTCCGGCTGGGCGCGTTGCCCTTCCGGGGAGACCAGTTGCGCCGGGCACTCGACAGGATTTCTCCCACTTGGGATGAGTACATAGACTGGAGTTTGCTGCTGGAGCGCCGGTCTTTTCTGTATTTGTCGGGTTCAGTGACCTTGTTGATCGCGATGATGCTTTCGCGGATGATTTTGGGATGGTGGGCAGATAAGCGACTGATGATTGCCAGATTCCATTTACGGGCCAACCTGGCGCGGGCCACGGCGGCGTTCTTCACGACACCGGAGATCAAATAGAGCGTGTGCGGTATTTGTGGTTTCGCGTACGCTTCCACCTCGCTTGAAGCGGAAAATCGCGTACGCAAGATGACAGCAGCAATGATTCACCGGGGTCCGGATGAGGACGGATTCCTGGTAAATGACCCGCGAGCCCCTGGGGCAGCGTTGGGGATGCGTCGGTTGAGCATCATCGATTTGCCCGGAGGCCACCAACCGGTTTGGAACGAAGCTCGCAACATAGCCGTCGTATTCAACGGCGAGTTATACAACTACCGCGAATTGCGGCAGCGCTTGCAATTATCCGGTCATAGATTCACCACCGCATCCGACACAGAAATCCTGGTGCATGGCTGGGAGGAGTGGGGAGAGGACCTGCTCGGCGAATTGCGTGGTATGTTTGCGTTCGCCCTCCTGGATATGCGCAAGCACTTCGCCACAGTCCCGATCTTGTTCCTGGCGCGAGATCCATTGGGAATCAAGCCGCTTTATTACGCGCAAACACCAGAGGGGTTCGTCTTTGCGTCCGAGGTGCGAGCAGTGCTCACATCTGGAGCGGCGCCCCGCAAGATCTCGACTGATGCGCTGACGTCATACCTCCTGTTTGGCAGTGTTTCTGAGCCAGTTACGATGCTGGAAGGAGTGTTCTCGGTTCCACCGGGTCACGCGTTATTGCTGCATCTGCCGGATCGCAGACGGACACCGCGCGTGCGTCCCTGGTGGGATCCCACGCACAGCGCCGCGGCACGGGATGTCAAACGACCGCGGGATTTTGTGGCGGCATCAGCGCGGCTGCGCACCCTGCTCGAAGATGCTGTTCGCGCACACTTGATCGCAGACGTGCCCGTCGGTTTATTCCTTTCCAGCGGGTTGGATTCGAGCGCTATTGCGGTGCTTGCCGGACGCGCACAGCAGGGTATCCAGAGCTTCACTCTGACTTTTCCGGACACCCCGTATGACGAAGGACCGCTGGCTCGCATTGTGGCGCAACGCGCCGGAACCCACCACACCGAGGTACCGCTCCAAGGACGAGAGATGTTGGCCCGTGTCGATGAAGCCATCGCCGCTCTGGATCAACCCACCATGGATGGCATCAACACCTATTTCGTGTCCTGGGCAGCACGAGAGGTAGGATTAAAAGTAGCGCTTTCTGGATTGGGCGGCGACGAACTGTTCGCTGGTTACCGGACATTTGCGGATACGCCCAAACTGATGAAGCTGGAGGCGGTCTCGCGGTTTGTGCCGGGAGCCTTCCGGCGGATTAGTGCTCCGCTGGTCAATTCGTTGGTCGCCCGGAATGGAACGGTAGATGCCGCCCGCAAGGCGAGCGACGCGTGGCTGATGCCGGAAGTGCTGCCACATCCTTATTTCTTCACGCGTTTGTTGTTCCCTCCTTCGGAGCTTGCCCGACTGGCAGATGCGCGCTACCGAAAGAGCACTGTTTCGAATGACGGCGTGACTCTTGATCCGACGTGGCTGGGTTGGCTGGAGAGGACCGCGGACCAGGCAGCCGCTCTCGAACCGGTTGGCGGTGTTTCGTGGCTGGAAATGCGTACCTATATGGCATGCACGCTGTTGCACGATACTGACAGCGTGAGCATGGCCAGGTCGCTCGAGGTGCGCGTGCCCTTCCTGGATACGCCGCTCGTTGAATTTGTACATGCCTTGCCAGATGAGGCGAGGATTGAGCCCACGGTTTCGAAGGGACTCTTGAGGGCGGCCTTGGCCGGTCTGCTGCCGCCCGAAATTCTGGAACAACGGAAGAGAACCTTCACTTTGCCCTGGGAAGATTGGCTGAAAAGTTCCCTTAAGCCGCGGGTGGAAGCAAGCTTAAAGGAATTATCGCCCGCGCTTGCCGGACAGTTGCATAAAGCAGGGGTGAGGATGGTGTGGGATAATTTTCTTGCCGGCCAAACCAGCTGGTCCCGCCCGTGGTCGCTGTACGTCTTGAATGAATGGTGCCGCACGCATCTCTCCTGAGGCGGATCCTATTTCCTGATCGGTAACTGCATATCAGGAAGTACTGAATTGGGGTAAACTGCGAACTGCACTATGAATATCCTTGGAATTAACGCGTACCACGGAAACGCCTCGGCGGCGTTGCTTTGCGACGGCAAGTTGATCGCGGCAGTGGAGGAAGAGCGCTTCAATCGCGTGAAATACGCCGCGGGGTTTCCAGCAGAAGCCATCCGCTATTGCTTGAAAGAAGCCGGAATCACATTGTCGGATCTGGACCATGTGGCCGTACCCAGGAATCCTTACGCGCGACTCGCAACAAAATTGTGGTACGCCATGCGCATGCCCTCCTTTGCAAAGGAACGCGCACGCGTCATTTCAAAATTCACGGGAATCCCCGCTGCGCTGGCCTGGGCATTCGACAGCGACCCCGCAAAAATCAAAGCGGCCTTCCATCGCGTGGAGCACCACCAGGCACACCTGGCAAGCAGCTATTTCGTCTCGCCATTCGAAGAGGCTGCCTTGCTGTCCGCAGACGGCCTCGGCGATTTCGCAAGTTCGATGTGGGGTGTGGGACGCGGCAATCACATGCACATCGACGACGCCATCGCCTTTCCGCATTCCTTGGGGCTGTACTACAGCGCCGTCACCCAGTATCTGGGATTTGTGAAATTTGGCGACGAATACAAAGTGATGGGCTTGGCGGCGTATGGTTCGCCGGAAAACATGGAAGCGTTTCGGGATATTGTGCGATTCAGTCCGAATGGTGGAGAGTTCGGATTCCGGCTTGGGCTGGATTACTTTACGCACCATAAAACCGGCCCGGAAATGTCCTGGGCGGAATCCGACAAGACTCCCGTTCTGGGAAAAATGTTCTCCGAAGATATGGGCAAACGCTTGGGCGGTCCGGCGCGTTCGCCGGAAGAGCCACTGGAACAGCGCCACCGGAATTTAGCAGCGTCCCTTCAGGCGCGGCTCGAGGAAGTGTATCTGGGTATGCTCCGGAAATTGGCCGCAAAAACACGGGCAAAAGCAGTTTGCTTGTCCGGCGGCGTGGCCTTCAATTGCGTGGCAAACGGTAAAATTTTCGACAGGACGTCCTTCGAAAAGGTGTATGTGCATCCAGCAGCGGGAGACGCCGGTTTGGCGGTCGGCGCGGCGTTTTACCTTTGGAATCAGGTGCTGGGCAATCCGCGTTCGTTCGTTATGAATCACGCCTACTGGGGTCCCAGTTACTCCGAAGAACAAATCCAGACTGCCATTCGCAGTAATGATCTCTCCAAAGACGGCTACACCGTGGCGGAACTGGATGACGCGGCGCTCATGCGCAGAACCGCTGAGATCATCGCGGAGGGCAAAATTTTGGGCTGGTATCAGGGGCGCGCGGAATGGGGCCCGCGGGCGTTGGGCAATCGAAGCATTGTCGCCGACCCGCGCAGGCCGGAGATGAAAGAGATTCTAAATCAGCGAATCAAACATCGCGAAATTTTCCGGCCATTCGCGCCTTCGATCCTGGCTGAAAAAACCGGTGAGTGGTTCGAGAAATCGCACCCGTCCCCATTTATGACCCTGGCTTACTCCGTAAAACCGGAGAAACGGGACAAAATTCCGGCCCCCACCCATGTGGATGGCACAGGACGTCTGCAGACTGTCACTGCTGACGCGAACCCGCGCTATCACGCTTTGATTAGCGAGTTTGCGCGTCAAACGGGAGTGCCGGTGGTGCTAAATACTTCTTTCAACGATAATGAGCCGATCGTCTGCCGCCCGGAAGAAGCCCTGGATTGTTTCCGTCGCACACGGATGGACGCGCTCGTTCTGGGCAAGCACTTGATCACGCGCAGTTAAATTAGTGTAACAATAGGATTTTCGGTCACTTATTTCGACTGCAGTGCCGCACCTACGGAACATTCGATGTTCAACGAGATTTTGGGAGGATGGAGCAGGGTGTTGTGCACCAGGCAGTGCTCGACGGCTTCGTGCACACCCTTGCGGTGTTCGGGATTCAGCTCGACAGGACTCTCAACCACGATCTTGAAGTTATCCATCCGCGCCACCGGGTCTTTGACCTTTTCACACGTGACGCTCACGCGCGTGCCTTCACTCACGAGTTTGTGTTTTCTCAGATATTGCGCAGCGTAGAATCCCGCGCAAGAACCGAGCGAGGCTAACAGCAATTCAGGCGGCGTCATGCCTTCGTCGTAGCCGCCCTGTTCCGTAGGCTGATCGCTGACAACGGAGTGGTTGCGGGCTTTGATCTGAAACTGTACGGAACCAAGATGTTCAACGGTGACTTCCATCGCGCTCTCCAGTTCTGGAGCGAGCCGAAGGTCCGAAAAGGGAGCCAAAGGCAGAGATTCATCACGACCTATAACAGAATGACAAGCGAGTGCCAAGGGAGCCGGACACAGCTGATGAACTCGCAGCGGCAATACTCGTTGATTCAGCGCCGGCTTCTCTCGTAAGAATCATAGGCTTCCCTCAAACCATCCAGTAGGTGCCCGTTCTTTACCTTACCGCCCTCGGTCTTGTGAGTGTCGGACCAGAGCATCACGTTGGTCTTTGGGTCGAGCAAAGAGATGCGCGTGTGACCCTTGGGGATCTCCCCTTCCCCAACCGCATTGGCCGGAATCGCAGGAAACTGCCCCTCAGGAACCACGCGTACGTGGTTACCGCTGTCTAAACGGAGAATCAAGTCAGCTTTTTCCGGGCTGTCGACGAGATCGAAACGACCCCACTTATTGATTTCGAAGATGGTGCTGTATTCCAATTCATTAAAACCAGTTTCATTCTCCAAGAAAATCGTGTGCGCGTTCGTAACCGCCTCCGGAAGAGGCTTCGGGTTAGCGAGTGCGAGTGCAGCAACCATCAGGACCGAAACAGGGAACAAAAATCGCGCCAGGAGCAAGCGGGAATTCCACTGCATAAAAACCTCCAAATTGAGGGAGTCGAGACTCACAGTAGATTGATGGCCCTCTTGGGGGAACTGGCCGCAAGGACGGGAAGTGTCCAGCTGCACCAAGCTGCCCTCAATCCAGGAATTGGCCCGCGGATTCGGTATGACGGTACAATTCCCTCGTGCGCGTTCTGCTGCTGAATCTCTACTATCCTCCAGATACTTCCGCGACGGCGAAGATGGCAGAAACGGTCGCTAAAGCGATCGTCAGCAAGCACGACCTGACCGTCCTGAGCGGACGGCCTTCCTACGATCCAACCGAACGCCGCCCGTGGCATATCTACCAGACGGACGACTGTGGCGGAGTTAGAGTGATTCGCGTGGGATCGACGGATTATTCGCGCGTGCAGATGAAAAGGCGGGTTTTTAACTATTTGAGTTATGTACTACTGGCGGTGCCACGCGCCGTTTTCTTGCCCTGCGACGTCATTTTGGCGATGACGGACCCGCCGTTTGAAGGAATTGTCGGTGCCTTCGTCGCGATGCTGAAGAACAAACCCTATGTCTACAACATTCGCGACATGTATCCCGATATGGCGGTCGGCGGCTCAATTGTACGGCCTGGGTTGCTGGCCAGGCTTTGGGAAAAACTACATCGCTGGGCGATGCGGCGGGCAACAACGGTTATCGTACTTGGCAACGACATGCGCAATCGCATTCTTTCGAAAGGAATCGATCCCGCGCGAGTGGTGATCATCCGAGATGGCGTGGAGATTCTGGCAAGTAACCCCACGGATGAGACCCCCGACGCTGAAGTGGTCCGCGCTATTCGCGATGGATTTGATTTTGTGCTGCTGCACGCCGGGAATCTGGGTTTCTATGGAGCATGGAGCACCCTGATCGAGGGAGCTCATAAACTCGCTTCGGACCGGGTCGGGCTGGTGTTTGTGGGTGATGGTGCTCAGAAGGAGAATTTGGTCCGGGCGGCTGCAGGGGCTTCCAACGTGCGGTTTCTTCCGTTTTTTCCCGCCGGCAGGATTTCTTCGGTGCTGTCGGCCGCCGATGCTCACGTAATCACTGTGAAACGCGGCCTTGAAGGCGTGGTCGTACCCAGCAAGATGTACGGGATTCTCGCCGCCGGTAAGCCCATCGTGGCCGTGGCGCCGAAGGAATGCGATGTTGTCTCGATTGGGCTGGAAAAGGGATTTGCCTCCGCGGTTGATCCGGACGATGTGGTCGAATTTCAACAGCGAGTGCAGGAACTAGTGCGCGACCCGGCGCGGGTTCAGGGAATGGGCAGAGCGGCGAAGGCCGTCGCCCCGCAATATGATCGAGCAGGGGAGCTCAGGAAATTGGTCAAGGTTCTCGAATTGTCAACTAAGCAGTAACCGCCGGACAGCTCTATACGTAAAAGATAACCCTAACCTCAAAGATATACTGGCTTCTACTGGCCCTTGTTCAGATTTTACGGTATGTTCTAAATGCTGCGTGGGGCAGCATCATAGTTTTCCGTAGCTGAGCCGAACTTGGGAACCGGAGCCCAAAACCGGTAACGTGTCTGCAATCACTGGCATCTTTCGCCCGGGCCAGTTTCTTCAGAGCGAAAAAGAAGGGCGCATGAGTGCGGGCCTTTTAGCTTTTTTCATAGCACTGACAGCCTCTCTACTGTTGACTGTGCCAGTGCGCGCGCTGGCTATTCGGGTGGGCATGGTGGATGCACCAGGCCCTCGTAAGGTGCATTTGACTCCCATCCCATTGTTGGGCGGCTTGGCCATCTACGCCGGGATTATGATCGCGATTCTGGTAGTCTTCGACGGACCAGCGCGAGCGCAGAGCTTTGGGATTGTCACCGGGGCGACACTCGTAGCGGTAGTCGGGTTTTTGGACGACCGCGGCTGGCTCCACCATCAGGTGAAGCTGTTCATCGCCATGCCGCTGGCGGCAGTGATTCTTCTGGCCAGTGGGGTACGCGCAAATGTATTCGAAACGCTGGTCACTGGCAGTTTAGGATTTTGGCTTGATGCCGCCCTCACGGTCTTGTGGGTGGTGGGCATCACCGCTTCCTTCAGCATCCTCGACCACATGGACGGGTTATGTGCTGGCGTAGCGGCGATGGCATCGGTCTTTTTCGCGATGCTCGCATACCTGAACGGTCAGACGATTGTAACGACGCTGGCGGCAGCTACGCTCGGTGCGGCTGCGGGGTTTCTCAGATGGAACTTTAAACCCGCGAAAATTTTTATGGGCGATGGCGGTGCCATGCTACTGGGCTTCCTGATGGCTACGCTCGCGCTTAAAATGCGCTTTGAGCATGCCGCGAACTTGTCGGCGTGGCTCGCTCCCGTGCTTGTCTTGGGGGCGACTATTTTCGACACCACGTTGGTTACGATTTCGCGCTCCCGGCGAGGATTACTGCCCTTTGCGACCCCGGGCAAGGATCATTCGGCGCATCGGCTGGCGAACCTCGGGCTCGGCCAGCGCGGAGCTGTTCTGGTGATTTACCTTGTCGGGGCGGGGTGCGGTGGGGCGGGAGTTCTCGTCAGCTATCTGTCAACTCAGTGGGCGGCCCTGGTGGCCATAACAATCGCCCTTGCCATGTTATTGGCGGTGGAGCTGCTGGAACGAGCACCGTATGAGAAGCAACGGCCGAAGCAAGCCAGTCCAAGTATTTAAAGAGTTTCCCCACAAGTAGCCGGAATGTTCACGGGTTTGGACACCCCAAACAGATTCGCTATACTCGTTTGGCCTTTGTGCTGCTCAACAGGCGTCGGTGTGACACGCACCACCGCCCATTAGGATCCTCGAAAACTGTGAAAGAACCTGAGATTAGCCCGGGGAACTCCCGGGAAAGACGCGAAGTTCTAGTGGTGGGCGGTTCAGCCGCAGGGCTGTACACGGCTACATGCTTGGCTCAGGGCGGTCGAGCCGTACGCGTGCTGGAGTCGAAACCGTCACTCGACCCTGCGGCGCGAACGCTGATCGTAACCGATCATTTCAGGAAACAGGTAAACGGCAACGCCACTGCCAGCATCGTCAATGAAATAAAAAAGTTTGAATTATTCACGAACGGACGATCCGCTGTGGTCTCGCTGAAAGAGCCCGATTTAATCATCGAGCGCTCGCGGCTGATCCGAGCACTGGCCCAGGAGGCTCAACAAGCGGGGGCTCAATTCCACTACGACACCAGGTTCTTAGGTTTGGCGCCGAATGACAATGGCCTGCACGTGAAAGTGGATCAGGCGGGCGCTCGTGAAGAGTTGTATGCAGAAAGCGTGGTAGGGGCCGACGGAGCAGCCAGCCGAGTGGCACGCGCGTCGGGATGGCCACCCATCGAAACCGTGCCACTAGTTCAGGCGCTTGTGAAATTGCCGAAGGACTGTCCGCGGGACACCACACGTGTATGGTTCGTTCCCGATGACACTCCTTATTTCTATTGGCTGATTCCCGAATCTGCCGAACGCGGAGCGCTGGGAGTAATCGGCGAACAGGGACACGACACGAAGCGATGCTTCGAGCGATTCATGGCGAAAAAAGGACTGGAGCCGTTGGAGTGGCAAGGTGCGCGGATTCCGGTATATCGAAAATGGGTGCCCGTGCGCAAAAGAGTGGGCAATAACGACGTGTACCTGGTGGGTGATGCAGCGGCACAAGTGAAGGTATCAACCATCGGCGGAATCGTGACCGGATTTCGCGGGGCGCGCGGCGTTGCGGACGCTATTCTGCGCCGCGGACGCCAGGAACTGCGGGCCTTACGCCGCGAACTGGGCACGCATTGGCTGGTGAGACGGACTCTGCACCACTTTCGGCAAGAAGATTATTGTGAATTGGTCGACATGCTGAATGGGGCGACCCGGGAATCGCTGGGACAAATCAATCGCGACGACTCCACGCGGCTGCTCTGGACCGTTGTACGCCGGCAACCCCGGCTGGCCTTGCTGGGCCTTCGTGGATTGCTGCTGGGGCGGCGCTAACGGCTTCAATTAACGAATAAGAGCTTTGGTGCCAGCCCCATGGAGTTCAGCTGACTATTAATCTCTTGATAATAATTAGGGTTCATGATCACAACCACATCGGGGAGGTATTCTTTTAGAAAATCAGGACTGATGACTCGTTGGCCGGAACCGGGAACGTGAAGGCCCCACTTATTGGGATTGACATCCACAATAAAACCGAGCGAGGTGATATCAGCAAAAGTATTCAGAAACAGAGTTCCCTTTGTTCCGGCGCCCCACAGAACAACCCGCTTCCCTTCCATTTCCAGTTGGTTCAAAAGAGATCGCCAGTGGACCAAGTGCTGTTGAAAAGCGCTTGCGAATTTGCGCACCGCACGCCGGAGTGGATGCAGGTCAGTCCGCGCGCTCCCGCGCTGCACACTTGGCCGAGCTTCCAAGCAGACATATTGCCCGCCAAATGATTCCGAAAGGCGAAGCACTTGGAATCCGCAGGAGGAAAACAAGTTAGCCAGAGCTCCTGGACTGTAATATAGGCGGTGTTCGTAGAGAACGTCCCAAAAACCGCATTTGCGGAAAATGTACGTAGCGCTGGGCACCTCGAAAAAAACAGCCCCGTCTGGAATGTTTGCCACTGCTTCTCGTACACAGGCGAGCAGCGGCCGTGGGTCCCAAATATGCTCCAAAACCTGTCTGCAGATGACAAAGTCCGCAGAGCAGTGGCAGTATCTCTCCGAATAGTAGTCGGGAATGATGGTGAGGCCTCTACCCACGTCTAGCGGGGCTGTGCCCAAAACATAGCTAGGATCAAAGCCGATCCCGGAATTGCTGCCTTGAATACAGATCTCTGATAAGAAGGCGGCTTTTCCGCAGCCGATCTCCAGAACGGTTTTTCCGCGTAGGGCGTAGCGGTTAA
>Ga0335076_10006752_pt1 | contig 11580 bp, 20 predicted proteins | sample Lox_Sample_25_FD_206717 | JGI IMG/M metagenome (GOLD analysis project Ga0335076, IMG submission 206717) | Soil microbial communities from Loxahatchee National Wildlife Refuge, Florida, United States - Lox_Sample_2.5 | ecosystem: Environmental > Terrestrial > Soil > Wetlands | place: USA... | reverse complement strand
GCCAGCCAGCACCACGGCGCTTCATGCACATGAGCTGCAGCGTAGATGAGGCCAAACACGGACAGCGGCGTGACCCGCAGCCATGCGCGCAGCATGACGTGTTTACGTCCTAAATCATCCATCTATGCCTTGCGTGCCGCTCGAAGCTGGCGCGCCAGCGCTACCTCTCGGCGCTTGGCGCACCACTCCATCACGCTGGTGAGGCTGGCCACGTTGTACTCGCCCGCATTGCGGGCCCGCTTCGCTACGGCTGTGCTGACGCAGGCGGCGGCGGCGATGTCCGCATAGGTGAAGCTGAAGCGCCAGGGCCCGCGACTCAAGCAAGACCCCAGCGTTTGGTAAACCAATCACATAGGCAGGCGCGGCAGAGTAGCCATGTCCTATCGGTGTCGAAGATCACCACTGGCGCAAAGGCCATCCGCTGCGTGCAACCAAGGGCCATCCAACAGCACCACCATTCCGGGCGGCTCATCGCTTGGGTTCCTCGGGCAACTTCCCCTTGATGCGCTCGCCGGCATATTCCTTCATTGCCTCGACGACGAAGGAAATACCGCACAGCACCGCATAGATGGCCAGCCACATGGCCCGCAGGCGCGGCGTTGGCCTGGCGCTCATGGCCCGAACTTCAGGCCAAAGGACTCGAGCGCCCGCCTGGCCATGAGCGCCAGGTGCTTGCGCTCCTCCATGAGGATGGGGATGAGCTGCTGCAGCAGCCTATCCATGCTCATGCCGGCGCGAAGGGCCTGCAGGGCGGCGGCGGCTACCGGATCGCTGTCCGCCTGTTTTTCGAGCGCACCGTCGAGCGCTGCCCGAATGCTCATCAGTAGGTTCAGCGCCTCAGCGTGGCCGTACGGCGGCGATGGGGCGGCGCCCTGCACCTGCCATGGCGTGTCCGTCAGCTTGGTCATGACCTGCCTATAGCAGGTTTACCGATTAAAAGCCAAGGGCGGCGCTGTTGAGGCGGTCGCGTTGCCTCCGCCGAGCGGCGGACCTTGGGAAGATTCTGCCCCACCACCGCCGGCGTCGACTCCGGCGGTGGTGATGTCCTGGCGCTACCAGCGGCGGCTCCAGGGGCACGAGTCGAACGTGCGTTGTCGGCGGCCCATCCAAGGGCAGCGCCATGCTCTACCGTCTGAGCTACCCCGGAATGTTACCGGCCCCATCGATCCGCGGCCTAGCTCCCTGCCGCGTGCCCGCCTTGGCATGGCACTAGGAGGAACCGCGCGCATCTTCGACCGGCGAAATGGAGTCGTGGGCAGGACTTGAACCTGCGGCCTGCGGATTAAAGTCCGCTGCTCTTTCGCTGAGCTACCACGGCAAAATGGACGAGGGCGTGGAGCGCCAGTACTGCGTCGGCGCCGATGCCCTCGTAGCGCGCGCTGATGATACGCTGCGCGTCGATCAGCTTCATGAGGGCCACTGCCTCGCGGAGGGTGGCGTAGGTCAGCGGACGAGGGGGAGCCACCGCAGGCACTCCAGCTTTGGGCCCGGCACGACGCCGATGGCGGTGATCTGGCCGGCGTGCGGCCCATCGCACGATGAAGTGCAGGCGGTCGTGGTTGCGCAGGACGCGCACCACATTGCCGAGCTCGGCCTCGTCCCGGGCGGCCAGCGCGACAGCGCGGGCGTCGAAGCGGAGGCGGAGGCTTTCGCCCGCGGCGCCCACGTGGGTGGCGCCCCAATGCGCCGTCTCACCGGCGGCGTGGATGGCCTGCGCCATCTGCGTGCCCGGCTCCATGTCGCGCCGCACGATCACGTAGTGATACTGCGGCTCTGGCCGTTCCTCGTCGCTGTTCATGCATTACCCTTGCGAGATGAGCGCGGCGTAGTACAGGGCGCAGATGCTGAAGGCCGCCGCGCGCGCCTCCTGCTCGAATGGCTGGTAGCCATTCGGGTGGCCGCCGATGTAGTGCAGCACCCACCATGCACGAAGCGCCTGCGCCATCAGCGGTATGACGTTCAATCTCAACCCCATTCCGCAACCATCGCTCGACGGCGAGCATAGTGGAGGTCGCCGTGCGACCGCATGGCCGACGCGAGGACGACGGCGCCGGCGTAGTCGATGCCGCTCCGCACCAGCATGGAGACGGCGCAGCCGAATGCATCTCGGCGGCGCCTCACGGGAACAGCACCGCCGGCACGTGCATAGCCAAGTTGTGCTGCGCCATCTCGCGCGCGGCGCGAGCATCGCCCCCGTGCTCCTCGCAGTAGCCGATCTCGATGCGGCAGCCGTTACCGCACTGGCGCCAGCGATGGACGGTGTTCAGGCAGGGTGCGTCGGAGAGCACGCTGCCGTCGGTGCGATGGATGGCGATCTGTTCGCGGTGGTGGCACTGCATCGCCGACTCCTAGTCCGTTTCGAGCTCGCGGAGGCGCGCCGCCGTCTCGTCGAGCGGCGACGGTGTGTCCGGCGCCGCCTCGGGCGCGGGCGCGGCGGTGGCCTCCAGCAGCGAGGCGCGCGACGGCTGCCGCTCGGCGCGCTGGTCCGTCATCTGCGCCAGCTGGCGATGCACGTCCTCGTGCGGCGCCACCGCTAGGCTCTGCCCCACCAGCTCCGCCAGGTTGCCGGCCTCGTAGTCGAGCGAGATGACCAGCTGCAGCGTCTCGCCGACCTGGCGCGCGTGGCGCGCGGCCGGGTTGAGCGCGATCGCATTCCCGTCGATGTCGCGGACGCACACCGACATGATCTTGCCGCGAAACGAGGTCACCTGCCGCGTGCGCGGCGTCAGGTCAGGAGGCAGGCGGAACGTCATACATCACATCTAAGCAGCTTCGACCGTGACCACGCAAGTATCGCCGGAGGTGGTAGCGGCGGCGCTCTGAATCGTGAATTGCACCCCGCCCTTGTAGCCGCTCGGATCGATGGTGAAGCCCTTGCGCACCGTCGTCCCCGCGCCCGTCGTCACGGTGCCCGTGGCGCCGCTCGTGCCGGCGCCGTCGTCGGTGATCGGGATGGCCCAGAAGTTCGTGCCGTCGCGGCTCGCCTTCGCCGATACCGTCACGTTGCCCGCCGTGCTGCCGCCGACGAGGGTCACCAGCACCTCCGCGCGCAGCTTGCTGGCGCGGTCCGCGTTCAGCGTCGAGCTCACCGTGGGGCTGTTCGTGAAGCCCTGGGCAGACGTCTTGCTGTACACCGTGCCGAGGTCCACCGGCTGCTTCAGTGCCATTGACGCCTCCAGAAAAGGCAAAGGGCCGGCGGAGTTTCGAGCCCCGCCGGCCCTTCTATTCGACTTACGGTGTCTTCTTCAGCGCAGCAGTTGGCGCTCCGGCCAGCGCTCCGGGTCGATGAGCAGCCAATGATGGACGTCACCGCGGCCGTAGCTGAACATGGCCCCCGGCAGCTTCGCGGCGCCGGGCACGTCGGCCCTGATTGCCGCTCGGCGCGCGGCGAGCCGCGCCTCGCCCTTCTTCGCGGCGGCGATGACGTCGTACTTCCAGCCGCGCCACTCATACCAGTCGCGCTCGGCCATCTCGGCGAGCTCCTGGCGCAGCGCCCTTTCATCGTCCCGCTGCTGCCGCAGCGCGGCCTCGAGCGGACTATCCACGTGCTGCGACGAGCCATCCGGGGACAAATCGCCAGAATTGGGATATTCGGTCGCGTAATCGGTCAGGCGCTTTTTGCTGCTCTTGAGGATCGCGCGCATGGGTCGGCTTGCGGCTATTTACGGCACACTTCCGCCAGCCCCGTCAAATTTTCGCGCGGTTTTTCTGCGATCTGGCACGCCGATTGATCGGCGATTGGCCCTACCAATCGATCCAGACGAGGGACGTGCGCCACTTCATCAAGTCCTCGTAAACCTTGGCTACATCGGACTGCGAGGCCGTGAAGAAGAAGCGACGAAAGTATCCCAATGCGAAGGCCTCTTGCATCGGCTCATCGATCGGCCCCATGCGCTCGCCGTTCGCCGGGTCGACCACGGTCTGGCCCCCGCATCGTAGGTGGCATAGGTGGCATACCGGAAGCGAGCACAAATCGTTAGTCGCTCCGCTGCGGCCGCGGCCGGGAAAATGGTGGTGCTCGCTCGGCGCAGGATGGTCGCAGAAGGCGCAGGCCTGGTGGCGAATCCACGAGGCGTATGTAGGCGACCGACAGGCACCGCTCTTGGACTGCGGCTTCTTCATTTCTCGTCGAGCGCGGCGAGCGCTCCAAGAGTATCAATCAAACGTGCATATGCAGCGTCCTCGCTACCGCAGCATTTCGAATGATCGCTCGCCGCCTTCGCCACTGCCTCCAGCCGCCTCACGCGCTCGGCGAGGGCGCGGCCGGTGTCGCCGGAGAGCAGCTTACAACCTTGGCAATTGACATCATGTGAGTACTCATTGCCTGATCCGCAGCCATGGCCACAACTACGAATCCATTCACGCAGCGCCGCCGCTTCGGCCTGCGTGCGGGCGTGGGCGGCGCGTTCGGCATCGAAAGCCGAGTATAGACGCTGAATTGCCTGATCGAAGCGCTCGTCGATGACCTTGAACCCAGCGTCTTCCAGCGCGCTGTCAGCGTCATTGAGGCGCCAGTGCGCCTCTTTGAGCTTCGCACGCGCCTCGGTCAGCTCCGCCTTCAATTCCGCGATGCGGTCGGTGGGGGTCATGAAACTCTCCGCTGGCGGCGGCGCGCGAGGTATTCCCTCAGATCGCCGGTGTCTGGCGCTCGCTTGCCGGATATCGCGCCGACAACTTTCCCGAGCAGCACGTAATCCGCCCGCTCCTCGGCATGGTCGGCGATCTTCTCCAGCGCCTGCTCGAGCCAGCGCGCGCGCACCTCCGACTCGATGAGGCTGGCCCGCACGCTGTCCCGCTGCTCCGCGGTGCGGAGGGCCTTGTGCTGCCACATTGCCGCGGTTGCCTCGTGCTCGTCGATCACGCGGTTCACCGCCTTGAGCCCTCGATTGACGAGTCCCAGCACGGCGGCGACGGCGGAAAACACCAGACTGACGGCGATCACCCACTCTTCGATGCTCACGCGTGCACCGCTGCCACTTCGCCGTCCTCGATCACGATGCCCACTGGCTCGCCGTCGGCCACGCGCTCCATCAGGATCTGGACGTCCTGCTCCTCCGCCCACTTGCTGACGGCCGCGAGTGCATCGGCGTCGAGCAGCGAACCGTCGCGCACGAGGACGAGGCGTAGCTCCGGGTTCAGCGCGGCGAAGATCGCCAGGCTGACCCGCAGCTGCTCGGCGCTCGAGGCCTGCGCCAGCGGCACGCCGTTCAGGGTGACCACATCGCCGACAATGCCGAGCCCTGCGACGGGCAGTTTGGCGGACGCCAGCATCTTCGCCTTTGCCTCGTCCAGCGCTTCCATCTGCGCCGTGAGCTTGTCGGCGGTCACGCCGGCGGCGCGCAGTTCCTCCAAGATGCGGGCGCGTTCGCGGCGAGCGCGAACCTTGCGGTTGAGCTCGTCGGCGGAGGCGATCTTGTCGGCGATCTCGCCCATGTCGGGGTCCTTCAATTCCTCCGCCTCATCGGCAGCCGTCTGCCAGCGCACGCGCGCATCCTCCACTGCTTGCAGCGCCTTATTCGCCTCTTCCTGCGCGGCCCGCAGCGCCGCCCGCGCACGCTCCTGATGCTGGCGCGCGGCCATGACCGCCTTCGCCAAATCCTCCAGCTGGCGCCGCTTCGCGTCGTTCTCCGTCTTGATCCCGGACAGGCGCGCATGCTCCCGCGCCAAGTCGCTGACGGAGACCTCCTCGTCCGGTGCGTCGATCGGAAAACCATCTCCGGCCTGGACCTGCAGCTGCTTCACCTGGCGGTTGACGGCGGTGCGCTCGTCGTAGAGGCGCTTGCGCTCCTCCTCGATCGACCGCTCGTCGATGCCGGCGAGGCGGCGGAGCGTGGCGGCCTGCCCTTTCTCATCCCGCACGAAGGCCAGCGGATCGAAGGAGATCGCGCCCACCATCTTATCCAGCACGGCCTGTGGCGACGGCAGCGCGGAGCCGTCTCGGCCAGTGACGACCAGCGTGGTCTTACCGTTGGCGGTGAAGGTGCGGCGGACGATCAGTTCGCCGAGGTCCAGCGCCACCTCCGCCCGGTCGGCTCCATCGCGCACTGGCCGCGCCGCCGCGGCGCCTTTGCCGCCCAGGGCCGCCCAGACCGCATCAATGACGGAGCTCTTGCCCTGCGCGTTGCGGCCGGTGATCTGCACCAGCGCCTTGCCTTCGAGGCGAAGGCGCACCGCACGAACGCGCTTGTAGTTCTCCACCTGCAGCTGAATCAACTTCATTTTCTCGTGCTCCTCTGCTTTCGTTCGACCACTTCGAATTCGATCGGGAACGATGGCGGCCGGCTGCCCACCTCGTCGAAGCGCTCGATCAGATCGCGCGCCGCGTCCGGCAGCTCGATACCGATTACGGTGGCATCTCTCCAGTCGACGGTATGATACCTCTTGTAGCCAACGTTCATTACCGGGATTCCCGCATCACGGAGGGCTTGGTAGACGACGCAACTGCGCGTGTTTGGCTCTCCGCGCTTCACCGCCGCCCTACCCCGCTCCCAGTGATCCTGCGTCACCACGATCTTCCTACGACCCATGCTCATCCTCTTCTACTGCCGTGATCCGATCGAGCTCGCGCCCTATCATCCTGCGCGCCGCCGCTACGTGCCGTTCAAGCTGGCGCAGCGATATCCCTAGTCGCTCGGCTATCTGCGGATTCGTCAACATGACCGGCTCGCGCGCCCGCATCCGGTAGAAGTCGGTGACCGTGCCATCTTCGTTCCGCACCGGCCCTGAATGGTCCACGTCCTCGCCGTCGCCTTCGCGGTGCTCCGCCAGCCGGCGCTCGCGGGAGATCGGAATGGTCAGCGCATGAGGCGGAACGACGGCGCGATTCGTCCAATTGGTTTCCCGCATCGCCTCCCCCGAGAAGCGCGCTCCGCAGGTCGGACACCCGAACTGCGGGCCATCTTCGCCGCGCAGCTGGTCGGCCGCGGCGCCGCCGCCGGGGCACAGCACAGCGGTGCGCTGCATCGTGAGGATGATGCGCCCAATCATCGGCACCATCGACCAGACCTTCGCGTCCTGCGCGTGGGACACAAGCGCGGCGAACGCGCCCGACTTGGAGTAGTCGCCGCCTCCGCCGCCGCGCGCCTTTATCAGCTGCGGTCGGTGGCGGCCGATGATCGTCTCGCCGTCCGATCCGATCACATCCTCGAGCGGACCGCGCGCGGGGTGCTGCCTCCCGTTCGCGCCGCGCGAAACGCGCTGCATGTTCTGCAGTTGCGAGCCGGTGGCGCTCGCCGGCATGGAGATGGAGGCCGCGCGGCGCATCATCACGTCGATCCACGCGTCGATCGTCTTGCGCCGGCTCACTTCGACCTTTCCCAGCGCACCTTGATGCCCTGCGGCGCCTTCGGCACGGACCCGAACAGACCAAGGTCATCGCGCGGGCGCCCGGCTCGCGACCAGCTACCGCCGCCGACCTGTTCCACTGCGCGTGACCATCCCGCAGCCGCGTAGGAGGTGCCAGTCTCATGCTCGAGGATGTACGAGACGACTCGGAGCGCTCCCATCGCGAACGCCGCACGCGTGGCGGCGGCGATCAACTTGCTGGCCGCATGCGGCGTGCGGTCTGTGCAAACGCGCGTCAGTTCCATGGTCGTTCCGTTGTCGAGCATCCGAGCCGAAGGCCGCGCGGCGATCACTACGCCGCAGAGGCGTTCCGCGTCGTAGCAACCGATCGTGAACTTACAGCCGCGGGCAGGCGGATGGTGCGCGTGGTGCTCTGCTACAAATGCATTGGCCTCCCGCAGCGTGATGGGACGCAATTTCAGGCTCATCGTCATTTGATAACGGCCTTGCAAGTCTTGCGGTTGTGCCCGGGCTTCCGACACCGCGCGCATCCCTTGCTCTTCTCTGGGGGGACGTACGGCGGTGGTCGCCGGCTCTTCGGCTGCGGGGGAGCCTCCTTGTCATCGTAAAGAACACGCCCCTTGCGCGTCACGCGATGTGCGTCACCGCGCGCCCGACAACCGGCGCGGTCGACGCACCAGATCGTGACCGCCCCAGTGATGGTGTTGTGGTCCTCCTCCAGCTCCGCGTCGACCTCGGCCACCCTGCACCACGTGCAGTGTCGGATCGCGCTATGCAGCGCCGCCCCGTACGGCATCACTCCGCCTCGCTGACGACGACGGCGCCGCAATGCGGGCAAGTCCCGATTCGCAGCCAAGCCCAATGAGCGGCGGCGCGCCCATGCTGCCGCACGTCAGAGGCCACCTCGACATCGAAATCATCGCAGCAGATGGCGAGCATAGAAGGCGCCGACGCAATGAATTGCGATGGCGGTGGCGGCGGATCGGTGACGCGATGCAGTTGAACGCTCATCATCGGCTGCGGCCTCATCTCGGGAAGATGCTGGCGCCCCTCCTCCGTCACCACGGCCTTCCCACCGGGCAGGAGCCGCACGAGGCCCCGCGAGAGTAGGGACTGCTTCGATCGGCCGTGAATGCTCCACCACTCCTTCCCGTTCGCGACACAGCGCAGGGCATGGAGCGTCGCGCTGGAGATTGGTGCCATGCGCATTACGTTGCCGAATTGGATCGACACCTGTCAAGGGTGTCTGCTATCAAATTGCTCATGGCGAAGCATTGGCTGGTTACCTTCCTCTGGCAGCCGAGTCCTCGCGAGCGCGAGGCCGACAGTACATCGAGGAACATCGAATCGTGACCTCCGTGCTGGAGGCGAGCGACGCTGCGGTGGCGGCATGGAAGGAGAAATACGGCGATGTCTAGCAGCAGCATCGAATGGACCGAGAAGACCTGGAATCCCACGGTCGGCTGCACCAAGATCAGCGCCGGCTGCAAGCACTGCTACGCCGAGACAATGCACGCACGGCTGACGGCGATGGGGCAGAAGAAGTACGCCGAGCCGTTCCGCGTCGTGAAGCCGTGGCCCCAGCATCTGGCCGAGCCGCTGCGGTGGAAGAAGCCGACGCGCATCTTTGTCAACTCGATGAGCGATCTATTTCAGGAGGATCTGCCCGACGAGTACATCGCCGCCGTCTTCGGCGTGATGGCGGCATGCCCGCAGCACACCTTCCAGGTGCTGACGAAGCGCGCCGAGCGGATGGCAGATTGGCTCGGCTGGGCTTCGCATCTCTCGGCCGACGGATTCGGCACGCGAGCCGAGATCATTGAGCGTCTATGGTCCTTCGCCGGTCAATACGGCCTCCACCGAGGCCGTCTGCCCGCCAACCCACATCACGCCGGCATCGATTGGCCGCTGCCCAACGTCTGGCTGGGCGTCAGCGTCGAGAACCAGGAGCAGGCCGACGCGCGCATCCCGCACCTGCTGCGCGCGCCGGCCGCGGTGCGCTTCCTGAGCTGCGAGCCGCTGCTCGGCCATGTCGATCTCGCGCCGTGGCTGTTCGACCCTTGCGATTGCATGATCCCGATGCAGGACGGCGCCGGCCAGCACATGCCGAGATGCGCCACGTTCCGCGAGCCGTGGGGACTCGATTGGGTAATCATCGGCGGCGAGAGCGGCCACGGCGCGCGCCCGTTCGATCTGGAGTGGGCGCGCAGCATCATCGCGCAATGTGGCACCGCCGGCGTACCGATGTTTGTGAAGCAAATGGGCCAGCGGCCTATATGGACCGTCCCGCCATCGGGAGCTCCTGACGACGGGGGCGACCTTATCGAACTGCGCCTGCGCCACAGGAAAGGCGGCGACCCCGCCGAGTGGCCGCATGATTTGCGCGTGCGCGAGTTTCCGGTGTCCAAGTGAGACGCCGCGGTGGCGGCGGACCGCTGACGGTTCCGCATCGGCTCACTAAGCAGTTGGTACGCGCGGATGAAATCAGCACAGAAGACGCCATGGCGCTCAAGCAGCGCCCGCGGACGCGCATAGATTGTGCCGGCGAGGACGGCATCCGCCCATGTCCATGGGTCTCATGCCGCTACAACCTGTTTCTCGACGTTACGACAGCGGGAAACATCAAGCTGAACTTCCCCGATCGCGACCTGGAGGACATCGAGGATAGCTGCGCGCTGGATGTCGCCGAGGCGGCGCCCGATGGCGGCCTGACGCTCGAGCAGGTCGCAGCGCGCATGAATCTCACTCGCGAACGGGTTCGTCAGATTGAGGCGAGGGCGCTGCTGAAGATCAAGGGCTCGGGTAGGAGGCTGCCGGTGCTCGACGGGGACGACTAGGAGACGATGGCGGCGGTGGTTCCGACGATCTTGCCGTAGACCTCAGACTCCTTCATGAACACGTAGCGCTCGCCCTCCATCGTGAAGTGCGACCCCTGGGGAATGACCGGGATCAAAACGTGGTCCCCCTTCTCGAGCTTGGGCGGAACCAGCACCCCGGCCGAGGTATACCCACCGGGCCCGACGGCCACCACCTCGGCCTCCATGGCACCCTGCTGCCGCGTCTGGGGCAGGTACAGCCCGCCGTCCGTCTTTGTCTCCACCTCGCGCGGGATGCGGATCAAGATGTGCGCTCCGATCGGTTCGATCATGCTCTCTCCTCCATGTTGGAATGCGTGCAGGCCATCCTGAAAAGGCGCCGCACATGGTGCGGCAAGTCGGGGTTGTTCCATTCTCGATTGCGGCCGTTCGGGTGCGGCAGGCGCAGCCAGCGCCGCAGGCGGCCGCGGAACGCGTCCTCCACGCGCGCGCCCAGCAGAATCACAACATCGTAGCGGTTGAGCTCGGGCGCGATGGCCTCCGCCACTTCGCTCGCGCGCCCGGCCTCCCACTTGCCAACGGCATCCGGCATCAGCAGGTTGACGGCGGCGTCCCAACGCACGCCGGCGGCCAGCAGGCGGTCGCGCGATGGCCCCCAGCGCAGCGCGCCCAAGCGGCGCAGCAGCCTGAAGTCGAGCTCCATAGCGGGGTCGGAGGGCCGCCACACGCACCCGGACAGGTTCAGCCGCTCACCTACCATCACCACTCGGCGCTCGGCGCGCGCGAAGAAGGCGCAGTCAGGGCACGGATCGGGGCCGCAGCCGCAGCCGAAGACGATCTGGTCCCAGCGGCCCGCGTCGTTCTTGTCGTGCGGGTCCAGCGCCATCTTGACCAGCGCGTAGCAGGTTGGGCACAGCGGCATGCCGCGCACGCTGTGGTAGGCGCCGTGAACGCACGCCAGCGCGGCGCACGTCGTACCGTACCCCTCGCACTCCGACGGCTTGAGCGGAAAGAAAGGTCGCCCGAGTCGAACGCTCATAGCGGGTACGCTATCGCACGCCGATGCCGATACGCGGCGACGGGCGCTACTCTTCTGGTGGGGCAAAATGTGCCAGCAGCCACCTAGCTACGTAGTCCGTCGGGGACGTGCAGCGCGGGATGGCGCGGTTGTTGGTGTGGCCGGATGGCTCGTAGCGGATCCCCACGAACTTTGAGCAGATGGCGCGCAGGGGCACGCCGTATTGCAGCGCCATCGACACCGCGACGGCGAAGTCATCGAGGAGGCCGCGCCAGAGCTCGGTCGCGACGCGGGCCGGGCGGAGGAAGATCTCGCCCGGAGTCCCGTCATCGTACATGCCCACGGTCAGGTAGACCTCGTGATCGACCAGTTCGCCGCCGTCGGGGTCGCAGGCCGAGATCACGAACTTGTGCGTGATGCTGTCGCGCTCCGCCGGCAACT
>Ga0335076_10006751_pt1 | contig 11581 bp, 7 predicted proteins | sample Lox_Sample_25_FD_206717 | JGI IMG/M metagenome (GOLD analysis project Ga0335076, IMG submission 206717) | Soil microbial communities from Loxahatchee National Wildlife Refuge, Florida, United States - Lox_Sample_2.5 | ecosystem: Environmental > Terrestrial > Soil > Wetlands | place: USA: Florida... | reverse complement strand
AGGCGAGCCCGAGCGCCGCGCCGGCGCACGCAAAACCGTCGCGCCGCACGTTGATCGCCGCGGCTGCCGCACTGCTCGTCGCGGCCGCCGGTACCGCGTACATCGTGCTGCCGCCGTCGAGCGAGACCACCGACAACGCCTACGTCGGTGCCGACGTCACATCCGTCGCTCCGAAAGTGCGCGGCCTCGTCGACGCGGTGCTCGTGCAAGACAACCAACGCGTACGCGCGGGCGATCCGTTGGTGCGAATCGATCCCGAAGAGTTCGATGCGCGCGTCGCTGCCGCTGCGGCCGATCTCGCCGACGCACGAGCCAACGTCGCCGCCGCCCGCGCCGCGCTGACGAGCCTGGACGCGGAAGAACGTCTCGCCGACGCGAACGTACGCGCCGCGCAAACGTCGATTCGCTCGGCGAACGCCCAGGCCGACCGGGCGATCGCGGACCGCGAACGTTACGATTCGCTGGTCGCCAACGGTTCGGTGTCGGTGCGCGACGCGGCAACCATTCGCGCCGCATCGATCACGGCGGAGCAGGACGTCGCGCGAGCGATCGCGATGCACGAAGTCGCGCAGCGCCAAGCGAACGTCACGCAAGCGAAGCGCGCGACGCTCGACGCGGATTTGCAGAAGTCGGTCGCGTCCGTCGCACGCGCGCAGAGCGCGCTCGATCTCGCGACGCAAGACCAGCGCCACGCGCTGATCGTCGCGCCGATCGACGGCGTCGTCGGCAATCGCCAAGTGCAGGTGGGCGACTACGTACAACCCGGCTCGCGCATGCTGACGTTGGTGCCGCTGCAAGCGGTCTACGTCACCGCGAACTTCAAGGAAACGCAGACCGAACGCATGCGTATCGGACAACGCGCGACGGTTCGCGTCGATGCGCTGCCGAATCAACCGCTGACCGGCGTCGTCGACAGTTTGGCGCCGGCGTCCGGTTCGCAGTTCTCGCTACTGCCGTTCGAGCCCGGTACCGGCAACTTCACGAAGATCGTGCAGCGCGTGCCGGTGAAGATCCGCTTCGACGCGGGACAGCCCGGCATCGATGCGCTCCGGCCCGGTCTTTCGGTCACCGCGAAGGTCGCGCTCGCCGAATAGCGCCGCGTTCGATCCCCACGGCTGTCGGCACGCTCACGCAGTCCGATCCATCCATTGCGCTCCTGGCTGCGTCGACTCCGCCAACACCTGCGCAATGGCAGCGACCGATCGCCGCGCAACTTCGTTCGACACACACGCGCACGCGCGCGCCACCGCGCTGTCCAAAGGACTGTCCAACAACTCGGTGCACGAGGCCGTTTTCGCAACGGAAGTGTCATGGTCACCCGCCACAGTCGCGGCGCCCAAGACCAATACCACTGGAGATCTCGCATGCATCGAAGGACCTTCATCGCCCCACCGTACCTCGAGCGCTTGGTTACGAGCTTCGCGACGTGCGTCGTCACGTGCAGCGCCACGTTCGCTCACGCCGATCCGACCCTGATTGCGAACGCGACCATCGACGGACACTACGAAGACTTCGCCGACGCCACGAAGGCGCCGCTCGAGAACGGCGTTCCCGGCAACCGCCTCGGCGGCATGGGTTCCGGCATCGCCTACGCGGGCGGCGACACGTTCCTCGCGCTGCCTGACCGCGGACCGAACGCGGTGCCGTTCGACCCGGCGATCGACGACACCGCCAGCTACATCCCGCGCTTCCACACGCTGCACATGACGCTCGCGCCGAGCGACGCGGGCTCGACGTTGCCGTTCACGCTGACGCCGTTCGTCGTCGACACGACGTTGCTGTCGAGCGCGACACCACTCGTCTACGGTACCGGCGCAGGGCTCGGCGTCGGCAGCGGTGCGCCGGCGTTGAACAAACGCGGCACGTATTACTTCAGCGGCCGCTCCGACAACTTCGATCCGAGCCGCTCGTCGTCGAACCCGAACAACGCGCGCCTCGACCCCGAGAGCATACGCGTGTCGTTCGACGGCAAAGCCGTGTTCATCAGCGACGAATACGGCCCGTACGTGTATCAGTTCGATCGCGCGAGCGGGAAGCGCGTCCGCGCTTACCGCGTGCCGGAGAAATTCGCCGTGCCGAACCAGAGCCCGCAAGGCGCGGTCGAGATCTCCGGTAACACCGTAGGTCGAATCGCCAACAAGGGCATGGAGGGGCTCGCGATCACCCCCGACGGCCGCACGCTGTACGGCGCGATGCAGAGCCCGCTCGAACAAGACGGCGGCACCGACGCCGGGTACACGCGCATCCTGCGCATCGACGTCGTCACCGGTCTCGTCAAAGAGATCGCATATCCGCTGACGAACATCGGCAGCGCGAGCAAACCGAAGTACGGAACGGTCAGCGACATCGTCGCGATCAACGACACCGAACTCTTGGTCGACGAACGCGACGGCAAAGGTCTCGGCGACGGCTCGAACGCGGCGGAGAAGGTCGCGTACCACATCGACGTCAGCAAAGCGGCGGACGTCGGCAGCGTCGCAGGCGCCGCGAATCTCGCGCCGCTCGCCGTCGCGAAGACGCAGTTCCTCGACATCGTCGCCGTGCTCACGGCGAATGGCTTCACCACGGACAACATTCCCGCGAAGCTCGAAGGATTCGCGTTCGGCCCGGACGTGGAAATCGACGGCGTGACGAAGCACACGTTGTTCGTCGCGAACGACAACGACTTTTTGGGGACGGTCGGCGGCAAGCCGAACCCGAGTCAGTACTTCGTGTTCGCGTTCGACGACGGCGATTTACCGGCGGGGTCGCGCGGGTTCGAAGCGCAACGCTTCCTCAAGCGGGACTGTGACGGCTCGCCGTGGAAATCGTTCGGCGACGGATGCGACGACCCACAGCACTGAGTTCGCTTCGACGCGCCGGGGTCAAGGATGATCCCGGCAACGTCCGTCTCAATTCGAAGGCGGCTTGGGGCGGGGTTCGGCGCGAATCGGAATGCGCGAGAGCCACGTCGACAACTCGAACATCGTTTCCGGCTGCCGGCCGTGAGCGCGCTCGAACGCGCTGCGATCTCTTTCGTAGGAATTGCGCCACCACGACACCGGGTCGTTCGGTAGCGGCGTGCCGCTGCGTGTTACCACGTCGTTATTTGTGCAGTCCCCAGACCGAGCCCCACTATACTGGCCGCCGATCGACTGTCCAGCCGCGTTCGCGTGTCGAAACGTCTTGACAGCAACGGTGCGCAACAACACGCGCACGCTCGTCGTCACGCAGGAGGCTCTCGATCATGTTGAAGCTGTTTTTCGCACCGAACACGTGCGCGCTCGCCTCGCACATCGCGCTCGAAGAAGCGAACGCCCGGTACGAAACCGTGCGCGTCGATTTTGCGAGCAACGAGCAACGCAAGCCGGAGTATCTCGCGATCAATCCGAAAGGCCGCGTACCCGCGCTCGCGACCGACGACGGCATTCTCACGGAGACGCCGGCGATACTCGCGTTCGTCGCGCAACTGTATCCGAACGCGCGCTTGGCGCCGTTCGATCGGCCGTTCGCGTTCGCCCGCGTGCAATCGTTCAACAGCTACCTCTGCTCGACCGTGCACGTCGCCCACGCGCATCGCATGCGCGGCTACCGCTGGGTCGACGACGAGGCGGCGATCGAGGCGATGAAGCGCAAAGTGCCGAGCAACATCGCGGACTGTTTCGGATTGATCGAGCAGTCGATGTTCACGGGTCCCTGGGTCATGGGTGGCGAATACACGATCAGCGATCCATATCTCTTCACGCTGTGTCAGTGGCTCGACGGCGACGGCGTCGACATCGGTCGTTTCCCGAAGATCGCCGATTTCGAGCGACGGATGCGCGAACGTCCCGCCGTGCAACGCGCGCTCGCGGCTCAGCGCGTGCGCTGAGCCGGGAACTCGCCGTACTACACCCCGCGCAATCGCGTTCGTTTCCGCCTTTGTCGCGACCGTCGCCGGCTCGCCGTTCGGCGGCGTCGCGTTCGCGTGTCGAGATACGACCGTCGGAATTTCAAAATGAGCCGTTGCGCCAGTCAATTTCCTTGTGATAGAAGTATCACTCGCACTGACTGGAGCACTCCCATGACCCATCAACGACATATCGACGTCGACGGCGTCCGTCTCGCCGTCACCTACAGCGGTTCCGGCGCACCGGTCGTGTGCCTGAACGCGATCGGGCACGACGCACAGGATTTCGCGCCGCTCGCCGCGCGGATCGGGGACCGCTTCGAGTTCATTTGTATCGAATGGCCCGGCCATGGCGACTCGGGGACAGACCGCGAAGGTGCGAGTGCGGCGCGCTATGCGCATTTGCTCGGCGGCGCATTGCAAACGCTTGCAGTCGACGCACCGATCATCATCGGCAATTCGATCGGCGGCGCCGCGGCCGTCCGCTACGCGAGCCGACATCCGGTGCGCGCGCTCGTGCTGTGCGACTCCGGCGGGCTCGTCGCGGTGACGCCGACGATTGCGCGCTTCTGTGGCCTCTTCTCGCGCTTCTTCGCCGCCGGCGCGCGCGGCGCCGCGTGGTATCCGCGCGCATTCGCGTGGTATTACCGCCTCGTGTTACCGACGCCTGCCGCCGCGCATCAACGCAAACGCATCGTCGCGCGAGCGCGAGCACTCGCGCCGACGCTGCGCGATGCGTGGGCGAGTTTCGGCCGGCCGGACGCCGACATACGCGACGTCGCCGCCGAGCTCGATGTGCCGATCTGGGTCGCGTGGGCGCGCCGCGACAAAGTCATTCCGCTCGCCGCGTGCAGACCCGCGATCGAGCGCATGCGTCGGGCGCGCATCGATACGTTCGACGCCGGTCATGCAGCGTTTCTCGAACAGCCCGACGCGTTCGCACAGGGCTTCGTCGCTTTCGTCGCGTCGCTACCTCTCACTGGACCTCTCGACGCATGCCGGCCGACACGCGCGATCGCTTGATCGAAGCCGCCGCGCTCGAATTCAACGAGCGCGGTTTCGCCGGCACCGACACGAATCGCATCGCGCGTCGTGCCGGCTTCGCACCACAGACGTTCTATCGGTCGTTCGCCGACAAGACCGCGGTCTTCATCGCGGTCTATTGCGACTGGGAGGACACGGAGCGCGCGGTGCTCGCCGATCTCCTCGCGCGCCGAGCCTCGTCGAAGCGCCTCGTCGAAGCCGTCGTCGCGCACCATCGCGAGCACCGCATCTTCCGCCGCAGCCTGCGACAACTGTCGCTCGACGATCCGGATGTGCGGCGCGCGCGCGCCGAGAGCCGGCAACGCCAGCTCGAGCGCATTCGCGACTGGCAGCGCGAAGCGCCTGCGTCATCCGAGCGACCCGCCGCGGACCTCGAATCGCTCGCGGTCAAGCTGCTGACGCTCGAGCGTCTCGCCGACGCACTCGCGGAGGATGAGTTCGAAGATCTAGGCTTCCGGCCGCGCGCCGTGGAGAATGCGCTCGCCGAAATCATCGACGCGTTGCGAAACCCCTGATGGTCGAGTCATCGCGAACGCGGCACGCGCCCTACGCGTCGTCGCGTCGTTCGTTCCTGAAGCAGAGCGCTTTGGCCGCGAGCGCATTTGCCTTGCCGCGCGCGTTCGCCGCGGCGCCGTCGTGGCGCAGCGGCGATCCGTTCGCGCTCGGCGTCGCATCCGGTTCGCCGACCGTCGACGGCTTCGTGCTGTGGACACGGCTCGCACCGCAACCGATCTCGAGCGATCCCGATAAACCCGGCGGCGTGTCGCCCGGCGCGTATCCCGTCGAGTACACGATCGCGTCCGATCCGGCGCTGCGCACGGTCGTGCGCAAAGGCCGCGCCGTCGCGGATCCGCGCTTCGCGTATTCGGTGCACGCGGAGGTCGCCGGTCTCGAACCGGCACGTTCGTACTGGTATCGCTTCACGAGCGGCGACGCGTCGAGTCGAATCGGCCGCGCGATCACGCTGCCGCCGCCCGGCACCGACGATGCCCAATTGAAGGTCGGCTACGTGTCGTGCGCGAACTACGAGCACGGCTACTTCGGCGCATACCGTCATCTGGCCGACGAAGCACCGGACGTCGCGATCTTCCTCGGCGACTACATCTACGAGTACATCGACAAGAAGCCGACGAAGGTGCGCACGCACAGCGACGACGTCGATGCGACGACGCTGCCGCTCTATCGCAACCGCTACGCGCAATACCGCACCGACCCCGATCTGCAGCGCTTGCACGCCGACGTGCCGGCGCTCGTGACGTGGGACGATCACGAAGTGCAGAACGACTATGCGTCGCAATGGTCGGAAGACTTCGCGGATCCGGTCGTGTTCCTGCAGCGCCGCGCCGCCGCGTACAAGGCGTTCTACGAACACATGCCGCTGCGCGCGCGCGCCGTCCCGAACGGCCCCGACATGCTGCTGTACGACCGCTTCCGGTTCGGCAGCCTCGCCGAGATCTCGCTGCTCGACGGCCGCCAATACCGCAGCCGCGAAGCGTGTCAGCGCCCGCCGTCGAACGGCGGCGGCCACCTCGAAACCGACGCGAGCTGTCCGGAGCTGCGCGATGCGACGCGCTCGATGCTCGGCGCCGCGCAGGAAGCGTGGTTGTACGACGGCCTCGCGCATTCGCCGGCGCGCTGGAACGTGATCGCGCAGGACGTCTTGATGGCGCAGCTGCGCGAACACAATCGCGACAACGAGGTCGCGTATTGGACCGACGATTGGAACGGTTATCCGGCCGCGCGCACACGCCTGATGACCCATCTGCGCGACGCGCGCGTTTCCAATCCCGTCGTGCTTTCCGGCGACATCCATTCGTTCTGGGCGAACGATCTCAAAGTCGACTTCGACGATCCCGCCGCGCCGATCGTTGCGACCGAGTTCATCGGTACGTCGATCTCGGCGCATCCGCCGCCGTACGAACTCTTCGTGAAATTCTTGCCCGACAACCCGCACGTGAAATTCTTCGAAAGCAGAAAGCGCGGCTACGTCACGCTCGACATCACGCCGGATCGCGTCACGACGCGGTTCCGCGCGATCGCCGACGCGACCGACCCGAAAACCGAGGTCAGCACCTTGAAGTCCTTCATCGTAGAAAACGGGCGCCCCGGCGCCATCGAAGCCTAATGCCGTTACGTTTCGCCCGCCCCTCAGTCGTCCTGGTGATCTTCGCGCTGTGTCTACCGTCCGCTCGGGCGGACTGGCGCGCTCTGACCGATCTGCAACAGTCCGGCGCGCGTGTCAGTGCGACCGCCGTCGATCTCGAAGACGGCAGCGTCATCCAGCAACTCAACGCCGACGTGCGGCTGACGCCGGCGTCGCTCACGAAACTCGCCGTCGCCGCGACGGCACTCAGCATCTGGCCCGCCGACAAGATGTTCAAAACGCAGTTGCTCGCGGCAGGCACGTTGTCCGGTGCGCAGCTGACCGGCGATTTGTATCTCGTCGGCGCGGGCGATCCGTCGCTCACCGGTGCGAACCTGCTGTCGCTCGCAGCGCAGCTGCGCGCGATCGGCGTCACGTCGGTGAGCGGCAAACTCATCGTCACGCCGTGGCCGTTCGCGACCGTCGAATGCGAAACGAAGGATCGCTGCGACGCGCGCACGCGCAGCGACACCGCCTACGACGCGCCGCTCGCGTCGATCGGGACCGACTTCGGCACGTGGTGCGTCGACGTCCGCGGCACGAAGCCCGGCGCGCCGGCGACGATCGCCGGCTGCACGAGTCGCCTGCCGATTCCGGTGCAAGGCACCATCCAGACGACGGCGTCGGCGAAAGACACGCCGCTGCGCGTCGAGCGCTTCACGTCCGACGGCAACGACGTCCTACGCGTCGGCGGCACGATCCAAGACGGCGACGCGCAAGACGTCTATCGCGCGATGTCGGATCCCGCGCGCGGCGCGGGACTTTTGCTGAACGCGTCGCTCGAAGATCTGGGCGTCACCGTCGCGGGCGGTACCGCCGTGCGCGACGGCTCGCCGCCGCCGACCGCGTTCCTCGTCGGCCGCACGGAAGGGTTGGCGCTGAAAGAACAACTCGGCCGCATGTTGCGCTTCTCGAACAACTACATCGCCGACGTGCTGACGCTGACGATGGCAGCCGACCTCGACAACGCGCCGCCGAAGAGTCTGTCCGATGCGGCGAAGACGCTGTCGAGCTTCATGCTCCGCACGCAGAACAAGCAGAAAGCAGCGCCACGCGTGTCCGCCCCGCCGCTCTTCAGCGGCAGCGGCCTCACACCGGAGAACGAACTCTCCGCCAACGATCTCGTCCGACTGCTGTCGTACGAATACCGCGACACGCGCAACTTCGGCCCGTTCTACGGCGGCCTCGTCGTGCCGCGGCAGAGCCCGTTCGTGTTCCTGCGTAACGGCAGCCCCGCGTGGCAAGACCGCGTGGCGCTGAAGACGGGCACGATGGACGATCCGCACTCGGTGTGCGGCATGGCGGGCTACATCCGCAAGAAGGACGGCGGCTGGCTGACGTTCGCCGTCATCGTCAACGGCGGCGTCACGCAGAACCGGCACGTGCCGCTGTACAAGGCGCTCGAAGCGATCCGCACCGACCTCGAACAGTTGCTCGCGCGGTACTAGCACTCGATGTCGACGGCGCGTCGCGCGCCCGGCCCGGCGTTCAGCCGATCGCGAGCGTCCGCTGCAGCGCCGGTCGCGCCTGCAGCGCGTCGACGTAGCGAGCGATCGCCGGATAGCGCGCATCGACGACGCCGAGCATCCGCCCCGCAAGCAACGTAAAGCCCATCATGATGTCGGCCGCAGAAAACGCGTCGCCGAGCAGATACGTCTTACCGTCGAGCGCGCGCTCGACGAATTCGAAGCCTGCCGCTGCCCGGGCTCGCGCGTCGTCGATCAGCGCCGGATGTTCCGCCGCGTCGGTCCTGTACAACGTCAGCCAAACAACGATCCCGAGAGGTGGAAACGCGGTGCTTTCGGCGAAATGCAGCCATTGCAGGAACGCCGGGCGCAGTGGCGAGCCGATCGCCGGCGCCAGACGGCCGGCGCCGTAGCGCTCGAGGATGTATTCGACGATTGCGCCGGACTCGGCCATCACCACCTCGCCGTCTTCGATCGTCGGCAATTTCTTCAGCGGCGTTCGCTGCACGAAAAAATCGCGCGACGGCGGCTGAAACTCGACGCGCTCGACCAGGTACGGCACGCCGAGTTCTTCGAGCAGCCACGCGACGCGCACGGAGCGCGTGCGCGGAGCGTAGTAGAGCTTCAACATCGTAACCTCCTCGTAGTCCGGCACCGCGTTCGTGGCGCTCGATGCGCTCGAACCGTCCCACGATCGAACCAACGTCCGCGCGAAGGTGCGAGTGTCTATCAAAGGTCGCGCGCCGCCAACCACATCTCCATTGCGATTCAAACCTTGTGACGCATCGCCCCGGCGTGTTGAATTCGACTCCATGTCCCTGCGCAGACACATCCCCGATCTCGCCGTCGAATGGGCGCGCACGGCGCCCGACGAACGCTGGCGCGTCGTACCGGGGACATTGTGCTTCGCCGACATCTCCGGCTTCACCGCGCTCGCGGAACGGCTTGCACAGCACGGACGCTCCGGCGGCGAAGAGCTGATCGAAACGCTGAGCCGCGTGTTCGCGTCGATGATCGACATCGCGCACGGGCACGGCGGCATGTTGCTGAAGTTCGGCGGCGACGCGCTGCTGCTGTTCTTCGACGGCGAAGACCACGCGCGTCGCGCCGCCGGCGCCGCGGTCGAAATGCGCCGCGCGCTGCGCGCGGCATCGAAGACGCGCACGTCGGTCGGTCCGCTCGCGCTGTCGATGTCGGTCGGCCTGCACAGCGACGACGTCACGTTCTTTCTCGTCGGCTCGACGCATCGCGAATTGGTGCTACTCGGCAATGCGGCGACAACGGTGATCGAAACCGAAGGCGCCGCGCGGTCCGGCGACATCCTCGTCAGCGCGGCCACCGCGGCGCTGTTGCCGAGCGACGCGACACCGGTGCGCGACGCAACCCGTCCGTACGACTCGACATCTCCGCGCGACCCCGCGACCGACGGACCGCGACTTCTACGCTGGCGCCGTTCACCGATTCGTACGGCGCAGCCGCGCGCGACGCTCGATGCAGACGACACGCTCGTCGCTTCCCTGTTTCCGCCCGCGCTCGGCCGTCATCTCGACGTGCGGCCTGAGCCGGAGCACCGCATCGCCTGCATCGCATTCGCGCGCTTCAGCGGCACCGACGCGCTACTGCGCGATCACGGTCCCGCCGCAGTTGCGGCCGCGCTCGACGCGACGGTCGGCATCGTGCAACGGCGCCTCGACGAATTCGGCGTAACGCTGCTTGCGATCGACGTCGACCGCGATGGCGGCAAGTTCTTCCTCGCCGCCGGCGTGCCGTTCGCGCACGAAGACGACGAAGGCGTGATGCTGCGCGCGCTGAAGCGCGTCGTCGAAGACGCGCCGCCGCTCGCGCTGCAGATCGGTGTCAACCGCGGCCACGTCTTCGCAGCCGAGGTCGGCGCCCGCAACCGCGCCGCCTACTCCGCGATGGGCGACACGACGAACGTGGCCGCGCGAATCTGCGCGAAGACACCGCCCGGCGCGATCTACGCGCACCCGTCGGTGCTCGACCAATCGCTGACCCGCTTCGAGGTGCACGACGCCGGTCCGTTCGCGTTCAAAGGCAAGGCAAAGCCGATGCTCGTCTATGCGGTCGGCGCGGAAATCGGTCTGCGCCGCCGCGAAGGCCTCGAAGTCGACACGTTCGTCGGACGTGCGCGCGAACTCGCGACACTGCGCGACGCCGTCGTCGCGCGTTCCATCGCGGTCGTCCACGGGGCGGCGGGGATCGGCAAGAGTCGGCTGCTCGCCGCGGCACTCGACGCCACGCCCCCGGATGCGATCGTTAGGCTCCGCGCCGAACCGTACGCCGCGACCGCGCCTTTTCGCTTCCTGAACGAACCGCTGCGCGCGCTGCTCGACGTCGCCGACGCCGGCGTGCTCGTCGATCGGGTTCGCGCAGACGCGAACGAGCAACTGCCGTGGGTGTCGTTGATCGCCGACGTGCTCGGCTTCGCCGTCGAGCCGTCCGCCGATGCGGTCGCACTGCAACCGAGTTTCCGCGCCGAGCGTCGCGCTGCCGCGACGTTCGACGTCATCGCGGCCGTGCGGCCGCACGTACCGCTGGTCTTCGTCGTCGAGGACGCACAGTGGGCAGACGTCGCGTCGTCGGAATGGCTCGCGCAGCTCGCTCGCGTTTGTCCCATACACGGTTGGACGCTGCTCGTTGCGCGACGCGACGGCGACGGTGGGTTTCTGCCCAACGCCGCGCTCGACCTACCGCTCGGCCCGATGGCGGCCGACGACGTCCGCCGGCTCGTCGAACTCGCGACGGAAGCCGCGCCGCTGCGCGCACACGATGTCGAAGAGATCGTCCGGCGCGCCGGCGGCAATCCACTCTTCGCGATGGAGATCGTCCGCGCGAGCCGAGACGTAGGTTCGCTCGACGCGCTGCCGGAAACGCTCGAAGCGACGCTCGCCGCCCACGTCGACGCGCTCGATGCGAACGCGCGCAAAATGTTGCGCTACGCGGCGGTGCTCGGCCGGACGTTTTCGCGCGAATTGCTCGAGACGATCGTCGTCGGGCGCAACGAGATCTTCGACGCCGATACGCTCGCGCGTCTCGCCG
>Ga0335076_10006750_pt1 | contig 11581 bp, 5 predicted proteins | sample Lox_Sample_25_FD_206717 | JGI IMG/M metagenome (GOLD analysis project Ga0335076, IMG submission 206717) | Soil microbial communities from Loxahatchee National Wildlife Refuge, Florida, United States - Lox_Sample_2.5 | ecosystem: Environmental > Terrestrial > Soil > Wetlands | place: USA: Florida... | reverse complement strand
GGCCGACCCCCTTGCCGCCACGGGCGAGATTGCCGCGGAAGTCGTCGCCCTGCGGCATGCGTGCGAGCACGTACGGAACCGGCTCGCCGTCGATCAGGAGAACACGCCGGTCACCGTCGCGGATTTCCTTCAGGTAACGCTGGGCGACGGCGAAGGCGCGGCCTTCGTCCGTGAGCGTCTCCAGGATCACGTTCAGGTTGGGGTCGCCGCGGCCGCTGCGGAAGATCGAGCGCCCGCCCATGCCGTCCAGCGGCTTGACCACCACGTCACCGTGTTCGGCCACGAAGCGTTTGATTTCGCCCGAGTCGCGCGCGACGATCGTCGGCGGAATGCACTGGGGAAAGTGCAACGAGAACAACTTTTCATTGGCATCGCGCAGCGCCTGCGGGTCGTTGACGACGAGAACTCCGGCGCGCTGGGCCAGTTCGAGCACCATCGTGTCATAGAGGAACTGGGCGTCGAACGGCGGATCCCTCCGCGCCAGGATCACGTCGACCGAGCGCAGGTCCACCCAGCGCGGGGTCTCCAGGGAGAACCAGCCGCTGGCGTCGTCGCGCACGCGCAGGGCGGCGGCGTGTCCCCAGGGCGCGGCATCGCGTACGGCGAGAGCTTCCTGGGTGACATAGAGCAGGGAATGGCCGCGCCGCTGTGCCTCCAGCAGCATGGCGAAAGTCGAGTCCTTTTCGATGTGGATGGACTCGATCGGGTCCATCAGGACCGCCACGCGCAGGCTCATGAACGACCCTCACCACCCTCCCGTCGGGGCCGGCGATTGTTGGCACGGGATGTGCTGCAAATTCGTGACATGGGTCGGCAGGGCGGCAGGACCGGTACCGGGCTATACTAACACCGTAGGGTGGTTTTCCGGCCCGGACAGGGCCATTGCCGGCTCTGTTGCGCGGGAATGTTTTTCGAGCAAAGATGGTCAGTTAGCGGATTTACTTGACAGATTTGCTAAGTATTGGTTAAACAGCCTCGGAACAGACGCGACGAGCGGCCGCGCATGCGGCTGCCGTCGATTTTGAAGTGGTCGCGGGCGCGCCGGGGCGGGCGCACGCATTGGCACTCCGAAGGGTGGGGGTAGTACGTGGAACAGACAGCGAAAGATGGCAACTTGGCCGGCCTCAAGGTCATGGTCATCGACGACTCGAAAACGATCCGCCGGACCGCCGAGACCCTGCTCAAGAAAGAAGGCTGCGAGGTCATCACCGCCACCGACGGATTCGAAGCGCTGGCGAAGATCTCCGACCAGCAGCCCAACATCATCTTCGTCGACATCATGATGCCACGGCTGGACGGCTATCAGACCTGCGCCCTGATCAAGAACAACCAGATGTTCAGGTCCACGCCGGTGATCATGCTGTCCTCGAAGGACGGCCTGTTCGACAAGGCGCGCGGACGCATCGTGGGTTCGGAACAGTATTTGACCAAGCCGTTCACGCGCGAAGAACTGCTTGGAGCCATCCGGCGGCATGTCGGGCACAAGTGAGCGCACAGGCCATCCGGAAGCCAAGGGGAGAATGATGGCGCATATTTTGATCATCGACGATTCACCGACCGACGTGCGCGTCTTCACGACGTTGCTCGAGAAGAACGGTCACCGCGTCAGCAGCGCGGCGAGCGCGGAGGACGGCATCGCGATTGCCAAGCGCGAACGCCCCGACCTCGTGATCATGGACGTGATCATGCCCGGCATGAACGGATTCCAGGCCACACGCACGCTCAGCCGCGACGCCGACACCTCCGCTATCCCCATTCTCATCGTGACGACGAAGTCGATGGAAACCGATCGCGTGTGGGGACTGCGCCAGGGCGCGAAGGATTTCCTCACCAAGCCCGTCGCCGAGCAGGAACTGCTCGGCCGCATCCAGAAGCTGCTGGCGAACTGAACCGGCCATGGCCTCCGTCCTCGACCTGCAACAGCTCTCGCCGTTCGAGGCGCTGGCCAATTTCGAGCGTCGCAGCCTCGCGCACACCGCGGGACTGCCGGAGCAGATCGAGGCGCCCGGCCTGTGGCGCGGCATCGGTTTCCGCATCGGGCAGCGCTACATGGTGAGCAGCATCAACGAGGTGAACGAAATTCTGACCCTGCCCGCGCTGACGATCGTCCCGGGCACGCGCTCCTGGCTGCTCGGCGTCGCCAACGTGCGCGGCAATCTGGTGCCGGTGATCGACCTGAAGCAGTACCTCGAGGGCGAGCGCACGCAGCTCACCGACTCCAGCCGCGTGCTGCTGGTGCGCCAGCTGGGCGGCAGCGTCGGATTGCTGATCGACGAGGTACTCGGGCAGCGCAATTTTTCCGAAGAACAGCGCGCCGAGGCGATCGGCGAAGAAGACGAACGTTACAGCCGCTTCATCGGCGAGAAGTATCCGTTGGGGGAGATGCATTGGGGCCAGTTCAGCATGGCGGCCCTCGTGCGCAGTCCCGATTTCGTACAAGCGGCGGCCTGAACGCCGATCAGACAGATGTATTCAAGGGGTGAACCATGAGTGTGACGACTGGTGCGGTAGGCGGTAAGGAACGAACGGGCGCAAACGTCCTGCTCGTTGCGGTTCTGATCCTCGCGATCCTGCTGGCGGCGGTCAACTTCATCTGGCTGAACTACAACGCCGGTCAGGACGCGAAAGCGAGTTCGCTGGTGACGAAGATCCAGGTGCTTTCGCAGCAGCTGTCCAAGGTCGCCAACGACGCGGCCGGCGGCAACATCGACGCGTTCAAGAGCCTCGAGCAGACGCGCAACTCGATCGACGACCTGATCAACAAGCTGAAGAAGGGCGACCCCGGCAACAACATGCGGGGCTACGCTTCCTCACGTGCGGGCGCGCAGATCACGGAACTGGATCGCGCATGGGCGCCGCTCAACACCAACGCCACCAAGATCCTGGACTCCAAGGAGCAGGTGCTCAACACCAAGTCCGTGGCCGACGACTTCAACGCCAAGATGCCGGTGCTCAACTCGCGCATGGAGGAAGTGGTCAAGATTCTCGCCGAGAAGAACGGCTCGGCCAGCCAGGTGCAGATTTCCTCGCGCGAGATGCTGCTTGCCGACCGCATGCAGCGCCGCGTGGCGACGATCCAGCAGGGCGGCGAAGAAGCGCAGTCCGCGGCGGACGGACTGTTGCGCGACGCGAATTTCTACGGGGCCGTGCTGTCCGGTCTGATCGCCGGCAATCCGGATCTCAACATCCGCGCGATGGACAATCCGAACGCGAAGGAGATCCTGGCCGAGGTCAACAAGAGCTGGGGCGAACTGCGCGGCGACGCGGTGCAGAAGCTGCTCGATTCGGCTTCCGCGCTGCAGGACGTGAAGCAGGCCGCCGACCAGACCTCGCTCGATTCGGCGACCATGCTGCTCAAGGCCGAACCCGTTGCCAAGGGCATCAGCGATCTCGGAGACAGCTGGTTCCCGAGCGCGTCGCTCGGCGCCATCGCCGGTCTCGTCGCGATCGCGCTGGTGATCGTGCTGGTCTACAGCCAGATTCGCGGCCAGCGCCAGCGCTACCAGGTCACCGCCGAGCTCAACCAGAGAAACCAGGAAGCCATTCTGCGCCTGCTGGACGAAATGGGATCGCTCGCCGAAGGCGACCTCACCGTGCGCGCGACGGTTACCGAGGACATCACCGGAGCGATCGCGGACTCGGTGAACTTCGCGGTGGAAGCGCTGCGCTCCCTGGTGACGACGATTAACGACACCGCCATGCACGTGTCGACCTCGGCGCAGGAAACGCAGGCCACTGCCATGCACCTCGCCGAAGCCGCCGAGCATCAGGCGCAACAGATCACGTCCGCTTCGGCCGCGATCAACGAAATCGCGGTATCCATCGACGAGGTCTCGAAGAACTCCGCTGAATCGGCCGACGTGGCGCAGCGCTCGGTGCAGATCGCCTCCAAGGGCGCCGGCATCGTGCGTCAGACGATCCAGGGCATGGACTCGATTCGCGACCAGATCCAGGAAACCTCGAAGCGCATCAAGCGCCTCGGCGAGTCCTCGCAGGAAATCGGATCGATCGTCGAACTGATTAACGACATTGCCGAACAGACGAACATTCTGGCCCTGAACGCCGCCATTCAGGCGGCATCCGCGGGCGAGGCGGGCCGTGGTTTCGCCGTGGTCGCGGACGAAGTGCAGCGACTGGCCGAACGCGCGTCAGGCGCCACACGCCGAATCGAAACGCTGGTGCAGACGATTCAGGCCGACACGAACGAAGCGGTGACCTCGATGGAGCAGACCACCGCGGAAGTGGTGGCCGGTGCGCGCCTCGCCGAAGACGCCGGCCTCGCGCTGGGCGAGATCGAAAAGGTCTCGAACGACCTCGCCGACCTCATTCAGAACATTTCCGAAGCCGCGCGTCAGCAGTCGGCTGCGGCAACGAACATTTCGGCCACGATGAACGTCATTCAGGAAATCACGACGCAGACGTCGGTCGGCGCGAGCCAGACCGCCGAGTCGATCGGCAACCTGGCGCAGCTGGCGGCGGACCTGCGGCGGTCGGTCGCGGACTTCAAGCTGCCGACGTGATGCGAGGTGCGCGCCGGCGGATCATGCGGACGCGCGGCGGTCGAGAGTGCAGATCGGTTTCACTGCCCACGATGAATATGGAATCGGCAGAGTTGCAGACGCAAGGAACGGAGCCGGCGCGCGCAGGATCGCGGCATCGAGGGTTGGCGGAGTTGGGTATCGGGCATGGCAGTTGCGACCGGGAACTGGTCAGCGTTGACGTCCCTGCCGGGCATGGACGACAACGAGTTCGAGCGCTGGGCGAGCCTTCTCGAGAAGCGCACGGGCGTTGTCGTGCCGGTGACGCGCAAGTCGTTTCTGGTCACGAGCGTGCGTTCGCGCATGCGCGAGACCGGGCGTACCAGCTTCGAGGACTACTTCCTCGATCTGCAGAAGGCACCCGAGGGTCTGATCGAGTGGACGACGCTGGTCGACCGGTTGACCGTGCACGAGACGCATTTCTTCCGTCATCCGCCGTCGTTCGAGCTGATCGCGCGGGAATGGCTGCCCGGGCTGGCGAAGGATCCGGCGCAGGATGCGCTGCACGCATGGAGCGTGGGCTGCGCCAGTGGCGAGGAGGCCTACACGCTGGCGATGGTTCTGGACCGGCACATCACCGCGGCCAAGAAGGGCAAGACCTATTTTGGCGTGACCGCGACGGACGTCAGTCTGCCGGCTCTGGCCGTTGGTCGTGCGGGGCTTTATCCGCGGCAGAAGATGGCGGAGATTCCAGCCGAGTACAGCGAGCGCTACTGCGAAGCGCTGGACGACGACAGCTTCCGCATCGGCGAGGCGCTGCGCAAGCGCGTGGGCTTCGCGCAGTTCAACCTGCTCGACGCGTCGCGCGCGCCGTTGAAGCGACTGGACCTGATCTATTGTCAGAACGTGTTGATTTACTTCGCGCGCGAACGGCGTCGCGAATTGCTGGCGACACTGGCCAACCTGCTCAAGCCGGGCGGGCTGCTCGTGCTGGGGCCCGGCGAGGTGACGAATTTCGCGCACGCGAAGTTGCGTCGCGTCGACAACCGCAGCGTGCTGGGCTTCGTGCGCACTAGTTGAGAGCACTTCCATGAAACTCCAAGACGGCATCGATTTCACCACCCTCAACTGGGTCAAGCAGGAGCTCGACGAGACGCTCAAGCAGGCGCGTCAGGCGCTCGAGGCGTACGTCGAGGATCCGGCCGACTCCAGCCTGATGCGGTTCTGCGCGACTTACCTGCACCAGGTGCAGGGCACGCTGCGCATGGTGGAACTGTATGGCGCCGCGATGGTGGTCGAGGAAATGGAGCGCGTGGCACTGGCGCTGCTCGAAGGCCAGGTCAAGCCGCAGGACGAGACCTATGCGGTGCTGATGCGCGGCATCGTGCAGCTGCCGGACTATCTCGAACGCCTGCAGAGCGGTCACAAGGACATCCCGATCGTCCTGCTGCCGCTGCTGAACGACTTGCGCGCCACGCGCGGCGAGAAATTGCTGAGCGAATCGGTGCTGTTTTCGCCTGACCTGTCGGCGCCGATGCCGGCGCCCGCCGCGGCGGCACCTGCCGCGCTGTCGGAGATGGATCTGAAGGCCGAGGCGGCACGCCTGCGCACGGCCTTTCAGCTGTCGCTGCTGCGCTGGATCCGCGAGGACAGTGCGGGCGTGCAGCTCGAGCGACTGATCGGCGTGCTCGACCGCCTGCGCTCAATCTGTACCGAGGAGCACGCACACCGCCTGTGGTGGGTCGCGTCCGGCGTGCTGGAGAGCGTTGCCTCCGGCGCGCAGGAAACCAACGTCGCGCTGAAGCTGCTGTTCGGCAAGGTCGACCGCGAGATCAAGCGCCTGGTCGACGGCGGCGAAGCGGTTTTTCGTGCCACACCGCCGGTCGATCTGACCAAGAACCTGCTGTACTACGTCGCGCACTCCAACGCGACCGGACAGCGCGCGGCCGAAATCCGCGAAACCTACAAGCTCGACACGCTGCTGCCCAGCCAGAAAGAGCTCGAACACGCCAAGGGTTCCATCTCCGGCCACAACCGCACGCTGCTCGACACCGTTTCCGCGGCGATCAAGGACGACCTGCTGCGCGTGAAGGAAGCGCTCGACATTTTCCTGCGGGCACAGAACGGCGATCCGTCCGAGCTGATGGCGCAGGCCGACGTGCTCGACCGCGTCGGCGACACGCTGGGCATGCTCGGCCTCGGCGTGCCGCGCCGCGTCGTGCTCGAACAGCGCAAGATCGTCGAGGAAATCGCGAACAAGGCGCGACCTGCCGATGAAACGGCCCTGCTCGATGTCGCCGGTGCGCTGCTGTATGTCGAAGCGTCGCTCGACGACCACATCGACCGGCTCGGCGCCGAGACACCGGCCGAGTCGGCAGCCGGCACGCCGGGACTCGAACTGCCGAAAGCCGAAGTGCGCAAGATCCTCGACGCATTGATGAAGGAAGCCTCGGTCAACATCACCCAGGCCAAGCAGGACATCGTCGCCTTCATCGAATCGCCGTGGGATCACGCCCGCGTCGAACCGATTCCGCGCCTGCTCGAGGAAATCGGCGGCGCCCTGCGCATGCTGAATCTGCCCGATTCGGCCCATCTGATGAACGGCATCGTGCGCTTCGTCGAAGTCGAGCTGCTGCGCCACCGCCGCGTGCCGACCGTGGAGCAGATGGACAAGCTGGCCGACGCGCTGGCATCGATCGAGTACTACATGGAGGCCACGCGCGAGCAGCGCGGCGGCCGCGAGAAGATTCTCGACGTCACGCGCCAGAGCCTGACGGCGCTCGGCTACTGGCCGGTACCGCAGGATGACGGCGGCGGCGGTCCGGCACCGTCGAGTCCGCGCCCGGATCGTCCCGGCGGGGCGGCAGAACCGATGTCGCGCGGCGACGCCGGCGGACCCGCGGCACACACCTCGGCACCGGTGGCCGGCAGCCCGCCCACGGCGACACCGACGGTAGCCACGACGGATGCCCAGGGCGGAGATTTCCCGCGCTGGGGAACCGAGACCATGCCGACGGCCGGCGAGGCCGGTCTGAAGCTCGAGTCGGAAACTGCCGCGGAAGATCGTGGCGGAATTTCCAGTATCGAATTGCCGGACGAGAGTCTGGACGACTACCTTGCGCGAGTCGGCCGCGCAGAAGTGGAAACCGCCGCGCCGGCCGCGCCCGAGCCGGTGGCCCCGCCCCACGTCGAGGTCGATCTGCGCCCGGACGTGCACGTCGCCCCCGGCCACGGGCTGGAGGATCTCATTGTCGGCGAAGCGCGCGCGCACGAACCGCCCGCGCAGGATCTGCACGGCCTGCGCCTCGCGGAGACCGAGGCGACGCTGACACCGGCCTCAAACGTGCGCTACGTCGAGGTCGAGGAAGAGATCGAAGAGGAAGTACCCGATGTGGACGCGTCCTCACCGATGGCGGACGCCAGTTTCAGCGCGGTGCCGTCCGACGATATCGACGAGGAAATCCGCGAAGTGTTCGTCGAGGAGGTGCAGGACGAGATCGACAATTTGCACCGCTGCCTGCCGGCGTGGAAGTCCGACTCCAGCGATTTTGAGAAGTTGAAGCCGATCCGCCGCTCGTTCCACACGCTCAAGGGCTCCGGCCGCCTGGTCGGCGCGCTCGCGCTCGGCGAGTTCAGCTGGAAAGTCGAGAACATGCTCAATCGCGTGCTCGACAAGACAATTCCGCCGGGAGATTCCGTACAGATGCTGGTGGACAACGCCGTCGCCGTGCTGCCCGAACTGCTCGCGGCGCTGCGCGGCGAGGGGATGCCGAAATCGGACATCGGCCAGATCATGGACGTCGCCGACCGGATCGCGGCCGGCGAAGACGCCTACGTGCGCACGGGTGCACCGCAGCGCATGAAGAAGGTCAAGCGCGTCGTCAAGCGCCTGGTCCCGGTCGCTGCTGAAGCGAAGCCTGCCGCGCCCGCGGCGGTCGAGCCGGCCGCCGCCGCCGCGCCGCCGATCGTGGCGGCGCCGATCGAACTGAGTTCCGAACTGGACATCGAGCGCGCCTTCAGCGCGCCGGCCGAAGAGATTGCGGTGCACGCAGGGGCGAACCGCGAGCGGCAGCCGGCACTTGCGTCGAGTCCGCTGCCGAACATCGATCCGGTCCTGTTCGAGATTCTCAAGAGCGAAGTCGCTGCGCACTTGGGGGTGATCGGCAGCTATCTGTCCGACCTGCGTGCGACGCCCGGCCTGCCGGCAAGCGAACCGCTGCTGCGCGCCGTGCACACGCTCAACGGTGCCATCGCCATGGTGGACATTCCCGTCATCAGCCACGTGCTGGCCCCGCTCGAGGGTTACATCAAGCGCCTGCGCGCTCGCCAGCAGGCGCCGGATTCCGCCGGCGCGGCCGCGCTGGACGATGCCTCCACGCTCGTGCGCGACGTGATCGCGCTGCTCGAGACGCCGCAGCCGGTGATGCCGAACTCCGACGCGCTCGCCGCGCGCATCGCGCAGATGCGCGATACGCTGCCCGAGCCCGACATGATGCACACCTTGTTTGCGCTGGCCGAGGACGAGGCGCGCGCGCCCGCCGCACCGAAGGAGCCGGAGGTCGCAGCCGTCGCGGCACCCGTGGTCGAAACCGCCGCGGCGCCCGCGATCGCGGATTTCGGCAGCGAGGAAGATCTTACCGCCGCCCTGGTGCGCGAACTCGATCACGAAGCCGAACTCGAAGAGGCCACGGCGCGCGAAGGCGCTGAACCGACCGCTGCCGAAGCGGCTGCTGCCCAGCCGGTAGCGAGCGAGGTTCCGGCCGAGCCGGAATTGATTTCCTTCGAGGAACTCGCCGCCGCCGAATCCGAGGCGCCGATCGTGATGGTCGATGAGACCGTGGCGACGGCTGCGCCGGTCGAAGAGCCGGTGGAAGAGGAAATGGGGATCGCTCCTGCGCTGCTCGAACAGCCCGCGCCGGTGATCGAGACCCGGCCTGTCGAACCGCCGCGGCCGGCGCAGGAGCCGGCGAAAGTTCTCGCCGAACTGCCACCGCTTCCCGAAGACGTGCAACCGGACGGCAAGCTGGAGCTGCCGGATCTCGACGAGGATCTGCTCGAGATCTTCGTGCAGGAAGGCGCGGATATTCTCGACCATTCCGATTCGCTCATGGCGAAGCTGCGCGAGGCACCGCAGGATCGCGATCTTGTCACCGGTCTGCAGCGCGACCTGCACACGCTCAAGGGCGGTGCGCGCATGGCCGGTCTGGCGCCGATCGGCGACCTCAGCCACTCCATGGAATCCCTGCTCGAGTCGATCAGTGACAACCGCCGCGTGATGGATCGCATCACGGTGGATTCGCTCGAGCGCGGCTTCGACCGCCTGCACGGACTCGTCCAGCGCGTCGCGCGGCGGCAGGCGATCGCGATGCCGGATCACGCGATCGCCCGCTTCGAAGGGCTCGTTTCCGGCGAAGTGCCTGCAGCCGCACCCGCAGCTGCGCTGGAGTCGGTGCCCGCCTCGAGGCCCGCAACGCCTGCGCCTGCGCCGGAACCGGCGCCTGCGGCCGAGGCGCCGAAGGCCCTGGCCCGTCCCGCGCCGCGCGCGTTGCCGACGCTCGAAGAAGAGGATGTGCAGGCGCGCGCGCCGCAGGAAATGATTCGCGTGCGTTCCGATCTACTGGATTCGCTGGTGAACTACGCGGGCGAGGTGTCCATTTACCGCTCGCGCCTGGAGCAGCAGATCTCGACGTTCCGCTTCAACCTGGTCGAATTCGAACAGACGGTCAGCCGTCTGCGCGAGCAGCTGCGCAAGCTCGAGTTGGAAACCGAAGCGCAGATCCTGTCGCGCTACCAGCGCGAGCAGCACGAAGCCGGCGACACCGCATTCGATCCGCTCGAACTCGACCGCTTCAGCCAGCTGCAGCAGCTCTCGCGCGCGCTGGCCGAGTCGGTATCGGACTTGGTCTCGATTCAGGGCCTGCTGGACGATCTGACGCGCCAGTCGGAAACGCTGTTGCTGCAGCAGTCGCGCGTCAGTTCCGACCTGCAGGAAGGCCTCATGCGCACGCGCATGGTGCCGTTCGATTCGCTGGTGCCAAGTCTGCGCCGTACGCTGCGCCAGGCCGCGCAGGAAGTCGGCAAGCGCGCCCAGCTCAAGGTCGAGGGTGCGCAGGGCGAAATGGACCGCAACCTGCTCGAGCGCATGAAGGCGCCATTCGAGCACATGCTGCGCAATGCACTCGCCCATGGCATCGAGTCGCCGGAGGAGCGCGCGAAGGCGAACAAGCCGCCGGAAGGCACGGTCACGATCCAGGTCAGCCGCGAGGCGACCGAAGTCGTATTGCGCGTGTCCGACGACGGCCATGGGATGGACCGCGACGCCATCCGGCGCAAGGCGATCGAGCGCGGGCTGATGAAGCCGGACGCGCAACTGTCCGACCGCGACCTCTACGGATTCATTCTCGAGACCGGATTCTCCACGGCCGAACAGGTCACCCAGCTGGCCGGTCGCGGCGTCGGCATGGACGTGGTGCACAACGAGATCAAGCAGCTCGGTGGTTCGCTGACGATCGATTCGGTGCATGGCAGCGGCACGGCGTTCACGATCCGCCTGCCGTTCACGTTGGCGGTGACACAGGCGATTCTGGTGCGTCTCGGCGAGTCCACCTATGCAGTGCCGATGTCCTCGGTGCAGGGCGTGGTGCGTATCGCGCGCGAAGACCTGGCGCGGCGCATGACCATGCCGAACCCCGCATACACGTATGCCGGCGACGAATACCTCATCTACGAACTGTCGGCCCTGCTCAACCTGCCGCCGACGCGCATCAGCGAGGAAGCGCAGTTGCCGCTGCTCATGACCCGCACGGGCGACCAGCGCGCCGCGGTGCGCATCGACGGCGTCATCGGTTCGCGCGAAATCGTCGTCAAGTCGGTCGGTCCGCAGATCAGCTCGGTGCCGGGCATCTTCGGCGCCACCATCATGGGCGACGGCTCGGTGGTGATGATTCTTGACCTCGCGCCGCTCGTGCGCCGCAATGCGGCGCTGCGCGAGCGCGTCGAAGCCGGCGAGGAAATCCCGGCGCCGGTCGCGCCCGCGCCGGTCGAACCGGTGCTGGAGCATCGCGCCCAGCCGTTGATCATGGTGGTCACGATTCGATCACGAT
>Ga0335076_10006749_pt1 | contig 11582 bp, 11 predicted proteins | sample Lox_Sample_25_FD_206717 | JGI IMG/M metagenome (GOLD analysis project Ga0335076, IMG submission 206717) | Soil microbial communities from Loxahatchee National Wildlife Refuge, Florida, United States - Lox_Sample_2.5 | ecosystem: Environmental > Terrestrial > Soil > Wetlands | place: USA... | reverse complement strand
CGGGACCGAGACCGCGCGAAAATAGCCGGCGAACGGGCCGGCGGGCCGCGCCGGTCGCGGCGACGCCGTGTAGGGCGTGCCGCCTTCGGACGGAATCGTCATTGCGAGGAGCGAAGCGACCAAGCAATCCAGAGATCGTAGGGCTCCCTGTGTTCCCCCGGAATGCTTCGCCATAGCCCGTCCGAAAGGACGGGCGTCTTTCGACGCCCTATGGCTCGCAATGACGGCTTCGGCGCCGTCCTAACGAGTCATGCTCTAGCACGGCGGCGAGAAGTCCGAAGCGGCGATCCGGGCTGGCTTATTCGTCCGCCGCGCGGACCGCCGCTCACGAATAGTTGACAGAAGGGGTGCAATTAGTCTTACCATTAGACGAAGAACGCGGCGCTTTGGCGCCAGGCGTCTCGTGTCAGGGGAAACGCTTGCCGGATGCTCGCATTGCGAAACGGCCGAGGGTTACGCGGCATGTTCAGGCAGCCGAAAGCCTGGGCCGTCGCATTGTCGGGGGCGAACTCGAACCTGGCGCGGTCCTCCCCAACGCGACACAGATGGCGCGGCTGATGTCGGTGTCGCGACCGGCGTTTCGCGAAGCGCTCAAACTGCTGGCGGGCAAGGGTTTGATCGAATCCTCCCCGAGGCGCGGCACGACCGTCCGGCCCCGCGCCGCCTGGAATCGTCTCGACCAGGATGTGCTGCGCTGGCAGATCGGCGAGGAGCCGAACGCGGGGTTCATGCGCGACCTCTATGAGCTGAGACGCATGATCGAGCCGGAAGCCGCCGCCTTCGCCGCGAAGCGCGCGACTTCGGCCCGGCTCGCCGGGGTTGATCGCGCGCTTGCGCTGATGGAGGACGCGGAGCCGAACTCGCCGCTCTCCGTTGAGGCGGACGTCGATTTTCATGTCTCGATCCTGATCGCTTCCGGCAACGAGTTCCTGGCCTCGTTCGGTCCGGCGATCCGGGCGTCGCTGACCATGGCGATCCGGTTCCAGCGGGTCAGTTGTCACGCGATGGATCATTTTGTTCCCGACCACCGCGCCATCGCCGACGCCATCCGCCGCCGCGATCCGCAAGCAGCCCGGGCCGCCTCGCTCAAGCTTCTCGCTCAGGCCGAGATCGATTCGAAGGAAGCGCTGAAGTTGAAAGGCCAGGCGGCCTGACCGGGCCGACAGGCGAGGGCCCGGGGGCCGGTTTTGTCGGCCTCTGCGGCCGAGCATGAGAAATGGAGGTGCCAACGAAACGGACTGGAATGCGAAAACTGTCGTTCAACGTCCGAAGGGACGCGAGACCAAATTGGGAGGAACTCTAATGAATCATCGTCATCTTCTGTGCTCGGCGGCGCTCGCCGGGCTGTTCGCCGCCGCGTGCGCGCTCGCCGCGCCCGCCTATGCCGCCGGCCCGCAAGTCGTACCCGGCCCGTCCGCCGATCCGAACTGCTTCGCGCCATGGACCGCGGACACCAAATTCTTCAAGTGGCCGGCCAAGAAGGGGCCGTACCGCATTGCGCTGGCCAATGGATATATCGCCAACACCTGGCGCATCCAGATGATCCAGACCGCGAAGGCCTATGCGGCGCAGCCCGACGTCGCCGCCAAGCTCAAGGAATTCAAGGTCGTCTCGACCGGCGAGGACGTCGCGGCGCAGATCGCCGCGGTCAACAACTTCATCGATTCCGGGTACGATGCGATTGTCGTGAACGCGCAAAACCCGGAGGCGTTCAAGCCGGTCATCAAGCGCGCCAACGAAGCGGGCGTGGTGCTGGTGGCGTTCGACAACATCCTCAACACCGAGGATGCGATCAACGTCGACGTCGACCAGAAGGGGCTCGGAGTCTATTGGGCGAAATGGCTCGACAGCCATCTGCCCAATGGCGGCAAGATCCTCGAGGTGCGCGGCGTTTCGGGCACGTCGGTGGATAAGGACCGTCACGACGGCATCCATGAGACGCTCGACAAGACCGGCAAGAAATGGGACATCGTCGAGGTCTATGGCAAGTGGGACGATCCGACGGCGCAGAAGGTGACCGCGGACGCCATTGCGGTGCAGAAGCATTTCGACGGCTTCACCGCCCAGGGCGGCGACACCGGCGTGGTGCAGGCGATGCTCGACGCCAAGCATCCGATGGCGCCGTTTGGCGGCGAGACCGAGAACGGCTTCCGCAAATTCTGCGCCAAGTTGGCGGACCAGGGTCTGAAGTGCTCGTCGGGCGGCACCGGGCCGGCCCAGGTCGCGGTCGCGATCAAGACCGCGATTGCCGCTCTGGAAGGGCAGGTGGTGCCGCAGTCTGTCAAGCTGCCGCTCGCCACCGCGGAAGATCCCAACTTCAAGGACGACGAGAACTACTACTCCAAGCTCGGCGACAACTTCTTCGTCGGCAACTCGTTCCCGACCTGCAACATCAATTTCAGCGCTGCTGAAATCATGGGGCAGACCAAGGAGAACAAGTAACCGTCAACGGACGCGGCCGCGGGGAGCGATTCCCCGCGGCCGGCGCGAGGGCGGCGCGTCGCGGCCCCGTGGCGATTGCGAAGGGCGAGGGCGGCGTGAACCGAGCTGAGCAGACGGCCTCGCCGATCCTGCGCATGGAAGGCGTGTCCAAGCGCTACGGCGGCGTGCGCGCGCTCGCCAACGCCGACCTCACCGTGTTCGCCGGCCGCATTCACGCCGTGCTCGGCGAGAACGGCGCCGGCAAATCGACGCTGATCAAGATCCTCGCCGGCGTTGTGACGCCGGATTCCGGGCGCATCGTGCTCGACGGGGCGGAGGTCGCCTTCGATTCGCCCGCCGCCGCCAACCGCGCCGGCATCGTCTGCATCTTCCAGGAACTGTCGCTCATTCCCGACCTTTCGGTCGCCGACAATGTCGCGATCTCCAATCCGCCGCGCCGTTTGGGCATGATCGACCGACGGGCGCAGCGGCGCCTGGCCGAGGACGCGCTCGAGCGCGCCGGCGCGCCCGACATCCATCCGATGGCGCTGGTCAAGGACCTGCCGCTGTCTCGCCGTCAGATGGTGGAGATCGCCAAGGCGCTCGCGCGCAAGCCGCGCGTCCTCATCCTCGACGAGGCGACTTCGGCCCTGACCGCCGCCGACGTCGCCAAGGTGTTCGTCGTCCTCAAGCGCCTGCGTCAGGAGGGATTGGCGCTCCTGTTCATTTCGCACCGGATGCATGAAATCGCCGAGCTCGCCGACGAATGCACGGTGTTTCGCAACGGCGCCAATGTCGCGACCTACGCCGCCGGGGCGAAGTCCGACAATGAGGTCGTCGAAATGATGATTGGGCGCGAGTATAGCCACGTGTTTCCGCCGAAGCCGCCCCCGCGTCCGGCCGGAGCGACGCCGCTGCTCGAAGTCAGGAACCTGAGCTGGGCGGACCGTCTGCGCGATATTTCCTTCACCGCCGAGGCTGGCGAGGTCGTCGGGCTCGGCGGCCTCGACGGGCAGGGGCAGCGGGAATTGCTGCTGGCGCTGTTTGGCGTCCTGCGCGGCGTGTCGGGCGAGATCCGGGTCGCGGGCGTCCCCGCGTCGCCCTCGAGTCCGCATGCGGCCAAGGCGAAGACGATCGGCATGGCGCTGATCCCCGAGGACCGCAAGACGGAAGGGCTGATGCTGCCGATGTCGGTGCGCGAAAATCTTTCCTTCGCCGCCCTGCCGCGAGTGTCGCGCGGCGGAGTGATCGACAGCGCCCGCGAGCAGGGACTGGTCGGCGAGATGATCGACCTCTTGGACATCAACACCGCCGGGACCGACGCCGCGGCCGGCTCGCTCTCGGGCGGCAACCAGCAGAAGGTGGTGATCGCCAAATGGCTGATGGCGGAGCCGCGCATCATTCTGCTCAACGATCCGACCCGCGGCATCGACGTCGGCACCAAGCAGGAAATCTACCGGCTGCTGCGCCGGCTCGCGGATCAGGGCGCGGCGATCGTCTTCTACACCACCGACTATGACGAACTGATCGGCTGCTGCGATCGGGCGCTCGTGCTCTACGACGGCGCCGTTAGGCGGGTGTTGCGCGGCGCCGATATCACCGAACGCGCGCTGATCGCGAGCGCTCTCAATATCGGAACCGAAGCGCCGGTCGCGGCGGGCGAGGGATCGGCGCCATGAGCGACTGGCGTTATTGGCTGGGGCAAAATCGCGGAACGCTGCTCGCCTTCTTTTTTTTCATCGCCATGTTCGCGATCTATGTCAGCAACCATCCGGCCGGCTTCAGCGCCAATGTGGTGCAGACGGCCGCCAACAAGGGGGTGCTGCTGGCGCTGGTGGCGATGGCGCAGACCTTCGTCGTCATCACTGCCGGCATCGATCTTTCGGTCGGCATGGTGTTCGTTCTGACCAATTGCCTGGCGTCGTGGATCGTCGTCGGCACAGGCTGGAGCGCGGCGCTCGGTGTCGCCGGCGTTCTGTTGACCGGCCTCGCCTGCGGCGCGATCAACGGGCTCATCGTCATCTATGGCCGGCTGCAGCCGATCGTCGCCACCATCGCTACCGGCGCGGTCTATTTCGGCTTCGCTCTCCTGCTCAGGCCGGTTCCCGGCGGCGACGTCTACGGACCGCTGGCGGACGCGCTGACCGGGCGGGTTTTCGGCGTCCTGCCCGCGAGCATGGTCGCTCTCGCCGCCGTCGTTCTCGTGGTCTGGATCCCCTATAGCCGGTCGGCGGTCGGCCGGGCGGCCTACGCCGTCGGCTCGTCCGAGACTGCGGCCTATATGTCGGGAGTTCCGGTCGGCGCAGCCAAATTCTGCGCCTACCTTCTCTCCGGCCTGGCGGCGGCGCTGGGCGGGCTGTTTCTTACCTTTGTCACCTATTCCGGCGAGGCCTCGGCCGCCAACGGCAACACCTATACTTTGTTCTCGATCGCCGCGGTCGTGCTCGGCGGCGTCTCGCTGTTCGGCGGCTCGGGAAGCGCGATCGGCGCGGTTTTTGGCGCGCTGATGTTTCGCACCATCGGCGACCTTCTGTTCGTGTTCAATCTCGACCCGCTGTGGCAACCTTTGTTTCAGGGTCTGGTGCTGCTCGCCGCGGTCTGCGTCGGCTCGGCGCGGCTGTTTCAGGTTCGCAATCGCCTGGAGCTGTTCCCATGAGCGAGGGCACGCAGGCCCGGTCGACGGGCGCGTTTCTCCGCCGCATCGATCCGCCGGTCGCGATCGCCTTCGGCTGCGTCATCGCCATGCTGCTGCTTGGATCGCTTTACTCGCGCAGCTTCCTGTCGCCCGAATATCTGCTGCAGCAACTGAAGGTCGCTTCGTTCCTCGGCGTGATCGCCACCGGGACGATGATCGTCATTCTGCTGGGTCAGATCGATCTCTCCATCCCCTGGGTGGTCGCGGTCGGCGGGATGATGTCGACCGCCGCGACGGGCTGGGGTCCGGTCGGCGAAGCGATGGCGATTCCGTTCGGCGTCGCCTGCGGCGTCGTCCTTGGCCTCTTCAATGGCTTTGGCGTCGCCTATCTGCGGATTCCCTCGATGATCATCACGCTCGCGGTCAACGCGGTGGCGCAGGGGCTGATGGTGGTCCATACCGGCGGCTTCTCGCCGCAGGACGCCTCGTCGCCGGCGATGCGCGCGCTCGCCACCGGCGAACTCTTGTTCGGGCTGCCAAACGCGCTCATCGTCTGGGCGGCAGTCGGCGCCGGCGCGATCTTCCTGCTCAACCGCACCACCTTCGGCCGCGCCGTCTACGGCATCGGCAATCGCGAACGGGCGGCCTATCTCTCGGGCATCGACACGCAGCGCGTGGTGCTGATCGCCTTCGCGCTGGCCGGCGGTCTCTCCGCCTTCGGCGGGGTGCTGCTCGCCGGCTACGCCAGCAAGGCCGCCCAAGCGATGGGCGACGCGTACCTGCTGCCGGCGATTGCGTCCGTGGTGCTCGGCGGCGCCTCGATCCTCGGCGGCCGCGGCAATTATCTCGGCACCGTCGCCGGCGTGATCCTGATCACCCTGCTGCAGTCGATCCTGTCGGTGGTGCAGATGCCGGAGGCCGGACGGCAGATCACCTATGGCGTCGTCATCATCGCGATGCTCTTGCTCTACGGGCGTGAGAGCCGGGCGCGGTAGGGGCGGCCAAATCGGGCTGACGATTCAGACCCTTGCTTCAGCCGCTTCGCCCGACGAATATCTTGCCCGCATCAAATCTCCATTTCCGCGGGGCGCCGTATGAGTCTGCTGGATGACCTCGCGTTCGGACCTAGCGGAGGCCGGAAAGCGTGGGCGCGAGGCATCCTGGTCGCGCTCGCCGTGCTCGCGCTCGCGGCCGGGCTCCTCTATTACACCGTCTCCGGCGACTACGCGTTTCTGCGCGCCTCGATCTTCACCGGATCGCCGACCGGCGCCTATCGCGCGCTCGGCGACCGGCTCGCGGCGCGCGCGCTCAAGAAGAACGGCCATCTGAAGGTCGTCGCCACCGCCGGATCGGTCGAGAACATCGCCCGCCTAGTCGGCGAAAACGGGCGCTGCGTTCCGGCCTTCGCTTTCGTGCAGGACGGAGTTCCGGTTCCCGCCGATGCCGGTCTTCAGACCCTCGGACGGCTGCCGCAGCCGGAATCGCTCTTCCTGATGGCGCGGCGCGGACGGGAGATCGCCACCTTCAACGATCTTAAGGGCGCTTCTGTCGGGATCGGCCCGGAAGGCTCGGGCACGGCCTATCTCATGCAGCAACTCCTGCAGAATTCGGACCTCGGCGCACTCGGTCTCAAGCCGTCCAACCACGATCTCGAAGCGCAGGCGCAACTGGTCCGCGACGGCGGGCTCGACCTCGCCGCCTTCGTCATGAACGAGAACGCCGAGCTGATCCACACCCTGGCCGACAAATACGATCTCGAGATCGTCGCGCCGTCGGACATCGAGGGCCTGGTGTCGCGGGACAAGTGGCTCCGCCTCGGCCGAATCCCCGCGGGCTTCTACGACGTCGCCAAACCGACTCCGGCGACCGACAAGCTGGTGGCGCAAGTCGATACGCTGGTGATGACCAACGCGTGCGTGCATCGCGCCGAGCGGGTCGCCTTCCTCAGGCTGCTCAGCGAGGAATTCCCCGCTTTCGTTCGAACGAACCCGCCGCCCTCGGCCAAGTCGCAGGACAGCGCGCCGCTCAGCGACGAGGCGCGCGAATTCTTCGCCACCGGCGAGCCGCAGCTTGCGGACAGATATTTCCCCTGGCTGGTGAACCTGATGTCGCCGGCCTACTGGATCTATCTGGCGATGGCGGCGACCATTCTTTTGAACGCGGTCGGCGCCTATAGCCGCTTCCGGCTCTGGCGGATCGACGCCAACCGGGGGCTTCTCGAGGCCCGGCTCAAGGCGCTCGTCCATTCAGGTGCGGCTGAACAGCAAACCAGGGCGCCCGCCGCTCCGGGCCTCACCCGCGAGCAGATCAAGGCGCTCCCGCCTGAGGCGGTGATCCAGACGCCCGAGGATCGAAAGGCGGCGGAAGAGCTGATGAAAGACTTCGACGCGCTCCGCCGACGCTGCGAGGACCAGCTGAAGTCGCTGGTCACGCCAATGGGCCGGGAGATGTACTACCGCTACCAGGAGTGGCTGATCGACGAATCGAAAGCCGCGCTGGCGGCGCTGCTGCGGCAGCCGCCGAAGTCATGACGGCGCGTCATGAAGGCGCCTGGCGAATGGGGTAGCGTGAGCCTGAGCGCTGCGGCGCCGACTGAGGGAGGACGAAGATGGCCGCCAAGACTGACTTCACGCCCGACGAATGGAAATCGTTGCTGCAGAGCCCGCTGATCGTCGGCATTGCGGTGTCGGCGGCGGAGCCGAGCGGCCTGTTCGGCATGCTCAAAGAGAGCATGGCGAGCGCTCGCGCCCTGGTCCAGGCGAAGCTCGACCCCAACGCTGACGCGCTGGTCAAGGCGGTGGCCGCGGACTACGAGTCCTCGGAGGGGCGGACGCTCGCCCAGGACGGCGTCAGAGCGGCGCTTGGCGGCGACAAGCCGGCCGACATCGTTCCCAAGGCGCTCGCGGCGCTGAAGAGCGTTTCCGCCCTGCTGGACAGCAAGGCCCCGGCCGATGCGGCCGCCTTCAAGGCATGGCTCGGCGGGGTCGCCAAGGCGGTTGCGGAAGCCTCCGCCGAAGGCGGCTTCCTCGGTTTTGGCGGGGTCCAGGTCAGCGAGGCCGAAAAGGCGACGCTGGCCCAGGTCGCCAGCGCGCTCGGAGTCCCGGCGCCCTCGGTCTGAACCGAGGGAAGCCGCCGGCTTAGGCGAGTGCGGCCGCCAGCGCTTGCGCCGGGCTATGAAATTCGCCCGGGCACGTTTTCAACCGTTCGCGCAGGTCGGCGATCAGCCAGCGGCCGGCCCGGCCGGGCGCCCGGCCGCGTTCGTGCACGATGTAGATCGGCAGCGCGACGTCCTCGCGGTTGGCGATCTCGAGCTTCTTCAGCCGCCCGGCGGCGATGTGCTCGGCGACCATGTGGCTCGGCATGTTGCACCAGCCGAAGCCGGCGAGCAGGAACTCGAGGCGGGTGGCGAGATCCGCGAACCGCCAGAGCTGACGGCTGACGACGCCGCCGACCCAGTTTTGGGTTAGCGCGGTCCGGTCCGTGAGCACCAGTTGCACCTGCGGCTCAAGCGCCTCGCGGGTGAGCGGCCCCGGGAGCGCGGCGAGCGGATGACTGGCCGCGACCACTGGCCACATGGCGACCCGGGTCATGAACTCGCTCACGAGGTCAGGCGTGCTGACCGGCGCGACCGTGTAGATCGCAAGCCGCGCCGCGCCTTCGCGCAATCGCTGCTCCGAGCCTCCGAGCGCCTCGGTGAACACGGTCGCTGGCAACTGCGGAAAGGCGACGCGCAGCGCCTTCAGGCTCTCCATCAGGAGCGGAATCGGAAACATCGAATCGACCGCTAGCGTCAGCTCGGGCTCGACGTCGTCGGCCATGTCCTCGGCGCGGGAGCGGATCGCCTGGGCGGCGGCGATCAGCGCGCGGGCGTCGCCGACCAGGACTCGCCCGGCGTCGGTCAGCTGCGGCGTCTTGCCCGAGCGGTCAAACAGCGTAAGCCTCAGCGTCGTCTCGAGCGTCTGAATCGACTGGCTGATCGCCGACTGCACCCGGCCCAACTTTCGCGCCGCGGCGGAGAAGCTTCCGGCGTCGGCGACCGCGACGAGGACGCGCATCTGGTCGAGGGTGAGCGGATCGATCATCTCGGCTCCTCCATCTATCAGCCATACTGATCGTACCTAGCATAATTTTGCCGATTGTCATGATGCAAGATTGCCCCCATGTTGCGGTGCGATAGATTCATATCCATGCAGTTGGCGTTAATTATCGACGCCATGAAAGGATCCGACCCGTGAGCAAGCCGAAGATCGCTATCGTCCTTTCGACCACCCGCGCCGCCCGCTTCGGCCACAAGGCCGGGCATTGGATCCACGACATCGCCAAACAGCGCAGCGACATGGAGTTCGAGCTCGTCGACCTGCGCGACCATCCGCTGCCGTTCTTCGACGAGGTCGCCAGCAACGCCTGGGCTCCGACCCAGAATGCGGAAGGCGTGCGCTGGCAGAAGAAGGTCGCCCACTACGACGGCTACATCTTCGTCACCGCGGAATATAACCACGGCGCGCCGGCCGTTCTCAAAAACGCGCTCGACTACGCCTATCCCGAATGGAACCGGAAGCCGGTCGCGTTTGTCGGCTATGGCGCGGTCGGCGCGGCGCGGGCGATCGAGCAGCTCAGGCTGATCGCGATCGAACTGCAGATGGCGCCGACGCGCTCGGCCGTGCATCTCGCCGGCGGCGACTTCATGGCCGCGCTGCGCGAGGGCAAGCCGATCTCCGAATTCGGCTACCTGAAACCGACCGCCGAGGCGCTGCTCGATGAGCTCTCCTGGTGGGCCCACGCGCTGAAGACCGCGCGCGAGGCGACCGCCAAGACCGCCGCGCACGCCGCCGAATAGGTTCGGCCGCCGGCCGTCAGAAGTCACTCAATTCTCGACCGGGCGCTGCGCTCGTTTGGCGGCGATCGAGAGTCCGCGCGCCCATTTTCCGGCAGGAGATCGAAATGACCGTATCCGTCAAACCCAGGCGTCTCGCCCGCCATGCCCCGCTCGGCGGCGAGGCGTTGGGGCAGCTGTTCACCGACGCCCGCACCCACGGCGCGTTCCTCGACCGGCCGGTTCCCGACTCCGTGCTGCGCGAGGCGCTCGAGCTCGCCAAGATGGGCCCGACCGCGGCCAACAATCAGCCGCTGCGCGTCCTTTTCCTGCGCTCGAGCGCGGCCAAGGAACGCCTGCGCCCGGCGATGGCGCCCGGCAACGTCGACAAGACAATGGCCGCGCCGGTGGTGGCGATCGCCGGCTATAACGTCGAGTTCTTCGAGCATCTGCCTTTCCTGACCCCGCAACGCGATTTCCGGACCATGTTCGCGGCCAATCCCGAGCTTGCGGCGAAGAGCGCCGCCCAGAGCGGGACTCTCCAGGTCGGCTATTTCATCCTCGCCTTGCGGGCGCTCGGCCTCGACGCCGGCCCGATGGGCGGCTTCGACGCCGCCAAGGTGGAAGCGGAGTTCTTCCCCGAGGGGAAGATCAAAGCCAACGTCGTCATCAACATCGGCTACGGCGACGACGCCAAGCTGTTCCCGCGCAATCCGCGCCTCTCGTTCGACCAGATGGCGACGATCCTCTGAACCCGGACGCCTGCTGGCTGGTCGCGATGACCCGCCATTCTCTCATCAGGAGGTAACCACCATGAGCAATGTTCTCTCTCGTTCGATGCCCGCGGCGCGAAATTGGGCGTTGCCGATGCCGGCGCTGCTGTCGGTGTTGCGCATCATGACCGGCCTGCTCTTCCTCGAGCACGGAACCGGAAAGCTGCTCGGCTTCCCGGCTGGCCTCCCGTTCATCGACAAGATGCCGCCCGGATTGCTCCACTTCACCGGAACAATGGAGCTCGTCGGCGGGGTCTTGATCACGATCGGCCTGTTCACGCGTCCGGTCGCGTTCATTCTGTCCGGCTTCATGGCCGCCGCCTATTTCATGGCGCATTTCCCGATGAGCTTCTTCCCGGCGCTCAATTTCGGTGAGCCGGCCGTGCTTTATTGCTTCATCTTCCTGTTCCTCGCCGCCGCCGGCCCCGGCGCCTGGGCGATCGATAAGAACTGACCATCCCGGATTCGCGAGTTCGCTTCAGGGGCGCTCTCTTCCAGAGCGCCTCTTTTGTTGGGTCGACGGTTTGGCGGGTAACGCTCCGGGCTGAGCCCTATTGTTGGGGACCGCGCGAATCTCCCGAGTCGCCGGGGGCGGACGCTTCAGCCCTGAAGGCGCCGAAAGGCAGAGCGCCGAACAGGCGGGCGATTCGCTCCGCCGCCAGCGCCGCCGAATGCAGAACGCCCCCCTGTGGCGCCGTTGGCGCGGCGGGAGCGGCTGCTGCTTGCGGGACCGCGGCGACGACGGGGACCGGCAGCGGCGGCAAGGGAGCGGTCAATGCCGCCGCTTTCGCCAGCAGCGCGGCGTCGCCGTAGGTTTGGGCAGGCATCGCCTCGGCCAGCGCGAGCGCGCCGGTCGGCGCGGTATCGACCCCTTTGGTGATGACTTTCGGCAGCAGGCCGGTCGCGCCGGCTGCGCGATTCGGCGCGAGCGGCGGGAGAA
>Ga0335076_10006748_pt1 | contig 11583 bp, 10 predicted proteins | sample Lox_Sample_25_FD_206717 | JGI IMG/M metagenome (GOLD analysis project Ga0335076, IMG submission 206717) | Soil microbial communities from Loxahatchee National Wildlife Refuge, Florida, United States - Lox_Sample_2.5 | ecosystem: Environmental > Terrestrial > Soil > Wetlands | place: USA... | reverse complement strand
GCGCCCGGGAAATGGCCGTACACGTTGTCGAACGCACGGTTCTCCGCGTAGATCACGACGATCGTGTCGACCTTGTGGCGCAGCGCCTCGGTCAGCTCGCGCTCGCCGTGATCTTCGGCGCGCGCACCGGCGGCCAGCGAGCACCCGAGCCCGATCAATGCGGCGGTGACGAGCGGGGTGGAGAGGGATGGGCGCATGGGGCGATTCTCCTGACGGCGCGATCCTAGGGGACGAGAAGTGTTCGCCCACGCAATGACGGCGGTGTGACGTGGTCGTGACGTGCTCTTTGCAGCACATTGGCGAGCTGCCACCCTCCGGAACTGGGGCACAATGCCGGCATGGAACGGGCCCGCCGGTGCAATGCCGCGCTGCAGCGCTGCACTCTATCGATTGCGCTGGCGCTCGCAAGCGCCTCGGCAGCGGCCCCTGGCGATTCCTTCTACCAGACACCCTTTGAACGGCACCCGTCGGTCGCGGCGCTCACGCTGCTCGGCGGGCAGCTGTTCGCGGATCCCCGTCTCTCCGCCTCAGGCGCCGTCGCCTGCGCGACCTGCCATGTGCCTGCGCGAGCGTTCGGGCCGGCGAACGCGCTCGCCGTGCAGCTTGCGGGTCCGGACGGGCGGAGTCCCGGCGTGCGCGCGGTCCCGTCGCTGACCTACACGGAGTCGATCCCGCCGTTCACCGAGCACTTCTTCGACGACGATGGCAACGACAGTACCGACCAGGGGCCCGCTGGCGGGCGGACTTGGGACGGGCGCGCGGCCACCGTGCATGACCAGGCTCGGCTGCCGCTGCTCTCGCCGTTCGAGATGGCGAATCGCAGTTCGGCGGACGTCGTGGCGCGCGTGCGTGACGGCGCGAGCTCGGCGGCCTTCCGCGAGGCGTTTGGTCCGCACGTATTCGATGATCCCGAGCGCGCGTTCCGCGGCATCCTCTGGGCGCTCGAGGTCTACCAGCAGAATCCCGCCGAGTTCTACCCCTTCACGAGCAAGTACGACGCGTGGCTGCGCCGGAAGGTCGAGCTCTCGGCGGCGGAGGAGCGAGGCCGGCGAGTGTTCGACGATCCGGCGCGCGGCAACTGCGCGCGATGCCACCCCGACGGCATCCGCGATGGCGCGTTCCCGGTGTTCACGGACTACGGCTACGTCGCCCTCGGCGTGCCGCGCAACGCCGCCATTCCAGCGAACGCCGATGCCGCCTACTTCGACCTCGGGCTGTGCGGACCCTACCGCGAGGACCTCGCGAAGCATCCCGAGTACTGCGGTAGGTTCCGCACCCCATCGCTGCGCAACTCGGCGCTGCGGCAGAGTTTCTTCCACAACGGCGCGGTGCACTCGTTGCGCGATGCGGTGCGCTTCTACGCCGAGCGGGACCGTCGCCCCGAGCGCTGGTACATGCGCGGCGCCGACGGCGCGGTGCGCAAGTTCGACGACCTGCCGGCGGCCTACCATCACAACGTCGAGGTGGAACCGCCGTTCGGAGGCGAGGCGGGCACGGCGCCGTCGCTCGGCGACGCCGAAATCGACGACCTCGTTGCGTTCCTCGAGGCGCTGACCGACGGCTATGCGCCGCCGCCGGCGAGCCGGTGAGCGCTACTCTCTCGCAGCGCTGAGCACCTGGTCGACACCGCGCTCATCGAGCGCGCCGCCTGACTGGCGCGTCGCGATGCTGCGCGCGGCCTTTGTGGCGCTCGCCATGTCGACCTTGCCGTTGAAGCTCGCGCCGTCCGCGATCGAAATCCGCGGCGCCATCAGGTTGCCAAGCACCTTGGCCGTCGGGCGGATGCTGATCGACTCGAGCGCGTAGAGGTCGCCCTCGACCGTGCCGTCGACGACGATCGTGCGCGCCCGCGAATCGCCCTTGACGAAGCCGTCCGTGCCTATCGTGAGGTTCTGCGTGTGATGGATCGAGCCTTCGATCCGTCCCTGCAGCACGAAGTCTTCCTCCGCGCGCAACTCGCCCTTGAAGCGCAGCGTCGCGCCGAGCACCGAACCCGTGCGCTTGGCCTCGGGGGCCGCCGACGCGGCGGGCACCGCGGCTGCGGCGGGTGCGACGGATTCTGCGGTGGGCCTGGACTCGGCGCGGCCGACGGCCGGCGAGGGCGCGGCGGGTTTGGCGTCGAACTCCGCGAGGCGCGGATCAAGCGATGAGGAACGCGCGGCGCGGGCTTCGAGTTCTGCGGTATTCATGGGGCGCTCTCCCGGGGCATTCTTGAACCAGCTCATCGGTGCTCTCCGCTTGTTCAGCCGACCCCGGCCGGGCGACGGCCGCCCGCCGTGTCGGCCGGTGCCGCCGCTTTTGCCGGCTTCGCGCCGCCCATGTCGACGTTGCCGTTGAAGTTCGCGCCCTGCTGGATCGTGACCGAGGGCGCCGCAATGTTGCCGGTCATGCGCGCGGTCTCTTTGACGGCGACCGACTTCTCGGCGCGCACGTCGCCCTCCATCACGCCTTCGATCACGACCGACTGTGCGTCGACGTTGGCGTGGACCGCGCCCTCGCGGCCGATGGTCAGGCGCTGCTTGTGCGAGATCGTCCCGTCGATTCGACCCTGGATGATCAGGTCCTCCTCGGCGGACAGCTCGCCCTTGAACTGGATCGTTGGGCCGAGGATCGAGGTGCGTTCTTTCGCCGAGTCGTAGGGATTGCTCATCGTCGGCTCCAGGGGTGCTGGCCGCGTGGCGGCGTCCGGTCGATCCGCGACGATCCTACGCGCGCCCGTCGGCGCCACCGCGTAACCTGCGTCACAGAATCACGATAGGCGAGCGACCGCGGTCTGTTGCATCGCCATGCGTCGCCAGCGTGCGACGCGCGCGATCTCGCGAGCCCCTTCCGCATTGCGGCGCGGCGAGCACCGCGCCGATCAACCACTTGCGCGAACGCCGAGTGTGCCACCGCGACAGGGACGGAACGGCGTGACAAAAATGCTTCAGCGCAGGCCACGGTCCGTCACCTGCTCGCGACGAGGACGGCGCTGCCCGGTGCTGACCGCGGCATGCGGCTGGTGGAACCTATCGGCACCCGTGCCGGACAATATGTCCGTGGACGACGCGTTCGCGCACACGCCGACCCACCGGGGGGCGCCTGCCGGGTCGGTTGCGCGCCGGCGGCGGGGACTCGCGGCGCGCCTGCTGGACGCGCCCGTGACCGCTCGTGCCGCCATTAGTCCCGCTTGCTCCACTTATTTTCACGCACGTTTGGCGCGAGTGGCCCGAACTCCTACACTCGTCTTATGGCTCTGACTGCGCGCGTGCGAGACGTACTGCAGCTGCGTCCGATCGCCGTGCCGGACGCCGGCAGCGTCGCCAGCGACCGCGGCGGCCTCTGGACGGTGATCTGGATCGCTGGCGGCTCGTGTTGGCTCGTGATCGCGTTGATCGGGCTGCTGTGGGCGTGGCCCGTCTCGGGCACCTACCAAGACGGCGAGTTCGTGGTCACGAGTACCACGCGGCTCGTGCACCACGCGCTGCTGTTCCTGATCTCCGCGGCGTGCTACCGGGTCGGGCTCGGCGGCGGCTGGCCGGCCGCGCTCCCCGGCCGGCTGCGCGTGATCGCGATCAACGTGCTGCTGGCGCTGCTGGTGGTCAGGCTCGCGCCGATGGTGCTCGCGCTGTCGGTCGGCATTGCCGAGGGCAGCTGGCAGGAGTTGCGCGAAGACGCCTCGTCGTGGAGCCTGTCGCAGCCGACACTGGTGCAGTGGGCCTGGCTGCTCAGGTTCTGGATGCCGCCGTACGTGCTCGGCCTGTCCGTCGTCGCGTTGGTGCGCGTCTGGCAGCGGTACCACCGCGAGACGATGCGGCTCGCGTACCTGTCGACGGAGTACGCCAACCTGCGCATGGCCATGCTGTCGGCGCAGCTGCAGCCACACTTCCTGTTTAACTCGCTACACGCGATTGCCGAGCTCGTTAACGAAAACCCGCCGCGCGCGGTGGAGATGCTTGCGCGCCTCGGCGACTTCCTGCGCTACGCGCTCGAGAGCAGCAAGCAGCCGTGGGTGCGCGTCAGCGCGGAGGTTGCGGGCGTCGAGGCCTACCTCGCCGTGCAGCAGACGCGCTTCAGCGATCGACTGCGTGTCCGGCTCGAGGTAGAGCCGGCGGCGCTGAACGAGCGTGTGCCAGCGCTGCTGCTGCAGCCGATCGTCGAGAACGCGATCGAGCATGGACGCTCCGGTCCCGATGAGTCGGTTACGGTCAGTGTCTCGATCCGCTGCATCGGGCGCCGGCTGCACGTCGGCGTGACGAACAGCACGCCGCGGCTGGAGCAGGTACTTGCGCGCTCGGCGTACGGTGACGGGCTGCGCAACGTCGAGGCGCGCCTGCATGCGGCCTACGGCGACGGTGCCACCTTCACGCTCGGCCCGGACCCGGTGCGCGGCACGCTCGCTGAACTCGACATGCCGATTGAGGTACGCACTCCCATCTCGTCCGAGCGAGGCTAGGAACCGTGGCCGCGAACCCCCAGGCACGAACACCGCTGTCAGTGATCATCGTCGATGACGAACCCATCGCACGCCAACGCATCCGGCGCCTGCTGGCGCACGACCCGGACGTTCGCGTGGTGGGCGAATTCTCATCGGTTGCAGACTGCGCGCGGCTCGACTCGAGCGTGATCCCGGACCTCGTGCTGCTCGACGTGCGCATGCCGGACAAGGACGGCTTCCAGCTGCTGCGCTCGTTCGAGGCCCGTGGGCTGAGCCCGTTCGTGATCTTCGTGACCGCCTACTCGGAATACGCAGTCGGCGCCTTCGACGTGGAGGCGGTCGACTACATCCTGAAGCCCTTCGACGACGAGCGCTTCCACAAGGCGATCGCCCGCGCGAAGGCGCTGCTCGAGCAGGAGCGCCTGCCGGCTGATGAGGCGGGCGCGGCCGACGGTGACCGGCCAGGCACGCCGCGCATCCGCGATCGATTGCTGGTGACGGAGAACGGCCGCGTGCTGTTCGTCCCGACTGCGGAGATCGAGATGGTGCAGGCCGCTGGCAAGCACGTGAAGATCTACGTGCAGTCGCGTTGCTACGTGATCCGCCAGCCGCTGCGCGAGATCGAGGAGCGGCTCGACGGCAACCACTTCGTCCGCATTCACCGCTCGACCATCATCAACGTCGACCAGATCGTCGAGCTGCATCCGCTGTTCCACGGCGACTACGAGATCGTACTGAAGCGCGGCACCCGCGTCACGATGAGCCGGCGCTTCCGGAACCGTATGCTTCCGTTCATGGTCGGGCCGTGGCCCGGCTGACGGGGGATCGACGCGGGGAGCTTGTCGTTGAATCCGCGTCGGAGCAATTCACCGCAGGCGTCGCGTCTCGGTTGCGACGCCAGCGAAATGCGACCCCGAAGCCAATGGACGTCGGGTTGAGCACGGCCTCCGCATTGGGAGCAGTGGAAGTCCGGCAGTAGGCTGACGTCGCATGGCTGTACCTCCGTTGTGCAGCCGCGCCCGCTCGTTCGCGGGTTGCGAGGTCCGATCGACAGCGCGTGCGCCGTAGCCACGATCGGCGACCGGCTTCGGGAAGCGAAGCGCAACGCACGGCTCCGAACGCCAAGCGGGAATTGTTCACCCGTCACGGCCAAATCAGACGGTCGCTTGGCTGCGAGTCAGGTCCGGGGATGTTCGACGCGCGAGGCTATCGCGATGCAGCACGCGCGAGCAGCCGGTTAACCGGGTCTTCCTCGAAGCCGAAGTCGCAGAGCGTGTCGAGCGCCGAAAGCGGCTTATAGTTCGCGAGGGAGGAGGCCGCAATGGCGGTCGACCACAGGCCGGAGGCGCGTCGATGACCCGAAAGTTGCTTTTCATGACCTGTCTAACCGGGGTCATCTCGTTGCTCACGACGCATGCGGTCGGCGCAGCGGAAGTCGTTCGCTACCCGCTCCCGAACAACAATACCTTCCCGATCGCGCGGGCCGTCGAGGTACCGGCCGGCACGACGCTCGTGTTCCACAGCGGCGTGACGCCGGCGCCGAAGGACGCCACGGCCCCCGTGAACTCGCCCGCCTACTGGGGAGATACGAAGGCGCAGGCATTGAGCGCCTTCGCGCGCCTGAAGGAGTCGCTCGAGTCGATGGGCCTCGGCTTCGGAGACGTCGTGAAGATGACGGTATTCCTGGTCGCAGATCCGGTGAACGCGGACGGGCGCATGGACTTCAAGGGATTCATGGACGCGTACACGCAGTTCTTCGGCACCGCCTCGCAGCCGAAGCTGCCCGCGCGCTCGGCCGTACAGGTGGCCGCGCTCGCGGCGCCGGGCATGCTCGTCGAGATCGAAGTCATCCTCGCGCGTCCGGCGCCCGCGAAGTAGACCAGTGGGCGAGCTGAACGCACTCGGCGAATGGTTCCCGCGCGAGGGCTTCAAGCTGCTGCTCGCGCTCTTCCTGTCCTTCCTGCTCGGGCTCGAGCGCGAGGAGCGCGTTGCCGGCGACGGTGGCCGCGGCTTCGGCGGCGCCCGAACCTTCCCGTTGATCGGCCTGTCGGGCTACGCGCTCGCGCTGCTCGGCGGCGCGGAAATCTGGCCGGTCGCCATCGGCATGCTCGCGGTCAGCGGGTTCCTCGTGCTGTCGTACTGGCACAAGCTGACGACGGCCGCGACGCCCGGTGTCACTTCCGAGGTGTCGGCGCTCACGACCTACCTGATCGGTGCACTGGTCGCACACGAGCAGTTCTGGGTGGCGACGGCGCTGTGCGTGACCAGCATGATTCTGCTCGAGCTCAAGGCCGGGCTCGAGGGGCTGGCGCGGCGCATCGGCGCCGACGAGATCTTTACGTTTACCAAGTTCCTGATGCTCTCGGTCGTGATCCTGCCGGTCGTGCCGAACCACGAGTTCACGCGGTTCGGCATCAACCCGTTCAAGACCTGGCTCGTGGTCGTCGCCGTCTCGAGTATCAGCTACGGCAGCTACGTCGTGCAGAAGCTGACCCGCGGGCGCGGCGGCTTGCTGCTGGCCGCGTTCCTGGGCGGCGCGTACTCCTCGACGCTCACGACCATCGTGATCGCGCGCCGCAGTGCGCGCGATGAGCGCACGCACATGGTCTCGGGGGCGATCCTGATCGCGTCGGGGATGATGTATCTGCGGCTCGCAGCGCTGGTCTCGTTCTTCAGCAAGGCACTGATGCTGCGCTTGGCGCCCGCGTTCGTGGTCCTTGCGGCGCTCGCGATTGGCGGCGGCTGGGCATGGTCGCGGCGCGACGCGGGGGTGAGCGCCGTGCCGGCGGCCGATGCCGAGCCCTCGAACCCTCTCGAAGTGCGGCCGGCGCTGGTGTTTGCGCTGCTGTTCGTCGCGATGCTGGTCATCGGCAAACTCGCGGCCGAATACATGGGAGCGGGTGGCGTGTACGCGCTCGCTGCCGTGATGGGCGTGGCGGACGTCGACCCGTTCATCCTCAGCATGACGCAGGCGGCCGGTGGTGCGGCGACGGTGCAACTGGCCGCGTCCTCGATCCTGATCGCGGCGGCGAGCAACAACGTCGTCAAGGGGATCTACGCATTCAGCCTGGCTCCCCGGCCGGCGGGGCGCCCAAGCCTGTTGCTGCTCGGCGCGCTGGCCGCCGCCGGACTCATGCCACTGCTCCTGTAGGCATGGCTGCACTGGAGGAAGACGACCGCCGCGCAAGGCTCCTGCCGGTGCCGGGGCCCGCGTCCCTGGCTCCTCGGCCCGGCCAACCCGGCGCGTACGGCCGTCCCCCATGGTCGTTCACCCGCCTCGCGCTCAGCGCAGGGCGATCGTAGTCCGCTTCCAGGCCGCGTCCTGCCAGCGCACGAAGGCCATCAGCTGGTCGGGCGAGGCGGCAGCCTTCTCAGTCGCGAGCGTGTCGATACGCACGACCTCGAAGCGCCGTCGGTTGTGGCCCTCGGCCTGCGTCTCGCGCGCGACGAGCATCTTCTTATTGCCTGGCACCCAGCCGGCGAACTCGACGTAGCCAAGGCCGGGGCCGTTGGCCGATGGTGGCAGCACGCCCACCGACCAGCCCTGCGGCGTCTGGCGGAACACCCACAACTCGCGCCACGTCGCCAGCGGCTGCACCGCGAGCGTGAGCGCGGTGCCCGACCAGTTGCTCGCCGCCGAGGCGACCCAGACGTTGCCGAAGGTGCAGCGCTGCGCGAGCGGGTTGCGCACGTCGTGCTTCGCGTCCTGCAGGATCACGCAGCTCTCGCCGGGCACGCCGGGCACCACGCTGACCGTCAGCTTGCCGCCACCGTGCATGACGGGCGCCACGCCCCAGCGCGAGGCGCCGACCCGCACCGCCGATTCGGCATAGTCGGTCGCGTCCTCCTCGCTGAGCTCGGACTTGTTCACGGCCGCGAGCTCTTCGATCGCGCGCTCGGCGGCGCCCTGCGGCACCTCGCCGCGCCTGACCTGCGCGAAGGCGACGCCGGACCAGATGCCGGCGCGGCGCAGGTGCACGCGGTTCAGCAGCTGCGGGTCGAGCCCAGTGGACGGGACGCGATCCAGGACCTCGGCACGCCAGCGATCGACCTCGTAACGGTCCGAAGGCCCGAGATTCGGGTCAACGCACTCGTGGCGCGTGAGGCCGAGGGCTGCACGGGCGCGCTCCGCCGGATCGGCCGTCGGCATTGCGAGCACGCGGCGGAACATCTCGCCGTCGTAGCAGACCTGCATGCCACCGTCGCGCTCGAAGCGCTTCACCTTGACCCCGTACTGAGCCACGACCTCTAGGTGAGCGTTCAGCGTCGGCTCGAGCGCCTTGACCCGGTTCGCCGTGGCGCGGCTGGCGAGGCGGTCGGCCATCGTGCCGATCGCATCGAACGGTTCCGCCGTCAGCGATTCGGCGGGCACGGCCTTCAGGTACAAGGCGGCATAGCTGATGCCGAGCGCCTCCGACCCCGGCGAGTCGCGGAGAAATCGCACGACGGCCAGCAGGCTTGGCGCGTCCTCCGCTTTGATCGAGAGCTCCCGCACCTGCGTCGCCTTCACGTAGCCGGTACGCTCGCGGCGGTGGTCGTAGACCTGCAGGTAATCGAGCTTCGTTCCGCGCACCTCGAGCGCGTCACCTTGCCAAAGGACCGCCTGCTGCGGCGCCGATTCGCGCGGCGCGGCACGCAGAATGGACTGGTTCTGAGTCACGACGGCGAGCGCCGCCAGGCTTGTTGCGAGGATCATTTTGCACCCAGTAGTGTTGAGCCAATGAATCCACCGCTGGCTGGCGGTGGCGCGATGATCACCTGCACCTTGTCGGATAGCTTGTCCGCGAGCGTCTTCTGGATCAGCAGCGGGTTCTGCGTGATGAGCGCACCCTCGCGCTCCATCTGCTCACTGTTGGCCTTGCCGACGCGCTCGAGGCGGTAGACCTCGGCGTCGGCGAGCTTCTCGCGCGAATCCGCCTCGCCGGCCGCTTCGATGCGCCGTGCGGCCGCCGCGCCCTCGGCGGCGCGCACGCGAGCGACCTTCTCGGCCTCCGCCTCCAGCTGGCGCTGCTCGATCTGTTTCTGCTTGAACGGAAGTACGTGCTTCATCGCCTCCTCCTGGGCGCGCGCTGCGATCACCTGCTCCGTCGCGGCTGCCTCGGCCGCCTTCTGTCGACGCACCTTGTCGGCCTCGCCCTCGAGCGCCATTTGCTGGACGTGCTTGTCCTTGAGCTCGAGCGTGTAGCGCATCTTCTCGGTCTCGAGCTCCTCGGCGAGCAGCCGGTCCATTCCGTTCCGGTAGTCCTGCGGCAGGTCGACCTTGCCCATCTCGACGCTGCGCAAGAGGACGCCGTCGGCGTACAGCTTGGGCTTGAGCTCCGTCTCGATCGCCTGCTGGATCTCGGCGCGCTTGGTCGAGAAGATCTCGCGCACCGTGTAGCGCGCGAACAGCTTGTAGATGACGCCGCGCACGGCGGGCTCGACGATCTCGCCGGCCACGTCGTCCGGCAGGTCGCGCGACAGGAGCGCGAGCCGCTTCGGGTCGAGCGCGTAGCGGATGCTGAGGTCGACGCCCAGGGAGAGCCCCTCGACCGACTGGAATGGCGACTCTCCGCCCGCGCTCCTGCTCTCGGCCGGCCGGTAGACCTGGTCGCGCATCGCGAAGCGCCGCACCTGGAACAGTCCCGGCACGGCCAGGAAGCCGCCCTCGCCGAAGGTGGCGGTTGACCCCGTGAGTCGGTTGCTGCGTACGGCCATCTCGCCGCGCGGCACCGAGGTGATCGGCGGGTGGGCGTAGAGGCCGTAGGCCAGGAGCGCGACCAGGAAGCCCACTGCGAGCCGCTGCCAGCGCATGGGTGCTGCGGGTGCGGCGAGCACATCCGGGTCGCGCCGCAGCACGGAGCCCAGCGCCCGCAGCGGGCGCAGCACGAGGGACCTGAGCACGTCGAGGGCGGTGTCGAGGCGGTTGGACATGGCGCTGGCTCCGGTTCGGGCGGCGGGACGAGGCGCTGCCGTTGGGAGCAATTGTTCGGGCGGGGCCGCGGAAGGCTCAATGCGGCCGCGGGGTGTCTTGGCTCCCGCGGCGGAAGAAACGCTCACGGCACGCGCCGCCCAAAACCGCCGATAATCGGCGGGCGGGGCGCGCTTCAGCCCTGACGGGAAGCACCGTGGTACGGGTGGCGGTCATCGAGGACGACGTTCCGACCAGCAACCAGCTTCGCGGCTGGATCGAGGCGGCACGCCCGCGCACCGTCGTCGACCAGTGGTTCAACCGCGACGATGCGATTGCGGCACTCGAGCGCGAACACTACGACCTGGTCGTGCTCGACATCGAGCTCGGGCGCGAGCGCCATGCAGGCGTTGCGGTCATCAACGCCGTCAACAAGCGTGGCGGCACCCCGGTGCTGGTCGTCTCGGGCATGCCCGCCAGCATCTACCGCAGCATCATGAAGGCGCTCGACGCCTGGGACTACCTGCAAAAGAGCGACTTCGTCGAACGCGAATTCACCGAGACCTTCCTCGAGATGCTGCGGGAAATGGAGAAGCGCCCGCGCAGCGCGGTGGTCAGCACCACCGATGCGCCCGGCGAGCTGTCGCTCGATCCCCTGCGCCAAGGATCGCCGCTGTGGCGCGGGCAGCGCATCAACCTGCCGCTCACCGCGCAACGCATCCTTGCGGCGCTGCATGCGCGCCGCGGCCAGGTCGTCTCGTACGATGAGCTATTTCAGGTCGTCAAGAGTGGCCGCAATCGCGACAACGTGCGCAAGCACGTGAGCACGATTCGCGACGCGTTCCGCGAGATCGACCCATCCTTCGACGCGATCGAGAACGTGCCAATGCGCGGATTCCGCTGGACCGGGACTTGACTGGCCTCGTCGAGCGCTGGCGCGGGCGCCTGCCTTTCAGGCTGCGCGCGTTCTTCCGAGGCGTTTTCCTGCTGCTCGCGATCGCGACGGTCGCGCTGGCGCTGACCGTGCTGGCGGAGGAGAAGCGGCTCAGCCACCGCAGCTACCGCGCGCTCTTTGAGAAGAGCGCCGAGCAGATCGCCGCACGTCTGCAGCACCCGACGGGCCAGCTCGCGCTACTGAACCCCTTGCCGCCGGGCGCGACGCGCGCGCCGGTGCAGCCACTCCTGCTGCCGTTCGCGGCGATCGACTTCGACGACCGGGCGAAGGCGCAGCAGGCGGTCGAGATGGCCGGCTGCCTCGTGCGCTACCCCGACCGCG
>Ga0335076_10006746_pt1 | contig 11584 bp, 6 predicted proteins | sample Lox_Sample_25_FD_206717 | JGI IMG/M metagenome (GOLD analysis project Ga0335076, IMG submission 206717) | Soil microbial communities from Loxahatchee National Wildlife Refuge, Florida, United States - Lox_Sample_2.5 | ecosystem: Environmental > Terrestrial > Soil > Wetlands | place: USA: Florida... | reverse complement strand
CGTCCCAGGTGGTTACCGGCAGCCGCTGCAGCACCCGGGTCTCGAACAGCTCCTTCAACTCGTTCAGCATTTCCTCGATGCGCTGCGGCCCGGCCTCGGCCAAGTCGAACGCCTGATAGCGCACGCCGGGATACTGCGTAGCGATCACCTGCGCGTCGCGGATGTCGGTTTTGCCCATCTCGATAAATCGCCCGCCGCGGACCAGCAGACGCAGCGAGGCATCCACGAACTCACCCGCCAGCGAGTCGAGCACCACGTCGACCCCGCGGCCTTCGGTGACCGACAGGAACTTCTCTTCAAACGTCAGCGTCCGGGAATCAGCGATGTGGTCCTCGTCAAAACCCATGGCGCGCAGCGTGTCCCACTTACCACTGCTGGCTGTGACGAAAACCTCCACCCCCCAATGCCTGGCCAGCTGCACCGCAGCCATACCCACACCACCGGTACCGGCATGTATCAGCACCGACTCCCCTGCACGGATCCCGGCCAAGTCCGTGAGCCCGTACAGGGCGGTCAGAAACGCCACCGGCACACCCGCGGCCTGGGTAAACGACCACCCCCGCGGCATCTGCACCAGCAGTTGGCGGTCCACCACCGCGAGCGGACCCGCCCCATCGAGCAGCCCCATGACCGCGTCACCAACGGCCACACCGGCGACCTCAGGACCGGTCTCCACCACCACCCCGGCGCCTTCTGCACCCAGCACCGGGGACTGGCCGGGATACATACCCAACGCGGCCACCACATCCCGGAAATTGACCCCGGCTGCGGCCACCGCCACCCGAACCTGCCCGGGTTGCAAAGGTGCCTGTGCCTGCGGACAGGGGTGGATCAGCAGATCCTCCAACGTCCCGCCCCCGCCGGCCGACAACCGCCACGCCGGCTCCTCTGTCGGTAACGCCAGCGGTGACGGCGCCGGGGCCAGCCGGGCGGCGTGCACAGCACCGGCGCGCACCAGCAATTGGGTTTCCCCGGCGGCGGCGAGCGTCCCCGCATCGACCTCCGCGTCGGTGTCGATCAGCACGATGCGGCCCGAGTGCTCGGCCTGCGCAGAACGCGCCAACCCCCATACCGCCGCGGCGGCCAGGTCGCTGACATCCTCACCGGGCAACGCGACCGCACCGTGGGTCAGGATCACCAAAGTGTGCGCTTGACCGCCGGCCAGCCAGCGCTGCAGCACGTGCAGGGCGGCGTGGGTGATGGTACGCACGGAGCTCACCACATCGTCGTCGGCGGACCCGCACTGCCATACCACTACCCGCCCGCCACCAGCGCTCTCACCATCATCGCCGGCACAGAAGTCCTCCCAGGAGACCACCGGAAGTTGCTCCGACCCGTCAATCGTGTTGGGCTTCACCGGTATTGGGGACCACACTACTTCCAGCGGTTCGCAATCGCGGCGGGCGGCAGCCGTCGTCACCGCGGCGTGTAACTGCTCAGCGGTCATCGGGCGGGTCGCCAGCGAGCGCACTGTCAACACCGGCAGCCCCGCGGCATCGGCCACCTCCACCGACATCGCATCCGCACCCAGCGCGGTGAGGCGGGCCCGCACCCGATCAGTACCGCCCGCATGGAGCGACACTCCCCGCCAGCAAAACGGCAACATCGTTTGAGTGGTGTCGACGGCAAGCCCCGCGGCGTGCAAGACCGCGTCTAACAGGGCTGGATGAATTCCCATTCCGTCGACGTGAGCACCGGCCTCGGCGGGGATGGCGGCCTCTGCGAAGAGCTCCGGCCCGCGCCGCCATATCGCCAGCAGGCCCTGGAACGCAGGGCCGTACTCGTAGCCGCGCGCCGCGAGCCGTGCATAGCCATCCGAAATGTCCACGCTGTCCGCACCGACCGGCGGCCACACCGACAAATCCACCGCGGCCTCGGCGGCAACCACCCCGAGCGTGCCCTCAGCGTGCAGCAACCACTCCGCGTCGGATTGTTCGCGCCGCGAATACACCGACACCGCACGGCTGCCGGACTCACCAGCGGCCCCGACCACTACCTGCAGCTGCACCCCGGCGCCGCGCTGCACCACCAGCGGCGCGGCCAGCACCAGCTCGTCGATGATCGCGCACCCGACCTCATCAGCGGCGCGGATGACCAACTCCACAAAACCGGCCCCGGGAAACAGCGCCACTCCGCCCACCAGGTGATCGGCCAACCAGGGCTGAGCCGCCAGCGACAACCGGCCGGTCAACACCATCCCGCCAGAATCGGGTCGCTCCACCACCGCACCCAACAGCGGGTGCGCGGTCCCCCCCACACCTAAGCCGGTCGCGTCAGCGGGCCCGGCCGAGGCCGGCGTCGACCAAAACCGCCGCCCCTGGAATGCGTAGGTGGGCAACTCAATCCGCCGTCCACCCGAACCGGCAAACACCGACGGCCAATCAACCCGCACCCCGGTGGTGAACAACCGACCGACCGCCCCCATCACTGAGGCCACCTCCGGGCGGTCCTTGCCCAACGCCGACACCACCACGGCCTCAGTAGGCGACAGCGACTGTTCGATGGCGGCCGTCAAACCACTACCGGGACCGACCTCGATAAAGTGGGTCGCCCCAAGGGTTTGCAGATGGCGCGCACTGTCGGCGAACCGCACAGGCCGGCGGATGTGATCCACCCAGTACCGCGCCGAGCCGAAATCAGAATCAGCTCCGGCCAGCTTGGCCGTCACGTTCGAGACGATCCCAATCTGCGGCTTGCGCACCTTAACCCGCGCGGCCACCCGCGCAAACTCCTCGAGCATCGGCTCCATCAACGGCGAATGAAACGCATGGGAGACGGCCAATGGATGGACTCGTCGGTCCTGCGCAGCGAACCGCTGCGCGATCGCGCTCACTGCGGGCTCTGCGCCCGAAATCACCACCGACTCGGGGGCGTTGATCGCCGCGATCGCCACCCCGTCAGGCAGCAAAAGCGCCACATCGTGTTCACGCGCGCCCACCGAGACCATCGCGCCACCCGCCGGCAGTCCCTGCATTAGCCGGCCCCGCGCAGCGACCAACATCGCCGCATCCGCCAGCGTCAACACCCCCGTCACATAGGCAGCCGACAACTCCCCCACGGAATGACCCATCACGAAATCCGGGCCCAAGCCCCAGGACCGCAACAACGCGAATAACGCTGTCTCAACCGCGAACAACGTCGGCTGAGCGAACTCGGTGCTGTCGAGCAGATCCCGATCATCACCCCAAACAACCCGGCGCACCGGCACTCGCAGATGCCGATCCAACTCGTCGGCCACCGCGTCAAAAGCCTGGGCGAATACCGGGAACTGGTCGTACAACTCGCGGCCCATCCCGATCGACTGCGAGCCCTGCCCGGGGAACACCATCACCGTCTTGGTTACCGACCCCGCCCGGCCCATCCGCACGCCCGCACCCTGCTCACCGCGGGCGACCGCGGCCAACCCCATCATCAACTGCTGGCGATCGGCGCCCACCGCCACTGCTCGATGCTCAAACACCGACCGCCGCGCCAACGACCACCCCACATCGACCGGATCCAGCCGTTGGTCGGCTTCTACGTGGGCCAACAGTCGGCCCGCCTGCGCGGTCAATGCCTCAGCCGATCGAGCCGAGACCACCCACGGCAGCGCGGCGAACCCCACCCGGTGAGATCCATTGGAAGTTGTTGCGCCGCTAGTACTTTCAGTTGTCTCGACCGGAGCCTGCTCCAAGATCACATGGGCGTTGGTGCCGCTGATCCCGAACGAGGACACGCCTGCCCGGCGCGGATGCCCGTCGGCCGGCCAGCCCCGAGCCTCGGTCAACACCGACACCGCCCCGCTCGACCAATCCACATACGGGGAAGGAACGTCGACATGCAACGTCGCCGGCATCACCCCATAGCGCATCGCCTGCACCATCTTGATCACGCCGGCCACGCCGGCCGCGGCCTGAGTGTGAGCCATATTCGATTTGATCGAGCCCAACCAGAGCGGGTGCCCCGGTGGGCGGTCTTGCCCGTAGGTGGCGAGCAGCGCCTTCGCCTCAATAGGATCACCAAGTGTGGTGCCCGTGCCGTGGGCCTCCACCACATCTACATCGGCGGCAGTCAACCCCGCGCTGGCCAACGCCGCCCGAATCACCCGCTGCTGGGATGGCCCGTTAGGAGCGGTCAAGCCGTTGGAGGCACCATCCTGATTGACCGCGCTACCGCGCACGACCGCCAACACTGAGTGCCCCAGCCGTCGTGCATCCGACAACCGCTCGAGCACCACGACCCCGGCGCCCTCACCCCACGCTGTCCCATCGGCCGCGCCGGCAAACGACTTACAGCGCCCATCGGAGGCCAATCCCCGCTGCCGACTAAACCCGACGAAAACCGCGGGCGACGAGTTCACCGTCGCCCCACCGGCCAACGCCAAATCACACTCCCCCGACCGCAACGACTGCGCCGCCCAATGCAGGGCCACCAACGACGACGAACACGCGGTGTCCACCGACACCGCCGGACCCTCCAGCCCCAACACATACGCCACCCGCCCCGAGGCCACGCTCGGCGCCGAACCGGTCAGCCGATACCCCTCCAACCGGTCGACGTCCCCGCTCCCATAGCTTTGCCCCAAGATCCCGGTGAACACCCCGGTCGCCGAGCCCCGCAGCGATGTCGGTTCAATCCCGGCGTGCTCCAAGGCCTCCCAGGAGCACTCCAACAACAATCGCTGTTCCGGATCCATCGCCAATGCCTCGCCCGAGGCGATCCCGAAGAACCCGGCATCAAAACCGGCCACGTCCGCGAGAAACCCGCCCTGCCGCGTATAGGTCTTTCCCGTCACGTCTGGATCAGAGTCAAACAACCCCTCCACATTCCAACCCCGATCGGTGGGAAACTCCGACACCACGTCCCGGCCCCCCACCACGACCTCCCACAGCCCGCGCGGGGAATCCGCCCCACCCGGGAACCGGCACCCCATCCCCACCACGACCACCGGCTCATCGGCTTTCGCCGGGGAAGGCGGCGCGGCCCGCCTGGCCGATCCAGAGAGTTCAGCGTCCAGATACTGGGCTAGTCCGGTAACCGAGCCGTAATCCCATCCGATCGTGTCGGATAGCCGCAGACCTGTCACTGCCGTCAATCGATTACGAAGCTCGACGGTCATCTGCGAGTCGAAACCCAGCTCGGCGAAGGTAAGGTCCGGATCTACTGACTGAGGATCAGGCTCACCCAATATTTTCGCGGCCTCGGCACTGACTGCCTCCACCACCAGCCGGTGACGTTCTTCCTGCAAAACGACCAACCGCTCGCTAAGCGTCACGCCGCCCGGGTTTTCAACAGTCGGGATGTGCGATGCCGGTGCCGCAGCCGGGAGGTGCCAAATTGGTTTTGCTGGGCTCTCCGCGCGAAGCGCACCTCGCAACAACTTTCCGTTCGAAGTCCGGGGAAGTCGTTCAACGACGGCAAACCTGTGCGGCACCTTGAATGCAGCCAGCTGGGTAAGCAATCGGCGGTGAATGTCGCGGATAACTGATTGCTCGACGCACTGGCCGCTCGTCGGGACCAAAAACGCCTGCAATGCCCGCGCTCCGGTGGACTCCCTTACTGAGACAACCGCAGCTTGGGCAACGTTGTCGTCCTCAACGATGAGTCGCTCAACCTCAGTTGGATTAACGTTGAGGCCCCCGACGATCTCGGTATCATCTGCGCGGTAACCGTAGGTAACCCAGCCGTCACCGTCGAGGCAAACCCGATCCCGCGTGTCAAGCCAATCCCCATTCATCACAGGATCTTTGGGGCGGTTCCAGTAGCCTGCGGCAATCGACGGTCCTCGGACCCATAGGTCGCCCTCAACACCTGGTTCGGCGGTTGCGCCATCTGGCGCGACCACTCGGATCTCATACGGTTGAAGAACCTTTCCAAGAGTCCCCAGACGCCATTCGTCGACACTGTTCGACACGAATGTCTGTCCGACCTCAGTAGATCCAATTCCGTCAAGAATGGGGATACCGCCAAAGAACTCCACGAGCCGCTCGCCGAGCCCGACCCCAAGAGCCTCGCCCGCTGATACCACGCATCGGAGGGAACGAAACGAATCGGGAGAGCACGTCTCGACAACTCTGGCAAAGAAAGTCGGCACACCGTAAAGCACCGACGGCGCAAATCTCGCACTCAGCTCGGCAGCCAGATCCGCGCTAACCGGCGATAGGTTGATTACCGACGAACCACCCGTCGCCAATGGAAACCAGACCGAATTACCCAGACCGTAGGCGAAATACATGCGTGCGGTACTCAGCCCGGTGTCTTGGGGAGTGAGCCGCAATGCGTTGCCACACATGGCCTCAACAAACGTCAACACGTCGCTGTGGCGATGGATCGCAGCTTTCGGTGGACCCGTAGTACCAGATGTGTAGGTAGCGTACGCAAGAGCGTCGCTATCCACCGGTTCGTAGTCTTCCGGCTCGACTCGGCTGGCATCCGACAACAGCTCTTCGGCTTGCACAACGTGCGACACCTGAAACCGCGCGCGCAGAGCGCCAGCCGTGACGACAAGCGCTGGCTCCGTGTCGCGTTCGGCAAACGCATGGTCCTCGGGGTGCAACTCCGGATTCACGAGGAACGCCAGAATCCCGCGAGCCAGGCAGGCCAGCAACAGCTCCACTAGTTCCGGTGAATCCGGAAGGCACAACAGGACGCGGTCTCCGCTGGAAATACCGCGGTTCCTCAGCACTTCCCCGAGACGTGCAGCGCTGGTATGGATTTGGCCATGTGTCACGACGTGCGGCGCATAGTAGGCGGGCTTGTCAGACCATCCTGCTTCTGATGCCCGCTGCGCCAGTAGCTTTGCTAGGTTCCCGGTCTGCATACTAAATCGCCTCCCCAGCTCGCCGCCCTGACCGTGCTCCGCCGATCACGCGCACCAAAAAACCGCGGAGCCCCACGATTGGTTATCGAGGATCAAGGGTCGACGTTACTGGGTTGCCGTTGGCAGTGATCGGGTTCATCTTACGCAGCATCTTGGAACACTTTTCGAAGAAAATACTCGGTGATGATAATCGCTGGTTGTCCCCCGGTAATGACGCGATACCGGCGGGCAGCAATTCTCGGTTCCGAATTCTGATATCCAGCAAGCGGGAGCCAACCGGGCGGCGGTCCTATCCAGACTTTAGCCGGTTCCTTGAAGGTTTCGAGGCAACTAGCTTCGATAATCTCACCAATTGGACACTCTGTCGTTGTCAAGCTCGTCGTAATCGCGGAAGGCAACAAGTCAATGGCAATCAACGACTCTGCAGCCACAAATGCGTGCCCTGAACTCCGGCCCTTGAGCAGGATCTGACGCTGAAGAACCCGGCCGCTCGGCAGATGCTCCGAACCGGGTATCCTCGGCGGCCTGTCGCGAACCTGCTGCTCGACAATCTGCACGACGATCTCATCATTAGCGATCATGCCGAGAACCCGAGTGAGGGTGCCGTTGCTTGCTATCAATATCCGAAGATCACGATTGAGCTTTCGAATTTCGTCGTCAGGTAGAAAGCACTCGGCCGCGTCTCGACCAGCCCAGCATCCGAGTCCGGCTTGCTGGTGAATGTCCGCGGTCATGCCGGAACGCAGGCTGAGCGTCGGAGCCTACCCCTGCTGGTAATCGGAATCGAGCCCTGTGCCACCAGAACGAGATCGGCAACGCGCAGACCTCGCGGTGTTGGTTGTTTCGCCACTGACCATCTCCCCTGTCGCCCTTCTTGCCCCACTTGCCCGCGTGCGAGTCTCGGCACGAGAGTTTAAAGCAACTGCCCTACCGATTGTGGCGCAGAATCAGCGCGCCTTCGACTTGGAGCTCGACCTTGTGCCAACGCGGGGTGGCCGATCAGCCTCAAGCTCGAGTCGGCGGGTCCAGGTCTCCGGCTACCTCAACGCACACCGCGAGGGCGCCCGCGCCGACGTGTAACGCAAGCACCGGGCCCAGATCGGTGATAAGCGCCGGTTCACACGTCGGCAACCGCTCGGTCAGCGCGGCGACCAGGTCGGTCGCTCCGTCGGGGTTCGCGACGTGATGCACCGCGATCGTGGCCGAACGCTCCCCGACTACGTCACCGACCCGGTCGATCATCGTCGCAACTGCTTTGCTGGCAGTGCGGACCCGTTGCGCCAGAACGAGTTTACCGTCATCGATGCGCAGCAGCGGCTTGAGCGACAGCTTGGTGCCCAGCCAGGCGGCGGCACCACCGATGCGCCCGCTTCGGCGCAGGTTGTCCAGCTGGTGGACGACGATGAAACCGTGATTGCGGCTCACGGCATCAGCCGCGGCTTCCGCAACCGTGTCCAGGTCGGCGCCGTCGGCCGCTGTCCGGGCGGCGGCCAGGGCGACGAAACCGGTATTCATCGCAGTCGATTTCGAGTCGATCACCCGAATCGCTGAACCGATCCCGGCGGCAGTGGTCTGGGCGACGCCGAAGGTCCCCGATAACGCCGCCGAAAGATGCACCGCCACTACCCCATCGCCGCCGCTGTCGGCCAGTGCTTGTCGGTAAACCTCATCGAGTTCTGCCGGCGTGGCTGCGGCGGTGGTGGCCTGCCCGATATCGTGGATGTCATCCGGGACGTCATCCACGCCGTCACGCAGATCCTGGTCGTCGATCAGGATATGCAAAGGCACCTGTCGAATTCCCCATTGCGCGCGCAGATCCGCAGGCAGGCGCGCTGACGAGTCAGTGACGACCACAACAGGCATATGAACTCAGCCGCGCGGATTCTCGGTTGTCACGCCGGCTTCGGCCAGACCCTTGAGCATCAATTCCGCGACTGCCTGGTGGGCTTCGAAGTTCCAATGGATACCGTCGGGGTTACCGCGCCCGCTCATAACGTGCTCGCCGACAGCGGCTTTCAGGTCAACCAGCGGAATGTGTTGCTGCTGAGCCCATTGGGTGATCGCTCCGACAGTGCCGGCCCGGCCCTGATGGGCCTTCCCGTAGGTCTCGGCGATGTGCACCGACGGCAGCGATGCCACGATCGGGATGCCGGGCCGATTGAAATCGATTGCGCCGCGGGTCTGTTCGAGATACTCGGCGGTCAGGTGGGGCGGCAGCGCGGCTCTGGCTACCGGAGACAGTCGCGGTTGCACCCAGCCGTAGCCGTCGCGGGCCCATCGCCGCAGCCACGGCGGCCGCACGTAGCGGATGAGTTCACGCAACGCCGTCGGCAAGGGGGACGGCAGCGAATCCATGCCGCCCGTCGCGAAGATCACCGCTCCGGCACGGGGCAGCGCCGCCCAGGCCCGCGGGTCCTGAGTCGCAGCCCACCACACATCGCGACACGTCCAGCCAATTCGTCCTATCAGCTCCAGATCCCAACCTAGCTGCGCAGCAACAAGGTTGGGCCAGATACGCGGGTCGTCTGCGGGCAGACCACCGGTCGGTCCGTAGTAGGCCAGTGAATCAGCGAAGACTAGTAGCGCCGGACGCGGCCGTTGCTCAGGGGACATCGCCGGCGACCTGTGCCGAAGCGTTCCACACGTCCAGGCGCCACCGAAGGTCGTCGGTGTCCCCGGTGGAGTAGCCGGCCAGCTGCGTCCAGCTGGCGTTGCCCATGCCGCCCAGCGCGGGCCAGTTGACAACCGGCAGCCGCAGCAGCGCTGCGGTCAGGGCCGCGATCAGCCCGCCGTGCGCGACCAGCACCACCGGCCGTTCCGGTTCTTCGTCGGCACCCCATTCGGGCTCACCAGCGATCAGCTCGGCGATCAGCGGCAGGCTGCGCCTGGCCACGTCGACCCTGCTCTCGCCTCCGTGCGGCGCCCAGGTGGCGTCCTCGCGCCAGGCCAGCCGGGCACCCGGTGCTTTCGAGTCGATCTCGGCGTGCGTCATGCCCTGCCAGTCGCCGAGGTGGGTCTCGCGTAACCGCTGGTCGACCTGCACCCGCAGGCCCGTGCGCTCGCCCAGCGCGACCGCGGTGTCGTAGGCGCGTCGCAGATCCGAGGACACGATGAGCAGCGGCTGGCGTTTGGCGAGCGCCTCCGCTGCCGCGACCGCCTGTGCCCGGCCCAGCTCAGTCAGCTCGGTGTCCAGCTGGCCCTGCATTCGGCTGCCGAGATTGAAGTCGGTTTGCCCGTGCCGCAGCATGACCAACCGGCGCGTGGTCATGACCGGCTCGCAGAGTCCGCCGACAAATCCACCGCCACGACCGGGCAGTCACCCCAAAGCCGGTCCAGCGCATAGAAATTGCGTTCGTCTTGGTGCTGAATGTGCACGACGATGTCGACATAGTCCAGCAACGTCCAGTGGCCTTCGCGGGTGCCTTCGCGGCGCGCGGGTTTATAGCCGGCCCGCCGCATCTTCTCTTCGACCTCGTCGACAATCGCGTTGACCTGCCGCTCGTTGGACGCCGAGGCGATGACGAAGCAGTCGGTAATGACCAATTGCGCGGAAACGTCGATGACGACGACATCATCGGCAAGCTTGGATGCCGCCGCGCGCGCGGCGACAGTCGCCATGTCGATCGCCTCCGGGTCGGCCGTCATGAGTGGTCCCCCGGTTTGCGGTAGAGCTCGCGCTTGGAGATGTACTGCACGACGCCGTCGGGCATCAGATACCACAACGGACGGCCCTCCTCGGCGCGTCGACGGCAGTCGGTCGACGAAATGGCCAGCGCCGGTATTTCGACGAGGGTCAGCGCGTCGTCAGGCAGCCCGTCGAGCACATCGGCGAGATGCTCGCTGCCCAGCTCATACCCGGGTCGGCTGACCCCGACGAACCGCGCCATCGCGAAGAGTTGGTCCAAGTCCTGCCACGACAGGATCGCGGCGAGCGCGTCGGCCCCGGTGATGAAGTACAAGTCGGCGTCGGGGTTGACCGCCTGCAGGTCTCGCAGCGTGTCCTTGGTGTAGGTAAGCCCGCCGCGATCGATGTCGACCCTGCTCACCGAGAAGCGGGGGTTGGCTGCGGTCGCGATCACCGTCATGAGATACCGGTCTTCACCGGCGCTGACCTGACGTTTCTTCTGCCAAGGCTGACCGCTGGGCACGAAGACCACTTCGTCGAGATCGAACAGCGAGGCAACTTCGCTCGCGGCGACTAAGTGGCCGTTGTGGATGGGGTCGAACGTCCCACCCATCACTCCCAGCCGGCGCTTTCGCATGGTTTGCCAGCTTACTGGAGCACTCTGGTGCAGCTCATTCGTGGCGCGTCGTCACATCCGCCTCAGGAGTCCCGGCACGGCCAAAGGCACGATTTGCCCGCCTCTGAGCGATTTCTTTTTACCGAGGCAGCGTCCCGGAAATTACCGACGTAGCGTCCCGGAACCGTAATCGCTCACTGGTGGGCAAATTGTGCATCGCTTCGCCCAGGGGCTCATGGGGCAGCTGTGACGGCGCGGGCCTGGGCGTCAGACCGGCAGCAGCTCGTCGATCACTGCCGCCAGCTGCTTGGCGGAGCGGCATTCGTGCATGGTGATGACCTCTTGGTAGCGGGGTACCGCCGAGTCGCCGCTGCCCCACAGGTGCTTGGGCTCCGGATTGAGCCAGTGCGCGTGCCGGCTGGCGGTCACCATGTGCGCCAGCACATCGGTGGCGGGGTCGCGGTAGTTGGTGCGGCCGTCGCCGAGCACCAGCAAGGAGCTGCGCGGTGACAGCACGTTCGGGTGCGCCTGGATGAACGAGACG
>Ga0335076_10006744_pt1 | contig 11586 bp, 10 predicted proteins | sample Lox_Sample_25_FD_206717 | JGI IMG/M metagenome (GOLD analysis project Ga0335076, IMG submission 206717) | Soil microbial communities from Loxahatchee National Wildlife Refuge, Florida, United States - Lox_Sample_2.5 | ecosystem: Environmental > Terrestrial > Soil > Wetlands | place: USA... | reverse complement strand
TCCCGCACATCACCGACGAGATCAAGCAGCGGATCAAGCTGATGGCGGAGGCGACGGACGTCGACTTCGTGATCACGGAGATCGGCGGGACCGTCGGCGACATCGAGTCGCTGCCGTTCCTCGAGGCGATCCGGCAGTTCCCGGTCGACGTCGGCCGGCGTCGTTGCATGTTCATCCACCTGACGCTGGTCCCGTACATCTCGCACGCGGGCGAGCTGAAGACCAAGCCGACCCAGCACTCCGTCAACGAACTGCGGCGCATCGGCATCGCGCCGGACATGGTCATCTGCCGCTCGGAGTCGATGCTCGGCGACGACATCCGGCGCAAGATCGCGCTGTTCGCGAGCCTCCCGGTCGAAGCCGTGGTGTCCGCGTTCGACGTGCCCGACATCTACCGGGTGCCGCTCGTGTTTCACGACGAGGGCGTCGATGATTTCGTGCTCACAGAGCATTTCGGGATCGAGGCGCCGGCGCCCGATCTGAGCGACTGGCAGGAGATCACCCGGCGCTCGGCCGAGGCGACGCAGGGCGTCCGGATCGCGCTTGTCGGCAAGTACGTCCGGCTCGAGGACGCGTACCTGTCCGTGGTGGAGGCGCTCCGGCACGCGGGGACACACCACGACGCCAAGGTCGAGGTCGACTGGGTCGACTCCGAGGAGGTCAGCGACCCGGCGGTGGCCGCGCGACTCGACAAGGCGAGCGGCATATTGATCCCGGGCGGATTCGGAGGCCGCGGAATCGAGGGCAAGATCCGCGCCGCCCAGATCGCGCGCGAGAAGAAGATCCCGTATCTCGGCATCTGCCTGGGCATGCAGCTCGCGGTCGCCGAGTTCGCCCGCCACGTCGCCGGGATGGAGGGCGCCAACTCCACCGAGTTCGACCTCGAGACCCCGTTCCCGGTGATCGACCTCCTGCCCGAGCAGAAGGAGATCGCCGACATGGGCGGGACGATGCGCCTGGGCGCGGACCCGGTCAAGCTCCACGCCGGCACCCGCATACGCGAGCTCTACGCAGAGCCGGTCGTGTACGAACGCCACCGGCATCGTTACGAGGTCAACAACCACCTGCGCCGCAGGCTCGAGGCGGCCGGGCTGGTGTGCTCGGGCACCTCGCCCGACGAGAGACTCGTCGAGGCGATCGAGCTTCCCGCCGATCGGCATCCGTTCTTCGTCGCCTCGCAGTACCACCCCGAGTTCAAGTCGCGCCCCGAGCGGCCTGCGCCGTTGTTCCGGGAGTTCGTGGGCGCGGCGCTAGAGCATGCCGGGCGGACCGTGGCCCTGGCGCAGCAGGGCAACGGCGCTGCGCAGGACGGCGAGGGCGCCCCGGCACACGCCGCCACCAGGTGAGGCGCACCACCGACGCCGAGCGCGAGCGGCTCAACGAGACGTTCGCGGCGCTGTGCCGGATCGAGAGTCCATCGGGGTGCGAGCGCGCGTGCGCGGACTGGATCACCGAGCAGCTGCGGCGGATGGGCCTCGACGTGACGGAGGACGACGCCGGGCCGCAGGTGGGCTCCGACGCCGGCAACCTGCTCGCGCGGATCCCCGGCACGGGCCCCGACAGCATCCTCCTGTGCGCCCACATGGACACCGTGCCGCTTACCGCGCCGATCGAGCCGGTGCGCGACGACGGGGGCTGGGAGAACGCCGGCGAGGGGATCCTCGGCGCCGACAACAAGTCCGCGGTGGCGGTCATCCTCGAGGTCGCGCGGCGCGTCACGTCGGCGGCGAGGCCGCCCGAAGTTGGGATCGAGTTGCTGTTCACGATCTGCGAGGAGGTGTCGCTGCGGGGGTCGCGCGCATTTGACGCGAGTCGCCTCGACAGCCGGTTCGGGTATGTGTTCGACCACGCGACGCCGATCGGCGAGATCGTGCTGGCCTCGCCCACGCACCACCGGATCGACGCCGAGCTCCGGGGGCGGGCCGCCCATGCCGGCGTCCGCCCCGAGGTGGGGCGCAGCGCGATCGCGGCAGCCGCGAGCGCGATCGCGGCGATGCGGCTCGGACGCGTCGACGCTGAGACCACCGCAAACGTCGGAACGATCGAGGGGGGCACCGCGATCAACGTGATCCCCGAGCGATGCCAGATCGTCGCCGAAGTCCGAAGCCTCGACCGCGACCGCGCCCAGAGCGTCGCGACCGAGATGATCGACCACCTCCAGGAGGCGGCCGACGCCGCCGAGTGCGACCTTGACGTGACCATCCAGCGCGGCTTCGAGGGCTACCGGATCCGCCCGCGCGCGATCGAGGTCGCGGTCGCCGAGCAGGCTCTGCGCGCGTGCGGCTACGAGCCCAAGCACATCGTCACGGGGGGCGCGTCCGACGCCAACACGCTGCGCGTTGCCGGCTTCCCCTGCGTATGCCTCGCGGACGGGGTCGAGAACAACCATGAGCCGACCGAGCGGATCAGCGTCGACGCGCTCGAAGGGATGCTGGAGGTTGCGCTCGCGATCGTCGATGAGGCGGGGCGCGCGCTGGCCGGCGTCGAGGGGGCGGCGGCGTGAGCGCTCCGGCCGAGCTGCTCGGAGCCGAGGTGAAGTGGGAGGGCGTGGTGATCCGCGCCGGGGTCGAGCGCTACCGGCACGCCGACGGGACCGAGGTCACGCGCGACAAGGTCTGGCACCCGGGCGCGGTCGGGATCGTCGCGCTCGACGACGAGCACGTGTGGCTGACCCGCCAGCCCCGCGAGGTGATCGGAGCCGCGGCCTCGCTCGAGATCCCGGCCGGCAAGCTCGACGTGCCGGGCGAGCCGCCGCTCGAGACCGCCAAGCGCGAACTCGCCGAAGAGATCGGAAAACGGGCCGAGCACTGGGAGGAACTACTCGCGTTCTACACGAGTCCCGGATTCAGCGACGAGCGCGTGTGGCTGTACGTGGCCAGCGGGCTGTCGGACAGCCCCGCGGTCGAGGGCGACGAGGACGAACGGATCGAGATCGTGCCGTGGCCGCTGGCGCGCCTCGACGAGGCGATCGCCGCGTGCGAGGACTCGAAGTCGCTGATCGCGCTGCTGTGGCTGGCGGCGCGGCCCGACGCCGTCCGCGGCCCCTCGGACCGGCGATGAGCATCCGGGAGGAGGCAGCTCGCGGCTTCCAGCAGGGGGCCGATGCATACGAGCGCGGCCGGCCCGGGTACCCGCCCGAGGCGGTCAGGTGGCTGTGGCGGGAGCTCGGGCTCGGGCCCGGACGGACGGTGCTGGACGTCGCCGCCGGCACCGGGAAGCTCACCCGCGAGCTCGTCCCGAGCAGCGCCACCGTCATTGCCGTCGAGCCCGTCCCGGGGATGCGCGCGGTGCTCGAGCAGGTGGTGCCCGAGGCCCGGGCGCTCTCGGGCGCCGCGGAAGCGCTGCCGGTTGGCGATGCGTCCGTCGACGCCATCACGGTCGCCCAGGCGTTTCACTGGTTCGACGGTCAGGCCGCGGTGGCGGAGTTCCATCGCGTGCTCCGCCCCCGGGGGAGGTTCGGGCTGATCTGGAATCGCCGGCTCGTCGACGAGCCCATCCACCGCGCGGTCAGGGAGATCATCGAGCCCTACCACCGCGACTCGCCCAGCCACTACCGAGGCGAGTGGCGGCGCGCGGTCGTCGACGGCGGCCTGTTTGCGGCCGCCGGAGAGATCGAGGTGCCGTCTGAGCAGGTGCTCGACGCCGGCGAGTTCGTCGACCGTTTCAGCTCGATCAGCTATATCGCCGCGCTGCCGGATCGCGACCGCGAGATGGTGGTGGAGCGCCTCCGAGCGGTAGCGGCCGAGGCCGGGTCCCCGATCCGGCTCGGCTACGCCACCGAGGCGTACGTCTACGAACGGGCCTAGCGAGTCGCGGGAGGAGCCCCGGCGCCAGCCCCGAATATTCGGAGCATGGCAACCACGCACGCGATCGAGGGCACCCGTCGGATCACCGATCTGACATTCGATTTTCTCGGCTACCTCGAGCTGGAGCGTGGGCTGTCGCGCAACACACTCGAGGCCTACCGCTCGGACCTGCAGCAGTACGCAGAGTTCCTCGAGCGCCACGACCTCGATCCGCTCGAGGTGAGCACGGTCGACCTGATGGATTTCATCTCGGAGCTCGCGACCGGCAGCCCGGAGCGCCCCGCCGCCGCGCCGGCGACGCTCCAGCGCAAGATCGCCTGCCTACGCTCCTTCTACCGCCACCTGCGCCGCGAGCAGATCCTCGACCGCGACCCCGCCTCCGAATTGCGCGCCCCGCGCTCGCGGGCGCGGCTGCCGAAGGTCCTGAGCCGCGATGAGGTCGGGCGCCTGCTCGAGCAGCCACGCGGCACCAGTCCGGCGGCGCTCCGCGACCGGGCGCTGCTCGAGACGATGTACGCGTGCGGGCTGCGCGCGTCCGAGGCGATCGGACTCGAGCTGTCCGAGCTGGATCTCGAGGCAGGGATCCTCAGAGCCCGCGGCAAGGGCTCCAAGGAGCGGATCGTCCCCATCGGCGGCAAGGCGATCGACGCGCTGACGGCCTATCTCGAGAACGGGCGGCCGCAGCTCGTCGGGATACGCCCGGAGCCGCGCGTGTTCGTGAACCTCCGCGGTGGCGGGCTGACGCGCCAGGGCCTCTACAAGATCGTCCGCCGCCACGCTCGGACCGCCGACCTCGAGGACCGGATGAGCCCCCACACGCTCCGCCACACGTTCGCCACGCATCTGCTGACCGGCGGCTGCGACTTACGCTCGCTCCAGGAGATGCTCGGCCACGCGGACATCGGCACGACCCAGATCTACACGCACCTGTCGACCGAGCGGTTGCGCGACGTGTACTTCGACGCGCACCCGCGGGCGCAGATCGCGAACGAAGACTCCTAAGTCCGTACAGTCCCCGAGGTGGGGATCGCACACCTCGAAGAGGTCCCGGCGCACGACCGCACCGCCGGGCACCTGCAGGGCGGATGGACGATGGTCGGCGCGGCGGCCGGCTGCGTGAACGTCGGCGTGCGCCGAATCCAGCTACCCGCCGGCGGCTGGTCGACGCCGGCGCACGAGCACGGGCGCGAGGAGGAGATCTTCTACGTCCTCGATGGGCGCGGGCTCTCGTGGCAGGCGGGCGAGGCCGCCACGATCCGCGCCGGGGACTGCATCGTCTACCTGCCCGGTCGCGGCGCGCATACGCTGCACGCGCTCGAGCCGCTCGACGTGCTCGCGTTCGGCGAGCGCGTCGAAGACGAGAGCGTCGGCTTCCCCCGGTTGGGGATGTCGTATGTTGGCAGCCGCCTGGTCGGCTCGCTCCCGGGGTCGATCGACGGCCTCGCCACCCAGTTCGTCCTCGAGTCCCAGCTCGGACCGCCGCCGCTCCCACAGGGGGAGCCCGCGCCACGGCCACCCACGATCGTCAATGTGGAGGACGTCGAGGCGGTCACCGTGGAGCGGACCCGTGTGGTCCGCACCCGCCGCAACCTGGGCCTCGCCGCCGGGTCGGTCGGGACCGGGATCCAGCATGTCGAGGTCTCGCCCGGCAAGGAGTCAGCGCCGGCGCACTGCCACTCGCTCGAGGAGGAGATCTTCGTGATCCTCGACGGCGACGGCGTGCTCGTGCTGTGTGGACCGAGGGCGCCGGGCGGTGGCGAGGAGGAGACGCCGGTCCGCGCGGGCCACGTGATCTCGCGGCCGGCGGGAACCGGGATCGCGCACGTGTTTCGGGCCGGGGACGCGGGCCTCACGTATCTCGCGTACGGGATGCGCCACTCCGGCGACGTCTGCTACTACCCCCGCTCGGACAAGATCGCGTTCCGCGGCCTCGGCCTGGTCGGTCGGCTGGAGCGGCTCGACTACTGGGACGGCGAGGGTTGACCGGTTTGGCGTTCGGCGAAGGATGGAGCGACCCTGCCTGAGCTGCCCGAAGTCGAGACGATCCGCCGCCAGCTGGCGCCGCACCTGGAGGGGCGGACGATCGTCGAGGCCCGGATCCTCGATCCGAGGTGGACCCGTCCGGACCCGCCGGCGGCCGTTGAGGCCGAGCTCGAGGGCGCCGCGGTCGAGCGGATCGGCCGCGCCGGCAAGTACCTGATTTGGTCGCTGTCCGGAGAGCGGTTCCTGCTCCAGCACCTCCGCATGACCGGCACGCTCCTGTACGACCCGGGCGTTCCGCCACCGCACACCCATGTCCTGCTCGAGTTCGACGATGGTCACAACCTCGTGTACGTGGATCCGCGGCGATTCGGCACCGGCCATCTGGTCCACGGCGAAGCGGCCCGCGACGAGTACCTCACGTCCCGGATCGGGATCGAGCCGCTCACGCCGGGGTTCACCGCCGGGCACCTGCGTGAGCTCGCGCGGGGGCGGACCGCGCCGGTCAAGGCGTTCGTGCTCGACCAGCGGCACATCGCGGGCGTCGGCAACATCTACGCCGACGAGGCCCTGTTCCGGGCGGGGATCCATCCGCTGCGCCCCGCGGGGCGCCTCACCTATGGCGATTGGGAGCGTGTCCGCGACGGGATCGAGGAGGCGTTGAGCGCCGGCATCGCGGCCAAGGGGGCGTCGATCGATGACTTCCGCCACCTGGACGGGGCCCGGGGCACGTTCCAGGATCAGTTCCTGGTCCACCGCAGCGCCGGCGAGCCATGCCCGCGGTGCGGCCACACGATCCGGAAGATCGTCGTCGGCGGGCGCGGGACGTACGTGTGCGAGAACTGCCAGCGCAAGCCGCGGGGGGCGCGCGGTGGCGCGGGGCGGCGCGTCGGGGTCGAGGTCGAGGTCGCCGCGGGCGACCAGCGGGTAGCGCGGGCGACCAGCAGTAGAGCTAGGCCGCGATCAGCTCGCTGAGCCGTCCGGCGCGGTCCGCCGCCAGCAGCTCGTTGAACCCGCCGATCGACTCATCGCCGATCAGGATCTGCGGAAACGTGAACATCCCGGTCCGCGACACCAACTCGGCACGACCGTCCGGGTCGCGTGCCAGATTGATCTCTTCGTATGCGATGCCGCGCTTCCCGAGAAGCGCCTTGGCCCTCAGGCAAAACGGGCAGGCATCGGTGGTGTACATGGTGACCGGCCGCATAACTTCATTAAGTATAGCCCGGGGGTGGCGATGGCCGGCTCGCTGAGAACCGAAGCGATCGTGCTCCGCTCGATCAGGTATGGCGAAGCCGATCGGGTCCTCCACCTGTTCACGCCGGGATACGGCCGGTTGTCGGCGATCGCGAAGGGGGTGCGCCGGGCCCGGAGCCGGTTCGGGGCGAGGCTCGAGCCGTTCTTCCACATCCGCGTGATCCTCCACCAGGGCCGCAGCGACCTGCACACGGTCACGAGCGTCGACACCGTCGCCGCGCACGCCTCGCTCCGCGATCACGCCGCGACCCTGGACGCCGCCGCGCGCGCGTGCGACGCCGTTGGCCGGCTGTTTGAGACCCCCGATCCGCATCCCGAGGTGTTCCGCCTGCTCGCCAACAAGCTGGCGTTGCTGGACCTCGACGCCGGCAACGCGAGGCCCGCGACCGGGCTCGCGTTCCGGCTGAAGCTGCTGCTCGCCGCCGGCATCCTGCCCCAACTGGGGTCGTGCGCCGGCTGCGGAGAATCCGAGCATTTGCGGGGCTTTTCCGCTGCGCTGGGCGGGGTCGTATGCAACTCGTGCGAGGCGGCTGCGTTTCCTCTCGGCCAGGAGGCCCACGGCTTCCTGGTCGGTGCGCTGGGGCGGCCGCTGTCGCAGACGCCCGACGCCTCCGAGTTCGCGCTGGCGCAGGCCGAACGCGCGATCACCGAAACCGCCGAGCACCACGCGCACGTGCGGCTGCGGCCGCTCGTGAACGCGACTCGGGGCCACCCGCCGGTGGCGTGGTCCGTTTCCGGGCCTGCGTGACGCGCGCCGGCGCGAGGCGCCGGTAGCGCGTGCGGGTCGGGGGGGCTGGGTTTAACGGCGGGCACCTGAGGAGGTGTGGCGGGCTCCTAGCGAATCGACCCCCTTGAGAACCTGCGGATCACGACAATTGACGCGGTCCAAGTCGACAGTGCCGTACTACGCATGTGGGGGATGCGTCCCACGACACGGTCGAGCCGAAGCTCCGCGATTGCCGTGATCTGCATGCTCGGTGCTCCGTGGAACGGCTCGGTGGAACACCGCACCCAACCCTCAGGTGCCCGCCGTTACCCGCCGCCGACGAAGAGGCCCGATGCCACCTACCGCCGCCTGGCGACGGCGCCTCCGGGGCGCGTCCGGGGCGCGCGCGGCCGGGTGCGGGCATCCAATTCCCGGCCGGCGCCAACTCCCCGCGGCTAAGGCCCGACAGCGGCCCACCAAACGTCCGCCGGCGGGACATGAGCATCTGGTAGCTGCTCATGTGCGGTTTGCTCCCGGGGGATGCGGGGGTCTCGGGCGTTTTACATAGAAGGGGCGCGCCGGCTGGCGGTCTCGGAGATCGTGGGGGAGGGCATTTGGTGGCGTACGCGGCGGATCATGGAAACTCGGACGGTGGCGCTCGGGCGCTCATCCGCCGGCAATCGCCCGCCGGCAATCGCCCGCCGGCAATCGCCCGCCGGCAATCGCCCGCCGGCAACCGCCCGCCGGCAACCGCCCGCGGACCTCGTCGAACCCCGTCCGACAAGAACAGCCCGCGCACACCGGTAACGCCTTTGTCGCAACTCGCGTCATCGCTCCAGACCGCTGTCAGAATCGAGAGACGATGCACGACCAGCTCCTCACCTCCGCCACCGACCACCCGTCCGGACCGGTGGCGGCCGCGTTCGCCGAGCGGATCCGCGCCCGGGAGGAGCGCGAGCTGTCTCCGCAGGCGACGCGCTCGTACCCCGCCCACCGCGCCACCCCGGAGCCCGACTGCGGCCTCAGGACCCCGTTTCAGCGCGATCGCGACCGGATCGTCCACTGCAAGGCGTTCCGCCGGCTCAAGCACAAGACGCAGGTGTTCGTGGCGCCCGCCGGCGATCACTACCGCACGCGGCTGACCCACACGCTCGAGGTCACGCAGATCTCGCGCACGGTGGCGCGGGCGCTGCGCCTCAACGAGGACCTCGCAGAGGCGATCGGCCTTGGCCACGATCTCGGCCATCCGCCGTTCGGTCACGTCGGCGAGGACGCGCTTGACCAGTGCCTATCCGAGCGCTTCGGTCTGTCGTTCAAGCACCACGAGCACTCGCTGCGGGTCGTCGACTCGCTCGAGCGCGATGGCGCCGGGCTGAACCTGACTGCGCCGGTCCGCGACGGGATCCTCGGGCACTCGGGCCGGGCGCAGGAGCCGGCGACGCTCGAGGGCAGGATCGTCCGCCTCATGGACCGGGTGGCGTACATCAACCACGACATCGACGACGCGGTCCGCGCCGGTCTCCTCACCCCCGATGATCTACCGCAACACCCGATCGAGATCCTCGGCGACACCGGCAGCCGCCGGATCGACACGCTCGTCCACGACCTCGTCGAGAACTCCGAGCAGCAGGGCGACATCGTGCAGGGCCAGACAGTCGGCGGGGCGATGTTCGAATTGCGCGCGTTCATGTTCGAGCGGGTGTACCTGGGCCCCGAGGCGACGCGCGAGCACGCCAAGATCAGGCTCGTCATCCGCTCGCTGTTCGATCACTACTGCGCGCACCCGGACGAGATCCCCGACTCGCTCCCGCCCGGCGACATCCCGCGCCGCGTGACCGACTACCTCGCCGGCATGACCGACCGGTTCTGCATCCGCACGTTTGAGGCGCTGAGCGTGCCGGTGGCGTTCGCGCCGTGAGCAGGTTCACCGCCGACTCGCGGGATCGCGTCCGCGACGCGGTAGACATGATCGCGGTGGTCTCGGAGCGCACGGAGTTGCGTCGCTCGGGCACCAGCGAGTACGTCGGCCGCTGCCCGTTCCATGACGAGCGGACCCCGTCGTTCGGCGTAAACCCGATCGAGAAGGTCTACTACTGCTTCGGCTGCCAGGCCTCCGGCGACGTGTTCAAGTTCGTGATGGAGACCGAGGGACTCGACTTCCCGGGAGCGCTTCAGACGCTCGCCGACCGCTTCGGCGTCGAGCTCCAGACCGAGGACGAGGACCCGCAGGCGTCGCAGAGGCGCCGTCGCCGCGAGCGCCTGCAGTCGTTGCTCGGCCGGGCGACGACGTACTACGGGCGCTATCTCTGGGAGGCCAGGGAGGCGCAGGCCGCCCGCGACTACCTCCGGAGCCGCGGCCTCGGCGAGGAGACGCTCAAAGAGTTCCGCGTCGGCTACGCCCCCAGCGCGTGGGACCGGATCCTGACCGCTTCGCGCCGCGCCGGCTTCAGCGACGAGGAGCTGCTCGCCGTGGGGCTCGCGCAGCGCTCCCAAAACCGGCCCGGACAGATCTACGACCGGTTCCGCGAGCGGATCATGTTCCCGTCCACCGACGCCCGCGGAAACGTGATCGGGTTCGGGGCGCGCGCGATGCGCGACAACCAGCGCCCCAAGTACCTGAACACCGCCGAGGGCGAGCTGTACCACAAGCGCAGGGTGCTATTCGGCCTTGACCGCGCCCGTACCGCCGCCGCGCGCATCGGGAGCGTGATCCTGGTCGAGGGATACACCGATGTGCTAGCGCTCCACCAGGCCGGGCTCGGCAACGCCGTCGGGATCATGGGAACGGCGCTGACCGAGGAGCAGATCTCCGAGCTCGAGCGCCTCGCCAAGGTGCTCGTACTGTGCCTCGACGCTGATCGCGCCGGCCAGGACGCGATGCTCCGCGCCGCCCAGCTGACCGACCGGCGCAGGCTCGAGCTCCGCGTCGTGGCGCTGCCCGACGGCACCGACCCCGCCGAGCTGATCGAGCGCGCGGGCGCCGATGCGCTGCGCGAACGCGTGGCGGCGTCGATCCCGTTCGTGAAGTTCCACGTCGAGCGGATCCTCGAACGCAATGACCTCAGCAGCGCGGAGGGGCGCGACCGCACGTTCACCCAGCTCCAGCCGGCTCTCAGGGACCTGCCGAAGAACGCGTTCGGCCAGGACCTCCTACGCCGCGTCGCGGGCAAGCTCGAGCTGTCCGAGGCGCGCCTGGCGACGCTGATCGAAACCTCGAACCCGCGGAACGTCGAGCCACTCGCGGTCACCACCGCGGCGGGCACCGGCACGACGGCGGCGCCCACGAACGGCGCCGACTCGCTCGATCAGGGCGTCCGCGCCGAGCGGACGTTCCTTGCGCTGTGCATCGCGCTGCCGCAGGCGGGGGCACGGACTCTGTTCGAGATCGACCTCGACCAGCTGATCACGAGCGAGCTGATGCGCCGGGCCGCGCGCCACCTCGCGGGCCGCACCGGGTCGCCGCTCGCCGATCTGCCGCCGGGTGACGACCAGCTGGCGAGGACGGTCGCCGGCCTCGTCGAGGAAGCCGGGCTGGCCGGGGAGGTCACCGATGATCAGCTCGAGCACGCCCGCCTGGTGCTCGAGCAGGCCCGGATCGACCGTGCGATCCGGCGCGCCAAGTCCGAGGGCGGTACCGGGATCGCAGAGCTGGCGCGTCAGCGCGAGGCGGTAATGGCGGCGCGCCGGACCGTGTACGCCCGGCTTGAAAGGGCGGTGTGATTCAGCGCAGCGTCTGCGACAGGTCCGCGCGCACGGCGGCCAGGACCGCCTGACGGACTTCGGCCAGCGTCCGTCCGTGTTCACGGGCGATCGTCCGCAGCGTGCTTCCGGAGGCGA
>Ga0335076_10006743_pt1 | contig 11587 bp, 8 predicted proteins | sample Lox_Sample_25_FD_206717 | JGI IMG/M metagenome (GOLD analysis project Ga0335076, IMG submission 206717) | Soil microbial communities from Loxahatchee National Wildlife Refuge, Florida, United States - Lox_Sample_2.5 | ecosystem: Environmental > Terrestrial > Soil > Wetlands | place: USA: Florida... | reverse complement strand
TGGCGCGCCAGCGGCAGATCACCGCCCGGGCTTTGGCCGGTCGTATCGCCGAGAGCGTCGATGGCGCCATCGAAATTCACACCAATGACACATCGAATTACGAGCGGGCGGATATTGTCGAGCGCCTCGGAACGATTTTCCTGATCCGCTTCGAGCTCTATCAGCGCAAATTCTTCGTCAAATACCTCAACAACATGCTGGCCGCGACCACGCCGTTCCTGTTCTACCTGATCGGCGGCTATCTCGCGCTCAACGGCAAGTTCGACACCGGCAGCCTCCTGGCGGCGATCAACGCCTACAAGGACCTGCCGGACCCGATCAAGCAGCTGATCGACTGGGACCAGCAGCGGCAGGACGTGCAGGTCAAATACGACCAGGTGATGGAGCAGTTCTCGCCGGACGGCATGTCCGCGCCCGAGCTGCAGTCGCTGGAGACCGAGCAGGACGTCGCGCCGGCGGCGCTGGCGCTCAGCCATCTCGCGCTGACCGACGAATCCGGCGCGCGGCTGGTAGAGGATGTGACCCTCGAGATCGCGCCGGAGAGTCATGTGGCGGTGATCGGGACCGGGGCCAGCGGCAAGGAGTTCCTGGGCCTCGCGCTCGCGCGCCTGATCAAGCCGGCGGCCGGGCAGGTTCGCTACGGCGACCGCGATCTGTTGCAGCTTCCCGAAGCGGTGACCGGGCGCCGCTTCGCCTATGTCGGCGACGAGAGCTATTTCTTCCCGCTCTCGCTCCGCGAGAACCTGATCTACGCGCTGAAGCACAGGCCGGTGCGGCCGCGGCGCTACGAGGGCGAGGACCTGAAGCACTACGAGCGCCGACTGCGCGAGACCCTGCGTGCCGGCAACCCGCCGCTCGATTCCGGCGCCGACTGGATCGACTTCGAAGGCGCCGGCATCGCCGACACGGCGGAGCTCGAGCAGCGGATCATGGCGCTCCTGACCGAGGTGGAGTTCGACGAGGACGTCTACCAGTTCGGCCTGCGCGGCCGGGTCGATCCGAGCCGCGACGACGACCTGGCCGCGGCGTTCCTGGAGGCCAGGAAGCGCTTGCGCGAGCGGCTGGCGAAACCGGACGTCGCCGCCTTGGTCGATCCCTTCGATCCCGCGCGCTACAACAAGAACATGACGGTCGCCGAGAACCTCCTGTTCGGCACCGCCGTCGGGCCGAACTTCGCGCCGGAGAACCTCGCCAACAGCGAATACCTGCGCACCACGCTGCGGGGCCTCGGCCTCGGCGACAGCCTGGTGGAGATGGGGCGCAAGATCGCCGAGACCATGGTCGAAATCTTCGCCGACCTGCCGCCTGGCCATCCTTTCTTCGAGCAGTACAGCTTCATCTCCTTCGACGACCTGCCGGTGTACCGCGAGCTGGTCCAGCGCCTCGCCAAGGTCGGCACCGAGGCGATCGAGCCGGAGGACCGCTTCCGCTTCGTGCGGCTGACCTTCCCCTATATCGAGGCGCGGCATCGCCTGGACCTGATCGACGCGGAGCTGGAGGCGAAGCTGCTGGAGGCGCGCCGCGCCTTTGCCGAGAAGCTGCCGCCGGAGCTCCGGAAGTCGATCGAGTTCTACGACCCGGAGGCCTATAACAGCCAGGCCTCGGTGCAGGACAACATGCTGTTCGGCCGCCTGGTCTACGGCCAGGCCCAGGCCGGGCAGAAGATCGGCCGGGTGATCGCCGAGGTGATCGACGGGTTGAAGCTCCGGCCGCGGGTGATCGAGGTCGGCCTCGACTACAATGCCGGCGCATCGGGACGGCGCCTCACGACCGCGCAGCGGCAGCGCGCGGCGCTGGTGCGGGCGCTAATCAAGCGGCCGCGGCTGTTGATCCTGAACAATGCGCTCGCCGTGTTCGACGATCAGACTCAGCGCCGGCTGACCGAGCGGCTGCGCGAGACGATGCGGGGCGCGGCGCTGGTCCTGATCACCGACAATGCCGGGCTCGCGCGCATGTTCGACCGCGTCGTGGTGATGAAGGAGGGGCGCGTGGTCGAGCAGGGGCCGGTCCGGGAACTCGACCGTGACGGCAGCCGCTTCCGCGAGCTGGCCGGGCCGGTCGCGGTGGCGGCGCAATGATGGGTGGCAGGCACTCGCGGATCTGACGGAGAGAACGGGATGGGCATACAGGACGATGTCGAGGCTCTGAAGCGGATTCCGCTGTTCGCCAAGGTCGAGCCGGCGAAGCTGAAGCTCCTGGCCTTCGCGGCGGAGCGCACGCAATACCAACCGGGCGAGGCGTTGTTCCACCAGGGCGACCAGGCGGATGCCGCCTATATCGTGCTCGCCGGCCGGGCCGACGTGCTGGTCGATACGCCGGGCGGGCCCCTGAAGGTGGCGGAGGTCGCGAAGGACGCCTTCGTCGGCGAGATCGGCATCCTCTGCGACGTGCCGCGGACCGCGACCATCCAGGCGACGGAATCCTTGACCACCCTGAAGATCACCAAGGACCTCTTCTACCGCATGGTGGCCGACTTCCCCTCGATCTCCCTCGAGGTCATGCGGGTCCTGGCGCAGCGCCTCGAGCACATGAACGAGCAGCTGCGCGACGCGGTCGCGACGAAACACTGATGGCCGACGGTTTCTCCGTGGACGCGGCGCTCCGCGCCGACTATGCGCGTGACGGCGTCGTCGTCATCCGTGGCGCGTTCCGCGATTGGATCGAGACGCTGCGCGCCGGGTTCGAGCGCAATCTGAAAGCGCCCGGTCCCTTCGCGATCGAGAACGTGGGGACCGGAGAGGCCGGCCGGTTCTTCGAGGACTACTGCAACTGGGAGCGGATCCCGGAGTTCCGCGACTTCCTCCTGAACTCGCCGGCAGCCGAGATCGCCGGCAGGATCATGGGCGCCGATGCGGTGCAGATCTTCCACGAGCATATCCTGGTGAAGGAGCCGGGCACTTCCAAGCCGACGCCGTGGCACCAGGACATGCCCTATTACTGCGTCACGGGGCGGCAGACCGCGAGCTACTGGATTCCGCTCGACCCGGTGACCGAGGCCAACACCCTGCGCGCGCTCAAGACCTCGCATCTCTGGCCGAAGCTGGTGCGTCCGAAGCGCTGGGCCTCGAATTCGGACTTCTATGGGTCCGATGCCGATTTCATGGACATGCCGGCGATCGCCGAGGGCGATCCCCGCATCCTGGCGCCGGTCCTCGAGCCGGGCGATGCCATCGTGTTCGATTTCCACTGCGTGCACGGCGCGCCGGGCAATGTCGGCGCCAGCCGCCGCCGCGCCTTTTCCGCGCGGTTCGTCGGCGACGACGTGACCTTCCTGGAACGACCCGGTCGAACCTCGCCGCCCTTCCCCGGCATCGGGCAGCAGAGCGGCGAGCGCCTGCGCGAAGACTGGTTTCCGGTGGTCTGGCGGGCCTAGGCGGCGCTGCCGCCGCCGGCAACCACGGAGAGGTGCGATCGGCTCCGGACGATCCGCGTGCCGGGCAAGTGGATCGTCACGGTCGTGCCTTCGCCCTCCCGGCTCTTGATCTCCACCGTGCCGTCATGCGCCTGGATCAGACGCTGGGTGAGGGCAAGGCCGAGGCCGACCCCGTCTTTGTTGCGCTTGCGATGGGCCTCGTTCTGCCAGAAGGGCTCGAAGATGTGCGCGAGGTCCTCCTGCGCGATGCCGATGCCGCGGTCGGTCACCGACAGGGCCACGCCTCCGCCCGACTCGATCTCGCCCTTGATCTCGATCGGTGCGCCGGGATGCGAGAACTTGACCGCATTGGTGAGAAGGTTGATCAAGGTCTGGCGCATCGCCTTCGGGTCGGCCGTAATGCGCGGCATTGCCTCCAATCCCAGGCACCGGACCTGCAGGCTCTTCTCCTGGGCGCGGAGCGAGACGAACTTCACCACGTCGCCGACCAGGTCGGCGAGGACGATGGTCTCTTCCTTCAGCTGTATCTTGCCGAGCTCGATCCGCGACATGTCGAGCAGGTCCTCGATGATCGAGAGCAGGTAGCGGCCGCTCTCGCCGATGTCGCGGGCGTATTCGAAATAGCGCGGCGACTGCTCGCCGAGCACCCGGCCGGCGATCATCTCGGAGAAGCCGATCACCGCGTTCAACGGCGTCCGCAATTCGTGGCTCATGTTGGCGAGGAACATGGTCTTCGCCGCGTTGGCGAATTGCGCTTCCCGCGACGTGCGCCGTAGATCGTCGGCCGCTTCTTCCAGCTTGATGGAGCGCTCCACCAGCCGGTGGTTGCTGTCCGCCAATGCCGACGTGGCGCGTCCGACCTCGTCGGTGATCCGCTGGTACTCGCTATCGGCCCGCTGGAGGCGGAGGTAGAGCAGCGCCGTCAATGCGATCCCGGTGGCGAAGATCAGCGCCGGCAGCCAGAAGCCCGCTTCGACGGAACCGCCCGCACCGTCCACTTCCAGCGTCCAGTCGCGATCGGCCAGGGTGAGGTGCGTCGGCATCACCGCGTCGTGCCGGTCGCCGCGCGCGAAGATCGGCGTGGTTCCGTCGTAGATGCGCACCGAGAGCTTGGTATCGGCGAAGGCGCTGCCGAGAAAGCTGTCGAAGAAACCGTCGAGGGCGATGGTCTCGATCAGGAATCCTTCCGGCGTTCCGGGCGCAGCACCGTCGCTCTGGAAGACCGGCATGAAGGCCTTCACCACGGTGGTCCGGTGGCCGTTCATGACGCTCGATCGCGGCGCGGAGATCGTCAGGTGCAGCGTCGCTGCCGCCTGCAACATGGCGGCGCGGTCCGCCGCATCCGTCGCGGCGTCGACGATCCGCGCCTGATCGTTCTGCGTCGGTTCGAGATAGGTGATCGGGAAGATGTCGTCGCCTGCGAAGGCGCCTTGCGGTGCCGCACCGGTGACGGCTGCTGCGCCGGCATGGCGTGGCGCCCAGGCAACGCTGATCCACCAGGCGTGTTCGCGCACGCCGGGATCGATCTGGACGAAGCGGCGGAACTCCTCGGCGCTGACGAAGTCGGAGGAATCGTAGAGGCCGCGCAGGAACCGGACGAATCCGAGCTGGCGGTCGATGTGGCTCTGCAGGCCCGCCGCCAGGGATTGGCGCGCGACCTCGCGCTGCGCCGCGGCTTCCTCGCCCAACATGTCATGCACGACGCCGGCAACCGCGGCCGAGATCGCGACGCCCAACGCCAGAATGGCGGGGCGCCAGAACCGGTGCGGCTGGCGCGGCCGCACCTCGATGGGCGGGGCGATGGCGTCGCGGGCGGATGGCGGTGTCCCCATCCGGGCACCATGCCCCTAAATTCCTAACGGATGTTTACCCCGCCGGCGAATATCGTGCCGTGCCTCGGCAGCGCGGCAGGCAAGCTCAATCTCCGTCCGCCGCGCCAGAGCTCGGCATTGTCCGGACGACCGAGGTGAAACCGGTTTGGCTTGATGGGGATCAACAGAGATCAACCAGTGGAACCGAGCCCGCGCGCTCAGTTGAGATCGACCACCACCGGCACGTGGTCGCTGGGCTGCGTCCAGCCGCGGGCGTCGCGCAGGATCTTCGCCGCCTTCAGGCGCGGCTTCATCGCCGGCGACACCCAGACATGGTCGAGGCGCCGGCCGCGATCGCTCTTGGTCCAGTCGGGGGCACGATAGCTCCACCAGGAATAGAGCTTCTCGCTCTCCGGCGTGAAGTGCCTGACGCCGTCCACCCATTCTCCCGCCTGCCGAACGGCGTTCAGCTTCTCCACCTCGATCGGCGTGTGGCTGACGATCTTCAAGAGCTGCTTGTGGGACCAGACGTCGTTCTCCAGCGGCGCGATGTTGAGATCACCCACCAGGATCGCCCGCTTCGCCTTGCGACCGGTCTTGAACCAGTCGCGCATCTCGTCGAGGAACTGGAGCTTGTGCGCGAACTTCACGTTGACCTTGGGATCGGGGATGTCGCCGCCGGCCGGGACATAGAAATTGTGCAGCTCGACGTCTCCGGGCAGCAGCACGACGCCGTGGCGCGAGTCGTTCTTCAGGCACCAGTTGTTAGGGTCGCGCGCCTGCAGCGGCAGCTTGGAGAGAATGGCGACGCCGTTGTAGCCCTTCATGCCGTGATGCAGGACGTGGGGAAAGCCGAGCGCCTTCACCTCGTCCATCGGGAACAGCGGATCATCGACCTTGATCTCCTGGAGGCAGAGTACGTCCGGCTGTTCCTGCTGCATGAAGCGGCGGACCAGCTCCATCCGGAGCCGAAGCGAATTGATGTTCCAGGTGGCGATGCGCATGAACTGTTCGTTTCGAAATGCTGACGGGGGTGCGAGAGATCTCTACAGCGCGATCTCTGAAGTTCGATCCCTGAAGTTCGATCCCTGAAGTTCGATCCCTGAAGTTCGATCTCTGAAGTTCGATCCCTGAAGTTCGATCTCTGAAGTTCGATCTCTGGGGCCGGTCTATCGCAGTCCGCGCCGCGAAACCAGCCTGCAAACATTGCAGTGTGCGATGCGCGTGAAATGACGAAGGCCCGACGCGCCAATCGCTCAGCGCTGTCGGGCCTTCGCAGGGAAGCGAGCACCGGCGCGCGAAGCACGCTTCCAGCGCGGCCGGCACTCGCTCCAAAAGCGAACGCCCGACATGCAACGACGCCGGGCGGTTCGCAAAAAAGGGAACGCCCGTGGCGCAAAGCGCCATTCAACGACGCCGGGCATTCGCTAGAAAAGCGAACGCCCGGCCAGGGGAGGACCGGGCGTTCTATACTCCGTTGTCGGAGTCCGGTCGCGGTGGGGGAGACCGCTTCCGGTTAACTGCAGCCATTGCAGCTGCAGTCACTGCTAGTGTTCTGATAGGTGTGGTTGATACACCTGAAATCAAGGTTAGAGAGGCCAGATGTTTGCATGTCAGAGCGAGTCCAGACGCATGGCTGTAAGCGTATGAATTCGCGCAATTATTGCGGCGTCACGAAGAGGTGATTTCGGGTCGGCTCCGAAGCGCCGCGAGGTTCGGCACGCGGCGTGCCGTGCGCGCGGCCGATCAGGCCGCGGCCTGCGACCGGCTGCCGCGGGCCTTGGCGCGATTCTGCGCGCGCGTGCGGGCCGCGTCGCCGAAGGCCTGAAAGAGCCGCATCGAATCCGGGTTCTCCGTCGCGCGGAATTCCGGATGCCATTGCGCGCCGAGCGCGAAGCCGGCCTCCTTCACGCGCACCGCTTCGACGACGCCGTCGGGCGCGTGTCCCTCGGCCACCAGCCGATCGGCGAGGCGATCGACGCCCTGCCAGTGCAGGCTGTTGATCATGGTCGAGGTCTTGCCGAGCAGCCTGGCGAACTCGCCACCCGGCAGGAAATCGATGCGATGCGTCGGTCCGTACATCTCCGCAAGCGGCACGTTCTTCTTGCTGCGGTGATCGATGCGGCCGGGCGTCTCGTGGATCATGGTGTGGAGCGTGCCGCCCAGCGCCACGTTCAACTCCTGGAAGCCGCGGCAGATGCAGAAGATCGGCACGCCTTGGGCGATGGCCGCGCGTATCAGCGGCAGGGTGATGGCATCGCGGCCGGGATCCTGCGGACTGTCGGGGCGGTCCGGGGCGCCGCCGTAATGGTGCACGGCGACGTTCGAAGGACTGCCGGTGAAGAGCAGGCCGTCGAGATGCGCGAGCAGGCCGGCCGGCTCGATCGCCTCGCCCAATGCCGGAAAGGACAGCGGATAGCCGCCCGCCGCCTCGATGATGGCGGTCAGGTACTTCTCGCCGACGGTGTGGAAGTTCTGCTGGTCCACGTGCTTGATGCACATGGGGACGCCGATGATCGGGGCTCCGGCCGGCAACTGCATGATTCCTCGCTCGCAGGGTATCGCGGGGGGTATCGCGGGAATCTAGCGGGCCCAGCCGGGAGCGACAACTGGTCGCCGGCGAACGGCAGTCCTGCGCCCGGCGCAAGCAGGGCGGCTAACTATCGGCGATAGTTCGAAGAAGCAGCCTTCGCGACCCGCTCTTAGGCGGCCTTCGCCGCCGCCGCCTTCTCGATCCGGCGCTTCAGGCGACGGGCCTCGGTCGGCAGCTTCAGGTCGGAGGTGCCGAGCAGATAGGCGTCGAGGCCGCCATTGTGCTCGATGGTGCGGATCGCGTTCACGGTCAGGCGCAGGCGCACCTGCTGGCCCAGCGCGTCCGAGAGCAGCCGGGTCACCTGCAGGTTCGGCATGAAGCGCCGCTTGGTCTTGTTGTTGGCGTGGCTGACATTGTTGCCGACCTGAACGCCCTTGCCGGTGATGCCGCAGCGACGAGCCATAATCTTAGTCCTTTTGGATCAACTACTTGGGGTCACGGCCGGGCGGTGTGCGCAGCCCGGGACCCACGGTCGGCGGCGGTTTTAGGCGGTTCCGGCGGCCCCGTCAAGCTTGCGGCGGCCCCAGGGACCTTGGCGAATGGCTTAGAATCAGGCGGCTTTCTGGCCGGCGCCCTCGGTCGTGTCCAGCATTTCGGTGAGGAAGCCGTCGACCCGGGACTTCAGGAAATCGACGCTCTCGGCGACGTCGCCGGCGACCTTAAGAACCTGGTCCGATTCCGACCCCGTGGTCTCGGCCGCCGCCTTCACGTCGGTCACGAGGCCCGCCATCTCCTCCTGGCGCTTCGAGGCCTCGGTCACGTTGCGGGCAATTTCCTGGGTGGCGGCGTTCTGCTGGGTCACCGAGGCCGCGATGCCGGTGGCCGCCGAATGGATGGCGTCGAGCTTGCCGACGATCTCGGAGATCGAGGCCGCGGCGGAGCCGGAAATCTCCTGCACCGCCTGGATCTGGGCGCGGATTTCCTCGGTCGCCCGGGCGCTCCGGGTCGCCAGCGACTTCACCTCGTTGGCGACCACGGCGAAGCCCTTGCCGGCCTCGCCGGCGCGGGCTGCCTCGATGGTGGCGTTCAAGGCGAGCAGATTGGTGTTCTCGGCGATGTCGCGGATGATGTTGAGGATGCCGGCGACGCTGTCGGCGGTGCGGGTGAGGCCGGTCACGATCTCGGCGGCGGCCGCGCCGTCCTTCGCGGCGGTCTCCGCGCTGGCGGCGGCACCTTCGACCTGGCGACCGATCTCGCCGATCGAGGCCGAGAGCTCCTCGACCGCGGCCGAGATCGACTGGGCGTTGCCGGCGGCGACGTTGGCGAGCTCGACCACGGAATTGGAGCGGTCGCCGGAAGTGGAAGCGGCCTCGCCCATCACGCCGGAAGCGTGCTTCAGCGTGCTGGTGCGCTTCACCATGTCGCCGAGGGCCTGCTTGATCTCGCCGTCGAAGCGCTGCGCCAAAGCGCGCATCGCGGCGAAGGTCGCCTCGCGACGGGCATTCTCCTCGCGGTTCCGCGCTTCCAGATCCAGCCGCTTCTCGATGCCGATCTTGAACTGCCCGACCGCCCGCGCCATGGCGCCGAGCTCGTCGCCGCGGTTCATCATCGCGACCTCGGTGGTGGTGTCGTCCTGCGCCAGCCGGCCCATCGCGACCGTCAGGACGCCGACCGGCTTCACAACCAAGAAGCGGATCACCGCGAACACGACGACCACAGCCAGCAGCGAGAGGGCGATCGCGATGCCGAAGGATTCATAGCGCTGCATCCAGAACACCGCGATGCGACGCTTGAAGAGATCGTTCATCGCGGTGCCGGCCTGTTCGGAAAAGGCGAGGACCGCCTGACGCGCCGCGGTCTCGTCGGCGTCGAAGCCGCCCTTGACGAGAGGCGTCGCGCCCCCGGCCAGCGCCGAGGCATTGAAGGCGTCGATCAGCTTGCCGAGCGCGCCGAACATCGCCTGCGCTGAGGGATCGATCCGATCCTTGAGGTCGCGCGGCTGGTTGCCGTTCTTGTTGCCGTCATAGGCCGAGCCGAGCGAAGCCTTGGCGACGTCGATGGTGGATTGCAGGCTGCCGATCAGCTGCAGGAAGGCCGCCATGTCCTTCATCTCGAGCTTGTCGGCGCCGGCCTTGTCGTTGGCGTATTGCGCGGTCTTGTGCACGGAATCGAGCAGATCCGGCAGCCGCAGCAGGACGAGGTCCATCACGTAGTAGCTGTCGAGATCGGGATCGAGGATGAGGTTCGAATTGTTGCCGACCTGATAGATCAGCGCACGCAACGCCGTCGTGTCGCGCGGGTCCTTGCCGTCGAGCGCGTCCACCGCCGCCTTGGCCTGGTCGGACGAGCCCATGTCGGCGCCGAACTGGCTCTCCGCCGCCGAGATCGCCGCCTTCAGCGCCGCGGGATCGAGCTTCGACGCCGGATCCACCAGCGTTGCCTGCACCGGGCGCAGGGCGGTCAGATAGTCGTTGCCGACGATCTCCTTCTCGCCGAAGTCGATCGCGACCTGCTGCGAGACATAAAGCAGGTAAAGCAGAACCGCGACCGGCACGATGAACAGCGAGATCGCCACCGCGAGCTTGCCGGCCACACCAAGTCCACGCTTCATGGATCGACTCCTCGGCTAGAACGATAAGAAAGAAACGCTGCGCAAAACTGCAGGAGTCTTACCCGCCGAGGGTTAGCCGGGAATTAATATCGAGCGGACTTTGAACCTAAATGGCCGATTTCGCGGATGATTTGTCGCACAATTATCGGAGTTTCTTCTCATCGAGGAGTCGATCGACGATCTGGCGCGCGGCGGCGCCCGGACCGATCGCGCCCTTCGCCACCTTCTTCTCGAGGCCGACGAGAGTCTTCGAAAGGTCGGGATCTTCCGCCATCCGCTCCATCGTGGTCAGCGCGAGTTCGCGGTGGAACCAGAGGGTCGCCTGCTCGCGGCGATGGCCGACGAGCTCGCCCGACTTCGTAAGCGCCGCGCGAAAGGCCTCGACCTTCTCGATGATTGCGGCAATGCCGGTGCCGTTGAGCGCAGAGCAGCGCAGGACCTCGGCCGACCAGGCGCGATGGCGCGGCTGCATCAGGCGCAGCGCATGGGCGTAATCGGCGGCGGTGCGCCCGGCCGTCGCTTCCAGCGCGCCGTCCGATTTGTTGACGATGAGGAGATCGGCGAGCTCCATGATGCCGCGCTTGATCCCCTGAAGATCGTCGCCGCCCGCCGGCATCAGCAGCAGCAGGAACATGTCGGTCATCTCGGAGACCGCGGTCTCCGACTGCCCGACGCCCACCGTCTCGACGATGATCGGGTCGAAGCCGGCGGCCTCGCAGACCAGCAGCGCCTCGCGGCTGCGGCGCGCGACGCCGCCGAATCCGAGCCCATCCTGTCCGAAGCCCGAAGGCGAGGGACGGATGAACGCCGCCTTGTGCCTGGCAAGCTCGGCCATGCGCGTCTTGTCGCCGAGGATCGAGCCGCCGGAGACCCGAGACGAAGGATCGACGGCGAGCACCGCCGGCCGCTTCCCCTCGGCGATCAGCGCCAGGCCGAAGGCTTCGATGAAGGTCGATTTGCCGACGCCGGGTGCGCCGGAGATGCCGATCCGGAGCGCGCCGCCAGTCCGCGGCAGCAGCGCCTCCAGCAACGCCTCCGCCTCCGCCCGATGATCGGCGCGGGTCGACTCCACCAGCGTGATGGCGCGCGCCAGGGCCCGGCGATCGCCGGCGGCCACGCGTTCGGCGAGGGGCGCCGCTGGCGTTGTCACGAGGCCGGCACCGCGGCCTTCGGCGGCGAGGCGTCGGCGTCCGCGTCGGGCAGCTCGATCGCCTGCTGCTGGCGGCGCCACATGGCGGCGTAGCGGCCGTTCATCTCCA
>Ga0335076_10006741_pt1 | contig 11588 bp, 9 predicted proteins | sample Lox_Sample_25_FD_206717 | JGI IMG/M metagenome (GOLD analysis project Ga0335076, IMG submission 206717) | Soil microbial communities from Loxahatchee National Wildlife Refuge, Florida, United States - Lox_Sample_2.5 | ecosystem: Environmental > Terrestrial > Soil > Wetlands | place: USA: Florida... | reverse complement strand
TGCTCAGGTCGAACCGGGGGAACATGAGCTGCGCGAGCTGGTCGCCGGTGACCCGGGTGACCGCCTCGTCCATGTCGATCAGGCCCTGGTCCACCAGCTGGGTGGCGATACGGAACGCGGCGCCCGCAGTGCGCTTGCCGACCCGGGTCTGCAGCATCCACAGCTTGCCGCGCTCGATGGTGAACTCGATGTCGCACAGGTCCCGGTAGTGGTTCTCCAGGGTCTGCATGATGTCCAGCAGCTGCCGGTATGAGGCGGCGTCGATCTGCTCCAGGTCCTGCAGCGGGACCGTGTTGCGGATGCCAGCCACCACGTCCTCGCCCTGCGCGTTCTGCAGGTAGTCGCCGTAGATGCCCTGCTGGCCGCTGCCCGGGTCGCGGGTGAACGCGACCCCGGTGCCGGAGTCCATGCCGAGGTTGCCGAACACCATCGCGACGATGTTCACCGCGGTGCCCAGGTCGGCCGGGATCCGCTCCTGGCGCCGGTACAGGATGGCCCGGGGGGCGTTCCACGAGCCGAACACGGCCTTGACGGCCAGGTCCATCTGCTCCCGGGGGTCTTGCGGGAAGTCCCGGCCGGTCTCGTCCCGGATGATCCGCTTGAAGCTGTCCACGATCCCGCGCAGGTCGCCCGCGTCCAGGTCGAGGTCGTTCTTGGTGCCCTTGGCCTGCTTGGCCTGGTCAATCACGTGCTCGAAATTTTCCCCGTCGATGCCGAGCACGGTCTTGCCGAACATCTGGAGCAGCCGCCGGTAGGCATCCCAGGCGAACCGCTCGCTGCCGGACTGCTTGGCCAGGCCATGCACGGACTCGTCGGACAGCCCAATGTTCAGCACCGTCTCCATCATGCCGGGCATGGAGAACTTGGCCCCGGACCGCACGCTGACCAGCAACGGGTCGTCCGCGTCGCCCAGGCGGCGGCCCATCTTCTCCTCAAGCTGCCGCAGGTGCCCGGATACCTCGGCGTCCAGCCCGGCGGGCACGTCACCGTGCTGCAGATACTCGCGGCAGGCCTCGGTGGTGATGATGAAACCGGGCGGAACGGGCAGGCCGAGGTTGGTCATCTCGGCCAGGTTGGCCCCCTTGCCGCCAAGCAGGTCTTTGAGGTCCTTGTTTCCCTCGGTGAAGTCGTACACGAGCTTCGGCACTGAAATGCTCTCCTATGAGATGCCGCCGGAGTGACGCCGCGGCCATGGACGTGCGGCGGCCTGGAAATTGACGGCCTTTCGGCCCGGTGCTTCGACTCTACCGAGCACGGCTGGGCGCCGCATCCGATAGGAACTGCTCCCCATCCTTAACGCCAGTTGGTGGCCGGTGTCTTCGCTGCGCCCCCAGCCGTCCCGGTCAGCGGGAAGGCGCCCCGCAGCACGGTCCCACCGTCCGGCGCGCTGTCCGGGTAGAGGCGGCCGCCGAGCGCCTCCACCCGGCCCCTGACCCCCGAGCAGCCAGCGGCTGATACCCGGTCTCGTCAGGCGTGCCCTCCCCACGCTCCCGCAACGAAACACTACAGACGGTCGTTGCCCGTGACGAACTCCGCGGACCGGCAGCACATGGGATTGGCAACACTGGGGAGATGGCTGTCGTCGGTGGAACGGAGGACGCGGTGGGCGAGACGGTGATCGGGCTGCTGCATCCGGGCGAGATGGGTGCCGCGGTGGCCGGCGGCCTGGCCGCCCGTGGGTTCGAGGTGGGCTGGGTGCCCGACGGGCGCAGCCCGGCCACGGCCGGGCGGGCCGCGGCGGCCGGGCTGACCGCGGTGCTGGCGGTCTCGGAATTGGCCGCGCGGGCTGGCTTCATCCTGTCCATCTGCCCGCCGCACGCGGCGCTGGACGTGGCCCGCGCGGTGGCCGGCGCCCCGGGTGGCTTTCCTGGCATCTTCGTGGACGCGAACGCCATTTCGCCGGGCACCGCACGTGAGGTTCGCACGGTCGTGGAGCAGGCCGGGGCCAGCTACGTGGATGGCGGGATCATCGGGCTGCCGCCCGGCGGGCCGGCCGGCAGCACCCGGCTGTACCTGTCCGGCCCGCGTGCCGCCGAGGTCCAGGACCTGTTCACCGGGACCGGCCTGGATGCCCGCGTCATCGACACCAGCCCGGGCAGCGTGGCCGCCTCTGCGGTGAAGATGGCCTATGCCGGGTGGACCAAGGGCACCGCCGCGCTGATCCTGGCGGTGCGCGCGCTGGCCCGGGCCGACGGGGTGGAAGAAACCCTGCTCGACGAGTGGGCGCTGTCCCAGCCGGCGCTGGCCGGCCGGTCAGCCGGGGCCGCCCAGTCGGCGGCGGCCAAGGGCTGGCGCTGGACCGGGGAGATGACGGAAATCGCCGCGAGCATGGCCGCGGCCGGCCTGCCGGACGGCTTCCACCAGGCTGCGGCGGACATCTTCCGGCGGATCGGTCCCGGCACGGCAGCCAGCACCGAGCAGGTGCTGCGGCTGATCCTGGACGGCTAGCCGGCTAGCTGGCCAGCCGGGCCAGGGTGGCCGCGGGCAGCCAGCCGTCGTGGTGGTAGCGGATCTGCCCGCTGGCTGAGATCAGCTCGATCCAGGGCAGGTCCTGCACCCCGTAGCCATCGGCAAGCCGCCCGCTGGTATCGGCGACCACCGGATACCCCAGCGCGCTCCCGCCGCTGCTGGCCAGCACCCGGGCCAGGTCGGCCGGGCTGGTCTCGGTGGGGGTCTCATCGACGGCGACCACGGTGGGCCAGCCATGGCGCAGCGCCTGGCGCTGATACGCCGCGAGCGCCCGCAGCTCCGCGGGCATGTCTGAAATCTCCTGGTCCCAGCTGGCCAGGAACACGGCCAGGTGCGGGTGGCCGGGGCCGAGCGTGACGTGGCCGGTGCCGCGGGCGCCACCGATGACGGGCAGGCTGACGGTGCTGGCCGGCTTGATGCTCCGGGCCAGCGTCATCGGCACCCTGCCGTGCAGCGCCGGGTGGCCGGGCAGCAGCCGGGACAGCCCACTGGCCATCAGCTCGGCCTGCTGGGCCACGCTGGCGTAGGCCATCTGGGTCAGGTACAGCGTGCGTTCCCGGCCCTGGGCGTCGATCAGGTAAACCGCGGGCTCGTGGTCGATGTTGCCGTGCGAGGCGGCCACGTACACGTGGTAGGCGCGCCACACCGCGGCCAGCTGGCTCTGGCTGCCGGTCAGGAAATCCCAGGACCGGGTCATCTGATGCGCGACCGTGTAGGCCCGCACGTCGGCCACCTTGGTGGCGTCCGGGTTGGCGTCGATGCCCAGCAGCTGGATGTGCCGGGCCGCGGCCGGCCCGAGCATGCTGACCGCCTCGGTCATGCTCACCGTGGTCAGCGGGCAGACCGTGGTGCACCGGGAATCCACGAAGGCCAGCACCACCACCTTGCCGTGGAACTGCTGCAGCGAGACCGGCGTGCCGGACTGATCGGTCAGGGTGAACGCCGGCGCCACCGGGCCGGGCAGGCTGGTCCCCGGGTCGACGCCCGGATTCTTGCTCGCCGCGTTCGCCAGCGCCTGGCTGGCGTTCCGGCCACCGGATCGGCCACCAGACGTCGCGGCGAGCGCGGCCACCAGGATGGCGGCGCACAGCACCGTCACGCCCAGCGCGATGGCCAGCACCGCCCGGCTCCGCGTCCATCGTGACCTCGTGCTGGCGTCCGCCTTCTCCTCAGTTACAGCCACCGGGCCAGGCTACTACGGCGTGTCGTACAAGATCAGTTTGGGCCGGCAAGCAACGGACCGGGCGCCCAGGCGTCTCTGGAATGTGGGCAGTAATTCCTCGTCGCGGTTTCCCGCCCTGCGCGGGTCGGTGGCGCCGGGCAGTACTGGGGCCGATGGCGCGGCGCGCGGAGCCGCAGACGCTGAGCAGGAGAACGCCCGGCAGGCGGTGTCCGCCCTGTACGAGGCGCACGCGGTGGGCCTCATCCGCCTCGCCGTCGTCATGCTCGGTGACCGCCCCGCGGCCGAGGACGTGGTGCAGGAAGCGTTCTGCGGCCTGTACCGGCGCTGGGGCCAGCTCGACGACCCCGGCAACGCGCAGTGCTACGTCCGGTCGGCGGTGCTGAACGGCTGCCGCTCGGCGCTGCGCCGGCTGAGCCGGGAGTCCCGGTCGGCCCGGCCGGACGGGTCGCTGGAGACCAGTGAGTCCGCCGAAGCCCTGGCCCTGGTCAACGCCGAGCACCGCGCGGTGCTCAGCGCGTTGCGGCGGCTGCCCACCCGGCAGCGGGAAGCCTTAGTGCTGCGGTTCTACCTGGACCTGCCCGAGCCGGAGATCGCCCGGTCCATGGGGGTCAGCACGGGCACGGTGAAGTCCACGACATCCCGCGCGCTGGCCGCGCTCGGCCGGCTGGTCCAGGAGGTCCCGTGAACACACTGGAAGACCGTGTCCGGGCGGCTACCCACGCCATCGCCGGGACCGTCGCCCCGGACAGCGCCCCGCCGCTGCGGCTGCCCGCCGATCCGGGACGGCGGGGCGCGCCGGGCCGGGCCCGGCGCTGGGCGCACGGGCTCACCCCGGCCGCGGCCGCGCTGGCGGTGGCGGCGGTGGTGCTGGGCAGCCTGGCGCTGCAGCACGGCGGCCAGAATGGCCTGCCGGTCTCACCCGGGCCATTGCCCGGCGGCCTGCCGCGGTACTACGCGGCGCTGGTCCAGGAACCCACCGGGCCGTGGTGGGCCGAGGTGCGGACTACCGTGACCGGCAGGGTCCTGGGCACGGTGCGGCCGCCGCTGCCGTTCACCCGGTTCTCCGAGGTGGCCGCGGCACCCGATGACCACACGTTCGTGCTGGCCGGGATCGGCCCACAAGGCCAGCCGTCGGTGACCCAGCTGTACGCGCTGCGGCTCAACCCGGCCACCGGGCAGGTCCGGCTCAGCCGGCTGCCCATCCCGCTGATACCGGAGCGGTGGCGGGTCAACGCGCTGGCGGTCAGCCCGGACGGCAGCCGGCTGGCGGTGGCCCTGGAGCCGCCCGGGGCCGAGCGTCCCCGGCTGCAGCTGTTCTCGATGACCACCGGAGCGCTGCTCCGGGAGTGGGGCGTGAACACCAGCCGCCCGGGCGCGGCCCCGGTAATCGGCTTCATGTCCTGGGCCCCGGACGGCCGGACGCTGGAATGCAGCTACCCGCTGCACGGGAACGGGGCCGCGCTGCTCGACGTTACCCGCCCCGGCAGGAGCCTGCTGGGCAACAGCACCATCGTGCAGTTCCCGAAGTGGGCCGCCCTGACCGGCAACCTGACGGTGACCGACGGCGGGCGGCTGATCGCCAGCGCGGCGGACGTCGCCAACGCGCACAACATCGTGACCGGCTGGGTGGTGGCCGAGTTCTCGGCCAGCACCGGGAAGGCCGTGCGCATCTTCCACCGGCAGTCGTTCCGCGGCGGCAACCAGCCCATGGGCCCGGCCACCGTGTGGTGGGCCAGCCCGTCCGGGCGGCTCCTGATCGCCTCACCAGCCCCCGGGGGGCCCGGCGCCAGCCAGGCCTCGACCGGGCTGGGCGTGTTCACCGGGCACCGGTACATCCCGCTGCCCTGGTCCCACCGGATCGCCGAGGCCGCGTGGTGATCGATCAGCAGCCAGCTAGCCGTTCGGAAAGATAGCCCTCGAGCTGGTCGATGCCGACCCGGTCCTGCTGCATCGAGTCGCGTGACCGGACCGTGACCGCCTGGTCGGTCAGCGTGTCGAAGTCCACCGTCACGCAGAACGGGGTACCGATCTCGTCCTGCCGCCGGTAGCGGCGGCCGATCGCGCTGGCGTCGTCGAAGTCGGTGCTCCACCGCTTGCGCAGCCGCGCGGCCAGGTCGCGCGCCTTGGGTGACAGGTCCGCGTTCCGGGACAGCGGCAGCACCGCGACCTTGACCGGCGCGAGCCGGTGGTCGATCCGCAGCACGGTGCGCTTCTCCAGCTTGCCCTTGGCGTCCGGCGCCTCGTCTTCGGCGTACGCGTCGAGCAGGAACATGAGCATGGACCGGTCCACCCCGGCGGCCGGCTCGATGACGTAGGGCACGAACCGCTCGCCAGAGTCCTGATCCAGGTAGGACATGTCCTGCCCGGACGCCTTGGCGTGCGTGCTCAGGTCGTAATCGGTCCGGTTGGCGATCCCCTCCAGTTCGCCCCATTCGCTGCCGGCGAAGTCGTACCGGTACTCGATGTCCACGGTGCGCTTGGAGTAGTGCGAGCGCTTGTCCGCCGGGTGCTCGTACAGCCGCAGGTTCTCCTTGCGCACGCCCAGGTCGGTGTACCAGCCGAGGCGGGTGGCGATCCAGTGCTCGTGCCACTCCTCGTCGGTGCCCGGCTTGACGAAGAACTCCATCTCCATCTGCTCGAACTCACGGGTGCGGAAGATGAAGTTGCCCGGGGTGATCTCGTTGCGGAACGACTTGCCGATCTGCCCGATGCCGAACGGGATCTTCTTCCGTGAGGTCTGCAGCACGTTGCGGAAGTTGATGAAGATGCCCTGCGCGGTCTCCGGCCGCAGGTAGGCCAGGCCGCTGTCGTCCTCGGTGGCACCCAGGTAGGTGCGCAGCAGCCCGTTGAACATGCGCGGCTGGGTGAATGCGCCCCGGGTCCCGCAGTACGGGCAGGCGATGTCGTGCAGGCCATGCTCCGGCGGGTGACCGTGCTTCTCCTGGTACGCCTCGAGCAGGTGGTCGGCGCGGAACCGGTGGTGGCAGTTCTGGCACTCAGTCAGCGGATCCACGAACTCGGTGACGTGGCCGCTGGCCTCCCAGACCTCGCGGGCCAGGATGACCGACGAGTCCAGGCCGACAATGTCGTCGCGCTCCTGGATCATCGACTTCCACCACTGCCGCTTGATGTTGCTCTTCATCTCCACGCCCAGCGGGCCATAGTCCCAGGCGGCGCGCAGCCCCCCGTAGATCTCACTGGACGGGTAGACGAAGCCACGGCGCTTGGCCAGGCTGACGATCGTTTCTATCCGGTCATTGCGGGCCATCGGTACTCCATCCGGCTGGCGGTCGGCGGGTTGCCATGCGCCGTAGCGTGGCGGGCAGGACCCAGCCGCCCTGGCTCATCGGGCGGGGACCTGCAGCAGGCGCGTTATCCAAGCCTATTACCGGTACACCAGTCCGTAGACCCGGTCTGAGTCGATGTCCACCGTGCGCCGGTGCACGGTGCGCAGGTGCGGGCCGAGATACTGCTTGATCCGGTGCGCCCCGGGCCACCAGTCCGCCGGCAGATACGGCCCGCCGCTCAGGTTGCGGCCGCGGTCCCAGAGCGCGAACCACAGGGAATCCGGCTTGGCCAGCGGGCGCCCGTGCACCGAACTGGCCCGGCCCACGTCCTCAGCCCCGGACGAGGCGCCGGCGTACAGCCCGGACGCGTAGCCGGCCGCGTGCAGCGTCCTGGTCCAGGCGCTGAGGAAGGCGAGCGCGCTGTTCCGGCAGCGCGCGTTCTGACCGTCGTAGGCCTCCAGGTCGTAGTAGACCGGGGTGCCGCGGCCCATGCCGAGCTGCTGGGCCCGGCGGATCGCGGCCACGGCCGCGGCCCGTCCCTGGGCCACCGCGTGGGCCGCCGTGATCCGCACCGAGAATCCGGTGCAGCTCGCCTGCGGCCCGACATAGACCGGCATCAGCGCCCAGCCCATCCGGGTGACCGCACGGACCCAGGACGCGGACAGGTTCGGCTGGGCGCAGGCCGACTCCGGGCCGCCGAGGTACACCGCAGCCGCGCTGAATTCCGGGTACCAGGCCCGCATCACCCGCAGCGACGGAGCGGCGCAGCTGTCGAACCCGTGCCGCTCACCCCGGAGCAAGCCTCGCTGATGCCCGGCGTGCCGGTGCTTACGCGCGCGCCCGGGCCGGCGGCCCGGGCCGGGGCGGCGGCGGTGCGCATGCCTGGTCTGGTGGCCATGCCTGGCCTTCTTCCCGTGCCCGGCCCGGTGCCCGCGTTTGGTGTGCTGCCCGCGCTTAGCTCGATGAGCGTGCCTGGCTTTGTGCCCGTGCCTGGCCTTGTGCCCGCGCCTGGCCTTACGCCCGCGCCTGGCCCGGTGCCGGTGCGGCCGGGCCGGGTGGTGGCTGGCGTCCAGCACCGCGGTGGCGCCCGTCATGACCTGGGCCGGCTTCCGCTGGGCGGCTGGCCGGGCGGCCTGGTGGGTGGCTGGGTGAGCGGCTGGGCGACTGACTGGATGCGCCGGGCCGGCCCGCCGCACGCTGCGGATGATCGACAGCACCTGGCCCGGGTTCCCGGCATACGTGCCGGTGATGGTCAGGCTGGAGCCGGGCAGGGCGGCCGCAACCTCCGCACTGGCGCTGTCGCCCAGTACCGGGCCAGCGTCCTGCGGCAGGCTCCCGATCCTGGGCCCGGCGAACACCGGGGCCGGGGCAGCTCCGGCTGGGGCCGCCTGCACGCTGATCGTCGTGGTCCGGCCGACCAGGTGCGCCGGGCACTGCTGATCGGCGCCCGGGCGGCCGAGGTAGACCGCGTGCCGGTCGTAGCGCACACACCGGGTGGGATCGCGGTCCAGCCAGTAGACCGGCCAGTTGGCCGGCACCCGGAACGTGTACCCGCCGAACCGGATCTGCTGCAGCCCGGCCGCGGTGAGCCGCGCCGGGATGGCCCCCGTCCCGGCCCGCGACCGCGCAATTCCAGCGAATGTCATAAAAGTGACGGCCACGACCACGGCAATAGTGACAGCCCGGCGCATTTGCATCCCCCCGAATGCGATGACGCCCCGCAGCTCGCAAGCTGACGAGGGGCCTCGGGCAGTGCCGTTCCCTGTGCATTAAGCGGACATGCACAGCACGACGCGGCGCGCCGGCGAAAAGAGCGTAACTTTGCCATCACGCGGTGAAATCATGGCCGGATTCCCAGCCCGGGCCGGCCATGGGATAGTTTGTGCCTGTGCGTGAGTCCGTCGAGCGAGCCAGCCTCAAGCCCGCCGCCTACCTGCATCACCTGCCCCGGTGGCTGCCCTCGGCGCTGCTCGCCGTGTTGTTCGTCGGCGGCCTGGCCGTCCGCGGCTGGGCCGGGGCGGTACTGCTCCTCGCCGTCACCGCGTTCCTGGCCTGGCTGGCCACGCTGTCCTGGCCCGCACTAGGCGCGCAGGGCCGCGCGCTACGGGTGCTCGCCGTGGCCGCCCTGCTCGGCCTGGCCCTCTGGCAGGGCCTGCGCTGAGCGGCTAGCCCGCTAGCCCGGGCACCAGATTCGGCTGCGCGCCGCCGTAGCGGCGGTCCCGGCTGGCGTATATCTCGCAGGCCTGCCACAGGTGCCGCCGGTCGAAGTCAGGGAACAGTGTGTCCAGGAACACCAGCTCGGCGTAGGCCGACTGCCAGAGCAGGAAATTCGAGATCCGCTGCTCACCGGATGACCGGACGAAAAGGTCCACGTCAGGAATTCCCGGCTCATCCAGATAGCGGGCCACGACCTTTTCGTCGATCTTGTCCGCGCGCAGCCGGCCAGCCGCCACTTCCCTCGCTATCGCCGCCGCCGCATCGGCGATTTCGGCCCGGCCGCCGTAATTGACACAGAATTGCAGGGTAAGGACCGAGTTGCCCTCGGTCATCTGCTCGGCGTCCTCCAGCTCCTTGATGACGCTGCGCCACAGCCGGGGCCGGCGGCCGGCCCAGCGCACCCGGACCCCAACCTCGTTGAGCTGATCCCGGCGCCGCCTGATGACGTCCCGGTTGAAGCCCATCAGGAAGCGGACCTCGTCCGGGGAGCGCCGCCAGTTCTCGGTGGAGAAGGCATAGGCCGACAGGTAGGGAATGCCGAGCTCGATCGCGCCCATGATCACGTCGAACAGCGCGGCCTCGCCCATCTTGTGCCCCTCGGTCCGGGGCAGCCCGCGCTGCTTGGCCCACCGCCCGTTGCCGTCCATTACCAGCGCGACGTGCCGCGGCACCAGGTCGGCTGGGATGGCCGGCGGCCGCAGGCCGTCCGGGTGCGGATAGGGAGGACGGACCGGCTTGCTCACACATGCTCCACATGACGAAGCGAACGGATCGAGTGTTCCAGGTGCCACTGCACGTACGCCGCGACCAGGCCGCTGCACTCTACCTGGTGCCGGGGCTGGCTGGCGTCGGCCTGTGCCCAGTCGCCCCGGAGCAGCGCGCGCATCAGCGCGATGGTCGCCACCGCGGGCGTCGCCGCGCCAGGCGGCCGGCAGGACCGGCAGGTCAGCCCACCCGCGGGCACGGCGAACACGCGTGATCCGGACCGCTGCACACTCTCCCCGTCAGCTGTCCCCGCCGCGGCGCGGCGATCGGGGGGTCCGGGGGCGGCGGCTGGCCGCCGCCCCTCGCGCGGAGCGCGATCGGGACCGTTGAGCGTCCTCAACTGGTTCCGGCCGGCGTCGCCGGCCTCGACCGGAGGGCGATCGGGGGGTCCGGGGGGTCGCCCCCCCGGGTCAGTACTGCCGCAGACCGCGCACTCGTCCAGCGCGGGCGCGTACCCGGCCACGGCCAGGGTGCGCAGCAGGTAGGCGTCCAGCACCAGCCGCGGGTCGTGCTCCGCCTCGCCGAGCGCCCGCAGGCCGCCGATCAGCAGCAGGAACTGCCGGATCAGCGGTTCCTTCTCGACCGGGGTGAACCGCTCGGCCGTCTCCAGCATGGCGGTGCCGCTGGTGTACCGCGGGTAGTCCGCGGCCAGCGGCTCGCCGTACGGCCGCACCGTCTCGGCCTGCGTGATCACGTCCAGCGAGCGGCCGGTGTAGAGCAGCAGGTCCACGTGGGTAAACGGCTCGAGCCGGGCGCCGAACCGCGACTTGGTCCGGCGCACCCCCTTGGCCACCGCGCGGATACGCCCGTTCCGCCTGGTCAGGATGCTGATGATGCGGTCCGCCTCACCCAGCTTCTGGGTGCGCAGCACAATCCCGTCATCCCGGTACAGGCTCACCCAGCCATTCTCGCGCACGCCGGGCCATGCCCTGCCGCGGCGCGCGGCAGGGCATGGCCAGCACTACTTAGCGGCGCGACCGGTTCAGCGCGGAGAGCACCGCGCGCATCGAGGCGGTCGCCGTATTCGAGTCGACGCCGACCCCCCACCAGACCCGGCCGCCAATCTCGCACTCCACGTAGGCGGCGGCCTGCGCGTCGCTGCCCGCGGACAGCGCGTGCTCGGCGTAGTCGAGCACGCGGACGTCGATGCCGACGCTCGCCAGCGCGTCACAGAACGCGGAGATGGGCCCGTTGCCGGTGCCCTCCACCTGGCGCGGTTCGCCATCCACCCGGACTTCCACGCTGAGCGCGTGCTTCGCATCCACCACGGATGACGTCTGGTGGGTGAGCAGTGCCACCGGGCCTTCGGCCAGGTACTCGTCGGAGAACGCCTGCCACATCTCGGCCGGCGTCACCTCGCCGCCTTCCTCGTCGGTGCGCGCCTGAACCACCCGGGAGAAGTCGATCTGCAGCCGCCGGGGCAGGTCGAGCTGGTGCCCGGCCTTCATGATGTAGGCGACACCGCCCTTGCCGGACTGCGAGTTGACCCGGATGACCGCCTCGTAGCTGCGGCCCACGTCCTGCGGGTCGACCGGCAGGTAGGGCACCTCCCAGCGGAAGTCGCGGAGCGGCGTGCCTGCCGCCGCCGCGTCCCGCTCCAGCGCCTCGAACCCCTTCTTGATCGCATCCTGGTGCGACCCGGAGAACGCGGTGTAGACCAGGTCGCC
>Ga0335076_10006737_pt1 | contig 11590 bp, 10 predicted proteins | sample Lox_Sample_25_FD_206717 | JGI IMG/M metagenome (GOLD analysis project Ga0335076, IMG submission 206717) | Soil microbial communities from Loxahatchee National Wildlife Refuge, Florida, United States - Lox_Sample_2.5 | ecosystem: Environmental > Terrestrial > Soil > Wetlands | place: USA... | reverse complement strand
GCGGACGGTGGCCGAGCCCGCTTCGCTGAACGGCACCGCGACCAGCCTGTGCAGCTGGACCCTGGACGCCCGGCCGGTATACCGGCTGCTCAACGTGCAGGCCCAGGCGTACTCACCCAACGGGCTGGCCAGCGGGGACGGCAGCGCGACCAACGCGGCCATCGACGGGTACGCCCAGGCGCTGCAGCAGAAGACCAACCCGCCGAAGAAGACCCAGCTGCCGAAGGCCATCATCACGCCGATCCCCGGGCTGGGCAGCAAGGCGTTCTCCGCGTTCCAGAAGATCAAGGCGGGCGGCATCACCACCGACCAGCTGACCGTGGTGGCCCGGGACCGGAACGTCCTGGTCACCGTCGTCTTCGAAGGCGACTCGGGCCGCGGCGGGTACAACGCCGCCCCGGTCAGCCAGCTGACGGCCGGGGCGACAGCGGCGGCCCGTGACGTGCTGTCCCAGCTGAAGAGCTGAGCTGGAGCGGACCGGCTGGTCACATCTGCCCGCCAGGGTCACTAGGCTGTGCATCCGTGCTGCTGCTTGCGTTCGACACCGCGACGCCAGCCGTGACGGTGGCCCTGCATGACGGGACGCACGCGCTGGCCGAAGTCACCACCATTGATGCCCGCCGCCATGGCGAGCTGCTGGCCGCGTCCATCGATCAGGTGCTGACCCGGGCCGGGGCGAGCCGGCTCGACATCACCGCCGTCGCGGCCGGTACCGGCCCAGGCCCGTACACCGGGCTGCGCGCCGGGCTGGTCACCGCCCGGGTGCTGGGCAGCGCGCTGGGCGTCCCGGTGCACGGCATCTGCACGCTGGACGTGATCGCCGCCGACGCGCTGGCCGCGGCGGCCGGCCGTGAGTTCGTGGTGGCCACCGACGCCCGGCGCCGTGAGGTCTACTGGGCTCGCTACGACGGGGCCGGGGCCCGGCTGACCGGGCCCGCGGTCGGCACCCCGGCCGCGGTGGCTGCGGAGCTCCCGGCGGGTACCCCGGTGGCGGGGGCCGGTGCGCTGCTCTACCCGGACCTGCTCGGCGGCCCCGGTGAGCCGGGCTACCCCTCGGCGGCCACCCTGGCCCGGCTGGCCGCGGGGCGGATCGCCGCGGGCCAGCCCGGTCTGGGCGCCGATCCGGTCTACCTGCGCCGCCCGGACGCGCGGGTGCCCGGCCCGCCGAAGCGGGTGACGGTGCCGTGACCGGTGCCGTCACGCTCCGCGAGATGAGCACGGCCGACCTGCCCGCGGTGCTGGACCTGGAGCATGCCCTGTTCGGCGATGAGGCGTGGACCGAGGGGATGCTGGCCAGCGAGCTGGCCGGGGTGGCCAGCGGACGGTACTACCTGGTCGCCCAGGACGGCCCGGAACTGGTCGGTTACGCCGGCCTGCTCACCCCCGGCGGCGGCCAGGCCGACGTGCTCACGCTGGCCGTGGCCGAGCCGCGCCAGGGCCAGGGCCTGGGCGCCGCCCTGCTGGACGCGCTGCTGGCCGAGGCCGGCCGGCGTGGCTGCACCGAGGTGTTCCTCGAGGTGCGGGTGGACAATCACCGGGCGCAGCTGCTGTATCAGCGGCGCGGGTTCGTGGAGATCGGCATCCGGCGCGGCTACTACCAGCCATCGGGTACCGATGCCCTGGTCATGCGGCTGAGCCTGGACCGGCGCGGCGGCGGGGCCAGGCCGGCCCGCGGCACGGCCGGGCACGGCACGCCTGCCCATGACCAGGCAGGCCGGCGGCCCGCGGGATGGGGGGCCCGGTGACCGGCCCGCTGGTGCTGGGCATCGAGACGTCGTGCGACGAGACCGGCGCCGGGCTGGTCCGCGGGCACGAGTTGCTGGCCGACTCGGTGGCGTCCAGCGTCGAAGAGCACGCCCGGTTCGGTGGCGTGGTGCCCGAGGTGGCCAGCCGGGCGCACCTGGAGGCCATGGTCCCGGCGGTGGACCGGGCGCTGGCCACGGCCGGGGTCAAGCTGGCCGACCTGGACGCGATCGCGGTGACCGCCGGGCCGGGGCTCACCGGCGCGCTGCTGGTCGGTGTGTGCGCGGCCAAGGCGTACGCGCTGGCCCTGGGCAAGCCGCTGTACGCGGTGAACCACCTGGCCGCGCACATCGCGGTGGACCAGCTCGAGCACGGGCCGCTGCCGGTGCCCGCGATCGCGCTGCTGGTCTCCGGCGGGCACTCCTCGCTGCTGCTGACCAAGGACGTGGCGGGCGACGTGCAGCCGCTGGGCGCGACCATCGACGACGCGGCCGGCGAGGCGTACGACAAGGTGGCCCGGGTGCTCGGGCTGCCGTTCCCGGGCGGCCCGCCGATCGACAGGGAAGCCAGGGCCGGGGATCCGGCCGCGATCGCGTTCCCCCGGGCCAAGTACCGGGACCAGACCTACGATTTCTCCTTCTCCGGGCTGAAGACGGCGGTGGCCCGCTGGGTGGAGGAGCGCCGGGCGGCCGGGCTCAGCGTGCCGGTGGCCGACGTGGCCGCCTCGTTCCAGGAGGCGGTGGCGGACGTGCTGACCCGCAAGGCGGTGCAGGCCTGCCGGGAGCACGGGGTCGAGCACCTGGTCATCGGCGGGGGAGTGGCCGCGAACTCGCGGCTGCGCGCGCTGGCCGCGGAGCGCTGCGACGCGGCCGGGCTGCAGCTGCGGGTGCCCCGGCCGGGGCTGTGCACGGACAACGGGGCGATGGTGGCGGCGCTGGGCGCGGAACTGGCCGGCCGCGGCGCCATGCCGTCCACCCTCGACGTGGGCGCCGACTCCGCGCTGCCGGTGACTACGGTGCTGGCCGGGTGACCACGTGCTGGCCGGGTGACCACGTGCTGGCCGGGTGACTGCCGGGCTGGCAGGTTGACTGCCGGGCGCGCCCCGGCTACTGTTCGGGACTGGCACTCTCTAGGGTAGAGTGCTAATACGACGTGGCTGGTCTGGCACCCGCGACGACAGCTAGCCGAGGTCGTTACTCCTATAGCCGTTTCCCCATCCTTTTCGGAGGAGGAGGTCAGATCGTGGCGACCGCTACCAAGGTTGTTCTCAAGCCACTCGAGGACCGGATCGTGGTCCGCACCCTGGAAGCCGAGCAGACCACTGCGTCCGGGCTGGTTATCCCGGACACCGCCAAGGAGAAGCCCCAGGAGGGCGAAGTCCTGGCGGTCGGCCCGGGCCGGTTCGACGACGCTGGCAGCAAGCGCGTCCCGATGGACGTGAAGGTGGGTGACGTCGTGCTGTACAGCAAGTACGGCGGCACCGAGGTGAAGTACCACGGCGAGGAGTACCTGGTGCTCTCCGCCCGTGACGTGCTCGCCATCATCGAGAAGTAACAACGCGGCTCAGGCGGCGGGCCCGTCCCGCGACCAGATGTCCGCTCCGGACCACCGCCCCGGCGCTTTCCTGGCGTCCGGGGCGGTAGTCCGTGGCCGGACCCCGCCTGGGCCGCCGCAATGACCTAACCCGCAGCAATTTTGAGGTGCTCATGGCCAAGATGCTGGAGTTCGACGAGGAGGCACGGCGCGCGCTCGAGCGCGGCGTGAACCGGCTCGCCGACGCAGTCAAGGTGACGCTCGGACCGAAGGGCCGCAACGTCGTCATCGACAAGAAGTGGGGCGCTCCAACCATCACCAACGACGGCGTGACCGTCGCCCGTGAGGTGGAACTGGAGGACCCCTACGAGAATCTCGGTGCTCAGCTCGCCAAGGAGGTCGCGACCAAGACCAACGACGTCGCGGGCGACGGCACCACCACCGCGACCGTGCTGGCTCAGGCCATGGTCCGGGAGGGCCGGCGCTCGGTGACGGCGGGCTCGAACCCGATCGCGCTGAAGCGGGGCATCGACGCGGCCGCGGCCGCGGTGTCCGACCGGCTGCTCGAGATGGCCCGTGAGGTCGAGGAGCAGCAGGAGATCGCGCACGTGGCCACGGTCTCGGCGCAGGACGCCAAGATCGGCGAGCTGATCGCCGAAGCGTTCAGCAAGGTCGGCAAGGACGGTGTGATCACCGTCGAGGAGTCGCCGACCATGGGCCTGGAGCTCGAGTTCACCGAGGGAATGCAGTTCGACAAGGGCTACATCTCGCCGTATTTCATCACCGACCAGGAGCGGATGGAGGCGGTCCTGGACGACGCCTACGTCCTGCTGCACTCCGGCAAGATCTCCTCGATGGCGGATTTCCTCCCGCTGCTGGAAAAGGTCGCGCAGACCAAGAAGCCGTTCCTGATCATTGCCGAGGACGTCGAGGGTGAGGCGCTGTCCACGCTGGTCGTGAACAAGATCCGCGGCCTGCTCGCGGTGTGCGCGGTGAAGGCGCCCGGCTTCGGTGACCGGCGCAAGGCGATGCTCGAGGACATGGCCATCCTGACCGGCGGCCAGGTGATCAGCGAGGAGGTCGGGCTCAAGCTGGAGCTGGTCGGCCTGGACACGCTGGGCACCGCGCGCCGGGTGGTGGTGACCAAGGACACGACCACGATCGTGGATGGGGCCGGCAAGTCCGACGACATCCAGGACCGGGTACGCCAGCTCCGCGCCGAGATCGAGGCGACCGATTCGGACTGGGACCGGGAGAAGCTGCAGGAGCGGGTGGCCAAGCTGTCCGGGGGGGTCAGTGTGCTCCGGGTGGGCGCGGCGACCGAGGTGGAGCTGAAGGAGAAGAAGCACCGCCTGGAGGACGCCATCTCGGCCACCCGGGCCGCGATCGAGGAAGGCATCATCCCCGGCGGCGGCAGTGCCCTGGTGCACATCGCGGCCGGGCTTGACGACCTCGGCAAGACCGGTGACGAGGCGACCGGGGTCGGCGTGGTGCGCACCGCGCTGGTCTCCCCGGCCCGCTGGATCGCGGAGAACGCTGGCCAGGAGGGCTCGGTCGTGGTGGCCAAGATCGCGGAGCTCGGCGTCGGCCAGGGCTTCAACGCGGCCACCGGCGAGTATGGCGACCTGGTGGCCCAGGGCGTCATCGACCCGGTCAAGGTGACCCGCTCGGCGGTGCTGAACGCGGCGTCCATCGCGGCCATGCTGCTCACCACCGAGGCCCTGGTGGTGGACAAGCCGGAAGAGGAGGCCGAGGCCGCCGCGGGCGGTCACGGTCACTCGCACGGCCACGCGCACTGAGGTAACCGCAGCGAGGTAACCGCAGCGCGTGCAGCCAGGCAGGCCCCGCCCCGGACACCCGGGGCGGGGCCTGCGGCATTCAGTGCGACATTTCCGGCGGCTAATTACACTGAGTAGTCAATGGCCGTCATATTGACTACAGATAGTAATTTCATGTTCGGAACGTAACCGTGCGGTACAGCAATGTGACCTTTCCGTTGCCATCTTTGATGAGGGCACCCCCTGCTTTCCTGGGCATCATGCTTTTGTGGGCGACGGATGCATCATCCAGGCCGTGGCGGGCGACTCCCGGGGGGGACGGTCAGCCAGCGGTGACCAGTGGCATGTGGAGGACGTCGCGGCCGCTCAGGCGGCCAGCTTCGGGGACCTGACCAGCCTCGCGGTGCGCGGGCACCCGGCGGCGGTCGCGGCCCTGCTGGAACGGATCCGCCCGATGGTGGTCCGGTACTGCCGGGCCCGGCTGGGCCGGATCACCGGGCACTACTACGTGGCCGACGACGTGGCCCAGGAAGTCTGCCTGGCCGTGCTGTCCGCGCTGCCCAGGTACCGGGACATGGGCCGCCCGTTCGCGTCGTTCGTGTTCGGCATCGCGTCGCACAAGGTGGCCGACGCGGCGCGGAACGCGGCCCGGCTGGCGGTGCCGTTCGAGGACCTGCCGGACGAGCCGGATGAACACCCCGGCCCGGAAGAGACCGTGGTGGCCTGCATTGAGGCGGAACGCGCCAGAGCGCTCCTGGCCCAGCTCCCAGAACATCTGCGTGAGCTGCTAATACTACGCGTCGTAACGGGACTGTCGGCGGAGGAAACGGGTAACGTACTGGGCATGTCAGCAGGAGCGGTGAGGGTGGCCCAGCACCGGGCACTGGCCCGGCTCCGGGCGCTCGCGGTCGCGGAGTCGATTGCGTGATCACGGGCCGCGGGCCCGGCGCGCCCGGCATCACACCCGGCCTGGAGTTCACCCGCCGCCGGGCGGGCGCCCCGGGCGCAGCTGCGCCCGGCACGGTAGCAGCCGATCTGGGCGAGATCCGCCAGGCCGAGGCCGCTATCGGCCTGCTCGCCCAGCGCGCCGACGCGCCACCAGGACTACTCGACGACCCCGCGCTGGCCCTGCTGTCCGCGCTGGCGGCGGACGTTGATGAGCCAGGCACTGGCGTTCGGGGAAATTGGGTGGCCCGGCGCGCGCCGTCCCGCAGCCTGGCCGGATGGTTGCGGGCCGCGGTGGCCGGCGTGGTGGTGGCGGGCCTGGCCGGCACCACCAGCCTGGTGACCGCCAGCATGCTGGCCCGGCTGACCCGCGGGGCGGGCCGCCGTGGCCGCCCGCGCCGGCTGCGCTGAACCTCCCCGGGCCACCACGGGCGGCTCTGTGCCGGGCTGACCAGCGGGACCGTGGCCGGCCTCTACACTGTGCCCCTAAACTGGGGGGATCCCGCCGCCCGCCCTCCGGAAGGTGTCATGAGCGACGTCGCTAAGTTCGCCCCGCCGGCCCTGACCTTCGACGACGTCCTGCTGCTGCCGGCGCATTCCGAGGTGATGCCCAGCGAAGCGGACACCACCGCCCGGCTGACCCGCCGGATCACGCTGAACGTGCCGCTGGTCTCCTCGGCCATGGACACGGTGACCGAGGCCCGGATGGCCATCGCCATGGCCCGCATCGGCGGGGTGGGCGTGCTGCACCGCAACCTCTCGGTGGAGGAGCAGGCGCAGCAGGTGGACACGGTGAAGCGGTCCGAGGCAGGCATGATCACCAACCCGGTGACCTGCAGCCCGGATGCCACCGTGGCCGACGTCGAGGAGCTGTGCGCCCGGTACCGGATCTCCGGGGTGCCGGTGACCAGCCCGGACGGCGTGCTGGTCGGCATCGTGACCAACCGGGACATCCGGTTCGTCACCGATCACAGCCGCCGGGTGACGGACGTGATGACCCGGATGCCGCTGATCACCGCGCCGGTCGGGGTGGCCAGGGACGAGGCGCTGGCGCTGCTCAAGCAGCACAAGGTGGAGAAGCTGCCGCTGATCGACGACGGCGGCCGGCTGCGCGGGCTCATCACGGTGAAGGACTTCACCAAGAGCGAGAAGTTCCCGAACGCGACCAAGGACAGCGCGGGGCGGCTGGTGGTGGGGGCCGCGGTGGGCGTGGGCGAGGACGCCAAGGGCCGGGCCCAGGCGCTGGCCGAGGCGGGTGCCGACTTCCTGGTGGTGGACACGGCGCACGGCCACTCGCAGGCCGTGCTGGACATGGTCGGCCAGCTCAAGGCCAACCTGCACATCGAGATCGTCGGCGGCAACATCGCCAGCCGGCCCGGCGCCGAGGCGCTCATCGCCGCCGGGGCGGACGGGGTCAAGGTCGGCGTCGGGCCGGGCTCCATCTGCACCACCCGGGTGGTGGCCGGGGTCGGCGTGCCCCAGGTCACCGCGATCTATGAGGCCTCGCAAGCGGCCCAGGCGGCCGGCGTCCCGGTGATCGGGGACGGTGGGCTGCAGCACTCCGGGGACATCGCCAAGGCCATCGCGGCCGGGGCGGACACGGTCATGCTGGGCAGCCTGCTGGCCGGCTGCGAGGAGGGCCCGGGCGAGATGGTGTTCATCCACGGCAAGCAGTACAAGCTGTACCGCGGGATGGGCTCGCTGGGCGCGATGCGCAACCCGGAGCGCGGCCGGTCCTACTCCAAGGACCGGTACTTCCAGGACGACGTGCTGCGCGAGGACAAGCTGGTGCCGGAGGGCGTGGAGGGCCAGGTGCCGTACCGCGGCCCGCTGGCCGCGGTGGCCAACCAGCTGACCGGCGGGCTCCGCGCGGCGATGGGCTACTGCGGCGCGCGCACCATCGCCGACCTGCAGCAGGCCAGGTTCACCCAGATCACCGCGGCCGGCCTGGCGGAAAGCCACCCGCACGACGTCGAGATGACGGCTGAGGCCCCGAACTACGCGCGCCGCGCACGTTAGTTGCCCTTTTTCCTGCTGAACGCCCGTGCCGCGGGCTGGAGTTGCGTATGACAACGGTTGAGATTGGCCGGGGTAAAAGCGGCCGCCGTGCCTACCCGCTGGACGAGATCGGCATCGTGCCGTCGCGGCGGACCAGGGACCCGGAAGAGGTCTCGGTGGCCTGGCAGATCGACGCGTACCGGTTCGAGATGCCGCTGGTCGCCTCGCCGATGGACAGCGTGGTGTCGCCCGCGTTCGCCGCCCAGCTGGGCCGGCTCGGCGGGCTGGCCGTGCTGGACCTGGAAGGGCTGTGGACCCGGTTCGCGGACCCGGAGCCGATCCTGGCCGAGATCGCGGAGCTGCCCGAGGCGGCCGCGACCCGGCGGCTGCAGGAGATCTACACCGAGCCGATCAAGGAAGAGCTGATCGGCCAGCGCATCGAGGAGATCCGCTCGGCCGGGGTGACCACGGCGGCCCGGCTGTCCCCGCAGCGCACGGTGCGGTACTACAAGGCGGTCATCGACGCGGGCGCGGACATCTTCGTGATCCGCGGCACCACGGTGTCCGCCGAGCACGTGTCCGGGCAGGCCGAGCCGCTGAACCTGAAGCAGTTCATCTACGAGCTGGACGTGCCGGTCATCGTCGGTGGCTGCGCCACCTACACCGCGGCGCTGCACCTGATGCGCACCGGGGCAGCCGGGGTGCTGGTCGGCTTCGGCGGCGGGTCCGGGCACACCACGGCGGCCGTGCTCGGCGTGACGGTGCCGATGGCCACCGCCATCGCGGACGTGGCCGCGGCCCGCCGGGAGTACCTGGACGAATCGGGCGGCCGGTACGTGCACGTGATCGCGGATGGCGGGATGACCCGCAGCGGTGACATCGCCAAGGCACTGGCCTGCGGCTCGGACGCGGTCATGGTCGGCTCGCCGTTTGCCCGGTCGGCCGAGGCGCCGGGCCGCGGCTACCACTGGGGCAGCGAGTCGCATCACCCGGACCTGCCCCGGGGCAACCGGGTCGACGTCGGCACGGTGGGCACCCTGGAGCAGATCCTGCACGGCCCGTCGGTGGTGGCGGACGGGTCGCTCAACCTGATGGGCGCGCTGCGCCGCACGATGGCCACGTCGGGGTACTCCGACCTCAAGGAGTTCCAGCGGGTCGAAGTGGCCGTCACCCCGAACGCGCCGCCGCGCCGGTGACGGGCTGATGCTAGCGTTCGTCGGGTGAGGCCGGGGCCAGTGTTTGCGGGGAGGGACGAGACAGCGAGACTGGATCCTGACGGGCGCGCCGCGGCGCTCGCCGCACTAGGCGCCGACGAGCTGCAGGTGCTCGTGGTGGGCGGCGGCGTGGTCGGCGCCGGGGTGGCCCTGGACGCGGTCACCCGCGGCCTGTCGACCGGGCTGGTCGAGGCGCGGGACTTCGCCTCGGGCACCTCGTCCCGGTCCAGCAAGCTGATCCACGGCGGGCTGCGCTACCTGGAGCAGCTCAACGTCAGCCTGGTCCGGGAGGCGCTCACCGAACGCGCGCTGCTGCTGCAGCGGATCGCGCCGCACCTGGTCCGGCCGGTGCCGTTCCTGTTCCCGCTGACCCATCACGTCTGGGAGCGGGCCTACATCGGGGCGGGCATCACCGCCTACGACGCGCTGGGCTTCTCGCTGGGCCAGCCGCGCGGGCTGCCCGGCCACCAGCAGCTGACCCGGCGCGGGGCGCTCAAGCTGGCGCCGGCGCTGAAGCGGTCCGCGGTCACCGGCGCGCTGCAGTACTGGGACGCCGAGGTGGACGACGCCCGGTATGTGGTGAACCTGATCCGCACCGCGGCCAGCTACGGCGCCCGGATCGCGTCCCGGACCCAGGTCACCGGGTTCCTCCGGGAGGGCGAGCGGGTCACCGGGGTGCGCGCGGTGGACCTGGAAACCGGCCAGCAGCTGCAGATCCGGGCCCAGCAGGTGGTCAACGCGACCGGGGTGTGGACCGACGACATCCAGGCCATGGTGGGCGGCCGCGGGGTGATCAACATCCGGGCGTCCAAGGGCGTGCACCTGGTGGTGCCGCGGGACCGGATCCAGTCCCGCACCGGCATCATCATGCGCACCCCGTCCAGCGTGCTGTTCATCATCCCGTGGGGCCGGCACTGGATCGTCGGCACCACGGACACCGAGTGGACCCTGGACAAGGCCCACCCGGCGGCCAGCCGGGCCGACATCGACTACGTGCTGGCCCAGGTCAACCGGGTGCTCGCGGTCCCGCTGACCCGGGAGGACGTGGCCGGCGTGTACGCCGGGCTTCGGCCGCTGCTGGCCGGCGAGTCGGACATGACCTCACGGCTGTCCCGGGAGCACGTGGTGGCCCACCCGGTGCCCGGTCTGGTCATGATCGCGGGCGGCAAGTACACCACCTACCGGCTGATGGCCCGGGACGCGGTGGACGCGGTGGCGCACGGGCTGGACTGGCGGGTGCCGCCGTCCTGTACCGACGAGGTGCCGCTGGCCGGGGCGGACGGCTACCTGCCGCTGTGGAACGCGCGGCACCGGCTGGCCGCCTCGTCCGGGCTGCACGTGGCCCGGATCGAGCACCTGCTCGGCCGGTACGGCTCGCTGGCCACCGAGATCCTGGACCTGGTCGCGGCCGAGCCGGGGCTGGGCCGGCCACTGGCCGGGGCCGAGGACTACCTGCGCGCCGAGGTCAGCTACGCGGCCTCGCACGAGGGCGCCCGGCACCTGGACGACGTGCTGGCCCGGCGCACGCACATCTCCATCGAGACCTGGGACCGCGGCCTGTCCGCCGCGGTGGAGGCGGCCGAGCTGATGGCCAAGCCGCTGCGCTGGAATGGCCGCCAGACGGCCCGGGAGATCGGTCACTACGAGGCCGCCATCGCAGCCGAGCGGGCGTCCCAGGAGGCGAGCACCGACCAGGCCGCCGACGCCCTGCTGCTGGACGCGCCGGACATCGTGCCGGTCATCAGCCAGGTTGGCGGCCATTAGGGCCTGTCCCGTGGATCTTGGCCGTCGCGAGCGGTCATCCGTGAAGAGGGCTGGGGAGGTGGGTGGGGGATCGCAAGGCGGAGGAGGAGCCCATAGCGGAGCTATGGGCGACGACGACAACGCAGCGAGACGCCCTCCGGGGGCCGCGCAGCAGGCCAAAGATCTACGGGACAGGGCCTAGGCTAGGCCGCATGTCTTCCCGGCCACGTGTGTTCTCCGGCATCCAGCCGACCGCCGACTCCTTCCACCTCGGCAACTACCTGGGTGCGGTGCGCCAGTGGGTCGCCCTGCAGGACACCCACGACGCGATCTACTGCGTGGTGGACCTGCACGCGATCACCGTGCCGCAGGACCCGGCCGAGCTGCGGCGGCGGACCCGGGTGGCTGCGGCCCAGCTGTTCGCGGCCGGTCTCGACCCGGAGCGGTGCGTGGTGTTCGTGCAGAGCCACGTGGCCCAGCACACCGAGCTGGCCTGGGTGCTCGGCTGCATGACCGGATTCGGCGAGCTGAGCCGGATGACCCAGTTCAAGGACAAGACGGCCAGAGGCGGCGCGCAGCAGGCCAGCCTGGGCCTGTTCAGCTACCCGGTGCTGCAGGCGGCGGACATCCTGCTTT
>Ga0335076_10006735_pt1 | contig 11592 bp, 10 predicted proteins | sample Lox_Sample_25_FD_206717 | JGI IMG/M metagenome (GOLD analysis project Ga0335076, IMG submission 206717) | Soil microbial communities from Loxahatchee National Wildlife Refuge, Florida, United States - Lox_Sample_2.5 | ecosystem: Environmental > Terrestrial > Soil > Wetlands | place: USA... | reverse complement strand
GGTCAGCAGTCTGGTTTGGGCCAGGCATTCCTTCGGCAACCAGAACGCGGCCATCGGGCAGAAGCGTCGATGTCGCCAGATGGCGAGGTGTGGTCATCGATCCCGTGGGGCTGAACTTGCCGGTCTTGGGGTCGTATAACTCGGCCGAGGCGAGTATCTGCAACGTGGAGGCGGTCATGCCGGTGCAGTGCGCCGGATCCGGACAACCGATACCGCCGGCGATGAGGACTCGACCGTCTGCAAGGAGAGTCGCCGTCTGGTCGACGCGGGCCGCGGTCATCGACCCGGTCTTGGTGAACTTGCCAGTGGCCGGGTCATACAGCTCGGCGGAGGCGTAGATGTCCTCACTGAGCGCCCCGTTTGCGTTGCTTCCGCCGGCGATGAGGACCTTGCCGTTCTGAAGCAGTGTGGCCGTCGGATCGATGCGGGCAGTATGCATGCTGCCGGTGGGGACGAAGGTGAGCGGCGGGGCTGGCGTTGCCGATGGCGCCGCAGTTGGAGACGGCGCGGCAACGGGAGTCTCGGTCGGAGTCTCCGTGGCGCTCGGAGGCGCCGAGACCGTGGAAGATGAGCTGGTGCTGGCGCAACCGGCCAGGCCGATGGCTGCCACGAAGCCGACCAGCAGCAGACGCACCCCAGGCGCATGCGAGTTCGAGGCGCCAGGCCATCCGGTCCCAGCGGCGATGCCAGTTCTGCTCACCTTGTTGCCCCTCCGTCTTCCGCGGCGGGCGGCCACTCTCCGCATCCGGAAGCCTAGGCGATGCGGGGCGTTCGCGTCGGGCCGGTTGGAGGACGGATCGCCGGGCCTGACGTCTCAAGGGGGAAACCCCCGCCACCTGAGGGGGAAAGGTGGCGGGGATAGGAGGAGGTGGCCGCCTGGGAGACGAACGGCCGACCGGTGCCGAGTCTAGGTGACGCCGGTTAATGCCCAGATAAGCGTCAGATAAGCTCCGCACTACTGTCGCGGGATCTGGCATTTGTCTGGACTCCGCCGGCCCGCGGTCGATCGAGCCCGATTCGGCTACTGGCGCAATCAACGAAGAAACCCCGGCCGATGACCGGGGTTCCCGAGTTCAAGCCAAGCGACTGTCACCGATGTCGCGACTCAAGACGAGAGTACCGCCAAGGGGATTCGAACCCCTGATCTCAACCTTGAAAGGGTCGTGTCCTAGGCCTCTAGACGATGGCGGCACGGCGCGAACGGGAGTGTACCAGGGAGCGGCGCCCGGTCGGCGAGCCGAGGCTAGCTATTGAGGACGAGGATCATCACCAGCACGCCGCCGAACGAGCCGGCGCTCAGCAGCGCCGAGAAGCCGCCCACCAGCGACAGCACCAGGGCGCGGCGGGTGTCTCCATCGCGGCTCGAACGCCACGTGCCCACCGAGGCCGCGACGGCATCGATGGCGAAGACGAGGGCCGAGACGACGCCGGCGCTCATCAGAACCGCCACCGGCGTGGTGTGGCTGGTCATGGCCTGGGTGAGGAACACGAAGGCCCCGATCGAGCACACGGTCAGGACGACCGGCACGGGTTGGAGCCGGCGGAGCCGATCGACCAGCGTCGCCGGAGGCTTCTCGGGTGGGGCCTCGAGCGGGGCTACGGCCGGGCCGCCGGCGCCGCGCGGGTACGGTCCGGCCGGACGCTGAGGCACCGGCGGCGGGGCCACGAGTCGCGTCGGTTGGGCGGGCAGAACCGGCCGGGGCGGTTGAATCGGCCCGCGCGTCTCCGCCGGGGTGGCCGGCGGGACGGACGCAGCAGGCGGCGGCGGAACTCGTGGCCGGTAGACCTCCCCGGCCGACGGAGCGCGCCTGTCGGCTTTGTGCTGCGCCTCGCGGTCGTCGTCGTGCATCGCCTGAGGTTATCAGGCTCGGCGGGAGGAGCGGTTCCGGTCCGGCGTCAGCCGGCCGTCAGCGCAACCCCCTCCTCCTCCGGCCGCTCACTGCCGAAGGGCCCCGGCACGACCGAACGGTGGTAGATCGCCACCTGATACTCAAGGCGCGGCTTTCTCATTCGGCCGGCCAGCTCCGCCCCCGGTACACCGAACCCCTGGGTTAGCATCTCTCGGGCCGAGTCGAGCGAGTCGAAGGTCCACCAGCAGTGGATGACGCGGACGCGGAACCCGGCGCCCAGGAACGGCCCGCGGCGCCGGCTCCACTCCACCTCGCGATCGCGCCGGTCCGGCATCAGGCTCCAGACGTCGTCCCGGCCGTAGTCGTGGATCAGGAGCAACCGGCCGCCCGGCCGGAGCAGCCGCTCGGCCGCGGCGATGAACTCCGATCCCGGCGCCGCCAGCTCGGACCAGGGCACCACGACCGTATCCGCCGCGGCCTGGGGCAGCGCGGCAATCAGGGCCAGCGCGGTGGGCTCGTCGGGTGGTTCCGGAAAGCTCACGGCCGTGACTCTCGCCCCGATCTCGGCGAGCCGGCTGGCCCGGTAGCCCCGGCCGGCGTCCAGCAGGATGACGTCGCGGCCGGCCACGGGACCCAGGTCCTCGAGCGCGGCGGTGAGCTTCCCCTCGACGTCGACGACGCGCAGGAACGAGTCTTCCAGATCCGTCGTGGGCAGACCGGCGGAAAGGTCGGGCATTGAGCACTCCTAGAGAGCTGGATCAACTCCCAGGACCACTCCCTCTCGGGCTTCTATGTCGACCACGAGAGTCCCCCTCTCGAGCGGTCGCGACGCGAATGTCGATGTCCAGTCGCGTCCCGTCCAGCTTACCTGTTCGACGGAGCCGCGTGCCTGCCCGGGAAGCTCGAACGACAGGGTTGCGGGGGAATCGCCCGCGTTGACGACTACGATCATCGACCTATCGCGACGCCGAACGCCCTCCGTCGGGCGGCTTTCGCCCGACGGGGCGAGGTCGAAGGCGCGCCCGCCGAGGGTCAGCCCGGCACCGCCCGGGCTTTCCTCGCCAAAGAGGCCGTAGGCGACGGCCGAGCCTTCGGCCGCCAGCAGCTCGAAGCGACCGCGCCGCAAGGCCGGGTTAGCGTGGCGCAGGGCGGTCAGCCCGGCGACGAAGTCGCGGAGCCGGCGATCCTGCCGGACGACGTCCCATGGATAGGCTCGCCGGCAATCGGGATCGCCGCGGCCCTCGAGTCCGACCTCGTCGCCGTAGTAGACGCACGGCGCTCCGGGCAGCGTCATCTGGATCAGGGTCGCCAGCCGAAGGGTCGTGGTGTCGCCGCCCGCCAGAGAGAGGAAGCGGGGCGTGTCGTGGCTGTCGAGCAGGTTGAGCTGGAGCGACGTCGTCTCGGGCGGGTACGTGGCCATGACCGCCGCCAGCCAGCGGCCGAACTCGGGGCCGTCGACGTCGTGAACGTGACGCGAGAACTCGTGGGTGGTGGCCACGAGGTCGCGATCCAGCCGGCCCGCGCCGGTGAACGACAGGATCGCCTCGGCCAGCGGGTAGTTCATCAGGGCGTCGAAACGGTCGCCGGCCAGCCACTCCGGAGCCGCGGTCCAGATCTCGCCGACTATGTAGGCCTGGGGATTTACGGCCAGGCAGCGGCGGCGGAACTCCTCCCAGAAGCCTGGCTCGGTGATGTCGGCGGGCACGTCGAGCCGCCAGCCGTCGATTCCGAAGCGGAGCCAGCGCTCGGCCACGCGATAGATGTACTCGCGCACCTCGGGGTTGTGATGGTTGAGCTTTGGCAGGGCCGGCATGTCCCACCAGGCTTCGTAGCCCAGGCGGCTGCGCGGCGAGGGCGGGGCGGCGTAGGCGGCGGGGCTGGAGGGGGCGGCACTCGACGAGGCGCCCGGGCTCGTGGCGGCGGCCAGGCTACCGGCAGCGGCCGTGGCCTCGTTTGGTTCGTCCGGAGCGGCGACGGTGGCCGGAGCGGAGGGGTAGGCGTTCAGCCCTCGCCGGCCGGCCAGCACCTCGGCATCGAGGTTGAACCAGTCCCGGTACGGCGAGGCGGTCCCGTTCTCGAGGATGTGGTGGAACGGCCAGAAGCCGCGGCTGGCGTGGTTGAAGACGCCGTCGAGGATCACTCGGATGCCCCGGGCATGGGCAGAGTCGAGCAGCTCGCGGAGGGCCGCGTCGCCGCCCAGGAGCGGGTCGACCAGCTCGTAGTCGTAGGTGTGGTAGCGATGGTTCGAGGCCGAGGCGAAGATCGGGTTCAGGTAGAGGGCCGTGATGCCCAGGTCGCGCAGCTCGTCGAGGTGCTCGGCCACGCCCAACAGATCGCCGCCCTTGAAGCCGTGGACGGTCGGCGGCGCGTCCCAGCGCTCCAGCGTGCCGGGCTTGGGCACCCGGAGACTGATGGCGAACCGGTCGGGGAATATCTGATAGAAGACCGCGTCGCGAACCCAGTCAGGACCTGTCCGGGCGGCGCGGTCGCGATCCGCCGGCTCGATCAAGTCGGCGGCTCCTCGGGTCGCGCCTTGAGGAACTCGCGCCGGTCGCGCTGGCGGGGGACGGGCGCCGTCGAGCCGCGGATGATCAGCCGGGTGTCGAGGACCTTGTGCTCGGGCCTTTCGGCGTCGGGGTTCGAGATGGCCCGCAGCAGAAGCCGGGCGGCCTCCTCGCCCTTCTGGCGGATCGGCTGGTGGACGGTCGTCAGGGGCGGGTTTGAGTGGGGCGTCACGTCCAGGTCGTCGAAGCCGACGATGCTGAGATCCTCGGGCACGCGGAGCCCCACTTCCCGGGCCGCCCACATCACGCCCATGGCCATCACGTCGCCCATGGCCAGAACCGCCGTCGGGCGCAGGCCGTCCTCCCAGACCCTCCGGAAGGCGGCCAGGCCGCCCTCGAACGAAGCCGGGGCGACGACGATCCGCTCGTCGCGGAGCCTGACCCCGCCCATCTCGAGCCCCTGGCGATAGCCGGTCAACCGGCGCCAGGCCACCGATTCGGTTGGTCCGGCCGAGTATTCGAACAGGCCCGGCATGTTGGGCGGCTCCATGCCGATGACCACGATGTCGCGATGGCCGAGCGAGAGCAGATGGCGGGCCGCTGCCCGGGCCCCGACTTCGTCGTTCGATTCGACCGAGGCATGCTCAGGCAGCGCGGCGCCGTCGACGAGGACCATCGGGAAGCCCGCCCGGCGGATCTGCTCGACCTCGGGATGGTCCTCCGAAAGACCAACCGCGACGAAACCGTCGACGGTGGCGCGACCGATGGCTCGGACGAGCGAGCCGTGTAGCGGCGAGACGAACAGCAGGCCGTAGCCGGCGGCATCGGTCTGAGCCGCCAGCCCCGCGCACAGCTCGGCGAAGAACGGGTTGCCGAAGACGACGCTAAGCACCTGCGGGGTCAGCAGGCCGACGGTCATGCTGCCCTTTCTGGCAAAGACGCGCTCGCTCGACGGGTGGCGATAGCCGATCGCCTCGGCGACCTCGCGGATCCGGCTGGCCGTCTCGGCGTTCAGCCGTTCGGGGCTGTTGAATGCGAAGGAGACGGCCGTCTTGGAGACGCCGGCCTCGCGGGCGACATCGGCGATCCGGGCGGGTTTGGGACCTGACCGGCCGGAGTGCGGTGCGGCGGACGACTCGGCGGGCGGCACCGCCTTGGGCGATGGCTCGGAAGCTCGGCGGTCCCCCCCGGAGGCGCCCCTGTCGCCCTTGCTCCTGTCCACGCCAGCCTCCAACGGTTCCTCGGCCGAGAGCCCCGACGGCCTGGCTCGCGATTGGTCCGACGCCCAAACTAGCCACGTCCCGATGGGCTGTCAATCGCCCAACAGGTAGGCCGCGACCGAGATCAGGCACCGCCAGAGCCGGGGCGTCCGGTTCGCGTCGACCTGCGAGAATCGCGGTCGCGCCCGGCCGATCGGCCGCGGCCGGAACTGCGTCATGGAGGCTCGTCGATGCGACTGGCGACTGTTCGACCTATCGGCACGGCGAGCGACGGACGGGATGGCCGGGTGGCCGTCGTCCTCGACGGCGGCAGAATCCTGACCCTGGAGGCGCTGGCGGACGGCCCCGGCGCCGGACTCGCGGTCGAGCTCGCCAGGCTGGACATGGCCGGCCTCCTTGCGGCCGACCCCGACCTGGAGCGGGTCCGCGCCGCGCTCGCGGCGGCCACGGCGCGCGACCCGAAGATTCTCGCCGGAATGGCCCTGGACCCGGCCTCGGTGCGTCTGGCATCCCCGGTCCCACGGCCGGGCAAAGCGATCGGCGTCGGCTACAACTACCTGGACCACGTCCGCGAGCAGGGTCGCGAGCGGCCGGCGCGGCCGGTCCTGTTCTCGATGTTCGCCAACGCCGTCGTGGGCGACGGCGATCCGATCCGACGGCCGGCCGGGACGCACGCCCTGGACCTCGAGGCCGAGATGGCGGTCGTGATCGGGAGACAGGCGCGCGGCGTCGGCGTGGAGGGCGCCCTCAGGTGTGTGGCGGGGTACACCGCCGCGAACGACGCCACTGCTCGAGACTGGCAGGGCCAGGAGAAGGCCCTCCGGCCCGGCGAAAAGGGCGACGGCCAGTGGCTGCGGGCCAAGGGCTCGGACACGTTCCTGCCGCTCGGCCCGGTGATGGTCACGGCCGACGAGTTGGGCGACGGGCGCGGCCTGGCCGTCCGGTCGTGGGTCACGGCCGTTTCCGGGCCGCGGGCCGGAACGCCGTTCCAGATGCAGTCCGGCAACACCGCCGACCTGATGTTCGGCGTCGCGGAGCTCGTTGCCATGATCAGCGCCGAGGTCACTCTCGACCCGGGCGACGTCATCGTCACCGGCACGCCCAGCGGCGTCGGCGTGTTCCGCGATCCGCCGGTCTTCCTCGATCCGGGCGATCTGGTCCGGGTCGAGGTCGAGCGGATCGGCAGCCTGACGAGCCCGATCGTCGACGAACGTGGCGCCGCGGCCGCCGAGTCGCCGGCGGGGCGGTTCCTGGCCGCGCGGTCTTGAGGGCCGTGCCGAGGAAGGGGCCGGGAGCGGCACGCCAGGCCGCGGAGCGGCACGCCAGGCCGCGGCGGGCCGCGGCGGGCCGATCGACTTTCGCCGCGAGTGGCACAATCCACCCATGCTCAACACCGGAGCGGGAGACACTGAGGCCACGCCCTCAGGATTGGAATCGGCGGCCACCATGGCCGCGGCTACGTCCGTCGATCTGCGCATCCCGAAGACGATGCGAGCCCTGGTGAAGACCCGGCCCGAGGCTGGCGCCGAGCTGCGAGAAGTTCCGGTTCCCCGTCCGGGACCGGGCGAGGTCCTGATCCGACTCGAGGCCGTCAGCCTGTGCGGCACCGACCTCCACATCTACCGCTGGGATCCCTGGGCCGAGAGCCGGCTGGGCGGCAAGCTGCCGCGGATATTCGGTCACGAGATGGCCGGCCGCGTCGTGGCCCACGGACCCGGCACCGGCGCGGTGCCGCTCGGCACCCGCGTGGCCGCCGAGACGCACCTGGTCGACTGGAGCTGCTACCAGTGCCGGACCGGCCGAGAGTACGTCTGCGCCAATCTCCGGATTCTGGGCGTGGACGCCGACGGCGCCTTCGGCGAGTACATGGTCCTGCCCGAGCGCAACGCCTGGCCGTCCGAGGGTCTCTCGCCGGAGATCGCCGCGATCCAGGAACCGATGGGCAACGCCGTCTTCGCCACGTTCGTGGAGGAGGTCACCGCCCAATCGGTGGCGGTCCTGGGCTGCGGCCCGATCGGGCTGATGGCCGTGGCCATCTGCCGTTTCGCCGGGGCGTCGCGGGTCTTCGCCACGGACGTGATGCCGCATCGTCGCGAGATGGCCGCCCGGATGGGCGCCGACTGCGTTCTCGACGCCACGGGCGACGTCGTCGCGGAGATCCGGCGCGAAACCGGCGGGGTAGGTGTAGACGTGGTCCTCGAGATGAGCGGCGCCGAATCGGCGATCCACCAGGCGTTCGAGATGACCACCAACGGCGGCCGCGTCTCGCTGCTCGGCCTGCCGTCACGGCCGGTTACGCTCGACCTCAACGACGCGGTCATCTTCCGCGGCGTCCGCATCTACGGCATCACCGGCCGCGAGCTGTGGCGGACCTGGTACAAGACGGCCGCGCTTCTCCGCGAAGGCCTGAACGTGGAACCGATCATCACTCACCGGCTGCCGCTGAGCCGCTTCGACGAAGCGTTCGATCTGCTGGCCCAGGGCCACGCCGGAAAGGTTGTGCTGCTGCCCGGGCAGAGCTGATCCACGGCCGGGCCCCAGGCGGGAACGGAAGGACGAACCAGATGACGACGAAGGAAACTCGAGTCGACCCGCTGGGATTCCTGGCCGACGAGATCGACGAGCTGAAGCGCCAGAACCTCTACCGGCCGCTCCGAGTCCTGAGCTCGCCGCAGGCGGCCGAGGTCGTCGTCGACGGCATGCCGCTGATCAACCTCTCGTCGAACAACTACCTCGGGCTGAACACGCATCCCCGCCTGGTCGAGGCCGCCCTGGCCGCGACTCGCGAGTTCGGCGCCGGTTCGGGCGCGGTCCGGACCATCGCGGGCAACATGTCGATCCACGAGCGGCTCGAGGCGGAGCTGGCGGCCTTCAAGCACACCGAGGCGGTCCTGACCTTCCAGTCCGGTTTCACGGCCAACAGCGGCGTCATCCCGGTCGTGGCCGGCGAGAACGACCTGATCGTCAGCGACGCGCTCAACCACGCCTCGATCATCGACGGCATGCGGATGAGCAAGGCGCCCCGGGTCGTCTTCCCTCACAAGGACACGGCCGCTCTCCGCGAGCTGCTGCGCGAGGCCCGGACGAAGGGCCGGACCGACGCCTCGGGCGCCGCCACCGGCGAGCCGCACCGGCTGATCCTGGTCGTGACCGACGGGGTCTTCTCGATGGACGGCGACATCGCGCCACTCCCCGAGATCGTGGCCGCGGCCGAGGATTTCGGCGCTGCCGTCATGGTGGACGACGCCCATGCCTCGGGAGTGCTGGGCGCCAACGGCCGCGGCACCGTCGACCACTTCCACCTCCACGGCCGGGTCGCCATCCAGGTCGGAACGATGTCCAAAGCGATGGGCGTCCTGGGCGGCTACGTAGCCGGCAGCCAGGCACTCCGCGACATCCTCATCCAGCGAGCCCGGCCTTTCCTCTTCTCCACGTCCCATCCGCCGGCCGTGGCGGCTGCCTGCCTCGAAGCCATCCACGTCCTGCTAGACGAACCCGAGCTGATCGACCACCTCTGGTCGAACACCCTGTACTTCAAGGGCGAGCTGCGCCGCCTGGGATTCGACACGGGCGTCTCGGAGACCCCGATCACGCCGGTGATGATGGGCGACTCGGCTCGGGCCCAGAAGTTCAGCAGCCGCCTCTTCGAGGAAGGCGTCTTCGCCCAGCCGGTCGTCTACCCGACGGTCGCGCTCGACAAGGCCCGAATTCGAACGATCGTCACAGCGGAGCACACCAGAGCGCAGCTCGACCGCTGCCTGGAGACGTTCGCCAGAGTAGGACGCGAGCTGGGCTTGCTCGGGAGCTGAGCGGCAGCTAGTCGGGATCGCCCCAATCGATGGCGTCGGGGGCGCCCGTTTCGGGGGGCAGGTTGTGGATCTGCTCCTGGATCTGGCCGCAGAAAGAGACCCAGGGTTCGAGCTCCATCACTTCCACGCCCTCGGGATCGATCGAGCCGCCCAGGCTGGGAGGCACGCTGAAGGCGTAGCACTGGCCGGGGCCGGGAACGACGCCCTTTTCCTTGAGGCGGACTACGAGGTCGGAGAGAAGCCATTCCTTTTGCTTCTGGCGCGTTCGGATCAGGTCGTAGAACTCGCTGCGTGAGGCGGCCACCTGGCAAATCTCGCCTTTCCGCATGTCGAGCATCTCGACCTCCCCTCCCGGTCGTTCAACGAACCAGTCGCCGAACTTGCTGCCCACGACAACCCGGAACGAGCCGTGGAGGAGCCAGCGCCAGTCCTGGAGCAGCCGGCTATAGTCGAGGTTCGGGTCGTCGATCAGCAGGTCGATCCAGGTCGGCTTGAGAGGAGTATCTGCCCGGCTCTCGCTCACGAATCCCTCCAACGAGTCCGTACGGGAGATCGTAGGAGATCGAGATCGGCGTGTATACCCGCGTCCGAAGGTCGGCGCTGCGTCGCCCGGCCGACGCGCAGCGTTTGGCGATCTCGGGCAAGATTCGGTGGTGACCGATACCGCCCAGTTTCCGCGCCCCCCCCGGCAGGCGATCGACTTCCCGATCGACACCCACATGCACACGGCGTTCTCGCACGACTCGAACGTGCTCCTCGAGCTGTACGTCGCCCAGGCTGCCGAGCTCGGCATCCGGGAGATCGCGATCACCGACCACGTCGACTTCATGCCCGGCTCGCCGGGCTACCGCTACTTCGACTACCACGTCCGCCGGAAGGTCATCGCTGAGGCAGCCGAACGCTGGACGGGCAAGGTCTCGGTCCGCCACGGCGTCGAGATCACCTACGAGCGCCGCTACCAGGACGAGATCGGCGAGTACCTGCGGCGGCACACCTTCGACTATTCGATCGGGTCCGTGCACGCCGTCTCGGACTCCCCGTACGCCCGGGCCAACATCGAGACTTTCGTCTCGGGCAAGACCGTTGCCGAGGCCGTGGCGCCGTACTTCGCCGAGGTGGAGGCCGCGATCCGGAGCGGCATGTTCGACACGGTCGGCCACCTCGACCAGTGCAAGCGCTGGCTGCGGCCGTGGTTCCCGCCGGCGGACTTCGCCACGATCCCAGGGTCATATGAACCGCTCCTGGTGGCCCTCGTGGAGAGTGACACGGCCCTCGAGGTCAACGCCTCCGGGCTGCGATATCCCGAGCGCGAGACGTACCCGGCGGCCTGGGTGGTGGCCCGCTTCCACGAGCTGGGCGGACAGCGCGTCACGGTCGGGTCGGACGCGCACATGCCCCAGTCGTTCGCCTTCGGTCTCGAGGAGGCGGCCGAGATCGTGGCCGCGGCCGGCTTCGACCGGCTATCGCTCGAGCGGGCTCTCGACCGCGGCGACCTGGTTCTGCCGGAGCGCTTCCGGCGAGGCTGAGGCCGGGACGTGGCGGGGCGTGGCGGGGCGGCGCGGGGCGGCCCGTGGCGGGCCGTGGCGGGCCGTGGCGGGCCGTGGCGGCGGGCGGGCCACGTTGCGGCGGGTGCGGGGAGCCCGATCGCGGCGGCCGCATCCCCGAATGCCACCCGGAGTGACGTTATCCACCCAAGCCGGGCGAGTCGCGCCCCAATGTCACGCGGGGTGACGCCAACCTTCATCTGGCGCCCGGGTGGCGCCAGGAGGGCACGATCGAGACCAGAGTCAAGCGTGGGTCCGAGCTCCGTCGTGGGAATGGTCGTGGGCGCGGAGGGCACCTGCCCGCGCGGAGGGCACCGTCGCGCGCCAGCCCCGTCGTCTGGGCGACACCGAGACACGCGCCGCGCGGGTACTCTTCGCGCCATGGAGTTGACCATCATCGGCGCCGGCCCTGCCTACACCGACCGCCGTGGCGCGGCGGCGTCCAGCTACCTGCTTCGAGCCGAAGGCGCGGCCATCGTGCTGGACCTGGGCCAGGGGTCGTTCTCGAACCTTGCCGCGGAGCTGGAGCCGAGCGGGCTGACGGCGGTGGTGATCTCGCACCTCCACCCCGACCACATGATCGACCTGATCCCGCTCCGCCACTACCTCAAATGGGAATTCGAGCCGCCACGCCGCGTCCGGGTTCTGGGCCCGAGCCGGCTGGC
>Ga0335076_10006734_pt1 | contig 11592 bp, 7 predicted proteins | sample Lox_Sample_25_FD_206717 | JGI IMG/M metagenome (GOLD analysis project Ga0335076, IMG submission 206717) | Soil microbial communities from Loxahatchee National Wildlife Refuge, Florida, United States - Lox_Sample_2.5 | ecosystem: Environmental > Terrestrial > Soil > Wetlands | place: USA: Florida... | reverse complement strand
GGAGTGAAAGAGGAGATAAAGACGGAAAAAGAAAAAAAAGTAACAAAGGAAGAAAGGGAGAAAGAAAGAAGAAAGGGAAGAAAGGGAAGAAAGGGAAGAAAGGGAAGAAAGGGAAGAAAGGGAAGAAAGAGGGGCGACTAGGAGATGGGTATGGCGGGTGATTGTTTGTTTTGCAAGATTGGGGAGAAGAAGATTCCGGCGAAGCTGGTGTATGAGGATGCGGAGGTGTTTGCGTTCGAGGACATCAGCCCGCAGGCGCCGACGCACATTCTGTTGTGCCCGCGAAAACATTTTGCGTCACTAGATGAAGCCACGAGCGAAGAGCAGACGGTTATTGGGAAGCTGCACCTGGTGGCCGCGAAAATCGCGAAGGAACGGAATTTACAGGCGGGTTACCGGACGCTGTTCAACAACGGGACCGGCGCGGGGCAATCGGTTTTCCACCTGCATTTACACCTACTGGGCGGGCGGCAGTTTCGCTGGCCGCCGGGGTAGGCGCTGGAGGGTTCGGGACGCAGCGCAAAGACGCGCGGGTAGCGGAAGTTGCCGGGCGGAAGAGCCGTGTGCAGCACCTCCGGTGCTCGGTGGTTGCGTGGATGAATCGCCCAGCGCTCACGCGCTGGGCTAGCGTGTGGCGCGCCTCCGGCGCTCGGAGCCGGGACCCCGGCAACTACGATCCCGGACGCCGCTGAGTTGACACGCACACAAAAGGCTCGGGCAGGAGGGAGCTGCCATCTTCGCAAACCAGCGGAGGCTCACGGGAGCAGTTGTGAGCGGTGAGGAGAGCGAAGAGCACAGGCTGAAGCTTATGGAAACGGTGGGCGATAACGTCGTGCAGCGGGCTGCGTCTAACCCGGCGATAAGGTCCGCTGAAAGAGGCCGGAGGGAGCATCCATGAAATCGTGGCTGCAGGATTTACGGTATGCGTTGCGGGTCATCCGGAAGAATCCGAATTTCGTCGCGGTGGCGGTGGTGGCGCTGGCGCTCGGGATTGGCGCGAACACGGCGATTTTTTCGGTGGTGAATGCGGTGCTCTTCCGGTCGCTGCCGTACCACGATCCGGGGCGGCTGGTGTGGGTGTCGAACTATGTGCCGGAGCAGCGGCAGAACCTGGTATTCGCGGACGAGTACGCCGGCTGGAAGAAACAGAACCATGTTTTTGAGAACGTGGCGGGCTATTCGCCGGCCGCGGAATACACGTTGACGGGAGTGGGCGCGCCGCAGCGATTGCGGGCCGGAATGGTGACGGCAACGTTTCTGGAGACGCTCGGTGTGGTGCCGCAACTGGGCCGGAATTTTCTGCCGGAAGAAGACCGTCCGGCGGGAACCAAAGCGGTGTTGTTGAGTGACGCGTTGTGGCGCACGACGTTCGGGGCGGATGCGGGCGTGGTCGGGAAAGTGGTGGCGCTCGATGACACACCGTACACGGTAGTGGGCGTGCTGCCGCGCGATTTTGAGTTTCTGGACAACAATCCCGCGGACGTGTTCGTGCCGTTCCAACTGGCGGACAGCAGCATTCAGGCGTCCGGAGGACAGATTCGCGTGATGATCCAGCCGCTGAGCATTGTGGCGCGGCTGAAGCCGGGGATGACGCTGGATACGGTGAGCACCGAGTTGAACGCGATTAACAAGCGGGTGCTAGAGAATTTGCCGGGGAGGCTGCGTGGGCTGGGCGAAGCGCAGGCGCAAGTTTTCTTTCTGCACGACCATGAAGTCGGGAACGTGAAGCCGGCGCTGTTGATTTTGTTGGGCGCGGTGGGATTTGTGCTGATCATCGCGTGCGCGAACGTGGCGAACCTGCAGTTGGCGCGGGCGGCAGGCAGGGAAAAGGAAATTGCGATTCGCGGGGCACTCGGCGCGGGGCGCGGGCGGCTGGCGCGGTTGTTGCTGACGGAAAGCGCGACGGTGGCGCTGGCCGGAGGCGTGGCGGGACTGCTGCTGGCGGCGTGGCTGCTGCAACTGATCCACCGGTTTGCGCCGGCGAACGTCCCGCATCTGCAGGCGGCGCGGCTGGATGTGACAGTGCTCTTGTTCACGCTGGCGCTATCGCTGCTTACCGGAATGCTGTTTGGACTGGCGCCGGTGCTGTCGGCGTTCCGCGTGTCGCTGGAAAACACGCTGAAGCAAGGTGGGGCGCAGGGCATGGGAACGAGCGCGCGGCGGGGGCAACAGGTGCTGATGGTGGCGGAGATCGCGCTGTCCATCGTGTTGTTCACCGGCGCGGGGCTGCTGGTGAAGAGTTTCCGCAACTTGACGGCGGTGCAGACCGGGTTCGATGGCAACGGCGTGCTGACGGCGCAAATCGCGCTACCCCTGGATCAGTACCAGGCCCTGGACCGGCAACGGAATTTCTTCGGCGAACTAGTGGAACGCCTACAGGCGCTGCCGGGGGTGACCGCGGCGGGGGTGACTTCCGCAATGCCGCTGCGGGGCAACCCGATGATTTCGAGCATTCACATTGAAGGGCAGCCGGAAGGGGAGATGGACTTTACGAAAGTTCCGATTGCGCGGATGAATTCGGTGACGCCGGGATACTTCGCGGCGCTGCATGTGCCACTGCTGGAAGGACGACTGCTGGACCAGCGCGATGGTGTGGACGCGCCGAACGCGGTGGTGGTAAACGAGGCGTTCGTGCGGCGGTTTTTCGCCCAGGAGGATCCGCTTGGCAAGCGCTTCGAGGCCGGCCTGGGGCCGCGGCAAGGCGGGCCGCAGACGTGGACGATTGTAGGCGTGGTCGGGGACATGAAGCAGAAGGGGCTGGCGAGCGAGACGGAGCCGGAAGCGATCGCGTCAGCGCTGCAGTGGCCGCGGTTTCAAATGTCGCTGGTGCTGCGCACATCGCTGGATCCGCTGAGCCTGGTATCCGCGGTGCGCAAGGAAGTGGCGGACCTGGACAAGAATTTGCCGCTGTATGGCGTGCAGACGATGGATGAAGTGTTGGCGAAGGAAGTGGCGACGCAGCGATTCAATGCCGGGGCGCTGGTGGGATTCGCGGCGCTGGCGGTGTTGCTGGCGGCGGTGGGGATTTATGGCGTGATGGCGTACGCGGTGGGACAGCGGACGCGGGAGATTGGCGTGCGCATGGCGCTGGGCGCAGAACGTGGGCGCGTGCTGCGAATGGTGTTGAAAGAGGGATTGCGACTGGCGGTGCTAGGCGTGGTGCTGGGAGTGGCGGCGGCGTTTGCGTTGACACGGCTGATGACAAGCTTGTTGTTTGGGGTGAAAGCTTCCGATCCGGCGACGTTCGCAGTGGTGACGGTGGCGCTGCTGGGAGTGGCCCTGGCGGCGTGTTGGATTCCGGCTCGGCGGGCGACGCGGGTGGATCCGGTGGTGGCGCTGCGGTACGAGTAGCGCAGGTATTTACGCGCTCAAATCATCTCGATCAATTCGCGCTGGCGGGGTTTTTCGGGCAGCAGTGCCAAGATTGATTGGTCCATCGTTGCGAGCTTTCCACCGTTATGCCCCGCGAGACGCAAAAGATAAGCATCCGTGATTTGTTGATGACCCGTCAGACGCGCGGCGAGGTTTTCGAATGCCTGCAGCAGCGTGAGTTCGTCCTTCCAAAAGCGGTGAGCCGGATGGCCGAGATTGGACTGCAGCAGAGCCAAAGCGTCCCGCGGCGTTAGAGCGTTTGGAGAGAACGCCGGATTGGAGAGAACGCGGACAAATCCAGCCTGGGTGAAGGGACAGGTGGCCCAGCCCGAAGACGCGTGCCGGGAAAACCAAGCCTGAGCCTTTCCATGCGCGCGATGCGCGGTCCACGCCATGGCAATCAGCACGTTCGCATCGAGGAGAAACATGGCTTCTGCGTCACTCTTCCAGAAGCTTTTTAACATCCTCGCTGCTGACGGGAGGGGAATCGGGCGGCAAGTCGACAACGTGAAAGCCGTTGACGATGCGAGTGCGCAACGGCGCTTGCAAGCCCCGGCGCACCAACTCGGATACGGCTTTGCCGAGCGCGACATCGCGGCTTTTCGCGTAGGTCTGCACTTCCGCAAAGACATCATCATCTAACGAAAGAGTAGTGCGCATGGGAATATGATGACCTCTTAGGATGTGAGATGTCAAGCGCTATTCATAAACATCACGTGACGGCATGCGACATCACGCATGCCGACGTTTGGCCAGGCTATGACTTATTCATACCGCAGGGCGACGATGGGGTCGACGCGCATGGCGCGGCGGGCGGGGAGCCAGCAGGCGAGTAGGGCGACGGCGAGGATGACGGCGGTGGCGCCGAGGAAGGTGGCGGGGTCGGTGGGTTTTACGCCATAGAGCTGGCTGGCGACGAGGCGAGTGAGGGCGACCGCGGCAGCTGCGCCGATGGCCACGCCGAGAGCGACGGGCAGCAAACCCTGGCCGATGACCATGCGGAGAACGTCGCGAGGCGAAGCGCCGAGGGCCATGCGAATGCCGATCTCCTGGATGCGGCGCGAGACGGAATAGGAGATGACGCCGTAAACGCCGACGAGCGCGAGGGCAAAGCCGATGCCCGCAAAGACGACGAGGAGCACGCTGCGGAGACGTTCATTGCCCACAGATTCAGAGATGTTTTGCGACATAGTCATGAGGTGGGTAACGGGCTGATCGGGATAAGCGGCCCAGATTTGACGCGAAATGGTGGCGGCGAGGGCTTGCGGGTCGGTGTGCGTGCGCACGAGAAAGTGCAGGGAGCCGGTGCCGCCTTGTAGCAGGGAGAGGAAGTAGGTAGGCGAAGGCTTTTCGCGGAGGGCCACCTCCTGAGCATCGGCCACGACGCCGATGACGTCCTGCCAGTCGCGCTTGTCCTGAGCCACGCTGATGCGCTTGCCGAGAACGTCGAGAGTGCCCCAGTATTCGCGGGCCATGGAGGCGTTGACGAGCACGCCTTTGGCGGCGTCACCGGAATCGGCATCGGAGAATTCGCGGCCGCGAAGCATGGGAATGCCCAAGGCGCGGAAATAACCGGGGTACACGTAGCGTGCGGCGGCGCTGCGGGCGTCTTTGGAGGAGGCGGGGATGGCGCCGTCGACGACGAGGCTGCCCATCATCATCATCATGCCGCCCAAGACGGCGTGATCGGAGGCGGTGACTTCGGCGACGCCGTGAGTTTTCTGGATGCTCTGGACGATTTCCTGGAGGTGGGCGGCCTGTTTTTTCATGAGGCTCTTGGTGTCCGCGTCGGGGTCAAAGGGCGGCTGAGGCAGATCGAAGGAGAGGAGGTGGTCGGTGCGGAAGCCGGGATTCTGATGGAGCAAGCGCGAAAGGGTGAGGGTCATCAGGACGGAGCCGACGAGAAGGACGAATGCGAGAGCGACTTCCAGGGTAACGAGCGCACTGCCGAGGCGGGATTGGCGGGCGGAGCGGGTCACGCCGAGATTGGTGCCAGCGCCCTCCTTCAAGGCGTCGTTGGGGTTCATGCGGGAGGCGCGGCGCGCGGGAACGAGCCCGAAGAGAATACCGGCGGCAAGGGAAGTGGCGAGAGAGAACCACAAGAGGGTGAAGTCGACGGAGATTTCGTTGAGACGGGGAGTGCCGGCGGGGGCGATGGCGCGGAAGAGGTCGATGCCTTCGGCGGCGAGGAAGATGCCGAGCGTGCCACCGGCGAGGCCGATGAGACAGCTTTCGACGAGGCCCTGGCGCAGTAAGCGGGCCGGCGAAGCGCCCAAGGCGGCGCGCACAGCCATCTCGCGCTGGCGGCCAGAGCCGCGGGCCAGCAGAAGACTGGCGAGATTGGCGCAGGCGATCAGCAGGACAAAGGTGGAAGCTCCGAGCAAGGTGAGAAAGGCGTCGCGCGAGTCTTCAATGCTGCCGGTAAGAAGGGGCGTGGCGGAGAAGCGGTAGCTGCCCAGGTCGGGGTGGTCCTTCATGAATTGCTGGGCGATGGAATCGAGTTGTGCGGAGAGCTTTTCCGGTTTTTCGCCGCGACGCAACTTGGCGATGGTTTGGAGCATGAAGTAAGTGGGATTTTGGTGGTCAGCCGCGGAGGCGGCGAAGGGCTGCCAGGCCTGGGCCTTTTCGGGGAAAGCGAATTTGGGAGGCGCCACACCGACGACGATGTAGGGCTCGTGGTCGAGGAGCATGCTGCGGCCGAGGACCTTGGGGTCGGCGCCGAAATGAGTGCGCCAGAAAGAGTCGCTGAGGATGAGGACGGGATGTTTACCGGGCTTGGTTTCGTCGTCGGTGAACAGGCGGCCGAGTTGGGCGGTGGCGCCGAGCTCCTCGAAGAAGCCGTCGGTGACGGACGCGACGGAAAGGACGGTCGGCGAACCATCGCCGGTGAGGGTTTTCTCTCCGTCGGAGTAGGCGGCGGTTTGTTCGAGGGCGGAGGCTTGGGCACGAATCTGATCGAGGTTGAGCCAGGAGAGGCCCAGACTGAACGTGGGAAACATGGCAGTGTGCGTTTGGATGGCGACGATGCGGGAGGAGTCTTTGTAGGGGAGAGGGCGGAGGACGACGGCGTTGACGATGCTGAAGATGGCGGTGTTGGCGCCGATACCGAGGGCGAGGGTGAGCGCAGCGGCGAAGGTGAAGCCGGGATTGTTGCGAAAGAGGCGGAGGGCGTGGCGAATGTCCTGGAGAAGCGTGTCGAGGAAACTGGCGCGGCGGGCTTCGCGGGATTGCTGTTTGACGGATTCGAGGGCGCCGAATTGAAGATTGGCGCGGCGGCGAGCTTCGTCGGGAGACAGGCCGGAAGCGACGAAGTCGGCGACTTGCTTTTCGAGATGGAAGCGGAGTTCGGTGTCGAGCTGCTGCTCGGATTGTTGCTTGCGGAAGAAACGGGCTAGCCAGTGCATTGGTCAGCTCCACGCAAAGGGATATCGTTGCGCCACAGGTCCGGCGATTGCCGCGCGCTATTCATAACGCAGGGCCACCACGGGATCCACGAGCATAGCGCGGCGCGCGGGAAGATAGCTCGCGGCGACGGCGATGAGCGCGAGGAAGAGGGAAGCGGCCACGAAGGTCAGGGGATCGGTGGGATGAACGGCGTAAAGCAGGCTGGCCATGAGCCGCGTCAGCGCAAACGATCCCGCGATGCCCAGCAGCAATCCGATTTCTGCAAGTGCCAGCCCGTGCGAAACGACCAACCACAGCACATCTCCAGGCTTCGCGCCGAGTGCTACGCGGATGCCGATCTCGCGGATTTGCTGGCGAACCGCATACGCCAACACGCCATAGATACCGATTGCCGCCAGCAGCACGGCGAACACGGCGAACGCCGTCAACAAGGCTGCATTGAACCGCTGCGAAGCGAGTTCTCCCTTCACAATCTCGTTCGCGGTTTCCACGCTGAAGAGCGGAACATTCTTATCGAGGCTGGCCACGACCGAGCGCGCAGAGGGCAGCAGGCTTTCCTGATCGCCCTTCGTGCGAAGTAAGAATGCCAGCTCGGGAGGACACCATTTTTCAACTGGTACGAACACTTGCGGCTCTATGCCGGCGGCAAGGCCGCGCTGCTTGGTGTTGCCCACCACGCCGACGATGGTCCACAGTTCCCCACGGCCGGTGCGTAACTGCATGCCGAGGGAGTCGTCGTTGGGAAAGTAGTGCTGCGCAAACGCTTCGTTGATCACGAGAGAATTCGCGGCGTCGCTGCTGTCGTGCGAATCGAGTAAGCGGCCTTTGAAAAGGGGCACGCGCAGCGTCAAGAAATAACCTGGCGTGACCACCCCCACCGGGATGGTGGGTGCCCTGCCAAGAGGCAGCTGGGGCCGATCATTTCTCTGAAAAGTCCCGCCGAGATCAAAGCCTTGCAGGGGTAAGGTATTGGCGAGGCCGACCGACACAACGCCAGGTATTGCACGCAACTTAGTTTCGAGTTCGCGGAAAAAGACCAGTTGCTTTTCCCGCGTCGGGTAAAAGTTGACAGGAAGGGAGATGCGAGCGGTTAGCACGCCCTGTGGGTCGAATCCGGGGGGAACGGAAGCCAAGCGGAGGAAACTGCGCAGGAGAAGGCCGGCGCCGATGAACAAAACCAGGGCGAGAGCGAACTCGGCGATCGCGAAAAGATTGTGCGACCGGCGGATTTTCAGACCCGCGCCGATCGCCGAGCCTCCTTCCTTTATGGTTTCGACGATAGGAACGCGGAAGGACGCGAGCGCAGGCGCCAAACCAAAGAAGATTCCGGCGGCAAGCGAAGCGGCTAAGGCGAAAAGAAAGACCGGTAGGTTCAGGTGCGAGGCTGTGAGATGCGGAATAGCGGTGGCCCCCGTGGGGCCGTTGGTGCGCAGGACTTGGACGAGCCCCGCGGCGACGAGCAGCCCAAATGCGCCCCCGGCCATGGCGATGATGCCGTTTTCGGTGAGCAATTGACGCACCAAACGGCCGCGGCTGGCGCCAAGCGCTCCGCGGATAGCCATCTCACGTTCACGAGAAACGGAGCGAGCAAGCTGGAGATTTGCAATGTTGGCGCAGGCGATCAGCAACACAAAGGCGATGGCACTCAAGAGCACCAGCAAGGCAGGACGCACCTTGCCGACGAGGTGTTCGTGCAACGGCATGACGATGACATTGGCGCCTTTGAGCATATCCGCGAACATCGCGGGGTAGGTGGCCCACTGGCGCTGATTCACGGCTTCGATGCCGGCGATCGCCTTGGCTGGAGTGATGTCGGAACGCAGGCGGGCGACGACTTGCACGAGCCGAATCCCTTTATCTGGCGAAATTTCGTAGTTTTCGAGCGCCGAGGGCACGATGACATCGGCGCGGCTGTTGTCCAGAAACTCAAAGTTCGCGGGAAGTACGCCAACGATTTGATACGAGCTTCCATCGAGCGCCATGGAGCGACCGAGGACGCCGGGATCGCCGCCGAACTGTTGGCGCCAGAAAGAATCGGTCAGCAACGCTACATGTGGTGCGTTCCTGCGGTCCTCTTCGGGGGAAAATACGCGGCCGATCTGTGGACGGATGCCGAGCGTCTCGAAGAAGTTGTAGGACACAGCGCCAGAGTCGATGCGGAGGGCTTCGTTCCCGCCCGTGAAGGTAAACGTGCCGCCGGGTTCGTAGGCAGCGACGGATTCAAAAACTCCCGTCAATTGCCGCTGGTAAGCGAAAAAATCCGGCTCAATGACCATGTTCATGTGTTCGCGCTGGTTTTCATTGGCTACCCAAACGAGATGATCCGGGTCGTGATATGGCAGCGAACGTAGGAGCACCGAATCCACCACAGAGAACACGGCGCTGGTGGCGCCGATGCCGAGCGCGAGGGTCAGGATGGCAATGGCGGTAAAGCCAGGATTCTTGCGGAGCATGCGCAGGCCGAAGAGCAGGTCCTGGCGCAAAGTGTCGAGCCAATGGCCGCGGCGGGCTTCGCGGGATTGTTGTTTGACGGATTCGAGGGCGCCGAATTGGAGATTGGCGCGGCGGCGAGCGTCGTCGGGAGACAGGCCGGCGGCGACGAAGTCGGCGACTTGTTTCTCGAGATGGAAGCGGAGTTCGGTGTCGAGCTGCTGCTCGGATTGTTGCTTGCGGAAGAAACGGGCTGGCCAGTGCATTGGTAAGCTCCACTCAACGCGATGAGGAAATCGGTCCGCCTGCGAACCTTGTGCCGGGATGGGGCGCAGCGTGCTGCACCCTTACAAGGAAGGTGTATGCGTTCAAGCTGGGTTTCGTGCGATCCATAGCTATTCGGCGGTGCGCAGGATGAGGCCGACGGCTTCGGAGAGGCGTTCCCAATAGACCAGCTCGGTTTCAAGCTGCTTGCGGCCTTTGCGCGTGAGCGAATAAAACTTGGCGTCGCGGCCGGTTTCGGAGGCGCGCCAATCGGCGCGGAGCCAGCCGCGGTCTTCGAGGCGGTGCAGCGCGGGGTAGAGGGAGCCTTGCTGGACCTGGAAGAAGTCTTTGGAAATCTGCTGGATACGCTGGGAGATGGCGTAGCCGTGGATGGGACCGAGAGCCACCACCTTGAGAATCAGCATGTCCATGGTGCCTTTGAGGAACTCGTTTTTGTCTTCGCTCATGAGGATGCCTAGAACTCCGAGTGTTGGTACCTAGAACATCTACTGCTATTGCCTAGAAGTGCTTCCTATAGCCTTAGACGGGGGAACTTGTCAATCTGTTTCCGCAAGAGGCCGGCGGAATGCGTGTGGTTTGACGGGCCTGGCGGCGCGGCGTAGGATGCGCGGAGTTCAACGAAGAGAGGACACGCATGGCTCAAGGACCGACGCGGCGGGAGTTCCTTGGTTCGGTAGCAGGATTTGCGTTACTACCGCTGGAACAGGAGCGGCCGGAGCTGATTCTGCACAACGGCAAAATCTGGACCGTGAACGCCGCCGAACCACGCGCGCAGGCGGTGGCCATCAGCGGCGGGCGGTTTCTGGCGGTGGGCAGCGATAGCGACGTGTTGAATCTCGCGGCGGCTGGCGTGCAGAAAATTGACCTGGGCGGCCGAACGGTGTTGCCGGGATTCATTGACGCGCACTCGCATCCTTCCGAGGCCGGGCGGCTGCATTTGCGCATGGTGGACTGCGATTTGCGGTCGATTAAGGCGATTCAAGCGGCGCTGCGCGAGCGTGCGGCGAAGACGCCCCCTGGCGATTGGGTGCTGGGGTTTAAGTACGACGATACGAAAACCGAAGAAGGCCGGCCGTTGACGATGGCGGACCTGGACGCGGCGGTGCCAGATCATCCGGTCCACATCCAGCATCGCGGTGGCCACACCGCGTATGGCAACGCGCTGGCGTTTCGCAAAGCAGACATCGACGAGAAGACCCCGGACCCGCCAGGCGGGCAAATCAGCCATGACCCAGCGACGGGAAAGCTCAGCGGGCGTGTCGCGGAAAGCGCCAACGATTTTTTCGACAAAGTGATTCCGATGAAGTTCACGCGCGACGATTGCCGCGAAGGCGTGAAGCTCATCTCGAAAATGCTGGCCAAAACGGGAATCACTTCCGCCACGGAAGCGCAGGGTACGCCAGAGGATTTGCGCGCCTATCAGGACGCGCACGAAGCGGGCGAACTGCTGTATCGCGCGTATTGCTTCATCAACTACCACTTTCTAGATGCGATGATTGCCGCGGGCGTGCGCACCGGCCTGGGCGACGAGTGGGTGCGCGTGGGCGCGATCAAAATGGTGTGCGACGGCTCGATCTCGGAGCGGACGGCACGGCTCTCGACGCCGTACGAAGGGCGCCCGAACGACTACGGGATTCTGGTGATGACGGAAGAGGAGTTGTACGACAACGGGCGCAAAGCGCACCTGGCGGGGTGGCAAATCGGCACGCACTCGAACGGCGACGTGGCCATTGCCACGACGCTACGGGTCTACGAGCGCTTGCAACGCGAGTCGCCGCGGCGCGATCCGCGGTTCCGACTGGAGCACTGCACGGTGGTTAATGACGAACTGATTGCGCGTATCAAGGCGCTGGGCGCGATTCCCACGCCGTTCTCAACCTACGTCTACTATCACGGGGAAAAGATGCGCTACTACGGCCAGGAGCGCTTGAATCATATGTTCGCGCTGCGCAGCTTTCTGGATGCGGGGATCCGGCCCACGCAGGCGTCCGATTACCCGCCGGGGCCGTTCGAGCCGATGATGGCGCTGCAATCGGAAGTGACGCGCACGGACATGAAAGGCAACGTGTGGGGAGCGAAGCAACGGATTACCCTGGAAGA
>Ga0335076_10006733_pt1 | contig 11592 bp, 10 predicted proteins | sample Lox_Sample_25_FD_206717 | JGI IMG/M metagenome (GOLD analysis project Ga0335076, IMG submission 206717) | Soil microbial communities from Loxahatchee National Wildlife Refuge, Florida, United States - Lox_Sample_2.5 | ecosystem: Environmental > Terrestrial > Soil > Wetlands | place: USA... | reverse complement strand
TACACGGTCACCTACAACGTGAAGGACTCCTCGGGCAACGCAGCGACGCCCGCGACGCGCACGGTGAACGTGCAGGCGAACGGCGGGTCGAGCGGCGGCGGCGGCGCAACGGGCTTCGAGTTCCTGTTGGGCCTCGCTCTGGCTATGATCGCCGCACGCCGGCACACGAGGGCGCGAGGCTAATCGGAATGCGCATTCACACCTTGCCCTTGCGGCTCGCGGTCCTAGGCGCCGCGTCCTTTGCGTTCGCGGCTCGCGCGCACCACAGTTTCGCGCCGCACTTCGACGCGAGCAAACCGATCAGCATCTCGGGAACCGTTACCGAGTTCGAGGCGCGCAATCCGCACAGCTACCTGCACGTCGCCGCGGTGGACGAGAACGGCAAGACGCAAGAGTACGTCTGCGAATCGCACGGCGTGACGCAACTGACGCGCAACGGCATCACGCCCGAGATGCTCAAGGCGGGCACGCAAGTTCGCGTCCAGGGATCGCTGTCCCGCCGCAGCGAGTACATGTGCTTCTTCGACCACGTCGAGCTCGCCGACGGACGCGTGCTCGACGTGAACGGCCCGAGCGGCGCAGAGCAGCGTGCGATCGCCGCGCTGCCGCCGCGTAAGGACGTGTTCGGCACGTGGCTGCTCGCGCCGATTCCCAACCGCAGCACGAGCGGTCCGCAGCCGATGATGCAGTCGCTGACGCCCGCCGGGCAGAAGGCGGTCGCCGCGTACGATCCTTTCAAGGACGATCCGACGTTCCGCTGCGATCCGGTCGCGATCCGGCGCGTCTGGGGCGCGCCGGGCACGCCGCTCGAGATCGTGAGGCAGGGATCGGACATCGTGCTCCATCACGAGTGGATGGACGTGCGCCGCGTCGTGCACATGGGCGTGAAGGAGCACCCGAAGGACGGACCGCGCACGTCGCTCGGCCATTCGATCGGCCACTTCGAGGGCGACACGCTCGTGATCGAGACCGCGAATTATTCCACGGGCGTGCTGAACCAATACGTCGAGCAGCCGGGCCAGCCGACGAAGGGCTTGCTGCACTCGGCGGCGCTGACCTCGGTCGAGCGGCTGCACGTCGATACCGCGCGCCAACGGCTCGTCGTCGAGATCGACCTCGCAGATCCCGAGTTCTTCACGCGCCCCTTCGATCGTGCCACGTACGAGTACGCTGCGTCGGACCTCGCGATTCAACCGTTCAACTGCTCGCCCGAGGGCGTAAACGGCGCGCTGCGCAAGTAGGCCGTGGCATAGAACTTGCTCCCCGTGATCAACGATCACGACAGGAGTGCAGCCATGTCGACTCTACTATCCGCGCGGCGTCTCCACGGCAACGAGATCTATGATCGACAGGGGAACAAGCTCGGCACAATCGAGGATCTGATGCTCGACATCGATTCCTCGCACGTGCAGTACGCGGTGCTCGCGTTCGCGACACCGCTGGGTCATGCAAAGAAGCATTTCGCGGTTCCCGTGACCGCACTCGCGTTGGACTCGGAGAACGAGTGCTTCGTGATCAGCGCGTCGAAAGAGCGGCTCGACGGCGCCGAGGGGTTCGACCCCGACGCACCGCCCGAAGCGCCCGACAGCCTGTTCAGCGAGCGAGCGCCCGAACCTTCACGACTTGGCGCGGGGCCGCGGTGACCGGCCCCACTTGAACCGCCGGTTGCCGCGCCGAGCCGTGTCGACGAATACGAGAGCGCTGATGAAGATCAGCAAGACGATCCCGACCGCCAACAAGACGTAGAAGGTAATGTTTCCGCCGGCTTCCATGACGATGGAGGAGCAAGTTCCGTGCCGCGGTCGGATCGACACCTAGCGGCGCGAAGCGGTCCCCAGCGCGCTGCGAATGCGGCGCGCGATTCCAAAGTCTGGAAAAGTGCCAACGTCCGGCGAGGCTACCGCTTCGCGTGCGATTTGCCTTCTTCCTCGGCCCGCTCCGCCTCCTTGCGCTGCTCCGGAGACAGGTTGCGCGCCTGCTCCTCTCGCTGCTCCTCCGTCGTGTTAGCGACCGTCTTGCGCACGCCTTTGCGATAGCGCCGATCGGCCTCGCGGTTTCCCTCGCCCTCGTTGCTGTCCTGTGCCATAACGCCTCCTGGGTGGTGAACCTTAGGAATGCAAGGCAAGTGCCATCCGCGAAAGCCTCGAGCGCAGAATTCGAGAGCACGTCGCGATGGCCGTTCGGCTCCTCGAGTAACATCCGCGTAGCTCCCGATCCGGACCCGCGATGAACTTTAATCTGCCGCGCAAGCTCGCGCAGTTGCGGCTCGCCGCATGAACGCGCGCGCCGGTAACGGTCCGCTCGGGCTACGCAAATCGTTCGCGTTGTTCGTGGTTGCGGCTACCGTGGGCTTCATCATCGACGCCGGCGTCGTGACCGCGCTCGTAAGGTGGCTCGCGTGGGGACCGTGGCAGGGCCGATTCGTGTCCTTTCCGCTCGCCGTGACGGCGACGTGGTGGCTGAACCGGCGCTACGCGTTCCGCGGCACGGGCCGCGGCAATCGCCGCGTCGAGTACGCGGCGTACTGGGCGATTCAGCTCGCGGGCGCCGTCGTGAACTTCGGCATTTATGGTCTCTGCTTGCACGCCGCACCGGCGCTCGCGGATTGGCCGTTCGTGCCCGTAGCGATCGGCGGTCTCGCCGCGATGCTGTTCAATTTCGCCGTCGCTCGCAGCACCGTGTACCGCGCCGCGCGAGCGCGTTGAACGAGACGCGCGTCCCGCGTTCTGTAAACGCGGCGATTCAACTTAAGGTCGTGCACGCGTCGCACGCCGCATCGAGGCGCTCCGAAATCCCGTGACCTAACGATGCTTCACGCGAAGCAAGTCGCGAGGGATTGTGACATGCATCGCGGAGTCGTCACGTGCTCGAACCTTCCGTGATTATCGACACGGCACTTCCCCGCGGCGATCGCTACTCTCGTGCGCACACTCTTTCGAGATCGGTGCATGCGTCTCTCGCGCGGCATGAGTTTGCTGGAGCTCACGGTGGCAATCGGCGTCGTGGCGCTCGTCGCGTCCGTCGCTGTTCCGAGCGTGGACGCGTATTTGAATCGCGGCAAAGCCGCGCATGCGATCGGCGACATCGGCACGATCAGCATCCAGCTGTATCGCTGGCAGTCGAACACTCGCAAGTTTCCCGAGACGCTCGCGGAGGCGGGCCTGAGCGGGTTCGTCGACCCGTGGGGCAATCCCTATCAGTACGTCAACGTGGCGACCGCAAAGCCCGGCGCGGTCCGCCGGGATCGAAACGGGACGCCGATCAATAGCGACTTCGACCTCTACAGCCTGGGTCCCGACGGGCACACCGAGGCCCGACTCGGCGAAGGCAACGCCCGCGACGACATCGTCCGCGCCAACAACGGACAGTTCGTCGGCGCGGCCGAGGACTTGAAGCGCTAGCCGAGCAACCGCTCCGCGATCTGCACGGCGTTCAACGCCGCGCCCTTCAGCAGCTGATCGCCGGCCGAGAAGATCGAGATCGATCGCCCGGTCGAGTCGCTGAGATCCCTGCGGATGCGACCCACGAGGATGTCGTCCTTGCCCGACGCGTCAACCGGCATCGGAAAGTAGTTGTGCTCGATGTCGTCGACGACTTTCACGCCGGGCGCGGCCGAGAGGATTTCGCGCACCTCGTCCGGCGAGATCGGCTTCTCGCACTCGAACGTGACGGACACGCAGTGCGCGCGCAGCACCGGGATCCGGATGCAGGTCACGCCGATCGCGATGCTCGGATCGCCGAAGATCTTGCGCGTCTCGTTGATGACCTTCGTCTCTTCCTCGTTGTGCAGCGTCTTGGGATCGATCTTCGTGTTGTGGCTGAACGCGTTGAACGCATACGGATGCGGCAGCACCTTCGGCGTGAACTTCTTGCCGTCGAGATACGCGCGCGTCGACTCGCGTAACTCCTCCATCGCGGCCGCCCCGGCGCCCGAGGCGGCCTGATACGTCGAGATGATCATTCGCTTGATCCGGTTCTTACGATGGATCGGCCAGAGCGGCGTGATCGAGATGATCGCCGAGCAATTCGGGTTCGCGATGATGCCGTTGTGCGTTGCGATCGTTTCCGGGTTGATCTCGGGAACCACGAGCGGCACGCCCGGGTCCATGCGATACGCCGACGAGTTGTCGACGATGATCGTGCCGGCGTCGAGCGCGGCCTTCGCGAACTTCTTCGTCGTCGAGCTGCCGGCCGAGAACAGTCCGATCTGCACGCCGCGGAAGCTGTTCTCCGTGAGCTCTTGAACCGGCAGCGCCCCACCCCTGAAGTCGAGCGTCTTGCCGGCCGAGCGGGCGGACGCGAACAGTCGCAGCTCGGAGAGCGGAAACTTGCGCTTCTCGAGGCAGCGGATCAGCTCGACGCCGACCGCACCGGTCGCGCCGACGACGGCAACCACGGGATTCGAGAGCTTCTTGGCGACCATTCAACGATTCTCCATAAACGAAAAGGCCCCGTCGGTGTCCGGCGAGGCCTCTCTTGATTGCTACGCGGTTCGAGCCGAATCAGCGCGCGCGCACCGAGAGCGCCTTGCCTTGGCGTCCTTTTTTCCCCGTGGTTTTGCGCGCCGAGCGGTTCACGGCGCGCACCATAGCTCAAGTCGCCCGCGAAGGTAAAGCAACCCTCGGGCCGGAATCGTGCCCGTCGCGCGCCATCGCAAGTCGCGTATATCCGCAGCTGCGAGCCCCGGGCGCCGGCTGTTAACATTCAAGCGTCGTAGCCGAGAGGCCGCCCGATGATCGAGCGCAGCCGGTTGTTCTGCGGAATCGCAGCCATCACGTTGCTCGCGAGCTGCGGCGGCGGACACGACGCGACCGGAGTACCCGCCGAGCGCGCGTGGACGGCTCCGCGCACCGCTTGGGGCGATCCCGACCTGCAGGGCATGTGGCCCATCGACAAGCTCAACGGCACGCCGCTGCAGCGGCCGGAGTCGTTCGGCGACCGTGCGCTGCTCAACGACGACGAGTACGCGCAACGCGTAGCGCGGCTCAAGGGGCTCAACGGGCGCTACGACGACGAGATCAAGAACAACAAGATGGGCATCGGCCACTGGGCCGAGATGGGCGAACCGAATCGGCTCGCATCGTTGATCGTCGAGCCCGCGAACGGCCGCCTGCCCGCGCTCACTCCCGAAGGCGAGCGCCGCTCCGCGGCGATGAGGAGCAGCTGGTCCAACATTCCGTTCGACAGCGTGTCCGACTTCAACGCGCTCGATCGCTGCATCACGCGCGGGCTGCCGGCGTCGATGTTCCCCTTCATGTACAACAGCGGAATCGAGATCGTGCAGGCGCCCGGCTACGTCGTGATCCGGCTGGAGCTGATCCACGAGACTCGAATCGTGCCGCTCGACGGCCGCCCGCAGCTCGATCCCGCGATCAAGCAGTGGCTCGGCGAGTCGCGCGGCCGCTTCGACGGCAACACGCTCGTGATCGAGACGACGAACTTCAATGGCGAGAGCCCGATGACGATCGTCGGGCCGGGCGGCAAGCCGATCCCGACCAGCGATCGGCTGCGGATCGTCGAGCGCCTGCGGCGCTCCGGCGCGGCGACGATCGATTACGAGATCGCCGTCGAGGATCCGGTCGTGCTCGTGCGGCCCTGGAAGGCCGCGTTTCCGCTCGAGCTCGACCCGAAATACCGGTTCTTCGAGTACGCGTGCCACGAGGACAACTCGGCGATCCGCAATTTCATCGAGACGTCGCGCTACGAACGGGCGCACGCCGCGCGTCCGCGCTGAGCGCTCGACACAGGAAAGGCACGCGTAATCGCCTGCGGCACCGAGCTCGGCTGCTCCATCGCGGCGCGTGAGCAATCCTCACCTCTAGTCCTGCGCCCGAGCCCGCATGCGGTGGACGCACGTACGCGCGCACCATTCGCGAGCAGGCGCACCATCGGAGCTCGCGAGTGCCCGCCTCCGTAATCGAGTTTTGTGATCGCACGCGGAGCAAGCGCGCAGAGGTTTTGATATTTGAATGCCCTCAGCTTCCGACTAGAACGTGAAAAACGCTATTCCACAGCGCCCGACCACCGTCGAGGATCTCGCTCCTTCGAGGCCCGCGCCTGCGCACGCGCCCGCGGAGCCCGTTGCGGGCCAAGCCTCCGCGTCCGCCGACACGGCCCGAGTGCTCGAGACTTTGCTCGGCAATCTCGAAGGGATGGTCTATCGGTGTCGGAACGATGCGCACTGGACGATGGAGTTCGTGAGCGACGGGTGCGCGCGCGTCACGGGCTATCCGCCGGAAGATCTGCTGCTGAACGATCGACTGTCGTATGAGGAGCTAACGCACCCCGAGGATCGCGGCCGCGTCCGCCGAACGATCAACGAGGCGCTCTCGGCGCGGCGCCGCTTCGAGCTCGAGTATCGAATCCAGCACGCCGAAGGCGGCGTCCGTTGGGTCTGGGAGCGAGGCATTGGGCTCTACGATGGGGACGGCAACGTCACCTGGCTCGAGGGCATCATCGAGGACATTACCGAGCGCAAGGAGGCTGAGCTCGCGCTGCGCGAAGCCGAACGCCGCTACCACAGCCTGTTCGACAACGCGATCGAGGGGATCTTTCGCACCTCGCCCGAGGGCCACTATCTGGACGCCAATCCGGCGCTCGCACGCATCTATGGCTTCGACTCGCAGCACGAGCTGATCTCCTCGCTGCGCGACATTCGCAGCCAGCTGTACGTCGATCCCGCTCGCCGCGAGGAGTTCATGCGGATCATCAAGGCTCGCGGCTCGATCAGCGGCTTCGAGTCGCAGGTCTATCGCAAGAACGGCGACGTGATCTGGATCTCCGAGAACGCGCGCGCCGTGTTCGAGAACACGCAGGTGCTGTACTACGAGGGCACGGTCGAGGACGTCACGGAACGGCGGCTCTATCAGGCGCGGATCGAGCAGCAGGCGAACTACGACACGCTCACGGGGCTCGCCAACCGCTCCCTGCTGAACGACCGGCTCCAGCAGGCGATCTACACCGCCGCGAGCTACGGCACCCGTCTCGCCATCGTGTTCGTCGACCTCGATCGCTTCAAGTTCATCAACGACAGCTTGGGGCACCACGTAGGTGACGAGCTGTTGAAAACGATGGCGGACCGATTCAGGTCCTCCGTGCGCGACTCTGACACCATTGCGCGGCTCGGAGGCGACGAGTTCGTGCTGCTGATCAACGGTCAGGGCGAGCCCGACTCCGTCGCCAACATGATGGAGCGGATGCTCGAGCTGATTTCTCGACCGTGGCGGAGCCCTTACGGCGAGTTCGAGGTCACATGCAGCATCGGTGTCGCGCTGTATCCCGACGACGGCAGCGACGCGGACACGCTGTTGAAGCACGCGGACTCCGCGATGTATCGCGCGAAAGAGCATGGCCGCAACAACTTCCAGTTCTTCACAGACGACCTGAACCGTTTGATGAAGGAGCGGCTCGAGCTCGAAAGCAACCTCAGACGCGCGCTCGAGCGAGGCCAGTTCGAGCTGCTCTATCAGCCGCGAGTCGACCAGAAGACACGCGAGCTCACGGGCTGCGAGGCGCTGATCCGCTGGCAGCTTCCCGGGCGCGGCGTGGTCGGGCCGTCGCGCTTCATACCGATCGCCGAGGAGACGGGCTTGATCGGACCGATCGGCCGGTGGGCGTTGCAAACCGCGTGTGCGCAGAACAAGGCGTGGCAAGAGGCGGGATTCAAGCCTTGCGTCGTCGCAGTCAACGTCTCGCCGCGGCAGTTTCGCCGTGACGACCTCGTGCAGACGATCACCGAGGTGCTCGAGCAGACCGGGCTCGATCCGCGCTGGCTTGAAATCGAGATCACCGAAAACATGGTGATGCACGACGGCGCGCAAATGGTCGAGATGCTGCGCGCGATCAAGCGCCTCGGCGTGCAGATCGCCGTCGACGACTTCGGCACCGGCTACTCGAGCCTGAGCTATCTGCAGCGCTTTCCGGTCGACCGGCTGAAGGTCGACCGCTCGTTCGTGCAGGACATGGCAACGGATGCGGACAGCGCCGCGATCGTGCGCACGATCATCGCACTTGGCCACAATCTCGGCCTCAAGGTCGTTGCCGAGGGCGTCGAATCGGAAGACCAGATCGCGTTTCTGGCCGACAACGCGTGCGACGAGCTCCAGGGCTACTACTTCTCGAAGCCGGTGTCCGCCTGGAGATTTCGCAAGCTGCTCAAAGAGCCGCGCTGATTCGAAGCGACGCAGCCGGATCGGCCTATGGCGCCCCCGCTAACGTTACGTGAAGATGATCGCGGCGCCGCGCTGCGAAGCGGCGCGATTTTCGCGAAGGGGGATTCCATGCAGCAAACACTCATGAACTTTCGACGCGCGCTCGCGTTCTCGACCGCCGCCGTGCTCTTGACTCTCGGAACGAGTCCGCGCTCGGCGGCGGCGGCCGATCAGGCCGCGAAGGGACGCGTGGAGACCGTGAAGGTTCACGGCAAGGCGCTCGAGGGGAACTTGTCCGGCGAGCCCGTGGATCGCGAGGTGTCGATTTACCTGCCGCCGAGCTACGACCGTGATCACTCCAAGCGCTATCCGGTGGTGATCCTGCTCCACGGCTATTCGCTCACGAACAAGTACTGGGTCGGCGGAACCGGCCAAGGGTTCGGCAGCATCGACGTCCCGGGTGCGATGGACCGAGACGTCGCCTCGGCCAAGAGCCGCGAGATGATCCTCGTGATGCCGGACGGCAACTCGAAGTACGACGGCAGCATGTACTCGAGCTCCGTCACCAGCGGGGACTGGGAGAGCTTCATCGCCGAGGACCTCGTCGCCTACGTCGACGGTCATTACCGCACGCTCGCGAACCGGGCTTCGCGCGGGCTCGCGGGGCACTCGATGGGCGGCTACGGGACGATTCGAATCGGGATGAAACGCCCGGACGTGTTCTCGACCCTCTATCTCTTGAGCGCGTGCTGCCTGATGAACGACCCCGCGGCCTTCGCTCGGCGCCCCGCCCCGCCGGCGGCTCCGCCGAGCGGTCAGTCGGGCGCCGCGGCCGGACCGAGCGCGCGGCCGAGCATGCCGAACGGCGAGAGCGCGGGCAGCGCGCCGCAGCGTCGCGGCTTCGCGAACGTCGTGAACGCCGAGGCCGCCGCGTGGTCGCCGAACCCGAGCAATCCGCCGAGCTACTTCGACCTGCCGGGCGCGGAAGGCGTCGACGCGGCGCTCGTCGCGCAGAAGTGGGCCGCGAACTCGCCGCTCGTGATGGTCGATCAGTACGTCGCGAACCTGAAGCGCTATGCGGGCATCGGCATGGACGTGGGCCTGCAAGACACGCTGCTCGCGAGCAACGAGCAGCTTGCGAAGCGCCTCGAGGCCTATGGGCTGCCGCTCGCGTACGAGACTTACGAGGGCAATCACGTGAATCACATCGCAGACCGCGTCGAGCAGAAGGTGCTTCCGTATTTTTCGCAGCATCTCACCTTCAGCGCGAAGCACTAGGCGACCGCGGGGGCAAGCGTCGCGCGTCGCGATCTAACGCCGCGAGCCGCCGCCACGCCTCGAGTGCTGCCGGCTCATAGGCGCGCGCGGTTGTGACGGTTCAAGCTCGAGATGGAGCTGAACCGTGCGCTGATCACACCTACCGATCTTACATAATGACAGCCGCGGCCCGGCCGAACGCCGCGGCGGCCCCGTTCCAGCCCAATCGTCACGGCATCGTGAGATTCGTGGCTCGCGCTCTTCTTCCAATGTGATTCAATTCGACGGAGCCTCCGTCGCGACACGCTATTCTGGCCACGCTGCAGATGCGCACGCGTAGATAAAGACGAATGACGAAAGAGACTCCCGACAGCGCCCATCCGACGACCTCGGGCCGCCCGCCTCGCGACGCGAGCGATGCCGACGCGATCGCGCGCCTCGAGCAGGCGCTCGCGGCGGAGACCCGCGTCTCGGCCGCTCTGCGCGCGGGTCTCGACGAGCTGCGAGCAAAAGTCGAGCGCCTAGAGGCCGGCTTCGCGGAGCGCCTCGAAGCGGCCACGCGCCGCTACAAGAGCACCGAGACGAAGCTCGCCGATCAGCAGCAACGGCTCGTGGCGCTCGGCAACGGCCGCGAAGAAACGATGCGTCGGCTTGCCGACACCCGCGCGGAGCTCGGCCACGTGCGCGCCGAGCGCGACGCGTTGCTCAAGAAGCTCGACCGCACCGAGGACATGCAAACCGCGACGGTCGCGCTCACCGAGGAACAGCAAGTCGAGGAGCCGACCATCCATCCGCTGCCGTCGATGGACGAGCTCATGGCGAGCCTCGACAACCTCGCAACGGACGAAGGCCGCTCGCCGTTGGAAGGCGGCCATTCGCTCGCGCAGGTCATGCTCGAGGAAGGCCCGTCGCGGGAGATGATCGCGCCCGAGCTCGTCTTCCCGGACGAGTACGGCGAGGACGATGAAGAGGACGAGCGCGCGTCCTCGGGCGCGGCGCGCCTGCCGATCTCACGCGTGCTCGTGTTCCTCGACGCGGCTCAGCCGATCAAGTATCCGCTCTACAAGACCGTGATGACGATCGGCCGCTCGGACCAGGCCGACATCCACGTGGAGGGCGACTTCATCAGCCGCGTGCACGCGAGACTTCTATCGACGAGCGACGGCGTCGTCGTCGAAGACATCGCGAGCAAGAACGGCATCAAGGTGAACTCGAAGCAGACCGAGCGTCAGATCCTGCATCACGGCGACGTGCTCGGCATAGGCAAGCTGCGCTTCACGTTCATCGACACGAGCCGCGCAGCGGAGTGAGCCGCTCGCGCGCGCTGCCCCGCGTTCGGACCGACCCTTACTTCGGCCGTCCCTTGAAGCCCTGCGACTCCATCGGCAGCGTGTAGATCGTCATCGCGGTGTTGCGGATCAGCTCGGGCGTCGCCCAGGCTTTGCCGTCCGGACCGATCGCACCCATCTGGCCGACGTAGAGCGTCTTCTTGTCGGCGCCCGAGAACGCGAGCGTGATCGGCCGGCGCGGCGTCGGGATCAAACCGATGTGCTCGCCGCGCGGCGATAGCACGTGCACGCCCTTGGCCGCGGTCACGTACAGCCTTCCGCCGGAGTCCACGGCCATGCCGTCGCCGCCGTCGTCGCCGTCGAGCGTGCCGAAATCGCGACGGTTCGACGTGCTGCCGTCGGCCTTCACGTCGAATGCGAGCACGCTCGTGTTGTTGGTCACGTAGAACGTCTTTTGATCGGGCGACAGCATGAGCCCGTTCGGCCGTGCGTTCTCGACGACGGGCGTGACGACGCCCTTCGGATCCACGTAATAGGCGCCGCCGCCCACCGTGAAATACGCGCCGCCTTTGCCATCGACCACGAGGTCGTTGAGACGGCCGAACGGCGAGCCGTTCGCGAAGCTCGTCGCGAGCACGCGGCGCTCGGGCAGCAGCTGCACGATCCGCGGCAGCTCGTTGCAGCCCGGCAGCTCCGAGTTCAGCGGCTCGGTGCAGGTGCGCTCCACCCCGAACAACCGGCCCTGGTTGTCGAGCGACACCGAGCCGATTCCGTGGCTGAACGGAATCAACGTCCACTCCTTGCCGCTCGCATCGAGCTTCTTCACGGAGTCGCTCTGCTCTTGCGCGAAGATCACGCCGCCGTCGGGCGTGCCGACGATGCCGTCGGCGGTCTTG
>Ga0335076_10006732_pt1 | contig 11593 bp, 15 predicted proteins | sample Lox_Sample_25_FD_206717 | JGI IMG/M metagenome (GOLD analysis project Ga0335076, IMG submission 206717) | Soil microbial communities from Loxahatchee National Wildlife Refuge, Florida, United States - Lox_Sample_2.5 | ecosystem: Environmental > Terrestrial > Soil > Wetlands | place: USA... | reverse complement strand
CCGACCCGAGCCGAGGATCACTCGGGCCATGGCGCGAAGAGCTGGCGGGACTACTTCCGCGTCAACACCGACCACAAGGTGATCGGCGTCCAGTACCTCGTCACGACCATCTTCTTCTTCCTCACCGGCGGGATGCTCGCTCTGCTCGTCCGCGCCGAGCTCGCGAAGCCGGGGATCCAGTACTTCGACCAGCAGACCTACAACGGCCTCTTCTCGGTGCACGCGGCGTTGATGATCTTCCTCTTCATCATTCCCGCGTTCGCCGGGCTCGCGAACTTCGTCGTGCCCCTGATGCTCGGCGCAGCGGACATGGCCTTCCCGCGCCTGAATGCACTCTCGTTCTGGCTGCTGCCGATCGCCGGGATCATGATGTTGAGCTCGTTCTTCATGCCCGGCGGCGCCTTCGCCTGCGGCTGGACCGGCTACGCGACGCTCTGCTCGCAGCATCAGCCGATCGGCGCGATCTTCTTCAATCAGGGAGTGCAGTGGGCGGGCGCGTCGTCGATCATGACCGCCCTCAACTTCCTCGTCACCATCATCACGATGCGCGCGCCGGGCATGACGTTCTGGCGCCTCCCGCTCCTCGTCTGGGCGAACTTCACGACCTCGCTACTCGTCGTGATCGCGACGCCGTTCATCGCCGGGTCGCAGTTCTTCTCGATGTTCGACCACGTGATGCACACGTCGTTCTTCAACCCGGTCGGAGGCGGGTATCCGCTCGGCTACCAGCACATCTTCTGGTTCTACTCGCACCCGGCCGTCTACATCATGATGTTGCCCGGCTTCGGGATCATGAGCGAGGTCATAGCCGTCTTCAGTCGCAAGCCGATCTTCGGCTACCGGCTGATGGCGCTGTCATTGATGGCGATCGTCGTGCTCGGCTTTTCAGTCTGGGCGCACCACATGTTCGTCAGCGGCATGTCGTCGTGGCTGCGCGTGCCGATGATGATCACCACGCTGCTGATCGCCGTGCCGACCGGGATCAAGATCTTCAGCTGGCTCGCGACGATGTGGGAGGGGAAGCTCCACCTCCGCACGCCGATGCTGTTTGCTCTCGGCTTCCTGTCGATGTTCGTGATCGGCGGCCTCTCGGGAGTGATGTTGGGAGCCGTCCCGATCGACATCCACGTGAGTCAGACCTACTTCATCGTCGCCCACATCCACTACGTCCTCTTCGGCGGCTCCGTCTTCACGATCTTCGCGGGCATCTACTACTGGTTCCCGAAGATGACCGGCCGGATGTACGACGAGAAGCTCGGCAAGCTCCACTTCTGGCTCACGTTCGTCGGCTTCAACCTCACGTTCTTCCCGATGCACATCCTCGGCACCGAGGGGATGCCGCGCCGCGTCGCCGACTACCTGCCGAAGTTCGCCGACCTCAACATGTTCATCTCGCTCGCCTCGTTCGGGCTCGGCGCCTCGGTGATCGTATTCCTCTACAACATGATCACGAGCTGGCGCTTCGGTGAGATCGCGCCCGCGAACCCGTGGCACGCGATGACCCTCGAGTGGCAGGTCTCCTCGCCGCCGCCGACCTTCAACTTCGACGAGATCCCGCAGGTCGTCGGCTCGCCGTACGAGTACGGCGTTCCGGGCGCGCAGCACGCGATTCTCGCGCCGTCGAAGGCCCGCGAGATGGAGGAGGTGCCGGTGTGACGCACCTGCTCGTCGTGGCGAACGAGACGGTCGACGCGAAGACGCTCCGGGATGCGCTCGCTGCCCGCGGCGACGACCTGAGCGTCACCGTCGTCTCGCCGGTGAACGAACCGCAGCGGGGCTACGTCGTCTACAGCGATACGCGCCGGGCGTCGGCGAACCGCCGCCTCGAGCGGGCGCTCGGCCATCTGCGCGAGGCCGGCGTGCCGGCCGACGGCTACGTCGTTGAGGCGGATCCGGCCGCGGCCGTGCGCGACGCGCTTGCGACGCTCGAGCCTCCCGTCGACGAGGTCCTCGTCTCGACGCATCCGGAGGAGAAGTCGGGCTGGCTGCGCCGCGGTGTCCTCGATCGGATCCGCTCGGCCGCAGGCTCGGTGCCGGTCGAGCATCTCGTCTCGGACGGTGACGGGCCGACCGAAGCGAACGTCCTCGTGATCGCGAACGAGACTGTCATGGGCGATCCGCTGCTGGCAAAGATCCGCGAGCGGGCGGCGGCGGGCCCGGCGAGCTTCCTCATCATGTCGCCGCAGAGCGACCCGACGGCGGGGGACCACCCTGAGGCCGAGCGGCGGCTGAAGCGTGCGCTCGCCCTGCTCCGCGGCGAGGGGATCGACGTCCACGGCCAGGTTGCGCATCCCGACCCGTTCAGCGCAGCGATGGAGGCCGTGCACGACGAGCGGGTCGACGAGATCGTCGTCTCCACCTTCGAGCCGCTCAAGTCGGGCTGGCTGCGCGGGCACGTCGTCGAGCGGCTTCAGAAGGAGACGGGCCTCCCGGTCGAGCACGTCGTCGTCGAGAGGGCGATCGTGGGGGTGACGGCATAGCCACCTACTCGCACGCCGAGCCGGTCGGCCACGACGAGCACGAGCATCACGGTCCTCCCGTTCCGCACTACAGCTCGCGAATCAGGCCCGAGACGCTCGGGATGTACCTCTTCATCGCGTCGGAGATCATGCTCTTCGGCTCGTTCTTCACGGCCTATTTCTTCGTCCGGATCGTGAACGGGGTGCCATGGCCGACGCCGCCCTACGAGTTGCCGGTCTTCGTCGCGACGATCAACACGTTCATCCTCATGACCTCGAGCGCGACAATGCACTGGGCCACGACCTCGATCAAGCGCGGCAACGTCTGGGGGATGCGGGCGGGGCTGCTGCTCACGTTCCTGATGGGCCTTTCCTTCCTGATCGGGCAGCTCTACGAGTACATGCGGGTCGGCTTCAACACGTCGGACGGCGCGTTCCCGACCATCTTCTTCTGCCTCACAGGCCTGCACAGCTGCCACGTCTTTATCGGCCTCGCGATCCTCGCCTTCATGACCATCCGCGCCTGGCGAGGACACTTCTCCGCGGAGCACCACCACGGCGTCGAGATCGGCGGGATCTACTGGCACTTCGTCGACGTGATGTGGATCGTCGTCTTCACGACGGTCTACATCCTCTGACGACGGGGTAAAGGAGCGGGAGATGCGCAATCCGCTCCGCAGCGAAGCCGAGGCCTACCGTTTCCTCGGCGTGGTGATCGTCGGCGCCGCAGTCATCATCGCGGCCGCCTACATCAACACCTGGCTCGGTGTCGCCGCAGCCGTGCTCGTGTTCGCGTGGCTCGGTTGGTGGCTCATGCACGATTCGACGCCGTGAGCCGCTGCCCCGGACGGCGCGGAACTGCTCACCTTGGTGCCGGTCACTTGCCGGCCGACGAAGAGACGTACTTCGCGACCGCCTGGATCTGGGCGTCGCTCAGCTTCCCCTTGAAGGCCGGCATCACGCCGCCGCCGTTCGTCACCTGAGTCGCGACAGCCGCAGTCGACGGCTTGAGCTGGTCGAGGTCGGGGCCGACCGTCCCGGTCGCCCCGGCCGCGGCGAGCGTGTGGCAGCCGGCGCATCCGGCTCCCTTGAAGATCGCGGCGCCGTTCGTACCCAGGCTCGCAAACCCGCCGGAGCTGGTGAACCCGCCCTGCCCGGCGACCGAGGCGACGTAGGCGGCGACGTCGATCGCGTCTTGGCCCGTGACGATGTTCGCGGGCATCGGCGTCTGGTAGCACTTGGCCGAGTGCGGAGGCAGGCAATGCTCGATGAAGTCCTTCGAGGTCGTGTAGGTCGCCACCTGGCCCGAGCCGAGCCGGATCTGATCGAGGACGACGTTCTCGATCGCGCTCTGTGGGAAACCCTGCTCGACGTCCGCCGCGAACGCGTTGTCGAGGTTCGGGCCGATCGTCCCGCTCGTCCCGGCCGCTGACAGCGTGTGACAGGTGCCGCAGCTCTGCGTGAACAGCTGCTGGCCGCTCTGCGTGTCAGGCGGCTGCCCGGCGCTCGCCACGCCGCCCGTGCCGCAGCCGGCGGCGAGCAGCGCCACCACCGCGAGTCCTGCCCCCAGGCTTCCAACCCGGTACGGCCGCTTCAACGCAGCTTCAACCTTGGGGGACTCCCACCGCCGACACGGCCTCTTCACGGGTGGGATAGATGGTGAAGACCTTGTCGAGCCCGGTGATCTCGAAGATCTTGGTGATGTTGCGGTCGCTGCAGGCGAGCGAGAGCTGACCCTCGTTGGTGCGTAGCCGCTTGACACCGCCGACGAGGACGCCCAGCGTCGTCGAGTCGATGAAGGTCGCGCCGCTGAAGTCGACGACGACCTCCTTGCCGCCCTGTCCGATCACCTCGAGCAGCTGCTGCTTGAACTCGGGCGCCGTGTAGAGGTCGACCTCGCCGGTGAGCGAGATGACATACGCGTCGCCGCTGAACTGCTCGGTCTTGATGTCGAAGTTCATGCGCAGATCCCCCGAGGTGATCGCGGCCCTCTGGCAGGCCGCTCGGCGATGAGTCTATCCGCGCTGCCGAAGCAGCAATCGTCTAGCCGCCGTTGCTGCTGCTCGCGCTCGGCTGGCTCTTGACGAGCGCCTTGAGCTGAGCCTTGATCTGGGCTCGCAGCGGGGTGCTCGGATCGACCTTCAGGACCTGTTTCAACGATTTGATCGCGAGCGGGGCGTTGCCGGCGTTCTCCGCCGCCGTCGCCAGCTCCTCCCATGCGGTGGCGCTGCGCGGCTTGAGGTTCGCCGCGTGCTGGTAGTCGTTGACCGCCGAGGTGAACGAGGTCGTCGCCTTCTGGTAGAGGAGCGACGCTCCGGTGCTCGCCTTCTGGGCGGCTCCCTGGTAGGCGGCGTTGGAGCCCACCGCCCCGGCCAGCGTGCCGCCGGGCGCGAACGGCGCGCTCGGGTCGGCGCTCTGAGCCGCGGTTTGGGCGGACTGGTACTGCTTCGCGAAGATGCCTCCCTGCGACAGCTCGAGGCCGCCGAGCTCGCTCCAGGCACCCGCGTCCTTCTTGTTGATGGCGGCGTAGTTCTGGAGCGCGCCGATCGCCAGGACGGTATTGCCGTTCTGCTCGTAGGCGGTGGCGAGGGCCCGGTAACCCGCCGCGCTGCGGGGATTCTTCTTGATCTGGTCCTGGGCCTTCGAGACGGAGCTGCTGCTGCCCCCGCCGAAGAGACCGGTGTAGAGCTCGCTCAGGCCGCCGCCGTTGCCGGATCCGACGCCCACGAAGATGAAGCTCAGCCCGAAGACGACCGCGAGTGTCGCGTAGATCCATTTCTGGTGGCGCCGCAGCCGGACAAAGAAGAGGTCCTGGTTCGGGTTGCCTCCGCCGCTGTGCCGACGGCGCCCGCGTGCCGGTTTCGCCGCCTGCGCCCTCGCCTGCTGCTTCGCCTTGACCGCTGCTCTAGCCATCAGCCGCCCAGGGTAGCCGAGGCGGGTGCGACCTTCGCTTTACGCCGCTCGACGAGCACCGCAAGCCAGATCGATCCCTCGAAGAGGATCCACATGGGCAGGAGCTCGAGGAAGGTGGTGACCGGGTCGGGCCCCGGCAGGGCGAGTGCAATCGCAGCCGTCACGAAGTAGCCGATCCGCCGGTGCTTGCGCAAAGTCCGCGAGCTGAGGACGCCGAGGTAGACCAGCCCGAGCACGACCAGAGGCGTCTGGAAGAGGAGCACGACTCCGACGAGCACGGTGACGACGAAGTTGTAGTACGCGCTCGCGCGAATGGCGATATGGAAGTGCTGAGTGTCGTAGTTCGTGAGGAAATGGACCGCGCGCGGCAGCAGGATCCAGTAGCCGAACGCCATCCCGGCCGCACCGAGCGCCACGGCCAGGATCGAGAGCCCGAGCGCCTTTCGCTCCGTCCCCGGACCGACCGCGGGAGCGAAGAAGAGCCAAAGCTGCCAGAGCACCACCGGTAACGCGAGCACGAAGCCGGCATAGAGGCAGACCGTGATGGTCACGGTGAACGGCTCGGCCACTCCGAACGTGTAGAGGTGGCGGTGCTGCGGCGGTAGCGGCTGATTCAGCCAGTCGAGGACGCGATTGTGGAAGACGTAGGCGACGATCGTGCCCACGACGAGCGCGCCGAGCATGACGAAGAGGCGGCCACGCAGCTCTTCGAGGTGCTCGCCGAGTGTCGCCTCCTCGGCGTGGCCGAGCCGGCGCGGAAGCCTCGCCATGTTCCTGCTAGACGGACTCGCGCTCGGGCGGTGTGGGCGTGGTCGTCGTCACCGTCGGCTCGGCGGGCGGAAGCTCTGGCTGCGGGTCGGGCTCCGGCGTCGAGTTGCCGGTGACCGCATCCTTGAACTCGCGCATGCCGTGGCCGAGCGACTTGCCGATCTCCGGCAGCCGCTTGCCCCCGAAGAGGAGCAACGCGATCGCGAGGAGGACGACGATGTGCCAGGGCTGTAGGAAGCCGGTACCCATGAGTCCTCCGAGAGTAGCGGGTTTACCGGCGGGCAGGCGGGAAGAGAGAAGGTCTCGCTAGACTGGTCCACGTTGGGTGAGGCGGGGCGAAAGCCCCGCTATTTGGGAAAAAGGGGCATGGGAAGAGGCTGATTCGTGGCATTGCTGAAACTGGAGAACCTGCACGTATCGCTCGAGGACGGAACCGAGATCGTCAAGGGCGTCGATCTCGAGGTGGATACGAACGAGGTGCATGCGGTCATGGGGCCGAACGGCTCCGGCAAGTCGACGCTCGCCTACGCGCTCATGGGCCACCCGGCCTACGAGATCACCGAGGGCCGGCTCCTCTTCGAGGGTGAGGACGTGACTGAGCTCGGCGCCGACGAGCGCGCCCAGCGCGGACTCTTCCTCGCCTTCCAGTATCCACATGCGATTCCCGGCGTCACCGTGACGAGCTTCCTGCGCAGCGCGATCAACGCCGTGCGCAAGGCCCGCTCGGGAGGCGTCGACGACCCGATCGCTATCCCCGAGTTCCGCAAGGAGCTGCTGGCGCAGATGGACCGCCTCAAGGTGAGCCGCGAGCTCGCGTCGCGCTACCTCAACGACGGATTTTCGGGCGGCGAGAAGAAGCGCGTCGAGATCCTCCAGATGGCGATGCTGAAGCCGCGCATCGCGGTGCTAGACGAGACCGACTCCGGTCTCGACATCGACGCGCTGCGGGTCGTGGCGAGCGGCGTGAACGAGCTCGTCGGCCCCGAGATGGGCGCGCTCGTGATCACGCACTATCAGCGGATCCTGAACTACGTGAGGCCCGATCACGTCCACGTGTTCGTCGGCGGGCGTATCGTGGAGTCCGGCGGCCCGGAGCTCGCCGAGAAGCTCGAGGCCGACGGCTACGACCCATTCATTCCGACAACGGCGGGGGCTGAGGCGTAATGGCGCAGACCGAGACCGAGATCGTCGAGGGGATCGGCTCCGACTACGCGATCAAGTATGGGTTCTCCGTTACCGAGGACTACTTCTTCAAGTCGGGGCGCGGCCTCTCGCACGAGCTGGTCGATGCGATCTCCTCGCATAAGGGGGAGCCGAACTGGATGCGGAAGTTCCGGCACAGGAGTCTGGATTATTTCTATGCGCGACCGGTGCCGCAGTGGGGCGGCAACCTGAACGAGATCGATTTCGAGAACATCTTCTACTACATCAAGCCGACCGAGAATCAGGCCTCGTCGTGGGAGGAGTTGCCGGCCGAGATCAAGGACACCTGGGACAAGCTCGGTATCCCGGAGGCGGAGAAGAAGTACCTCGCCGGCGTCGGTGCGCAGTACGAGTCGGAGGTCGTCTACCACAAGCTGCAGGAGGATCTGACCGCGAAGGGCGTGATCTTCCTCGACACCGACACTGCGCTGCGCGAGCACGAGGAGTTGTTCAAGCAGTACTTCGGGACGATCATCCCGCAGAACGACAACAAGTTCGCGGCGCTCAACTCGGCGGTCTGGTCGGGCGGCTCGTTCATCTATGTGCCGCCGGGCGTGCAGATCGAGATGCCGCTGCAGGCCTACTTCCGGATCAACGCCGAGAACATGGGCCAGTTCGAGCGGACGCTGATCCTGGTCGACGAGGGCGCGTACGTGCACTACGTCGAGGGCTGCACGGCGCCGATCTACTCGACCGACTCGCTGCACTCGGCGGTAGTCGAGATCGTGGTCAAGAAGGGCGGCCGCTGCCGCTACACGACGATCCAGAACTGGTCGAACAATGTCTACAACCTGGTCACGAAGCGTGCCGTCGCCTACGAGGACGCGACGATGGAGTGGGTCGACGGCAACCTCGGCTCGAAGCTGACGATGAAGTACCCGGCGATCTGGCTGATGGGCGAGCGCGCGCACGGCGAGGTCTTGTCGATCGCGTTCGCGGGCACGGGGCAGCACCAGGACGCGGGCGGCAAGGCCGTCCACGTCGCGCCGAACACGACCTCGGTCATCACCTCGAAGTCGATCTCGAAGAACGGCGGCCGCGCCGGCTACCGCGGCCTGCTCGAGGTGAACAAGAAGGCGGGCGGCTCGAAGTCGAAGGTCGTCTGCGACGCACTGATCCTCGACGAGGAGTCACGCTCCGACACGTACCCGTACATCAAGATCGACGCGGACGACGTCGACATCGGCCACGAGGCAACCGTGTCCAAGATCGGCGAGGAGCAGCTCTTCTACCTCATGTCGCGCGGGCTCACCGAGGCGGAGGCGAGCGCGATGATCGTGAGCGGCTTCGTCGAGCCGATCACCAAAGAGCTGCCGCTCGAGTACGCCGTCGAGATGAACCGCCTGATCCAGCTCCAAATGGAAGGGTCCGTCGGTTGATTTCGAAGGTCGACGCGGTCGGCATTCCGTCAACTGATTGGGAGCGCTCGCGGAGGTTCTACGTCGAGACGCTCGGCCTGCGGCCGGACGAGAACGCACAGGCCGAGTTCTGGGCCGGCGACACGTGCTTCGGGATCTGGATGCCCGAGCAGTGGGGCGAGGAGTTCAAGCCGCAGTCGCAGGCCGTCGCGCTACTCCACGTGGACGACGTCGAAGCGGCGCGCGCCGAGCTCGAGGCGAAGGGGGTCGAGTTCGACGGCGAGACCGTCGAGACGCGCGTCTGTCACATGGCGACGTTCTTCGACCCGGACGGGAACCGGCTCGTGCTCCACAAGCGCTTCGCCCCGTACTCGTCATGAAGGTCGAGCGCACGGACTTCGTCTCCGTCTTCACGCAGGACATCGCGCGGGCCAAGGAGTTCTACGCCGGCACGCTCGGCCTGGAGATCGAGTCGGAGGGCGAGAGCGACATGGAGTTCCGCTGCGGCCAGGTGACGCTCGACGTCTTCGATCCGTCGAGCATCGGCCAAGCGTTTGCGGTGTCGCCGGCCGGACTGGCGCTGCGCGTGCCCGACGTCGAGGCGGCGCGCGCCGAGCTCGAAGCGAAGGGCGTGAAGTTCGACGGCGAGACGATCGAGACCGGCGTCTGCAGGATGGCGTCCTTCAAGGATCCCGACGGCAACGCTCTCCTTCTGCACCGGAGGTTCGACGCATGAACGTCGAGCACGTCGACTTCATCTCTGTGCCCGTCTCGGACCTCGAGCGTTCGACGGCGTGGTATCGCGACACGCTCGGCCTGCCGCAAACCGGCGAAGGCGGCTTTCCGGAGTTCAAGCTTGGAGACAACGTCTTTCTCTATCTGATCGACCCGAAGTCGATCGGCGCAGGCGAGTTCAGGCACCCGCACGGCTCGCCCATCGCGCTCCGCGTGGCCGACGTCGCCGAGACGCGGGAGGAGCTCGAGTCCCGCGGCATCGAGTTCGTCGACGACACCTACGACACGGGCGTATGCCACATGGCCCCGTTCGCCGACCCCGACGGTAACCGCTTCATGCTGCACCGGAGGTACGCGCCCCGTGATTGACGTGCAGCGAACCGACTTCGTGGCCGTGCCGACCCGCGACCGCGAGCGCGCCGCCGCGTTCTACGGCGAGACGCTGGGCCTGACGAAGAACCCGAACTCGACCGAGTCGTGGATCGAGTTCGAGACGGGCAACACCACGCTCGCGCTCGTCTCGCCCGAGCACATCGACGCGCCGTTTGCGCCGCTGCCGATCGGCTCGATCGTCTTCCGAGTGCCCGACGTCGCCGAGGCCAGGGCGAAGCTCGAGGCGGCAGGCGTCGAGTTCATCGGCGAGCCCTGGGACTCCGGGGTCTGCCACGGCGCCGCGTTCAAGGATCCCGACGGCAATGGGCTGGCGCTCCACCACCGGTACGCCCCGTATCTCGACGGGAGGACGCCCTGATGGAGATCACGCGTGTCGACTACGTTCGCGTCCCGGTGGACGACATCGAGGCCGCGCAGCACTTCTACGGCGAGATCCTCGGGCTGCCGCGCAACGAGCATCTCCACCACGAGGACTGGGTCGAGTACGAGGCGTCGAACGTCACGCTCGCGGTGATGACGCCGGAGACGCACGACGACGTGTTCGCCGTCGTGCCGCCCGGGACGATCGCCCTTGGTGTCCCCGACCTCGCCGCCGCGAAGGCGGAGCTCGAGGGAAAGGGCATCGAGGTCGGCGAGATGTGGGACAACGGCATCTGTCGCGGCGCCGGGGTCAGCGACCCGGCCGGGAACAGGATCCTCCTTCACCACAGGTACAAGCCCTATGAGTCGTAGCGACGCTTTAACCGCCTACGAGGCGCTGCCGCTCCCGGATACGACCGAGGAGCACTGGCGCTTCACGGACCTGCGTGGCTTCGATCCCGACGCCTTCGTGGGAGCCGCGTCGGCCGAGATCGAGACGATGCTCGACCTCGACGTCGCGGGCTACGCCACCGTCACTGCCGACGGGATCGAGATCGAGCGCGCGCCCGACGGCGTCACCTTTGCCCCGCTTCCGGAGGGGCACGAGCGGCTCTACTCCCTCGTCGGCTGGGACGAGAAGTTCGCCGCGCACAACGCGGCGCTGTGGAAGCACGGTCTGCTCGTCGTCGTGCCGAAGGGCGTCGAGCTCGAGAAGCCGCTGTATGTCCGCATCGCCGCGACGGGCCAGACGTTCTGGCGGCTCGTCGTCGTGGTCGAGGAGGGCGCGCGCGCGTCCCTGATCGAGGAGTACGCGTCGCCTGCGCCCGACACCGAGGCCTACTCGAACGCGGTCACCGAGCTCTTCGTCGAGCAGGCCGCGAAGCTCGAGTACGTCTCGCTGCAGAACCTCTCGCGCGAGACCTGGCACTTCGCGAACCACCACGCGCGCGTCGAGCGCGACGCCGAGCTGGACTGGGTCGCCGGCGGCTTCGGCTCGAAGAAGGGCAAGACGCGCATCCAGAACGACCTGAACGGCCGAGGCGCGACCTCGCGCGTCACTGGCGCCTACTTCGCGGACGGCAAGCAGCATCTCGACTACGACACCTTCCAGGAGCACATCGCGCCCGACTGCGAGAGCGACTTCGCGTTCAAGGGTGCGCTCCGCGACGAAGCGACGGCGGTCTGGCGCGGGATGATCCGGGTGGAGAAGGACGCGCAGAAGACGAACGCGTACCAGGAGTGCAGGAACCTCATGCTCTCGCCGACCACCCATGCGGTGCCGATCCCGGGGCTCGAGATCCTGGCGAACGACGTCCGCTGCACGCACGGCGCGACGGTCGGCCGCGTGAACCGGGAGGACCTGTTCTATCTGCAGAGCCGTGGCCTGAAGCGGCCGGAGGCGGA
>Ga0335076_10006731_pt1 | contig 11596 bp, 8 predicted proteins | sample Lox_Sample_25_FD_206717 | JGI IMG/M metagenome (GOLD analysis project Ga0335076, IMG submission 206717) | Soil microbial communities from Loxahatchee National Wildlife Refuge, Florida, United States - Lox_Sample_2.5 | ecosystem: Environmental > Terrestrial > Soil > Wetlands | place: USA: Florida... | reverse complement strand
GTCCCAGCGCCTCCGCGCGCCGAGATCCGGCCGGCGCGCCTCACGGCCCATGGCCTCGCTTGGGTGGACGACTACGCCTGGATCCGGGCCCCGAACTGGCGCGAGGTGCTGCGCGATCCGAGCCGGCTGCCGCCCGACATCCGCTCGCTGCTCAAGGCGGAAAACGCCTATGCCGATGCGCTGCTCGCGCCGACGGCGGGATTGCAGAAAGAGCTCCGGCGCGAGATGCGCGCGCGCCTCAAGGAGGACGACAGCGACCCGCCGCAAGTCGACGGGCCGTGGGCCTATTACTCGCGCTTTCGTCATGGCGGCCAGCGGCGCATCTATTGCCGCAGGCCCCGTGAGGGCGGAGCGGAGACCGTGCTGATCGACGGCGACGCCCGCGCGGAAGGAAAGGCGTTCTTTCATCTCGCCGGCGCTCGCCATTCCCCCAACCATGCGAAATTCGCCTGGAGCTCGGACGATCTCGGCTCCGAGGTGCTGACCATCGCCGTTCGCGACCTGGAGCTCGGGCAGGACCTTGCCGACCGGGTCGCCGGGGCGACCGGAGACGTCGTCTGGACCCGCGATTCGAATGCGTTTCTCTATGTCGAGCAGGACGAGAACCACCGCCCGCGCCGGGTCATGCTGCATCAGCTCGGGACGGCGCAGAGCGACGATGTCGAAGTGTTCGTCGAGGACGATCCGATGTGGTTCATCGGCATCGAACCGACCCGGCTCGGAGCGACGGCCATCATCTCGGTGCATGGGCACGACGCCTCGGAAGCCCTCGTCGTTGATCTCGACCATCCGACCGCCCCGCCCCGGCTCATCGCGCCGCGCCGGCCGGGGTTTCGCTACGAGGTGATGGATCATGGCGACCGCTTCTTCATTCGCACCAACTCCGGGGCGCCCGATTTCAAGATCATGGTCGCGCCGCGCGAGGCGCCGCAGGAGGCGAACTGGCGCGATTTCATCTCCGGGCGCGACGGGCGATTCATCGCCGACGCGACGCTGTTCAGGCGCCATCTCGTCCTGCTGACGCGGGAGATGAGCCGGCCGCGCCTCGAGGTCAACGACCTGAAAAGCGGGGAATCGCACGAGATCGGCTTCGACGAGGAGACCTATTTCCTGCGCTTCGAGCCGGTCTATGAATTCGACGCCCCGCTGATCCGCTTCAGCTTTTCCTCGCTCAAGACGCCGCAGGAAACTTACGACTACGATCTCGCCGATCGCAGCCGCACGCTCGTCAAGCGGCAGCCGACGCCGCGCGGCTTCGATCCGAACGCTTACGTCACCCGTCTTCTGTTCGCGCCCGCGGAAGACGGCGAGACCGTGCCGGTGTCGCTCATCCGTAGGCGAGGCGTGAGGCTCGACGGATCGGCGCCGCTGCTGCTGACCGGCTACGGCGCCTATGGCTATGCGGCCGAAGCGAGCTTTTCGACCAACCGCTTCTCGCTCATCGACCGGGGCTTTGTGGTCGCGATCGCCCACGTGCGCGGCGGCACGGACAAAGGCTGGCGTTGGTACGAGGACGGCAAGCTTGGCAAGAAGCCGAACACCTTCCGCGATTTCCTCGCCGCCGCGCGATTCCTCATCGCCGAGGGCTATACCGGCGCCGGGAGGATCGTGGCCCAGGGCGGCAGCGCGGGCGGCCTGCTGATGGGCGCGGTCGCCAATCTCGCGCCGGAACTGTTCGCCGGAATCGTCGCTGATGTCCCCTTCGTCGACGTGCTCACGACGATGCTCGACGCCAGCCTGCCGCTCACGCCCGCCGAGTGGCTCGAATGGGGCGATCCGATCCACGATCGGGCGGCGTTCGAAACCATCCGCTCCTATAGCCCGATCGACAACGTGCGGGCGCAACGCTATCCGGCGATCCTGGCGCTGGCCGGTCTCGCCGATCCGCGGGTGACCTATTGGGAGCCGGCCAAATGGGTTGCGCGGTTGCGGGCGACCATGACCGGGGGCGGCCCGATCCTGCTGCGCACCGCGATGGAGGCCGGCCACGCCGGCCAGCCTGGCCGGTTCGACCGGCTAGACGACGTCGCCCGCCAATACGCGTTCGCTCTTCGCTGCGTCGAGGGCGGGCTCGGAGCGGGACCGGGGTGAGCCTTCCGCCTGCGTCGGGCTCTGTCATTGGGCAGGCAGCGCAGCCTTGGGCAGGCGCACGCCAAGAGCGTTGGCGATGCGCGAAACCAACTCGACCTGCAATTCGCCGAACCTGTTGCGTTCGCCTTCGATCCGGTCGGCCCAGATTTGGGCGCCGGTTTCGGTCGAGATGAGCTGCGCGTTGACTGCGACCGACTCGCCCGCGCGGCGGACGCTGCCTTCGACCGCGTAGCGGACGCCGAGTTTGCGGAGTTGTTTCGCCTCGATCGCCCGGCCCTTGTAGGACAACGCCGTGCTGCGGGCGATGACGAAGCTTTCAGGCAGACGTGAGAGGTCAGTGGTCAGATCGTCGGTGAGGCCATCGGCGAGATAATCCTGTTCGGGGTCGCCGCTCAAATTGGCGAACGGCAGGACGACAAGCGACAAGCGCGGCATCGGCGCGAACTTGTCCTCAACGGCGGCTAGAGGCGGCGGGGCGGGCGAAGTCGCGACGGGCTCCGGACGGTGCAAGACGCGCGACGCCAAAGTCGCGAAAATCCCGACAATGACGAGAAACCGAAGGAAACTCCTGCGTTGTGATCTCCGGTCGAGCGTCCGGACTGCGCGCCAAGATCCCAGCGCGCGGCGCTCACGCCTCGCCTCCCTTTCGTCCACGGTCGGCGTCACGGCGGCAGGTCCGACCAAAGAACCCTCTCCGGTCGCCGCGTTCTCGGCGGTAGGCCTCTTGCCTCTCGCGACGCTTTCGAGGATCGCGGCGACCGTCGCTCTCACCGCCTCCCTGCGCTCTCTCCTGCTGCTTGGTTTCCCCGCGATGTCGGGCATGACGATATTGTCGAAGATCGGCGCGAGCGCGGAGCGGCGCTCCCCCCGCTCAAACGGTTTCGGCGCGACAGGCGCGGGGAAGCTTGCAGGGCGAGTCCGCCCCGGCGCCGCCAAAGCGTAGGTTCGCATCGGGCGAGCGATGTTCTTGAGGTTTCGCTCGCCCAGGTCGGCGAACGGCTCATTGAGCTTGTCGCGAACCTGCCGATACGCGTCCTCCGACAGCAAGATCGCGCCGGGCTCGCAGACCCCCTCGAGCCGCGCCGCGATGTTGACCCCATCGCCCATCAAGTCCCCGTCGGCTTCCTCGATCACGTCGCCCAAATGAATGCCGACCCGCGCCTCGAAACGCTGGTCGTCAGGCAGGCTGGCGTTGCGCTTGGCGAAGCCGTCGCGCACCTCGATCGCGCAGCGAACGGCCTCGACCACGCTGCGAAACTCGACGATCGCTCCGTCGCCCGTCCGCTTGACCAGGCGTCCGCCATGAATCGAGATCGTCGGATCGATGAGGTCGGCGCGCCATGCGCGCAACCGGGCCAGGGTGCCCTCTTCGTCGACCCCCGTCAGCCGGCTGTAGCCGACGATGTCGGCGACCAGGATCGCAGCGACTTTCCTCGACTGGGGCACAGCGGGTTCTCCGTCGCCATGGCTAGCGCGCAACGTAAGGGCAATCACGCGATCCGCCATGCGCCGGGTTGTCGCAGTTGGCCCGGCGCCGAATTAACGACAGCGATTGCTGGGAGCCGTCCCCGCGCCGCTTAGGCCTTCTCGCTTCGCTAGGTCGGCGCTCGCCCTTCTGGGCGGCGAGCAGCGTCTGTCGCCTCAGTACGTCGCGGCAAGATAGTCCACGATGACGGCCGCGTCGTTTTCCACGATCGGCGCCTTGTAGACCTTGATCATCTTTTGCACCTCCGCCCGCCAGAACGCCTTGCCCTCTCCCGGCGGCTGGGTCGTGATGTAATCGACGGAGTGACAGGCCTGACAGACGGCCGCGGCCTCGACGCCAGGGCCGGGCCTGAGCTGCGCCGTCTCGTCCGGCAGCTGGTAGACGAGCGGGGCTGCGATCGCCGCCGAAACGAGGCCGGCGGCGGCGAAGGAAAGGGCGAGGAGACGTTTCATCGGCCGCCTCCTCACGCTGCGACCACGTTGGTGGTTTCGACGACATTGCGCATGTAGCCGGCCGGGTTCCACAGCGGTTCGAGCGGCTGCGACTGCCCGGCGCGGTTGGCGGCGCGAACCATCAGCCGGCGCCTGCCCGGCGCCAGTGTGACGTTGGCTTTCCACTCGCGGAACGAATAGCGGCCGAGGTCGTCGCCAAGCGCCGCTTCGGTCCACGTCTTGCCGTCGTCGGCGGAGACTGCGACGTCGGAAATCCCTTGCCCGCCGTCAAAGGCGATGCCTCGCAGCCCCACCTCCCGATTGGCTGGAACGGTCGCGCCGTCGGCGATATTGGTCAGGAAGGAGCGGACGTCGAAGCGGCCGATCGGCACGGTGGACGCGGGCGCCTTGCCGGGCGGCGTGCAGGCGCAGGCGTTATTGGGGATCCGGTAGGCCGTCTTCATCCAGAAGCTGTCGAGCGGGGCGTCGAGCACGTTGATCGTGTTCAGATGCTTGACCCAATACGTGCCGTAGTAGCCGGGCACGACCAGCCGGACGGGAAATCCATTGAGCCAGGGAAGATCCTCGCCGTTCATCGCATAGGCGATCATCACTTCGCCATCGAGCGCATGGTCGAGGTCGAGCGCCTTCATGAACGCTGGCGTCTCGGGGAGCACGGGCCGATCAAGGCCCTCAAAGGAAACCTGGACCGCGCCCGGCTGCACGCCCGCCTTGTCTAGAAGCGCCTTGAGCGACGCGCCCTTCCACCGCGCGTTGCCCATCGCGCCGTTGGCGAGCTGCCCGCCGGCGACCCGAGGATTGAAAAATCCGCGGCTGTTGCCGGCGCATTGGTTGACCGCGGTGATCTCGACCGGCTCGAAATCGGCCTTCAGGTCTGCGACCGACAGCGACAAGGGGGTGTCGACCTTGCCCTGGATCGTCACCCGGAAAGCGTCCGGATCGATCTTCAGCGGAATGTCGGCCAGATGATAGCGGACAAAAAACGCATCGTTCGGGGTGATCATCCCCTCGTCGAACACGCTGAAAGGCGTCTCCAGCTGCGGCGGACGCGTGGTCAGGCGAATGAGCGGGCGCTTGCCCGGATAAGCCACGAGCGGGCGCTCGCCGTTGGCGAACGGAAGGGTGACGGTGTCGCTCGCCATCGCAGCGAGGGACCCCTTGCCGGCGGCGGCCAAGCCAATCCCTGCAGCGATTACGGATTTCAGCGCCTCGCGTCGGTTCATCATCAGCGTCGCCATTCCCATGCCAATGCGCGATCTGGGCGCGCCCGACAAGCTCGAACCCTCGCGGCTGGACGTCAGCCGCCGCCGTCACTCGTCTTCGTCGCCTCCCTCCCGCGGCGCGCTTGCGCCGGGAATGATGTAGCTTCCCTTGAGCCAGTGGTGGAGATCGACGTCGGCGCAACGCTTCGAGCAGAACGGATCATAAAGCTCGCTGCGCGGCTTGCCGCAGATCGGGCAACGCCGCACGTTCTCGCGGGAGCCTGACGACTTGGCGGGCGGCTTGCTGTCGCGGGCGGTCATCGAACCAGACTCGCCCCCCAGTTGCGGTGGACCTGATAGCCTTGACCCGCCAGCAGCGCCGCGGTCTCCGCCAGCGGCAGACCGACGACATTGGAATAGGAGCCGACCAGCCGTTCGACGAAGGCGCCGGCGAGGCCCTGGATCGCATAGCCGCCGGCCTTGCCGCGCCATTCTCCGCTCGCAAGATAGGCCTCGATTTCGCCGCGCGACAGGCGCTTGAACCTCAGTCGCGTCTCGACCAGCCGGCGCCGCGCCGCGCCGTCCGGGACAATGAGCGCGAGGCAGGTATAGACGCGGTGGCCGCGGCCGGACAACAGGTCGAGGCACGCCTGCGCCTCATCGATCGTCTCGCATTTCGGCAGGATCCGCCGGCCAACGCCGACCACCGTGTCGGCCGCAAGCGTCAGGCGCGGCGACGGATCGGCCCGCTTCAAGGCCGTTGCGGCCGCGACCGACGCCTTCTCCATGGCGAGCCGTTCGGCGAGCGCACGCGGCGGTTCGCCCGGGCGCGGGGTCTCGTCGATCTCGGATGGCAGGATCGCGTCCGGCTCGACGCCGATCTGGGCGAGGAGCGCAAGGCGGCGCGGCGAGGCCGACGCGAGCACGAGGTGAGGGCGCTGGTCCAGGGAGGTCGGGGCCATGGGTTGCGCCGCCCTTCGGCGAGGTTCATTTGAAGCGGTAGGTAATTCGCCCCTTGGTCAGATCGTAGGGCGTCATCTCCACGAGCACCTTGTCGCCTGCCAGCACGCGGATGCGGTTCTTGCGCATCTTGCCCGCGGTGTGAGCGATGATTTCGTGGTCGTTTTCGAGTTTCACTCGAAAAGTCGCGTTGGGCAGCAACTCAACCACGAATCCGGGGAATTCGAGCAGTTCTTCCTTCGACATAAGGCTCCTTGTCGCATCGCCGCGCCGCGAAACGGAAACGGCGGCGGGTCCCGGCGCCGCCCTAGCATGCCGGCGGCGCCCTCTGCTACCGCTCCCGCGAATTCAGGATCGAATTCCCCTTCCGCCCGGCGCCCGCGGAAAAAGCTTGTCCGCGGCGCAGTTTATCGGCGCGAAGGCGGCAAACCAAGCTACTTCAACGCCATGGCGTCCGACTCGGTAAGAAAACCGAGGATTTCGTGGAAAAACTGCATGCGGTTCTTTTCCAGCATCACCGTATGCGTGCCTTCGCCAAGCTCGACGAAGCGTTTGTAAGGGGCGCCGGTCAGCTTGGCGAAATAAGCGTCCGCCATATAGCTCGGAAGGTCGGCGTCCCATTCCGCGTGGATAACGAGGGTCGGCGCGGCGATCTTGCCCGGATCATAGTACGGCTTTCCGGCGCGCCAATACTGGTCGAATTCGGCCACCACGCCGTCGCCCGCGCGAAGCTTGGGCGGGTCCATTTTGCTGCCGACCGGATCGGTCGCGATCGTGGCGTCCCACCATTGGTCGAAAACGCCCGGCGGGATCAACGTTGCCTGCTTGTCTTCGGGAACGCCTTTGAGCCAGCGCGCTTTCGCGGAATCCTTCGCCACCAGCCGATAGGCCGGCGTCATGGCGGCCGACGGCTCGACCTGGGGCTGAAACGTCCAGGCCGGGGCGTAGAGAACTAGCCGGTTGATCTTGTCGTTGTGCCCGGCCGTGTAATTGCCGGCGATCGACGTGCCCCACGACCAGCCCATCAGGTCGAGCTTCGGGATGCCGCGTCGAGCCAGGATGTAATCGACGGCCGCGCCGAGGTCGCGGCCGGCCTCCTCCGAACTTGCGATCGGCTTGCTGGCCTCTGGGGGCTCGTCCATTTCCGGCGGCCGGGTCGATCGTCCGTAAGAGCGGACGTCGACCAGATAGACGTCGAAGCCGGCCTGGGCGAACCGGTCCATCATCGACACGCCCTCGACCGGCAGGTCGAAGCTCGTCTCCGCCGGATAGGTTGCGCCATGGATGAAGAGCAGCGTCCGGTCGGGGGAAAACGACGTCATGTCGGCGGCGTGCTTGTTGCGGATATAGAGCTCAACGCCCGGGTCGGACGAGGGGATCATCGCTTCGGACATGACCACTTTTGGCGTTTGCCCCAGGACGGCAGGCGACAGCGCCGAAGATGCGGCGATCGCCAGAAAAATGCTTCGAAGCCTCAAGACGACCCTCCCTGCGTCGCCAGGGGCGCGCACTGTTGTCGGCATGACTTTATACGGCGCATGCCCCGGAGGCGCCAGTGCGCCTCTCGTCACGCCGTCGAGGAGCCGGCTGCTTCCTTCGGCTGAGCCGGCGGAGCCGTGACTGTCGGGGCGGACTTGCGCGTCCTGCGCTCTTCGAGCCACTGCATGACGACGTAAAAGGAAGGAACGAACACCACCACCAGGCAGGTCGAGGAGATCATCCCGAAGAAGACCGCCATCCCGATCGACTTGCGCGCTGATGCGCCCGCGCCCGTCGCCAGCACGAGCGGCAGGACGCCGAGAATGAACGCGAACGAGGTCATCAGAATGGGGCGGAACCGCAGCCGCGCCCCTTCGACCGCCGCTTCGACAATTCCCTTTCCTCCGGCGCGCTGCTGGCGGGCGTATTCGACGATCAGGATCGCGTTCTTGGCTCCAAGCGCGATCAACAGGATAAGGCCGATCTGCGTGTAAAGATTGTTGGCGGCGACGCCGGCTTGAGCAGCCGCGACGCTGGTGGCCCCGAGGTAGGTAAGCGCGGCGACCGTGCCGAGAAGAGCCAATGGCACGCACAGAATCACCGCGAGCGGCAGAATCCAACTCTCGTACTGACCCGCAAGAACGAAATAGACGAGCAGGAGCGCGAAGCCGAAGACGAAGTAGGTCTGGTTGCCGACTTGCTTCTCCTGATAGGACATAGCTGTCCATTCGAAGCCCGTTCCGGTCGGGAGCGTGCTATTGGCGATCTGCTCCATGATGTCGAGCGATTGCCCCGAGCTGAAACCGGGCGCCGGGCTGCCCACCACGGTGGATGATGGATAGAGGTTGTAGAGGCTGATGAGGGACGGACCCTGCACCTCCTTGATGTCGACCACCGTTCCGACCGGCGTCATCGTTCCGTCGCCCGCCCTGACCTTGAGATTGCGGATGTCCTCGACGTTGGCGCGATACCTGGCGTCCGCCTGCGCATAGATCTGGAAGACGTGGCCAAACTTTGTGATCTGGCCGACATAGTTCGAGCCGACATAGTCGGAGAGGGCGGCGAACAGCTGTCCGACGGTGATGCCGAGCGTCTCCGCCTTGATGCGGTTCACGCTGACGAAGATTTGCGGCGCCCCCGCGCGGAATGTCGTCGCGACCCGCGAAAGCGAAGATTGCGCATTGCTGTTGGCGACCAAGGCGTTGGTGAGAGTCTGAAGCAAAGCATAGTCAAAATTGCCGTTCCTGAGCTCGACTTGCATCGAGAAGCCGCCGACGTTGCCGATACCCTGGATCGGCGGCGGAGGAACGGCGAAAGCGAAAGCCTGCGGCACGCCCTGCAGTCCGCCGTTCAATCGCTCGAGGATCGTACGGACGTCCTGCCCTGGCTCTTTGAGGCGCGTGTCCCAATCCTTGAGAACCACGAAGGCGACGCCGGCGTTCGCAAGGCTCGCCCTGTTGTCCAAAATGGATATGCCGCTGACGGTCACCACATGCTCGACGCCCGGAACCTTACTGGCCATCCCCTGGATCTGCTCCAGCACCCTGTCGGTGCGCTCCTTTGACGCGCCATCGGGCAATTGCGCGGCGACGATCACATAGCCCTGGTCCTCGGTCGGCAGGAACGCGGTGGGGATGCGCGTAAGCCCCCAGACCGCGACGCCAACCAGAATGAGCGCCAAAGCGACCATCAGGCCGCTGCGATGGATCATGGCGCCGATGAGTCGAGTGTATCCGCGTTCGAGGACGCCGTAGGCGGCGTTGAAGCCTCGGTAAAAATAGTTGCGCTGCTCGGGAGGCTTCGGCGGCCTGAGCCACAGTGCGGATTGGGTGGGCTTCAGGGTCAGCGCGTTGACGGCGCTGATGAAAGCGGTCGACGCGATGACCAGCGCGAATTGCCGGTAGAGCTGCCCGGTCAGCCCCGGCAAAAAGGCGGCCGGGATGAACACCGACATCAGGACGAGGGTGATGCCGAGGACCGGGCCGGTTAGCTCATCCATCGCCCTCGCCGCTGCGTCGCGGCCGGGGATCCGTTGCTCAACGTATCTCGCGACGCCTTCAACGATGACGATCGCATCATCGACGACGATCCCGATCGCGAGCACGATTGCGAACAGAGTCGGAAGATTGATCGAGAAGCCGAGCGCCGCCATCGCCGCGAACGCGCCGATCAGAGTCACCGGCACTGTCGTCGCCGGCACCAGCATCGCCCGCCAATCCTGGAGGAAGACAAGGATGACGATGAGCACCAGAAGGGCGGCCTCGAACAGCGTGCGGTAGACCTCGGCGATAGCCGCCTTGACGAATTTGGTCGTGTCATAGGGCACGACATACTCAAGGCCTTGCGGGAAGGCCTTGGCGAGTTCGTCCATCTTCGCCTTGACTTCGGCCGAAACCGCGATCGCGTTCGCCTCTGGCAGCAGCGATACGGCGATGCCGGCCGCGTGCTTTCCGTCGATATTGAACGATTCGCTATAGGTCTGGGCGCCGAGCTCGGCATGGCCGACGTCGCGGATCCGGGTGATGCGTCCGCCGTTCGCAGAATCCACCTTGACGATAATGTTCTCGAACTCACGCGGATCGTCGAGCCGGCCCTTGAGGTCGAGCGTGTACTGAAAGTCCTGGCCTTTGGGCGCGGGCGGCGCGCCGATCTGTCCGGCGGCGACCTCCTGGCTCTGCTGCTGAACGACGTTGATGACGTCCTGTGGCGTCAGCCCGCGCGACTGCAAGAGGTCCGGGTTCAGCCAGACGCGCATGGCGTATTGGCCGGCGCCGAGCACAGTCACATCGCCGACGCCGGGTAGCCGGCGCAGTTCGTCCTGCACATTGATGACGGCATAGTTCGACAGGAATAGACTGTCGAACCGACCGTCGGGGGACGCGAGGCCGACAAACTCGAGGATCGAGGTCGATTGCTTTTTCGTCGTCACGCCCTGGAGCTGCACTTCCGGCGGCAGCGACGAAATCGCCGCCGACACCCGGTTCTGCACCAGGATCTCGTCCTCGTCGGGATTCGTGCCGATCGCGAAGGTGACGATCAGGCTATAGGTGCCGTCGCTCGCGTTCGTCGATTGCATGTAGAGCATGTTCTCGACGCCGTTGACATTCTGCTCGATCGGCAGCGCCACGGTGTTGACGAGCGTCATCGCGCTGGCCCCCGGATAGCGCGTCGTCACCTGGACGGTGGGCGGAACGACGTTCGGATATTGTGAGCTCGGCAAATTAAGGAGGGAGACGAGGCCGATAACGACAATCACCAGCGCAAGCACGTTGGCGAGCACCGGCCTCTGGATGAAGAAGCGCGATATCGCTCCCGCGCGGCCCTCGGGATTCATTTTTGACCTGGCTCGGGTGCGCCAGTTTTGTCGGGACTCGCTGGGGCGGGCTGAGCCGCGCCGGTCTTGCCGGCGCCTGCGGGCTCAGGCGCGGCCGCGGCGAGCTGGGTGCGCTGCGGATCGACCTTCGCGCCGGGGAACGCGCGCTGAATTCCCTCGGTCACGACCCAATCGTTCGGGCTCAGGCCCGATTCGATCACGCGCAGCTGCCCATCGCGCACCCCGGTCGTGACGACCTTCCTCTGGACGACGTTATCATCGCCGACCACCAGCACGTAGCTCCCTTCCTGGCTCGTCCCGATCGCGTCGTTCCGAGTGAGAAGCGCCTTGTCGTGCTGCGCAATCGGCGTGCGCACCCGCACGAACAGGCCTGGAAGGATGGCGCCGTCTTTGTTGTCGAACAGGGCGCGCGCCGTCAGCGTTCCGGTGGCGAAATCGACCTGCGGCGAAGCATAGTTGAGCTGGGCCTTGTGAGGATAGCCTTCCTCACCTTGCAGCCCAAATTCTACCGGAACGTCGGATAGGCCGGTGGTGCGCAAAGCGACGCCATGCTCTGCGAGGTTTCGTTGGATCGACAGGATTTGAGGTTCGC
>Ga0335076_10006730_pt1 | contig 11596 bp, 7 predicted proteins | sample Lox_Sample_25_FD_206717 | JGI IMG/M metagenome (GOLD analysis project Ga0335076, IMG submission 206717) | Soil microbial communities from Loxahatchee National Wildlife Refuge, Florida, United States - Lox_Sample_2.5 | ecosystem: Environmental > Terrestrial > Soil > Wetlands | place: USA: Florida... | reverse complement strand
TTCCAGAAGCTCCACGCCACCTGGAGGAAGCGGAAGCACATGAGGTACGAGCCCAGCGGGATCGCGAGGTAGATCACCCACATGGGCCACTCGAGGTCCGGCGAGACCTGGTCGGTATGCGCCATGTCCCACACGAACTTGGCGCCCATCGTTCCCACCACGCCGGTGAAGAAGGCGCCCGCCAGGAGGCCGAAGAGGATCGAGCCCAGCCTCGCCCTCGGCGGAAGCTTGTTCACCAGCACGTCCACGCCCACGTGGATGCCGGTGCGCACGCCGTAGGCCGCGCCGAACTTCGCCATCCACACGAACATGTAGATGCAAAGCTCCTGCGCCCATGACAGGTCGATCTTGAAGAGGTGGTCGTAGACCGCGTCCCAGTGCCACTTGGCGCTCAGGTCGAGCGCATAGCGATGCGTGACCGCCACGAAGATGAGCAGCGTCGCCCCCGCGATCAGGAAGGCGATGATGAACTCCTCGAGGCGGTCGAGCCCCTTCAGCAGCAGGCGCATCGCGCGCGGCTACAGCTTGTTCGGGTCGAAGCCGGTGGCCTTGTAGATCGCCTGGATCGTGTCCTTGCCGATGCGCGACTCCATCTCGGTGTGCACCTTGACGAGCGCCTTCTTCCAGGCCTTCTTCTCCTCGGGCGTGAGCGTGATGATCTCGGTCTTGCCCGCCTTCCTCACCGCCTCGAGCGCGTCGTCGTTCTCCTTCTTGGCGATTTCGTTGGTGTACTTCGTCGCTTCCACCATCGCGCCTTCGAGCTGCTTGCGGATGTCGGGCGGCAGGCCGTCCCAGAAGGGCTTGTTCACGATGACCGCGTAGCCGAGGTAGCCGTGATTCGACAGCGTGAGGTACTTCTGCACCTCGTTCATCTTCTGCGTGTAGAGGTTCGACGGCGGGTTCTCGGTGCCGTCCACGACGCCCGTCTGCAGCGCCTGGTACACCTCGGAGAAGGCCATCACCTGCGGCACGGCGCCCAGCGCCCGCATCTGCGCGTCCAGCACCTTGGACGACTGGATGCGCATCTTCAGGCCGCGGAAGTCCGCCGGCATGCGCAGCGGCTTGTTGGCGCTCATGTCCTTGAAGCCGTTGTCCCAGTAGGCGAGGCCCACGATGCCCTTGCTCTCGAGCTTCTGGAAGAGCTGCTTGCCCACCGGGCCGGTGGTGACCTTGTTCAGCTCGTCGTAGCTGTCGAACAGATACGGCAGGTCGAACGCCTCGAAGGCGGGCACGCCCAGCGGGCCGAACTTCGCAAGCGAGGGCGCCAGCATCTGCACGCTGCCCAGCTGCAGCGCGTTCATCTCCTCGCCGTCCTTGTAGAGCGTGCTGTTGGGATAGACCTCGACCTTCACCTTGCCGCCGGTGGCCTTCTCGGCGAGCTCCTTGAACTTGAGCGCGCCCTTGCCCTTGGGCGTGTTCTCGGCGACGACGTGGCTGAACTTGATGACGATGGGCGCCTGGGCGAACGCGGGTGCGGCGGGCACTGCTGCGGCGGCGAGCGCCACGAGGAAATGACGGCGAATCATGGAAAACCCCCTCGGGTGGAAATTCGGATTTCTCTTGGCAGTTTGCCGATTCTAGCCTTTTGGATAGAGGCCGTGCACCCGGCCATAGAGGCGGGCCAGTCCGAAGATCGCGTCCACGTTGGGCGTGGGCACTCCGAGGCGCACGCCCAGCTCGTGCACCACGCCCACGATCGCGTCGAGCTCGAGGGCCCTGCCGGCTTCGGCGTCCTGCAGCATCGAGGTCTTGAACACGCCCAGCTTCGCGGTGATCTTCGAGCGGTCCTCCGGCGCCTGGTCGACGGGGCAGCCCAACTTCTCGCCGATGGCCGCGGCCTCGCGCATGGCGTCGTGGCAGAGCCTCATCACCAGCGGATCGGCGAGGATGCGATCGCCCGTGGCGCCCGTCATCGCGCTCACGGGATTCATCGTGAGGTTGCCCCAGAGCTTGTACCAGATGTCGCGGCGCACGTCGGCCGAGTGCGTGAGCTCGAAGCCCGCCTTCGCGAGCAGATCGGCGACGCGCTGCACGCGATCGCTCTTGCCGCCGCGCGCTTCGCCCACGATGAGCCCCTCGCCCATCTTGTGCAGCACGAGGCCGGGCTCCGGCGTGGAAGCCGCCATGTGCACCACGCAGCCCACGACGCGCTCGATGCCGATCGCGGCGCCGACGATGCCGCCGGGATCGACGCTTTCAAGGGGCCTGTCGCCCAGGGCCGCGACGCCGGCGCCGAACCACCAGGGCACGCCGTTCATGGCGGGCATCACGATCGTGTCAGCATCGAAAAGAGGCGCGATGGATCGCGCGGCCTCGGTGAGTGCCGGACCCTTCACCGCGATGATCACGAGGTCCTGCGCGCCCAACTCGCGCGCCGAATCCGACGCACGCGCGGAAAGCTGCAGCAGATCCTCGCCGCGGCGCACGCGCCAGCCGTTGGCGCGCAGCGATGCGAGCGTGGCGCCGCGCGCGAGCACGCTCACCTGCGCGTCGCCCGCGGCGGCGAGCCTCGCGCCGATGAGGCCGCCGATGGCGCCCGCACCGACGATGCAGGCTCTCATCAGTCGCCTATGGCCGGAACGGCGCTCGTGCGCACGGTCCGCGTGATCGGGCCCTTGCCCGAGTAGCGGTCGAGGTAGAGGTAGATCACCGGAGTGATGAAGAGCGTGATCACCTGCGAGAAGAGCAGGCCGCCCACGACCGCGAGGCCGAGCGGCTGGCGCAGCTCCGCCCCGGTCCCCAGCCCGAACGCGATGGGCATGGCGCCCATGATGGCGGCGAACGTGGTCATCATGATCGGGCGAAAGCGCAGCAGGCACGCCTTGCGGATCGCATCGTGCGGCGCGAGGCCTTCGTCGCGCTGCGCGGCCAGCGCGAAGTCGATCATCATGATCGCGTTCTTCTTCACGATGCCGATCAGCATCAGGATGCCGATTGTGGCGATGATCGACAGGTCCTGCCCGAAGATCCACAGCGCGAGCAAGGCCCCCACCGCGGCCGACGGCAACCCCGCGAAGATCGTGAGGGGATGGATGTAGCTCTCGTAGAGCACGCCCAGCAGCACGTAGATCACGAGGAGCGCGCTCACGATGAGCCAGAGCTGGCTCGCTTGCGAGGCCTGGAACGCCGCGGCGTCGCCGCCCCAGCTCGTGATGAGCGAGGGCGGCATGCGGATCTGTTCGCGCCAGCCCTCGATCTTGTTCGCCGCCTGGCCGAGCGAGGCTCCGGGCGCGAGGTTGAACGAGACGGTGATCGACTGCAGCTGCCCCGTATGGTTGATGGCGACGGGGCCCACGGTGCGCGTCACCGTGGAGACGCTCGCGAGCGGCACCAGAGAACCGCCCTTGCCGCGCACGTAGATCTTGGAGAACGCGCTCTCGTCCTCCCGGTCCGCGTCGGCCGCCTGGAGGATCACCTGGTAGGAATCGACGGCCGTGTAGATCGTGGAGACCTGGCGGTCGCCGAACGCGCTGTAGAGCGCGCTGCGGATGTCCTGGATGTTGACCCCGAGCGCCTCCGCCTTGTTGCGGTCGATGGCGAGCTGCGCCTGCAGCCCCCGCAGCTGCGCATCGCTCGTCACGTCGCGGAAGACCGGGTCGGCGCGCATAAGCGCCATCAGCTTGGAGGAATACTCGTAGAGCTGGGACGGCTCCACGCTGCGCATCACGTACTGGAACTGGCTCTTCGAGACGCGTCCGCCGATGCGCAGGTTCTGGATCGGCGTGAAGTACGCGGCGACGCCGGGGATCGTGCGAACGTCGCGCCGAAGGTCCTCCAGCACCTGCTGCAGCTTCGGGCGTTCGCCGCGCGGCTTGAGGTTGATGAAGAGGCGCCCCGCGTTGTTCGTGTCGTCCGAGCGCGTGAGCACGGTATCGACAGCGGGGTTGTCCCGGACCACCCGGTCCACCCGCTGAAGCAGCTCGAACATCGCGGGATACGAGATGTCCTCCACCGCCTCGACGTTCACCGCGATCTGCCCGATGTCCTCGGTGGGAAAGAATCCCTTGGGCATGAGCACGGCGAGCAGCAGCGTGGCCACCAGGGTGGCGATCCCGACCACGAGGACCACGAGGCGGTGGCCTAGGCACCAGTCGAGGACGCGCTGATAGTTGCGCAGCATCCACTGGAAGAACCCCTCGAACCAGCTGGTCCACTTGAGGACCGGGTCGTCCTCGTGCTGGTGGCGGATGTAGCGGGAGGCAAGCATCGGCACGAGGGTGAGCGAGACGCCCGCCGACACGAGGATGGAGAGCGACACCACGATCGCGAACTCGTGGAAGAGGCCCCCGATCACGCCGGGCATGAAGAAGATCGGGATGAAGACCGCCACCAGGGAGACGGAGATGGAGACGATCGTGAACCACATCTCCTTCGAGCCGATGATGGCCGCCGCGAAAGGGTCCTCGCCCTGCTCGATGTGGCGGACGATGTTCTCGAGCATCACGATCGCGTCGTCCACCACCAGGCCCACGGCGAGCGTGAAGCCCAGCAGCGACACGTTGTCGATCGACAGGCCCAGCGCACGCATGAGCGCGATGGTGCCCAGCAGCGAGATCGGCAGCGAAAGCGCCGGGATGATCGTGGCCGAAGGACGGCGCAGGAAGAGGTAGATCACCAGCACGACCAGCAGGGCGGTGATGCCGAGCGTGATCTTCACGTCGTGGATGGCGGCGCGGATCGAGACGGAGCGGTCGAGCTGGATCTGCAGGTTCACCGACTTGGGCATCTGCGACAGCACGCCCGGCAGCGCGGCCTTGATCGCGTCGATGGCGGCCACCGTGTTCGCGCCCGGCTGGCGCTGGATGAAGAGCGCGATGGAGGGCTCGCCGTTCGACCAGCTCGCGGTCTTCACCGACTCGACGCTGTCCTCGACGTCGGCCACGTCCTGCAGCCGCACGAAGCTGCCGTTGGCGAGCGTGGCGACGATGAGGGGCTTGTAGTCGGCCGCGTGCGCGAGCTGGCTGTTCGCGAGGATGGTGAGCGTCTGCCGCTGGCCGTCGAGGGTGCCCACGGGGGTGTTCGCGTTGGCGCGATTCACCGCGGCGGCGATGTCGTCCAGGGTGAGGTTGCGGGCGGCGAGCGCGCCGGGCCGCGCCTTCACGCGCACGGCGAAGCGCTTCTGGCCGGCCACGGTGATCTGCGCCACGCCCGGCAGCGTCGAGAGGGTGGGCGAGAGGAGGTTCTCCGCGTAGCCGTCGAGCTCGGAGAGCGACATCGAGGGCGAGGACAGCGTCACGAAGATGATCGAGAACTCGCCCGGGTTCACCTTGCGGTACGAGGGCGGCGTCGTCATCTCGGGCGGAAGGTTGCGCGAGGCGCGGAAGAGCGCCGCCTGCACGTCCACCGCCGCGTCGTCGATGTTGCGGTCCTGGCTGAACTCGAGGGTGACCAGCGTCTGGCCCTGCGTCGAGGTCGAGCTGATCACGTCGAGGCTGGAGATCGTCGAGAACTGCTTCTCCAGCTGCGTCGCCACCGACGAGGCCATCGTCTCCGGGCTCGCGCCCGGGAGCAGCGCCGTCACCTGGATGATCGGCGTATCGAACTGCGGGAGGGCCGCGATCGGGATGCCGCCGTAAGCGAGGATGCCTGCAACCACCGCGGAGGCCGACAGCAGGATCGTCATCACCGGCCGGCGGATGAAGGCCTCCGAGAAATTCACGCGGGGCGGTCCTTGCGGGCTTCGCCCTTGCCGCCGTCGCCCTTGGCCGTATCGCGCTGCGCTTCGGCCACCGGGCTTCCGGGCCGCAGGTTCTGCGCGCCTTCCACGACCACGCGGGTGCCCGGTGAAAGGCCGTCGACCACGGCGAATTTCTCCTCGACATACGTGAGCTTCACCGGCGTCTGCACGACCCGCTTATCGGCGCCGACCACGAACACGTATCGGTTGTCGGGACCGGTCTGCACGGCCTGCACCGGCACCACGGTCGCGTTGCGCAGCGTGCTGGGCGAGAGCTCGACGTTCACGAACTGCCCGGGCCACAGGCGCCCGGCCGGATTGTCGAAATCCGCCTTCACCCTGATGGTGCCGGTGGTGGAGTCCACCGCGTTGTCGACGAACGTCACCTTGCCCGCGAGCCTCTCGCGCCCATCCGGGATGACGGCCGTCACGGACACGGGGCCCGCTCGCATTGCCGACTGCAGGCCGGAGAGCTCGCGCTCCGGCAGCGTGAACGCGACCGAGATGGGATCGATCTGCGTGACAGTGACCAGCACGGCGCCGGGGGTGATGCCGTTGCCGGGCTGCACGAGGCTTCCCTCGCGCACGCCGATCACGCCGGTGCGCCCGGCGAACGGTGCGCGGATCTCGGTGTAGGCGCGCGCCACGCGCATCGCCTCGGCGGAGGCCGTGTCGACGGCGAGCTGGCCTTCGAGCGTGTCGACCTGATTCTGGGCGACGTCGAGCGCAGCCTGCGAGATGAACTTCTGGCGGAAGAGGTCCTGCTGGCGCTCGAGGTTGCGCTTGTTGGTGGCGAGGTCGTACTTGTCCTTCTCGATCTGCGCGAGGGCCTTCCTCAGGTTCGCTTCCGCCTCGCGCGCATCGAGGGAGAAGAGCAGCTCGTCCTTGGCGACGTTCTGGCCCTCCCTGAAATGGATCTGGCTGATTGTGCTCGTCACCTGCGCGCGCAGGTCCACCGTCTGCAGCGCGGTGACGGTGCCGTTGGCGCGCAGCTTCACGGGCACATCGCGTGTCTCGGCCTTGCCGGTCACGACCAGGGTCGAGGCTGCGCGCATCGCGCCGTTGGCCTGCTGGTCGCGGGAGATTCCCAGCCACCACCAGCCGGCCAGGACAGCACCGATCACCGCGACAACCGTGATCCAGGGCCAGCGCTTTCGGCGGGCCTGCGAAAGGTTTGGTTCCATTGGGTAATCCATCATTCTAGCTGGTCGCCGCCGCGGCAAAGGTAACAAGCGATTTCTGCCGTTTCTTCAGCTTCACGCAAGCTTTCGCATCACTAAATTCCGTTACACGCAAGGTCACCTCTTTACCCTCTCAGCAAGGCTCCAAGAAACCCTCGCGAGAGAGGCTCCATGTTCGAGATGTCCGGAATGTCCGAAGCCATCGTCGCCCTCGCGCAGATCATGTTCATCAACGTAGTCCTGAGCGGCGACAACGCCGTCGTGATCGCGCTCGCGTGCCGCCGCCTTTCGCCGGCGCACCAGAAGCAGGCCTTCGTCTGGGGCAGCGTGGGCGTCGTGGTGCTCATGACGACGCTCACCGTGTTCGTCGTGTACCTCCTTTCGCTGCCCTACCTCGAGATCGTGGGCAGCCTCATGCTCCTGTGGATCGGCATCAAGCTGCTGGTGGCCGAAGACGAGGGCGACGAAGGCGGCGTGGACCAGAAGGACACGCTCATGGCGGCGATCCGCACCATCATCATCGCCGACATGATCATGAGCCTCGACAACGTGCTCGCCATGGCGGCGGCCGCGAAGGGGCACATGTGGATGCTCATCGTGGGCCTCGTGGTCACGGTGCCCGTGATCCTCTTCGGCAGCGCGCTGCTCATGAAGCTGATGGAGCGCTTCCCCGTCTTCGTGCTGATCGGCGCGGGCCTCATCGGCTGGGTGGCGGGCGAGATGATCGTGACCGACCCGGCGATCAAGGCCTGGGTGGACGCGAACATGTCGTCGCTGCACAACATCGCGCCCGTGGCATGCGCGGCGCTCGTGATCGGCGTGGGCAAGGCGCTCGAGCACATGGCCTCGCGCAAGCCCAGCGGCGACATCGCCCTGCCCTAGGCGACGAGATGATCGCGCAGTTTCCCGCAGGAGTCCGCAGCGTGCTCGCGGTGGCCGGAAGGCTCCTCGATGCGCGCGCCACCGCGGCGATGCTGGGCGCCATGCATGCGCGCGAGGCCGTGCGCATCCACGTGCTCGCGGTCGCGCAGGATCCTTCGGGCTATGCGGGCTCGTTCCTGGGCGCGGTCGATGCCGGCGCGGCGGGGCGGGATCTCGCCAGCGCGCAGGCGGCGCCGCTTTGCGAAGCGCTCGATGCCGCGGGAACGCCGTATCGCATGCACGTCGCGCAGGGGCGCTGGCTCGAGGCCATCGAGCGCCACGCGCGCGAGCTGGGGTGCGAGCGCGTGATCGTGGGAGACAATCCGCGGCGGCTCCTGAATCGCCTCGTGCTGCGCCACGATCGCTGGCGCATCGAATCCTTCCTGCGCGGCCACGGCATGCGCTGCGCCGTGATCCATCGCGAGGGCGCGCCGAGCCGCCCGCGGGTGGCCCTCGCCCGCAACGCCTCCCATCCCCGATGAACCAGCGATCCGCCGAGAAACGCAAGCGGGCGCCGATGCCGTCCTTCGATCCGGCGAGCGTGACGCTCGACGCGCCCGAGGAGACCCGCGGCCCGAAGCTCTGCGCCTTCTGCGTGGAACATCCGGCCGGCCCGGCGGGCCACGCCGGCTTCGCGCAGCAGGCCCACAAGATCCCGGTGAACGATCGATCCTACGTGAGGCTCACGTGCGTCTTCTGCAACGCCACGTGGGTGCGCCGCAGGCTCAACGCCAAGTCGTACGAGTGGCTGCGGCTGGCTGACTAGTCGTCGCCGGGCTGCGCGCCCGGCACGAAACGCGCGCGCATCCGGCCGAACGCGGCGATGGCCTTGTCCTTCCAGATCTCGATGGAGTCGTAGAAGGTCGGCACCACGAGCAGCGTGAGCATCGTCGAGGTGATCGTGCCGCCGATGATCGCCACCGCCATGGGGCGGTAGAACTCGCCGCCCTCGCCCACGCCGATCGCCACGGGCATCATGCCCGCGATCAACGCGAAGGTCGTCATGAGGATCGGGCGCAGGCGCACGCGGCCGGCGTGCATGAGCGCCTCCTCGCGATCGACGCCCTGCGCTTCTTCCTTGCGCGCGCAGTCGAGCAGCAGGATCGCGTTCTTCGCCACGAGGCCCATCAGCATGATCACGCCGATGAAGCTCATGAGGTTGAGCGACCCGCCCGTGACCTTGAGCGCGACCACCACGCCGATGAGCGACAGCGGCAGCGAGAACATCACCGGCAGGGGCGCGGTGAACGAGCCGAACTGCATCACGAGCACGAGGTACATGAGCGCGATGCCCATGATGAGCGCGGTGAACATCTCGCTGAACACTTCCTGCTGGTCGCGCGACGATCCGCCCAGGGTGATGCCGTAGCCCGTCGGGAAGTCGATCGCCTTGGCGATCTTGAGGGCGTCCTGCGTGACCTCGCCGGAGCCGCGGCCCTCGACGTTGGCCGACACGGTCACCGTGCGCTTGCCGTCCAGGTGCTGGATCTGCGCCGGGCCCTTGCCCATGGTGATGGTGGCGATCTGGTCGAGGGGCACCATCATGTTGGTGCCGGTGACCGCGATCGGCAGGTGCTCGATATTGGAAGCGTCCACGCGGTCGTCGGGATGCAGCCGCACCGACACGTCGCGCGACTCACCCGTGGGATCGACCCAGTCGCCCACTTCCACGCCGGCGAACGCCACGCGAAGCGCCTGTGCCGCGTCGCCCACGGCGATGCCCATCTGGTTGGCGAGGCCGCGGTCCAACTCGATCTTCAGCTCGTCCTTCGGCTCCTGCTCGGAAAGCCCCACGTCCACGGCGCCGGGGATCCTCGCCATCTTGTCCATGTACTCCGTGGTGATCTTCATGAGGTGGCGCACGTCCGGGCCGTAGAACTGGATCTGCACGGGCTTGCGCACGCCGTTGTTGAGGTCGTCGAGCACCACGTACTCGGCGCCCACGAGCTGCCTCAGGCGGATGCGAAGGTCCTTCGCGATGTCCCACGCGGTGCGCTTGCGGGCGAAGCTCTTGCCGAGGTCCACGTACACGCGCCCGCCGCCCGGGTTCACGTTGCTGTTCGTGGCCTGCACTTCCGGGATCTGGCGCGCGATCTCGGCGGCCTTCTCGACCTTGAGCTTCGCGTACTCGAGGCTCGCCGAGGACGGCGTGCGCACGTCGATGGCGATCGTGCCGTAGTCGGAGGACGGGAGGAACGTCGAGTCGCCCCACACCGCCTGGAAGGCGATCGCCCCCACGAAGGCGCTCACCGCGATCGCGGTCATCCAGCGGCGGTGGTGCAGCGCCCAGGCGATCACGTTGCCGTAGCGGTCGGCCTGGTGGTCGAACCAGTTGTTGAAGCGCTTGAGCAATGCGCTCAGGCCCTTCTTCTCCTTGTGCTGGTAGCCCACCGGGTCGCCCCAGTAGGCCGAGAGCATCGGATCGAGCGTGAAGGAGATGAAGAGCGACACCAGCACCGAGGCCGCCACCGTGAGCGCGAAGGGGCGGAACCACTCGCCCGCGCCGCCGCCCATGAAGGCCACCGGAATGAACACCGCGATGATCGAGAACGTCGTGGCCATCACCGCAAGGCCGATCTCGGCCGTGCCGCGTTGCGCGGCCGTGCGCCGGTCTTCACCGAGCTCCATGTGGCGCACGATGTTCTCGCGCACCACGATCGCGTCGTCGATGAGCACGCCGATCGCGAGCGATAGCCCCAGCAGCGTCATGAAGTTCAGCGTGAAGCCGCACACCCACACGGCGATGAACGCGGCGATCACCGACGTGGGCAGGCTCGTCGCCGTGATCATCGTGGAGCGCCACGAGTTGAGGAAGATGTACACGACGAAGATCGTGAGCCCCGCGCCGAAGATGAGCGCGTGGATCACGTTGTCGAGGCTGCTCTCGGCGTCCTTGCCGCCGTCCTGCGTCACTTCGAGGCTGGTGCCCTGGGGAAGCGTCTTGTTCACCTCGTCCACGAGGGCGCGGATCTTCGCGGCCACCGACACGGTGCTCGCGTCGCGCGAGCGCGTGATGGCGAGGCCCACGTTCGGGTGCCCGTTGCGAAGGCTGAATCCCGTGAGCTCGGCGTAGCCGTCCTGGACCGTGGCCACCTGCCCGAGGCGCACGATCTCGCCGCCGTTCCTCTTCAGCACGATGTCGTTGAACTCCGAGGGCGAGGCGATGCGCCCGACCAGGCGGATGCTCTCCTCGTCCATCGGGCCCTTCACGCGGCCCACCGGCGCCGTGGTGTTCTGCGCGCGAAGCGCGTTCACCACGTCGGTCACGGACACGTTGAACTCGCGCAGCTTCTCGGCGCGCAGCAGCACCGAGAGCTCGCGGTTGAGCGACCCGGTCACCGTCACGGTCGCGACGCCGTCGATGCCGCGGAAGCGGTCGGCGAGCTGGTCCTCGGCGAGGCGCGAGATCTCGGCGAAGCTCTGCGTGGTCGACGAAAGGGCGATGAACATGATCGGCTGCGCCGACGGATCGATGCGCGTGAGGATCGGCTCGCGCATCTCCGTGGGCAGCTTGTAGCGCACCGTCGCGATCGCGTTCCTGATCTCGTCGGAGGCCTCGACCATGTTCTTCTTGAAGTTGAAGATGATCACGATCGTGGCCTGGCTCTCGGCCGCGGTGGAGCGGATCTGGTAGACCTGCGGGATGCTCTGCAGCGCCTTCTCGATGCGGTTGATGACCTCGCGCTCGACGGTCTCGGGCGAGGCGCCCGGATAGGGGACCGTGACCACCATCACCGGCTGCTCCACGTCCGGGATCTGGTTCACCTTGAGCTTGTTCAGCGCGAGCAGGCCCAGGCACATGAGCGCGATGATGATC
>Ga0335076_10006729_pt1 | contig 11598 bp, 9 predicted proteins | sample Lox_Sample_25_FD_206717 | JGI IMG/M metagenome (GOLD analysis project Ga0335076, IMG submission 206717) | Soil microbial communities from Loxahatchee National Wildlife Refuge, Florida, United States - Lox_Sample_2.5 | ecosystem: Environmental > Terrestrial > Soil > Wetlands | place: USA: Florida... | reverse complement strand
TGCGCGCCTCGCTGCTGGGAGAGGAGCTGTGAAGCTCCAGCGCGGCGCGTCCGCTCAGCCGAACTGCACCCCGAGCATGGACACCGAGCCGCCATCGACACCCTCGACGGGGAACTGCACGGTCTCGGAGGGCATGCTGGCGCCCATCACGTACAGCAGCGGCAGGTAGTGTTCGGGCGTCGGCACCGAGAGGCGCGCATCCTCCCCGAGGCTCGGGTAGTCGATGAGCTCGGCGTGCTCGCCGGCGATCAGCCGCGTGCGCACGGCCTCCTCGAAGCGCAGCGCCCAGTCGTAGGGCTCCTGGGGGCGCTCACCCCAGGCGTAGGCGCGCAGGTTGTGCACCAGGTCGCCGCTGCCGAGCAGCAGCACGCCTTCCTCGCGCAGCGCGCGCAGCCGCACCCCGACCTGGTAGTGATAGCTCGGCGCGCCGCGTGCATCGATGCTCAGCTGCACCACCGGCACGTCGGCGTCCGGGTACAGGTGGCACAGGAGCGACCAGCTGCCGTGGTCCAGGCCCCAGCCCTGGTCGAGCTGCACCGGCAGCGGCGCGAGCAGCGCGGCTACCCGGTGAGCCAGCTGCGGGTCACCGGGCGCCGGGTAGCGCGCTGCGTACAGCTCGCGCGGGAAGCCGCCGAAGTCGTGGATGGTGCGCGGCCGGGGCATGGCGGTGACCGCGAGTGCATCCAGGTACCAGTGAGCCGAGATCGCGAGCACCGCGCGCGGGCGCGGCAGGCGCGCGCCGAGGGCGCTCCAGGCGGCCGTCCAGGCGTTGCTACGGATGGCATTGAGCGGGTTGCCATGGCCGAGGAAGAGCGCCGGCAGCGTGCTCATGCCGGGGCGCTCTCCTGCAGCAGCCGCACCGCCACCTGCGAGAGGCGTGCCCGCAGCGCGAAGCGCTCACTGGCCCGCGTCACGTAGCGCACCGCGATCTCCACGCCGCCGGCGGCCGGGCGCACGGCGATGCCCGGCTCGGCCGAGAGCGCGCTGCCACGCTGGCCGCGCGAGGCGCGCCGCCATTCCTCCTCGGCCTGCTTGGCGTTGGCGGCGGTCGCCGCCTGCACTTCCTTCTGGAGCGCCGCCGCGACGGCGAGGGCGTCGCGGCCGAAGGGCACGACCACCGAGAGCTCGTCCCACAGCCACTGCCCGGTGGTGGAGAAGTTGAAGTAGTGACGCTCGATGGCGAAGCTGTTGGTGAAGGTCACGTGCCGGCCCGTCGGGTGGCCGGCATCGGTCCAGTTGCCGGTCTCGAGCAGCACGGTGTGGAAGATGCCGAGTTCGACCACCTCGCCGCTGACGCCGTTGATCTCGACCCAGTCGCCGAGGCGGATGCCGTTCTTGCCCATGAGCACGAACCAGCCGATGAAGGCGACGATGAAGTCCTTGAGGGCCACCGTGAGTCCCGCGCCGGCGATGCCGAGCATGGTGCCGATCTGGCCGGGCACGCCCACCAGCACGAACAGGATGACGATGATGCCGATTACCTGCAGCGCGACCCCGACCACGCTGCGCAGCGTTTCGAGCTGCCGCCGGTCGATGTGGGCGCGCGCCAGCAGTCCGTTCAGCCAGCGGTCGGCAAAGAGCAGCAGCAGCAGCGCCACGAGCACGATGCCGGTCGCGGCGAGAATGTCGCGCAGCACGATTCGCTGCTGCGTGGCGACCACCTCGTCCCACTTGCCGTAGATCTCGGCGAGCTTGTGGCGTGCGCTGATGCGCTGGTCGCGCAGCGTGAGGCGGCGCTGGTCGGTGGCCATCTGGCGTGTGAGGCTGAGGGCGGTGTCCGGTTGCGTGCCGGGGCCGGCGCCGGCGCCGGCGGCCGCAGCGGCGGCGTGCGCGGTGCCGGGCAGTGCGGCGAGCCGCGCGCGGGCGTTGTCGAGGTCCGCGACCAGCTGCGCGCGCCGCTCCGCGAGGCGCGCGGCGCTTGTGGCCGCATCATGGCGCGCCTCGGTCAGCCAGGAGCGCTTTTCATGCAGCGCCAGCCACTGGCGGATCCCTCCGACCAGGCCATTGAGGCGCGCGAACAGGGTGGCCGGGGTGCTCGGGGCGCTGGCCACGTTCAGCACGCTCGCGCGCTCCGCGGCCGCGTGCTCCTCCTGGGCCTTCTGCAGGCGCTGGTGCACGTTGCCGCCCGCGGCCAGGAGGTCGCTGTTGGCTTCCTCCACCTGGTCCTGGGTGATCTCCAGCTGTGACTGCGCGAGCTCGAGCTGGTCCTGGATTGCCGGCTTGTCCGGGTCGGCGGCGGCGGCGAGGCGCGCCTTCAGGCGATTCACCGCGTCGGTGTCGGTGCCGAGCTGCTTCTGTGCCTCATCGAGGCGCTGCTGGATGGCCTGCGCCTCGGGGCTCAACACCGGCGGATGCGCCTCGATGCGGCGCAGTGCGCCGCTGAAGGCCAGGTCGAGCTCGTGGTCTGCGGTCTGCACCGCAGCCTGCGCCAGCGGCTGCTCCTCCGGCGTGTTCGCCAGCCGCGCGAGGCGCTGCGCGGTAAGGAGCGTGTTCTGATCGATGACCGGGGCTGCGTTCTCCGGGGCCGGCTCGGCCGCAGCCTTTACCGGGGTTACCACCCCGCGGGTACTCCACAGCCCGTAGCCGGTCGCGGCCAGGAGCACCACCAGTACGATGGCGATGGCTTTTTGCAGCGCGCTCATCAGGGCATGATGCCACGGCCGCCCGTGCGCGCGGGCCGGCAGCCGTCGACCTGGCCCTAGATGGCCGCGGTGCGCGCGGTCGCGGCGGGCTCGAGCGCGTAGCCCTCTTCGCGCCAGCCGCTGATCCCGCCGAGCATGATCTTCACCGCCCGGCCGAGCTGTGCCAGGCGCAGGGCACCGCGGTGGGCGCCGTTACAGTGCGGGCCGGCGCAGTAGAGGACGAACTGGGTGCCGGCGGGATAGGGGCGCAGGCGCGCCTCGGTGAGTTCGCCGTGCGGGATGTGGACGGCGCCGGGCACGTGCCCGCGCGCGTAGGCTTCCGCGCCGCGTACGTCGATGAGCACGAAGTCGGCCGCGGCGAGTGAGTGGCGCACGTCCCAGCAGTCGGTCTCGAAGCTGAGCGCGGCCGCGAAGTGGGCGCGGGCCGCGGCGGAATCGGCGGCGGGGATGGCGGTGACGATGCTCGGCATGGCGGTACTCCCTGAGTGGCAGTGCGGGAGCATTGTGGTCCCGGATGCGCCGGCGGGCCAGTGGCGCAGATGACTATATACGTTAAGATCACGCCATGAGTCACCGGGTGGTCGCGCTCGCCTACGACGGCCTGTGCACCTTCGAGTTCGGCTGCGTGGTCGAGCTGTTCGCGCTGCCGCGCCCGGAGCTCGGCGTGCCGTGGTACGAGTTCGCGGTGTGCGCCGCCGCGCGCGGTCCGCTGCGCGCCGCCGGGGGCCTCACGGTGCAGGTGCCACACGGGCTCAAGGCGCTCGAGCGTGCCGACACCATCGTCATCCCCGGCTGGCGCGACCTCGATGTGCCGCCGCCACCGACGCTGCTGGCGCAACTGCGGGCCGCGCACGCGCGCGGCGCGCGGCTGTGCTCGATCTGCTCCGGGGTGTTCCTGCTCGCGGCCACCGGGCTCCTCGACGGGCGGCGGGCCACGACCCACTGGCGCTATCTCGAGCGGCTGCGGGCGCGCTACCCGCGCATCGAGGTGGAGACGAACGCACTCTACGTCGATGAGGGGCAGCTGCTCACCTCGGCGGGCTCCGCCGCGGGCCTCGACCTGCTGCTGCACCTGGTGCGCCGCGATCACGGCGCGCGGGTCGCCAACCACGTGGCGCAGCGCCTGGTGATGGCGCCGCACCGCGAGGGCGGCCAGGCGCAGTTCGTGCCGCGGCCGCTCGCGCCCGAGGGCCGCGGGCGCCTCGCGCGCCTGCTCGACTACATCCGCGCGCACCTCGCCGAGGCGCACACTCTCGCCTCACTCGCCGCGCGCGCGGCCATGAGCACGCGCACGCTGCAGCGCGAGTTCGTGGCCGCCACCGGGCAGTCCCCGCAGGAGTGGCTGATTGGCGAGCGCCTGGCCCGCGCCCGGGAGCTGCTCGAGGGCAGCCGCCTGAGCACGCAGTCGGTGGCGGCGCGGGTCGGCATGGGGAGCGCGGAATCGCTGCGCCATCATTTCCGGCAGCGCCTGGGGACGACGCCGGCGCGCTACCGCGCGCGCTTCACGCACCGCGGCGCGCGGCGCGCCTAGTAGGCGACGTAGGGGCCGAGGACGCCGGAGGCGGTCTGGTTCTCGATCGCGGTGTAGACGTTGCGGCCGAAGAAGTACGGCATCCCGAGATCGAACTGGATCAGCACACTCATGCCCGGCAGCGCATTGAGCGGCCCACCCAGCCCCGGCACCGCGGTCGCCGACTGATTGGCGTTGAAGGCGTCATCGGCGTTCACGATGCTGAAGCTGGCCGTCACCGTGTTGCCCCCGCCGGCGCCATGCAGGGTGGCGCTCAGGTTGACGGTGGAGGGGGGGCAGTAGAAGTTGGCGTTGGTCGGGCAGGTCATGATGCTGCTGTCATCGACGAAGTAGGCGTTCGAGCCGCTGTCGAGGGCGGCGTTCAGCCCGATCGTGCCGTTGAAGTCGGCCGAGAAGAAGCCGGTGTTGTCATCGATGGCCAGCACCGTGGCGCTGCCGAGGGAATTATTCGTCTGCGTGCCGATGCCAAACACCAGTGAGCCGCTCACGTTACTCGCGCCGGCGCTCGCCACGCTCGGGACCTCCACGATCGAGCCGTTGTTGTCACTGGCGAAGACGTTCACCGGGTTCCATAGCTGCTGGGCCGTGACCACCGAGGCGTCGGCGCAGGTGGTGGGCGTGGGACAGGTGTAGTAGGTGCCGGGAATGACGTTCTGCTCGCAGCCGAGGCCGCAGTCCTGCAGGAACGGGCCGACGCCGAGCACGCCGTTGGCACCGAAGGCGGCCACGGTGTTCTCCATCTTGCCGGTGCAGTCGGACGGCACCGCGTAGGTCGGATCCCCGATCACCTGTACGGTGATGTTGAGGGCCTCCTTGCCCGAGACCGGCAGCTTCAGGTCCGCTTTCGCGAGCGGCCCGAAGCTCGAGCCGTCGGCGAAGGGCAGGCACTCGGCGAGCTGCAGGCCGCCGGGCTGCTGGAAGGCTCCCGGGAGCGTGATCTGCGTGAGCGTGGAGCTCAGCAGGCGCAGCCCCGAGGAGCCGCTGTCGACCTCGATGTTGTCGATGGTCTGGCACTGGGTGGTGCCCGGCACGCATACCTGGATCGAGAGGTAGGCGGTGTTCACGGCCGGCTGCACCAGCTCCGCCGGTCCCGGCCCGAGCGTGAATGACTCGACGTTCGGCGGGCCCGGAGTCGCGATCACCTGCACGGGCGGCGGCGGCGGCGGGGGACCGATGCTTCCGCCTCCGCCGCCGCCACAGGCGCCGAGCACGAGGGGAGCTACGAAAGACAGTGCCAGGAGGAACTTGCGCATGCAGTGCATTTCCAGAGAGTGTTCGGTCACTTGATCTGATCGGTGGCGAAGTTGGCCGGCAGGAGCGCGGGCGCCCAGGCGCGGCCGCCCATGGCGCGCAGGCGGCCATGGTTCTCCACCACGAGCCCGCTCTGGCGGATCACCAGGTGTCGATGGTTCGGCGGCGCGGCCTCGGCCGCCTGCACGAACTGCTCGTAGTAGCTGCCGAGCACCTGCCGCAGGTCGGGGTTCGCAGGTCCCGCCCAGGTGACCGCAAAGACCTTGCCGTCGCTGCGCGCGTACTCGCGCACCGTCATCCCGTAGGCGGTGCTGATCTCGTGCACGGTGAAGGCGGCGCCCGTGCTCGCACTGGTGGCTGCCGCGCTCACGCGCAGCGCCCCCTTCATGTGCGCGCGGTCGGCCTGCACCGAGCTCAGGTCCCCGCCCAGGGACGCGAGCACCGGGAGCGCGGGCAGCGCGGCAAGCGCCGCGGACAAAACTAAGTACTTGATCAGCCTCATGCGGGCATCCTTGAAGTGCCTGTAACGCCATTGTGCCCTACCCGGCACTTGCTGCGCGAAAGCTGTCTGAAATCGACGACGCGGCGCTCGACTTCGGACTGATTCCACTAGACGCGCCGCGCGCGCGTTGGTTGACCACGGCTCGGCCAATGGCTCGCCACCGCGGCGGGCAGGGGGCCCAAGCGCGGTTGCGAAAACTGCTTGTGGCCTTATTGATCAATCCGTTAGGATTCGCCCCCCAAAATCGGAGCGGTAGTTCAGCTGGTTAGAATACCGGCCTGTCACGCCGGGGGTCGCGGGTTCGAGTCCCGTCCGCTCCGCCATTTTCCTTAATCCACCAGCCAAACATGCTTCAGCGGATCCGAGACAGACTGCACGGCACCCTCGCGTATGTGGTCCTGGGGCCGATCATGCTTGTGTTCGTCGCCTGGGGTGCCTACGGCATCGTCAACCTCAACGTCGGCGGCGCCAACTACGCCGCCGAGGCCGGCGGCACCAAGATCACCCTCGAGGAGGCGCGCAGCCGCTGGCTGCGCACCCAGGCGATGTGGCAGCAGCGCCTGGGTGGCGCGGAGTTCCCGCCGCAGCTGCGCGAGAAGCTCCAGGACCAGACGCTCGAGGGTCTGATCTCCGGTGCGCTCATCGCGCAGCGCACCCAGGATCTCGGCTACCGCGTCAGCAGCGCGCAGCTGCACGAGGCGATCCAGCAGGAGCCCGCGTTCCAGATCGGCGGCAAGTACTCCCCGGAGGCCGCCAAGGCGGCCCTCGCGCAGGCCGGGCTGTCGCTCGATACCTTCGAGAGCCAGCTGCGCACCGACTCGCGCCGCTTGCAGCTCGAGGGGGGGATCCGCGCCTCGAACTTCCTCACGCCCGCGGAGCTCAAGCGCATGAACGCGCTCGAGGACCAGCAGCGCGAGGTGCGCTACTTCGTCCTGCCCGCGGACAAGTACGCCGCCGCCGTCAAGGTCGACGACGCCGCGATCGGCGCCTACTACAAGGGGCACCAGGCGCAGTTCATGACCCCCGAGTCGGCGAAGCTCGAGTACGCGGAACTGCGCCTCGATACGCTCGCCGCGCAGCAGCAGATCACGGATGCGGACCTGCACGCCGCCTATGACAAGGCCAAGAACCGCCTGCTGGTACCCGAGAAGCGCCGCGCGCGCCACATCCTCATCACCGGCAAGGATGACGCCGCAGCGCTCGCCCAGGCGCAGAAGGTCCTCGGCGAGGCCAAGGCCGGCAAGGACTTCGGCGAGCTCGCCAGGCAGTACTCCCAGGATCCGGGCTCGGCGCAGAACGGCGGCGACCTCGACTGGGCCGAGCGTGGCAGCTTCGACAAGGCCTTCAGCGATGTGCTCTTCAGCATGGCCGTGGGCGAGATCAAGGGGCCGGTGAAGACCCAGTACGGCTACCACATCATCCGCCTGGACGAGATCCAGGCCGGCAAGGGCAAGTCCTTCGAGGAGGCACGCCCGGATCTCGAGTCGCAGCTGCGGCGCGACCGCGCGACCGATCGCTTCGGGGAGATCCAGGAGCAGCTGCAGACCAAGCTCGCCGAGCCGGGCGCGGACCTGAACACGCTGGCGCAGGAGTACCAGCTGCAGCACGGCACGGTTGCCGCCTTCCTCAAGGGCGCCGGCGCGGCCCCGCTCGGGCCCGCCCCGCAGCTGCAGGAGCTGGTGTTCGCCGATCCGCCGCTCGCCGTCGGCCGCATCGCAGGTCCGGTGCTGCTGAGCGATGACCGCCTGGTGATCGCCAGGGTGCTCGAGCATCACGCCGCGACCGCGAAGCCCCTCGCCGAGGTGCGCGACAGCATCGTCAAGGCCATCACCAAGGAAGAGGGTACGAAGGCCGCGCTCGCGGCCGCCCAGGCGGCCCGCGCGCGCCTGGTGGGCGGGGCTAGCTTCGAGGCGCTCGCCCAGGAGCTGAAGGTGAGCGCGGAGCCGGCGCACTTCGTGAGCCGCACCGATCCCTCGCTGCCGGCGCCGCTGCGGGAGGCCCTGTTCATCATGCCGGTCCCGGCGCCGGGCAAGGCCTCATTCCAGACCGTCTCGCTGAATGACGGCGGCGCGGCGGTACTCGAGCTGAGCGCCGTGCGCACCGCGGCCGCGCCGGACCCGAAGGTGCTCGGCGAGCGTGGCGCGCGCGAGGCGGAGAATCAGGGCGAGAACGACGTCATGGCCTACATGGCGGAAGTGCGCCGCACGGCCGACGTGAAGAAGAACCCCAAGGCCTTCGAGTAGCGCGCCCGCTGCGGGCGCCGCGGACTGCCGCGCTAGCCTTCGCCGCCCTCGAGCGGGAAGCTCATGCCGACGGTGCTGAAGCCGCCGTCGACGTACAGGATCTCTCCCGTGATGCCGGCGGCGAGGTCCGAGCACAGGAACGCGGCGGCATTGCCGACGTCCTCGAGCGTGACGTTGCGACGCAGCGGGGCGATCTCGGCGACCCGGCCGAGCATCTTGCGAAAGCCCGGGATGCCCGCCGCCGCCAGCGTCTTGATCGGCCCGGCGGAGATGGCGTTCACCCGGATACCCTGCGGACCTAAGTCCGCGGCGAGGAAGCGCACGTTCGCCTCCAGGCTCGCCTTGGCGAGTCCCATCACGTTGTAGCCGGGGATCGAGCGCATGGCCCCGAGGTAGGACAGGGTGAGCAGCGCCCCGCGCCGTCCCGCCATCAGCGGCTGCGCCCGCTGTGCGAGCGCGGTCAGGCTGTAGCTGGAGACCTCGTGGGCGATACGAAAGCCCTCGCGGCTGGTGGCCTGGGTGAAGGTGCCGGTGAGCGCCTCGCGCGGCGCATAGGCGACCGCGTGCACGAGGATATCGAGCCCGCCCCACTCGCTCTTCAGACGCGCGAACGCCGCATCCACCTGCTCATCCACCGTGACATCCAGCGGCATCGTCAGGCGCGAGCCGAGCGAGTGCGCGAGCGGCTCGACGCGCTCCTTCATCTTGTCGTTCACGTAGCTGAAGGCGAGCTCGGCGCCCTCGCGGTGCATGGCCTGCGCGATGCCCCACGCGATCGAGCGGTCGGTCGCCACGCCCACGATGAATGCGCGCTTGCCGGCAAGAAATCCCATGGCTTGAGCCTCCTGCGCCCGATTATGCCGCAAGGCGCGCCGCTCAGGCGCGCGCCGGGCCCGTGGTGTCAGCCGTGGCGGCTGCCGAGGTGGATGCGCAGTTTCTGGCCGGTGTGGATGCGCGACTTGGGGGTGAGGCCGTTCCAGGCGAGCAGCTGCGGCACGCTGCACTGGAAGAGGCGCGCGATCTGCGGGACGGTGTCGCCCTCGCGCACCGTGTAGGTCATGTGCCGCACCTTGTGCGGCGTGCTGCTCGAGCCGGTGGTCAGCTTGATGTGCTGCCCGGCGCGCAGCGGCTGATCGGGCTGCATGCCGTTCATGGCGGCCAGCGTCTCGACGTCCATGCCGTGGCGGCGCGCGATGGTCCACAGCGAGTCACCGCGGCGCACCACCTGCACGTGGGCCCGGTGGCCGCCGCGGGAGGGCTTGTCGACCTGGGCGGCCGCCAGCAGCACCTTCGGCGGCAGCTCATTCACGGCGCTCGGCACGCGCACGTCCGCGCCCACGGTCAAAGGTCCCGTCGGCAAGTCGTTCATCTCGCGGATCACGGCGGCGGTGGTGTTGAAGCGCTGCGCCACCGAGGCCACCGAGTCGCCGCGGCGCACCGTGTAGCGCGTCACCCCGAGCCGCTGCTCCTCGGAGAGCAGCGAGATGTTGTCGGTGAACACGTCGGCGCACTCCACCGGCAGCAGGAGGAAGTGCGGCCCGGTCGGATCGGTGGCGAAGCGGTGGAAGGCCGGGTTGAGCTCATACACCTCGGCGGCACTGATGCCGGCGATCTCGGCGGCGAGCTTGATGTTGATCTGCCCCTCGGTGGACACGCGCGCGAAGTAAGGCTGGTTGGGGATCGGGCTGAAGGCGAGCCCGTAGGTCTCCGGGTCGCTCACCAGGCGCTTCATGGCGAGCAGCTTCGGCACGTAGGCGCGCGTCTCACTCGGCAGCCACAGGTTCCAGAAATCCACCGGGCGGCCGGCGGCGCGGTTGGCCTCGGCGGCGCGCTCGACCAGGGCCTCGCCGCAGTTATAGGCGGCAATGGCGAGCAGCCAGTCGCCGTTGAACTCATCGTGCAGGTACTGCAGGTAATCGAGCGCCGCGCGCGTGGACTCGACGATGTCGCGCCGGCCGTCATACCACCAGTCCTGCTTCAGGCCGAAGCGCGAGCCGGTACCGGGGATGAACTGCCACAGGCCCGAGGCGCGGGCGCGCGAGTAGGCGTAGGGCTCGAAGGCGCTCTCCACCACCGGCAGCAGCGCGAGCTCGAGGGGCATGTTGCGGCGCTCGAGCTCGGTGACGATGTAGTAGAGATAGAGGTCGGCGCGGGCGAAGGCGCGCTGCAGGTAGTCGGGGTTGCCCGCGTACCAGCGCAGCTGATCGTCGATCGCCCGCCGCGCGCTGCCGTCATCGAGCTTGAAGCCCGCGCGCATGCGGTCGAAGAGGTCCGCGTACTGCGCCGGCGTGAGGCCGGCGACCTGGGTCGGCTCGCTCGCCGGCGGGGTTTCGCTCCCGGGCAGGGGCACGACCGCGAGCGGCGGCAGTGGCTGGCTGGTGTCGGGCGCGCTGGCCGGAGGGGCGGCGGCAGCCGTGATCGGGGCGGCGGCCTGGGGCGGCACCACGGCGGCCTCGCGGGCCGGGGCAGGGTGGGCAGGGTCGTGGGCGCAGGCCGCGACCGCGAGCAGCAGCAGGAGGGGCGCGTGACGCGTAACTGTCGCTCGTGAGCTCGGCAAGTTCCGTACCCTTGTCTCGGCGTGCTACTTTCCCCCGCGCCGGGGCACGGGTCCTTAGTATGTAAGGACGCTACTGGTTCAAGAGCGCGAATTTAACCGTTAATTTCACAGTATTGCCAGCTTTTAATCGTGCCAGTTCGCACTTCAGCCATCGTGGATCGCGACGTCGCCCTCGGGGCCTGGTGGGACTCGGCGCTCGGGCGGGCGCTGCTGGCCGCGGAATCCGAGCTCCTCGCCGGCGCCCTCGAGGACGTCTTCGGCTGGGAGCTGCTGCAGGTCGGCGCCTGGGGCAACGGCCGCGAGCTGCTGACCGGCAGCCGGACCCGCCGCCAGCGCCTGATCGCCATGCCGGCCCACGGCACGCGCGCGGACATCATCGCGCGCCCCTCGCAGCTGCCCGTGATGAGCGACTGCGTCGAGGCGGTGCTGCTGCCGCACACGCTCGAGTTCGCGGCCGACCCGTACGCGATCCTGCGCGAGGTCGACCGGGTGCTGGTCGGGGAGGGGCAGCTGCTGCTGCTCGGCTTTCGCCCGCTGAGCCTGTGGGGCGTGCGCGCCCGCTGGAGCCGCGCCGGCTTCCCGCCGGGAATGCGGCGGCTGCTGTCGGAGCGGCTGATGCGCGAGTGGCTGGTGCTGCTCGGCTACGAGGTGCTCGCCGAGCAGCGCTACCTCTACAGTGGCCCCTGGAGCCGCGGACTTGCCGCCGGTGAGGGGCCCGGCCGCATGCTGCGTCCCGGGCTCACCTACCCGCTGCCGGCCGGCGCCTACCTGCTCAAGGCGCGCAAGCGCATCTACACCGGCACCCCGATCCGGCCGCGGCTGCGCGAGAAGCCGGCGGTCCTCGGCGCTCTGGTGAAGCCGACCACGCGCTA
>Ga0335076_10006728_pt1 | contig 11599 bp, 5 predicted proteins | sample Lox_Sample_25_FD_206717 | JGI IMG/M metagenome (GOLD analysis project Ga0335076, IMG submission 206717) | Soil microbial communities from Loxahatchee National Wildlife Refuge, Florida, United States - Lox_Sample_2.5 | ecosystem: Environmental > Terrestrial > Soil > Wetlands | place: USA: Florida... | reverse complement strand
ATCAGCGCATCGCCCACCCGCCTGGCCGCCCTGCCTGCCGATCCGGAACGCCCGCCTTCTTTGAGGCTCTCATGGAGATTCGGCCGGGAGGAGCGCAGCGCCGGGACGATGCCGAACAGAATTGCGGCGAGCACGGCGACGGCGAGCGTGAACAGGAGGACCGTCATATCGACCGTGGTTGCGTGGATGCGCGGGACGCGGGCCGATGTGGGAAGCAGCGCGACGAGGGGCCCGATGCTGACGTACGCCAACCCGACTCCCAGCGTCGAGCCGAGGCCCGAGAGCACCAGGCTCTCGATGAGCACCAGCCGCATCAACCGGCCGCGCGACGCGCCGAGCGCGGCGCGAACGCTGAACTCCCGATCGCGCTCCGCGGCGCGCGCCAGCAGCAGGTTCGCCACGTTCGCGCAGGCAATCAGTAGCACCAGTCCAACGGAGCCGAGCAAGATGTAAAACAACTGCTCGTACTGGCTGAACAGATATCCTGTCACGGGCACGACCACCGGACTGAAGTGCGTGTTGGCGGCGATTTTGATGCGGTCGCCGATGATGTCCATCTCCTGCTGCGCCCGCTCCAGGCTCACACCGTGCTTCAATCGCGCGAACGTGAAGAATTTCCAGAGAACGCGGCTGTACTTCACTTCGGGATCGAGGACGAGCGGCCGCCACAAGAGCGGGGTCGCCCAGCGGACCTCGTAAAACCCGTCGGGCATCACGCCAACCACCGTCCAGGCGGCGTCATCGAGTTGGATCGTCTTGCCGACGATAGCGCGATCGCCGGCAAAGCGATTCTGCCACAGAGTGTGCGACAGGACCACCACGCGGCGGCCCGATTGGAAATCGTCAGGCTGAAGCACGCGGCCGAGTTCCGGCTTCACGCCCAGGGTATCGAAAAAGGCCTTGTCGACTTCGTGGCCCAGGAGCGATTCGGCGCGTTCGACTCCGCCCAGCATCGCACTGAACGATGCCACAGCGGTGATGCTCTCAAACGACTGCGCCTGGCTCTTCCAATCGAAAAAGGTACCCGGCCTCACCACGATGAATCCGCGGGCGCTGCCCCATTGGTAGCGGTCGCGGGCGAGATTCGATTCCCAGATGTGGACCAGCCGGTCCGCGTCGCGAAACGGCAGCGGTTTGAGCAGCACCGAATTGACGACGCTGAAAATGGCGGTATTCGCGCCGATTCCGAGCGCCAGCGTCAGTACGATAATCGCCGAAAAGCCCGGCTTGCCGGCGAGCATCCGCAATGCGTATCGAAGATCCTGCGCGATGGTGTTCATCTCATTCCTGCCTACTTCACTCCTGCCGCAGCGCGAGGATCGGATCGATGCGCGCCGCCCGCCATGCCGGAACACCGCAGGCGATCAGCGCAACCATAGCCAACACCAGCGCCACTGCGCCGAACGTCAGCGGGTCGTTGGGCGCGATGCCGAAGATGAGGCCGCGGATCGAGCGCGTCAACGCGAAGGCCCCGGAAAATCCAATGGCGATGCCGGCCGCGACCAGCGCCAGACCGTGCCCGGCAACCAGGCCGAGCACGTTCGATTGCGAGGACCCGAGCGCCATGCGAATCCCGATCTCACGCGTCCGCTGGCTGACCAGATAGCTCATGACGCCGTACAGGCCGACCGAGGCGAGCGCCAGCGCCAGGACGGCGAAGATCAGAAACAGGACTCCCCAGAGCCGCCGTTCCCAAAGCGCCTGCGTCACGACCATGTCCATGGTGCGAACCTGCTGGATCGCCATCTGGGGATTCACCTCGCGAATCATGCGGCGGACCGCGGGTTCCAAGGAGGACGGCTCGGCCGCCGTGCGGATCAGGATATTGAACGGAAGGGCTGCAACCTGCTTGTACGAGTAGTAGATCTCGAACCCCTTCTGCCGTTCCGTGGCATGCCATTTGGTATCGCCGACAACGCCGACGACGGTGGTCCATGGCGTGTTGGGACCCGGCTTGCCCCAGGAGATTTTTTGACCGATCGGTTCGCGGCCGGGAAAAAGCGTGTTCGCCATGTGCCGGCTGACGATCGCCACGCGCAGGGTCATGGGACCGTCGGCTTCGGTGAAGTCGCGGCCGGCGAGCAGGGGAATACCGAGAACCCGGAAATATCCCGGCGCGATTGCCGTTCCCTGCACGGCGCCGTTCTCTCTGCGCTGTCGCTCGTCCTGGCCAAGGACGTAGATTTCGCCCTTCCCGCGTTCTTCGGCGTGGCTCTCGTAAGGAAAGTCGTCGCCGCCGCTGACCGCGATCACTCCGGGAAGTTCCGCGGCGCGGTCCAGCATCCTTCGATAATCGGCGGCGAACGCCAGCGCGAGCCGGTCGTTCGTCATTCCGGTAAGGAACCGTCCCACGCGAACGGCGAGGAGGTGCCGGCGATCGATGCCCGCATCGGTGTTCCGCAGATACAGGAAACTTCGCATCATCGCGCCCGCTCCGGCGAGAAGCACGAGGGATAGAGCGATTTCCGAGATGACCAGCCCGTCGCGCAACGAACCCGATCTCCCGGCTGACGACCCGCGGGTTCCCTCTTTTAACGCGCGATTCACGTCGATCTTGGACAGTTGCCGCGCCGGCGCCAGGCTGAACAGGACCGCGGAGACCAGCGCGAGCGAGAAGTTGAACAGCAGGGCTGCGAGGTCGACCTGGATGTGCATCCAGGGCGGTAAGGGAACGGGAATCAAAGCGAGCAATGCCAGCACGCCCAGGAAGGCGAACCCGGCTCCCAGCAGGCCCCCGGCGAGCCCAAACACGATTCCTTCGGCGATCAGTTGTTTCACAATCCGCCATCTGCCAGCGCCGAGGGCGGCGCGGACCGCCATCTCCCGCTCCCGGGAAACCGAACGAGCCAGCAGAAGGTTGGCGATATTCACACAGCAGACCAGCAGCATCATGAGGACCGCGCCACCGAGCAGCAAAACATAGGGCCGCAGCTTGCCCGATTCCATTTCGCGCAGGGAAGTCAGCCGGATCTGAATGCCTTCGTTGGTGGTTGGAAACTGGGCGGCAAGCCGGTCGGCCACGCTCTGAAGGTCGGCCCGGGCTTGTTCGATGCCGATTCCGGGCTTGAGCCGGCCGAGCACAGCGTGGATGCGGGTGTTGCGCTGTTTCCACCAATCGTCAACGTATCCGGCGTACCGGGCCTGAAGCGGGACCCAGATTTCGGTTCGATCGGGGTACTGAAAGTGCGGCGGCATGACGCCGACGATGGCGTACGACGCGCCTCGCAGACGGATCGTGCGGCCCAGGATCTGAAGGTCGCCGCCGAAGGTTTCCTGCCACAGCGCATAGCTCAGGACTGCCTTGAAGACATCTCCGCCGGCGCGATTCTCCTCTTCGGTGAAGGTCCGCCCGAGGAACGGCCTGGTTTCGAGAACCGAAAACAGCGCCGGCGTCGCCATGGTCATCGCGACGGCTTGCGCTCCATTCGGGGCCTCCAGATTGTTGTCGAAACTGATGTATCCCGCAAGGTCGGTGAAAGCCCGATTCTGCTCCCGCCAATCGGCGAGATCGTAAACGGACGCCCCCCGGGTGGCACCCGTCGTCTTGCTGAGACGGGTTTCGATGCGGAAAAGCCGATCCGGGTCGGGGTAGGGAAAGGGTCGCAGCAGGATCCCGTAGACGAGGCTGAAAATCGTCGTGTTCGCGCCGACGCCGAGGGCCACGGTCAGAATCACCAGGGCGGAAAACGCCGGCCGCGCGAGCAACGCGCGGACCGCCGGAGGTCGCATTGGTGGATTATAAGGCCGGCGCCCACACGCGCCGAGTGTTTTCCGACCGGCGGGATGTCGCGGGACATGTGCGGACCTGGGAGCACGTGAATGGACGCCGAAGCAATTGACCCGATCGGAACGGCGCTCGCCGAAAAATCAGAATACCAACCGCAGTTCGGCCTGAAAGACGCGTGGAGTCACAAAATGAGTACCGCTGAAGGTCGACAAAAAGTTGTAGAGAGCGACGGAGTTGGCCAGATTCAGCACGGTGAGCCGTCCCTGTAATTTGTACCTTTCGGTGTGCAGCAGGTCATCCATGCCGATGCCGGCGTCGAAGATATTCCGCTCCCGGACGCGCGTGGGCCGCAGGTCGTCGTTCTCCTTGCCGGTTGGCGGAATGGATACTCGGGTGGCGCCAAAATTGGGCGAGTTACAGGACGTAATGGGACTGAAGCGAGTGGCAAACACATTGCCACAATACAGGCCCATTTGGGCTTGCTCGTCCGCCGTCAATTGAAGAGCGCTAGCATAGTCCGGGACCACGCCCGGGAGCGCCAATCCGCTATTGAAGCGCCACGTGAATGAGATCCAGGGACCGGATTTCCGGTACTGATACCGGACGAATGTGGTTTGTTCGAACTCCTCGGAGTGGTCGATTCGAAAGACGCCGTTGTCCGGCACATCGTTGAAGACCAGCCCGCCTGTTTCAGGACTGAAAAAGCGCGATCGGGTGTGGCCCATCACACTGTATGCCGAAAGACCGTGGAGGTCTGCCATCGTCAGCCTCAAGGCAAGCCCGTCAATTTTGGATTTGCGCCAGCCGATGGGGAAGGTAATCGGAGTCAGGAAAAGGCTATCGAAATCGAACGCATTATGAGTGAATTTCCAGAAATAATCCGCGTCCAGCGAAAGATAATGGCCCAGGGCTTGGGCCAGCCCGGCATTGAACTGGTTCCGCCGGCCGGGCTGGGGAGGGGAGGAGCGGAACGTGCCGAAGGGGTTTGCCGCCTGCGGATTTGCCGTGGCTTCGCTGGCGATGATCAGGTTTTCGTTGTACGGAGTCTCGAACAATCGCGCGTAGGACAGCCGGATCACGGTGTTCGTGAGCGGAGTGCGATATGCCAATCCGAATCGCGGTTGGAGTTGATGGCCGCGGCTCAGGCCGTTGTAGCGGTCATAGCGGACGCCGGGGTTGAGACTCAGCCGCCCCAGTTTGATGGAGTCCTGAGCATAGAAGGCCAGTTCCTGGATATCGGCGCTTCCAAAAAAAGGATACGGGCGTCCACCGCGCGTCAGGTCGTACGGCAGAAGATTCGGAATGAACGCGGGATTCGGTTGGTCTCCGGCGGCGCCGCATTGATTCGGGGAGAGAGGCGTCGGATTGGAGACCGCTCCACCGGATTGATCGACGCAAACCGCGTTGAAACCGGGATCGGTGATGGCGATGTCGAAACTCTCGCGCAGCAAGGTATGCCAGTAAGAGCCTCCGACCTTCGCGTTATGAACGCCTTTGGAATACGAAATATCCGTTCGAAATCCGGTGTTGGTCAGGTACCGGCTCTGCGAGAGAGTCGCCGGAAGGTCCGCCAGAGGATTTCCCGAAGGAAAGTATTGGGAACGATCGAACCGGACGAATGGGTTGATCGTGAACAGCGTATTCGCATTGATGAGATGGGTCCACCCAGGCGCGACGTTGAAGGACCGGATCTGCGAACGCTGATCCTGGCCTGCGGCTTGCGAATCGAAGGTGTTCGGCGTCTGAAACCACGACCGCGCCAGGGACAGATTCAGGTGGAGCGCATCGGCGTTGTTCGGCTGCCAGTCGAACCGATCGAAGGCTGACTCCGCATTGCCGTGATCGTGAATGGGAACAAATTCGGGCGTGTCGAGAAATCGGCCGCTCGCGCCGCCGTTGAGCGCGATGAAATTTCCCCACCGTCCGGTCCCGGTGCCGAACGTCAGATTCTGGGACCAGTTTCCAAAAGAGCCGTAATCCGACGACAAACTGCCGAAGGGTTTCCGCCTGCCGAGACCCGACTGCGTCGTAACGTTGATGATCAGGCTGGTCTTATCCCCGAATTCGGCGGGCGGGGCTCCCGTCACGACTTCCATGGTTTGAATAATCGAGGTCGAGAGTTGATTCGAGAAAATTTTCGCCTGTTGATCGGTGATGGGTTGGTTGTCGATGGCGATAGACGTGTCGGCGTGTTCTCCCAGAGGATGAGCGAAGCCATTGCCGTCGCCCGCTACGCCGGGAGTCATGCGAGTCACCATTTCGCTGAGGCCGGTGGCCTGGTTTTGCACGGGAAGGCGATCGAGCGCGGATCTGTCCAGAGTGCCGTGAGCCGTGGGCGAGAGTTCCAGGCTGGCCGGCGTGCCGGACACCTCCACCGACGTAGATGAGCCCGCAAGAGCCAGGGTAATGTTCAACTCCACGGGCACCGGCGACCCGATGGAAACGGTCTCGCGCGATTCCTGAAATCCTTCCATCGAGACGCTTACCTGATACGACCCGAAAGGAATTCCGTTGAGTCGATAGGCTCCGGTTGTGTCGGCGGATACAGTGCGCTTGACGCCCGTCAGGGGATTGCTCAATATCACCCTCGCGGCGGGTATCGCGGCGTTCGAAGGATCAAGGATCATTCCGCGCAGGCTCCCATAATTGCCGAGGGATTGGGCAAAGGCGGCATTCGCGGCCAAAAACAGCGGCAACGCAATGCAGACGAGTGACCAGTGCCGGCAACGCTGCCCGGTGGTCTGAATCTGATCCGGCCGCATTTTAGAAAGTGACCCTCACTTGAAGTTCGATGTGACGGTTTCCCGCCCCGACATTCGGCCCAGCGCCTGGCAGGGGCCCGAACGTATTCAGTGTGACCGATTTTCCGAACAAAGGCGAGCTGAGGCTGCCGATCGGCGCTGCTGGATTCACATTGTTCAGTGCGTTGCGGAACGAGGCCGTCAGCGTGAGAGCATAGCGCCTGGACGTCGCGACTCCTCCGGTGATCCCGGCCATGCCGGCCTGGTTGGAGGTTCCGCTCAGGCCGCCGTTCTGGATGGAGGCGCCGCCGCGGATCTCGTCGCTTCCCGTATTGCCCGCGCGCGGCTCTCCGAACGACCAACTCCGGCTGATGCGCACGCTCAGGCAGACAATTCCCGGCCCTTCCAGATAGTTTCGCGGAACGATGACCGGATTCCGGAGCGTGCCCGGGGCGGTATCGAACGCGCCGAAGCCCGGCTTATCGATCACGCTCGGGCGCGAAACGTCCTGCGCGTACGCCGGCCGGTCGTTGTTCGGATTTCCATCGCCGTTGGTATCCACTCCGGACGTCAAATTGTATGGCAGTCCCGATTGCAGGTAGAGGAACGGCGCCATCCGGATGCGCCAGGGCAGCATGGCATTGGCGCTGACGAAACCGCGGTGACGAAAATCGAACGCTGCCCGGCCGTAATCGGCGCGTAAATTGTACGGATCGGCCGCCAGCGTATTCGCGGCATCGGTGTCGCTCCTGGCGCGGTTGTACACGTAGTAGCCGAATAGGGAAAACCGGGCATTGATCCTGGCATTGAGCGAGACGATCATCTGATTCTGCCGGAAGACTCCGCTGCCTTCGTATTGATAGAGGTCGCCGGCCGCGCTGCCAAAAGGGCGCGGCCCCACCGCCTCTCCCAGACTGTTGAAGACGGTTGGCAAAGGCGCATTGATGTCCCTGGTCAGGAGTTGGTGGTCGCCCCGGGTTGAGACGTAGTTGACGGCGAATTGCAGCCCGTGCGGAAGCTGGCGCTCCATTCCGATTGCTGTTTGGAGCAGATACAGAACATGCAAGGACGAGTCTACCCGATAGCTGATGTGCGAGTTGCTGCTCTGCAACGAAGCCAGCGTCGCGAGATCTGGAATCGCCGGGTAAAAGTCCGGGTTGCGGATCAGGTACTGCGTCTGCCTGGTCCCGTTCAGCAGGGCCGCGTTCATCAGGAGCGCCGAAGTGAATCGGTCATAGAAGATTCCCGCGCCTGCCCGGATCACCGTCTTCGGATTCCTTCTGCCGCGGGCGCCGGGAGCCCAGGCAAAGCCTAGTCGCGGCGCAAAATCCGCGTGATCGGGGATGCCGCCTTGTCCTTCATAACGCAGGCCGCCGCTGAGCGAGAGGTTCGGCTTGATGCGCCAGTCATCCTGAAGGTAAACCCCCGCGTCAAATACATTCACCGTTGCGCTTGGGATTCCGGCTGTGAGCAGGAATTCCGACGGGCCGAAGCCAAGCGCGGCGATGGCAGCCTGCGAAACTCCCTGCGCGCCCAAAAGCTGATTCTGCCGGTAAACGCCAATTGCGGAATCGCCGCCCGGAATCGCGCTAAAGACAAATTTTCCGTTGAAGTTCGACGTGGATTGCTGAACGAGATGATCGTCGCGCAATCGGGTTCCTATCTTGATCGTGTGCGCGCCCCGGAGAATGGTGAGGTTGTCCTGAAACTCGCTCCGGTTTTCATCGGCGAAGTTCTTCGGGAACGATCCGCCGCCGGTCAACGCGCCGACCACATCAAGCTCGGGAGCGGAACTGACGCCGGTCTGAGTTGCACGCGTGTGCAGGAACTGGAATCGTGCATCGTTAACGGCTTTGGCGCCGAGTACGGCCGATTCGATCACTTGCACGCTCTGCTGGCCGGTTTCCTGCGTGTAGGCCTGCGACGGCTCATCGAAATTCTGAGTGTTGAGCCCCTGATTGTTCGCATGCGTCGCGACCAGGGAGTAGCGCAGCGTCAGGGATTGATTTGAAGTCAGCGCATAATCCAGTCTCGGGTTGAAACTGGTGCGGCGCGACGGCGCCACTACCGCCGAGCTGACCTGGGCGGAATTCAGATTCGGGTCGAGCACCGTGTAGTTCACGATCGAGTTTTCGTCCGTGATGCGCCGGTCCGCATCGACAAAGAAGCTGGCTTTCCTCGAAAGCGGGCCGCCGAAGTTTCCGGCAAATATCTCCTGGCGGTAGTCGGGCACCATCGGACCGGTCAGAAATGGGTTCCGCGCCGTCAAAGCCCGGTTACCAAAATCGAAAGATGCCTGGCCGTGGAATTCGCTCGTTCCGGGCTTCGTCAGGACTTCGACGCGTCCGAAGCCGGGCCGGTCATATTCGGAGGAAAACGGGTTCTGATTGACGCGGATTTCCCGAATCGAGGCCTTTGGCGGGAGAATGCCGCCGCTGAACCCATCGATGAAGATCTGCCCTCCGTCCGGACCCACCGAGGGACCGGCCAGCATCTGCAACTCATTGGCAAGGTCTTCGGCATCATCTGAAAACGAATCCAGGTCGCTGCCGCGCAGCACCATTTGTCCGACGCTCTGCGAAGCATCGACGCCGAGTTGCTGGGCCGTATCGGAGACGGTGACGTTCTGCTTCGCCTGTTGGATCCGAAGACCAACGTCGAGTATCTCCGGCCGCGAACCTGTGATGTGCAGGTTGGGAATTTCAAATGACGCGAAGCCGCGGCTGGCGACGATTACCCTGTAGTCGCCCGCGGCCAGTCCGTCCACGCGATAGTGACCCTGACCGTCGGTCGCCACGTTGCGAATCGCCCCGTCCGGGCCGATCACTCGAACGGACGCGGCGGGCACGGCGGCGCCACTCGGGTCGGTGATCTGGCCCTGGATGGCCGCCGTGGTTTGACCGCAGACAAGCCGGACAAAAACCAGAGCAAGGACAATTCGGGTATTACGAAGCCGACCGGCCATGAGAGCAGCCTTACCCGCGCATGCTTTCAATGACTCCAAAACTCGTTGGCCGCCGGAGGATCGGGCCGCGACGCAGGCTCATCAGGCAGGGGGGGCTTCGGCGTCTCGCGCTTACCGGCTTCGCCGCGGCCTACTCCGGAAGCTCCGCTTGTGCGAGGAAGTCCAGCAACGGGGCAAGCGAGCAAAGGCTCACCGCCCGGAGATGCCGTCGTATGGCCGGTGATCTCGCCCGTTCGAACCTTGAGGCGGGGCGCGATTAGCGCCACACCGCCGTCATCGCTCTTCGAGAGTTCTATTGCTGCGAGCACGGAAACCAGAATACCCCACCTGCGTGGCATGGCAAGACGTTTTTCATGAACGGGATGAGTGGAGCATCATGCGGGCGCAGAATCGAGGGCAACGGGCTGCTGTGGTGCAAATCCCGGCCGGGAGTCTTCGCGATCCTGCAGTACGCAATGCCCTCGCGTCATTGACGGGAGCGCCCAGGCAATTCGCCGGCGCGGCGGGTAATAGCCAGCCGAACCACAAGCTCAAGGAGCTTCAGCGGACATGGAACGTCAGTTCGACGGGATCGGAAGCACCAGACTGCGAAGCTCGGCCAACGGCGTACGATTCGCCGGAACCTAGAACCTCAAATCCGGATCCGGAAAACCGGCCGATGGCTGTCACTGTTGCTTCCAGCGATCGAAATCCGTTCTCCCGGACGCGCTTGCGGAGATCGCTGAGCTTGAGTCTGTTGCCGCGCGCGAGTGTGATGTCCAACATCCCCGATTGCAAGTTGACCTTAACCCCCTCCACACCCGCGAGCCTCCCGATCGAAGCGCTGACGCCGCGCGCGCAGATCCCGCAATCCAGGCCATAAACTCTGAGATGGATTCGCATGTACTCCGCGTGAGCCGGTTTCGTGCCCCGAAGGAGGAGTATCAACATGAGTCCGCGCAGCGCGTTTCTCGTCCAACGTGTCATCTGCGTCTCCCCAGAAAAAAATAACTCACTCCGGCCACAACCCGGAACCTCTCAGCCGGCTGGATGCCGTTCGGATCCCGCCAGGCCGCGATTTGCGCTCCGAGTTGGAATGCGAGATTGCCATGGGTGTAAAGAAGGCTGGGGCCCGAATAAACTCCTCTGCCTCCGGAATTGGGCAACACGATAATTCCGCTCGAATTCGCGGTGGGGAGCGGCGCCGGAACACCATGATGGCCCGCGCCAGCCGGCGCCGCCGCACTGCGCCAGGCGTGGGCGACATCCTCGCCCGTCGTCTCCCAAAAGAAACGGCAATCGGAAGCAGGGTCTTCTTTGTTCAGAAACGCGGGCCTCCAGCCGAGGACCAGGCTGCCAAGCAACGAGTTGCTCGGGTGGTCGACGCCGAGGCTGGCATAGCGCTCATAACCCGCCCCGGCCCAGACATAATACCTTCGCGAAATATGGCCGGTTGCTGCGGCCATATAGAAACCGGGCGCCCGCCGAAGCGCCGGACCGTCGGTACGGGGCGGAAGCTGGGTGGAGACCGACGTTCCCAGATAAAGAGTACTCTCGTTTCGCGTTCCGATCCCGGTTAAAGAGTGGTGGAATCGCCACGCCGCCAGCACTTCCATCTCTGGATCGCCTGGCATCAGGCCGGTGAACCGGCCTACCGGATGCTCGCCATGGTTCAGGTGGAAGGGCGACGAGATCGAGATTTGGACGTTGCCGGTGATCCCGTAGCTGAAGTATGGGCTGAGCATGACCACCCCCGAGCGCCACATCATCGCCGTCCCGGCACTACTGTCGCCCGCACCCAGGGTAGCGGTAGAAAAACCAAATGCCGGTCCGTGACCGTCCGCCCAGAGGCAGAGCGCACTCAAACATAGCGCGGCAGCAAGACGTTTCAAGCCATTCCTCTCTGCACCTATCTGCGTATTTGGCTCGAGATGGGCGCCGGCTGGATGTATGGATCTGAACGGTTCTGAGTCTCGGGACTTTTTATCGTCAACGGCGGCAAACCCTCTGCCGCCAACCTCATCGGGAGCCGGATAGGAGTACCGACGTGTCGATTACACCTCTAGGCTGTTTTATTCGACGGCCCAATCGTGATCTCCGGCAACGCCTTTTTCCCAGCTCGGAAGCCTCGAATTGCGTCCGCAATTTGGGCTTCCGTTACACCGGACAAGTCCTTCGCCGCCGTTT
>Ga0335076_10006726_pt1 | contig 11602 bp, 8 predicted proteins | sample Lox_Sample_25_FD_206717 | JGI IMG/M metagenome (GOLD analysis project Ga0335076, IMG submission 206717) | Soil microbial communities from Loxahatchee National Wildlife Refuge, Florida, United States - Lox_Sample_2.5 | ecosystem: Environmental > Terrestrial > Soil > Wetlands | place: USA: Florida... | reverse complement strand
ATTGCAATCGCCAGGTTTTCAGTCGTCGGAATGCGCGTGGCAAACTCCGGCACTTCCTTATTTAGGAATCGGTGGTCCATCGCGTCAAGCACTTCGCGGTTCATCGTCTCTTTCAGTTGCTTTAGATCAACCACAAACCCCGACCGCGGATCGACCTCGCCCTTCACCGTAACCTCGAGCACGTAATTGTGCCCGTGCCCGTTGGGGTTCGCGCACTTGCCGAATAGGCGCCGGTTCTCCTCCGGCGAAAGCTCCGGATTGTGATAATAATGCGACGCTGCAAACTCAGCTTTGCGGGTGAGATAGAGCAAGTGATTCCTCGATCAGCTGTAACCCCCAATTGTAACGGGAACTCGAGGGTGCCCCACCCTTGTCGCGTTCTTCGCGACAGGGTGGGGATTTTGACTTCCGTATTTCAGGGGTAAGGTGCTGCCCCTACCGGGACTCACTTGATGCTTTTATGGCCGCCAGCACTTACGTGCCGGGTTGTTTAAATGCTGCGCCTGCGGGGCTGCGGTGAGATGCTTCGTTCTTCGCGCTTTGCATCCCGATCGTTCCATACCTTCTTCCTTTCCAAGCCACAGCGTGATGTCGGTGGAGATAAGCCGACCGAAACAGCAGGTTTGAAAAAACAGCGAGTCCAACAAGACCCAGCATGTTCGAAGACAGCGAAAAGTGCGCGCGGCGGATTCGCAGCCAAAAAATTGATACAAGAACGGCGGCGAGCATTCCGAGAAGAATGGAGAGTTCATGATGCCCGTAAGATGGAAGCAGGCCTGCGGCAATGAGCGTTGCCCAGATTAGATCGAACTCGATCCCTCTCAAAAAACCTAGCAATCGTGATCTCGGAAACAACAGCGCCAGATTTTTCGTCCATCCTTCCTTCATCTGCGCCCAGCTCCGGTACATGCGCGTTCGTACCGCGTCGCCGCCGTAGCGAAAGAAAATTCTCCGACCGGAGGACTTCACCAGCCGCGCCATCGCCACATCTTCCAGCAAATTGTCTGCGATTTTCGCGTGGCCACCAACCGCGTCGTAAGCCTCGCGCGAGATCAGCAGATATTGCCCATTCGCCGCCGCGATGGGAGATGACGGATCGTTTACTCTTTTCGGCGGATACGTCGCTGCCAGTTCGGCAAAGATTACTGGCATCACAGCTTTCTCCCAGAACGTCCGCACCTCCTGCTCGGGAGAATACGAGAGCAGCGCGGCTCCGTGCTGCTCGGCTTCGGCGACCGCCCGCGCCATCGATCCCGGCCTGTGCACGGTGTCAGCATCGGTGAACAGCAACCACTTCCCTTTCGCAATTTTTGCGCCAGCTGCCATGGCGTTGTTCTTGCCAGTCCAGCCATCAGGAAGCGGCGGAGCAGAGATGACCATGAGGATTGGGCGGGTCTCTGTCCCATCCGGCGAAAACCGCGCCGGATGGGAGTCCTGGAGATGGGTCCCTACACACTCGGTAGTAACAAATGTGCGTGCGATTTCTGCCGTGCGGTCGGTCGAGTCATCGTCCACGACGACGATCTCGAAATCGATGCCCGTTTGAGTGACCAGCGACTCAAGGCAAGACGCGAGGCAGGTCTCCTCATTCCGTGCCGGAACAATGACCGAAACAATCAAGTTGCCTTCATCACTCACAAACATTCATACCTCTTGTCATTCCGAGCGGGCTTTAGCCCGCGAGGAATCTGCTGTTCCATTGCCGGAAGCGGATTCCGCTTTGATTAGCAAAAAGTAGATTCCTCCCTGCTTAAGCAGCTCGGAATGACATGAGTTAAACGCTCGCATAAACCAGTTATTATATTGACGTGCGTCTTCTCTCCCTTGCTTTAACCTTTGCAGCTGCCCTGCTGCTCGCCGGCTGCTACGCCCACTCCAAGCCCACCGACATCAACATTCCCGCGCCCGATTTCACCATCCACGATGCCGACCGCAGCGTCACGCTAAGTAACTTGCGCGGCCAAATTGTGGTCCTGAATTTCTGGGCCACCTGGTGCCCGCCCTGCGTTGATGAAATGCCTTCGCTCGAACGATTGCAGCAGCGCTTTCAGGGCAAAGGTGTCACCGTTCTCGCCGTCAGCGTGGACGATGACGCGAACGACTATCACCAATTCCTGAAGGACCACAGCATTGACCTGCTCACTGTGCGCGAGGCAGGCGAGAAAACCGATACCGGCGTCATCGCGCCAGTGTCATCGAAGTACGGCACCTACAAACTTCCCGAAACTTACATCATCGACCGCAAGGGCATTATCCGCCGCAAGTTCATCGGCGCGGTCAATTGGAACCAACCTGAGATCACCGAATATCTGAGCCGTTTGTAGACCTCGCATTCTCGATTGCCGCTGAAGTGATTTCCCTCGGTCATCTCCTCTCGCCGCCAACGCATCCAAGCACCAAAATTCTTAAAGAGGAGCAACAAGCAATGACGGAGCGGAATATTACGGTACCAGACCTGATCCTTTGGACGGGGACGCGGGTCGCCCTTGGCGTCGGAATCGGAATGCTGGTTTCAAAAAGCCTGAGCAAGGACGCAATGAAAGCAGCTGGACTGGCTCTGACGTTTGTTGGTGGCTTTACTACCATCCCGCTTGCGTTCGCAATCATAGGCAAGAAAAGCGGGTCGCGGCAAGACATTCGGTCGGTCGCCTGAATTTCCAAGATTTAACGGGATGTCATTCTGAGGGCTCGAGCGCAGCGGAAGGACGAAGAATCTGCTTCTCCGGGCGAACCAGCAGATTCCTTGTTGTCGCGCGAGCGCGACGCCGCACAATGAGATCAGCTTGCTGTGGGCTGGCATCCCCTGGGCCATCATGGCGCCAGGTCTCAGAGCCTGCATGTACACCCAGTCTTTTACAATCTCCCTGTGAAGTCCTGGGACGCAATCGTCATCGGCGGCGGCATCATCGGCCTGTCGCTCGCAATCTCTCTTCGCAAAGAAGGATTGCGAGTGCTGGTCGTCGAGCGCGGCGAGCCCGGCCGCGAAGCTTCCTGGGCGGCGGCCGGAATGCTGGTCGGCTCAGGATTCGAAATGCCGTCGCCGCTGCACGCCTTGGCCAAAGAGAGCGCGCGCGTGTATCCCGAGTTCGTCCACGAACTCGAGGACGAGTCGCAGATGAAAGTTGATCTGCGCGATCACGGCACCATTCTGATTTCGCGCAAAGGAAAATTTCCCGAGGGCGCCGAGCCCCTTACCCGCGAGCTGCTGAAGTCGCTCGAGCCAGAACTTTCCTCGGAAACCGTGGAGCGACAGTCGCCTGCCCCGATCAGGGTCGAAGCGTCCCCACCCGTCGATATCGTTGCTGCATACGTCCATGAGCGCTGCCTCGATCCCCGTGCTCTTGTTGCCGCTGTCGCGAAAGCCGCTCATCATCGCGGGGTTGATATTTCCTCCGGGACCGAAGTCAAAGCCGTGCTCACCTCAGGCGGCCACGCAACCGGAGTTCAGACTGACAAAACTTCTTACGCCGGCAATATCGTCATAAATTGCGCCGGCGCATGGGCCGGCTGTATCGCCCCGCAAAAATTTCCGGTTCGGCCCATCAAAGGACAGATGCTTGCAGTGGTTGGCGGGCCCAAGCTGAAGCACGTGGTGCGCGGCGAGGATGTCTATCTGCTTCCCCGCAGCGATGGCCGCACGATCATCGGCTCGACCCTTGAAGACGTTGGTTACAACAAGCAGGTCGAACTGAACACCATCCAGCACTTATTTCAAGCGGCACTTGAGCTGGTGCCGGCAATTGCAAAATCGCGAAAGCACGAAGACTGGGCTGGCCTGCGCCCGTCGACTCCAGATGAATTGCCCATTCTCGGCGAGACCGCGACGCGAGGCTACTTCATCGCCAGCGGCCACTATCGCGACGGAATTCTGCTCGCGCCCATCACCGCGCAGTTGATGAGCGAATTGATCCTGCATAAGCCCTGTTCCCACGATCTCACGCCATATTCGCCGACTCGATTTCCTGAACCAATTCACCACGGAGACACGGAGTCACAGAGGAAGGCATTTTAAATCACTCGCGACCAACCAGCGAATCGACTGGCTGGTGTCCTCAACACAGCTCGACCTACGTTCTTCAGTTTTCTCCGTGCCTCCGTGCCTCCGTGGTGAAGTGCTTTTTCCTTCGCTATACTGAAACGTTTTCCGGAAAGGACTCGCCATGGCATCCCCAGCCGTTTCTTACGCCCGCCAGAACCAGCAGCGTTTCTTAACCGAACTCAAGGATCTGCTCCGCATCCCCAGCGTGAGCACCGCGCCCGAGCACAAAAATGATGTGCAGCGCGCCGCCGAATATGTCGCCAGTGAGCTGCGCCGCATCGGCATGGAGAACGTCGAGGTCATCCCCACCAGCGGACATCCGCTCATCTACGCCGACTGGCTGCATGCCCACGGAAAACCCACCGCGCTCTGCTACGCGCACTATGACGTGCAGCCGCCCGACCCGTTGAACGAATGGATCTCTCCGCCTTTTGAGCCCGCAGAGCGCAACAACAATATTTACGCCCGCGGCGCGGTCGACGACAAAGGCCAGCTGTGGATGGAGATCAAGGCCATCGAAGCCCTGATGCGCGGCCACGATGGCAAGCTGCCGATCAACGTCAAGTTCATCATCGAGGGTGAGGAAGAGGTCGGCGGCGAGTCGATCGCCGAGTACGTGCGCAAGCAGAAGGCGAAATTAAAGGCCGACTTCGCCCTGGTCTGCGACACGGAATTATTCGCGCCCGATTTGCCCACCTTGTGCGTCGGCCTGCGCGGCCTGGTCTACACCGAAATTGAAGCCGTGGGCGCGAAGACCGATCTGCACTCCGGCATGTACGGCGGCGCCGCGCCGAACCCATTCTTCGCGCTGATTGAAATCATCAGCCGGTTGAAAGACGCCAAGGGCCGCATTTTGATTCCCGGTTTTTACAGCAAAGTGAAAGCTCCTACCGCTGCCGAACTCAAGGCGTGGAAAAAACTACCCTTCAACGAAGAGCACTACCGCAAAACCGAGGTCGGCTCCTCAAAGCTCACCGGCGAACCGGGATACTCCGTGCTTTATCGCACCTGGGCGCGGCCCACGCTCGAAGTCCACGGCATGCCCGGAGGGTTTACCGCGTCCGGGGCAAAAACCGTGATTCCGGCGCGCGCTTCGGCCAAGGTTTCGATGCGCCTGGTCCCCAATCAGGACCCCGATGACATCCTCAAGCGCTACAAAAATTACTTGAAGAAACTCACGCCCAAGGGAATCGAAACCAGCGTGAAGGTGTGGAGCAAGGGCCCGGCCTGCGTCGTCGGCACCAACAACAAATTCATTAAGGCTGCGACCGAAGCCATGCACGAAGTCTTCCGGAAGAACACGGTCTTCATCCGCTCCGGCGGGTCGATTCCCATCGTCACCGACTTTCAGGACGTGCTCAAGATTCCCTCCGTCATGATGGGCTTCGGCCTGCCCGACGACAACCTGCACGCCCCCAACGAGAAGTTCCACATCCCGAACTTCTATCGCGGGATTGAGTCGATCTGTTTGTTTTTTGAGCGGCTGGAAGCTTGACTTCTTCGGCCACGGATTTACGCGGATTCACACGGATTTAGACAAACTCTTTTGGAACTCGATTGCGAGCCTCTTGTCAGTCGAAGAGCTCTGCCGCAGCATCAGGCCCTTAAAAGCATTTTTTGATTTTGATCCGTGGAAATCCGCGTAAATCCGTGGCGATGACGTTGACTTTCATCGCGACCCGGAGCGCACAAAGAACTGCTGCTTGCTCATTCCCGCCGGAACCGCCACGTCAAAAAATCCCACCATCATTTCATTATAGGTCTGGTCTCCCCACTCGACCGGGCGGTCGGGATCGGGATTGTGCGCATTCGAGCGCGAGTTGTCATACCAGCCAATGGCCTCGAGTTTTGTCTCCGCCGGCAGAAACCGCGGCTGGGCCAAAATGTAGCTGAGCTGCCAGTAAAAGTCGTAATTCACCCGCAGCAAGGTCTCGCGTGAGCCATCCGGGTGCACGAGGTTGTACTCGAATTTCTTTCCCCGCAAATGCATGTGGGGAAAAAATCCCAAGAGCGTGCAGTCGTTCGGCAGCGTGCCCGAAACTTCGACGCGGTAATTGTCCGTATTGGGCGGAATCGGAATGGTGTCGTGGTCGTTCGCCAGCTGCAGCGTGAGCACCCTTTGTTTCGGCATGGTCTTCGCGAATACCATTCCCAGCGCCGTCTGGTCGCGCGCGGCATGGCCGTTGGTCGTGTAGTGCATCTGAAAAATCACGTCCGAGTGCGCGGGGATAAACTTCGCCACGCCCTCCGGCCAGTTTTCGGGCGCGCTGCCGGGGGCATACACCAGCAGCAGGTCGCTCGTGGTCGCATGCGCTTGGTGCATGAGGTGAGGATCATGCAAAGAAGACGCCGTAAACGGCACCCCCAGCGGCGCCCCACGCAGCCAATTTGACTCGGGCGGACGGATGTATACCACCGCGTGGTGCACATGGGCGCGCGCGCTTGGTTTGAGCTCCACCGCCTGCACCCACTTCGCTTCCGAAAAATTCGTGGGCACGATCTCGTAGGTGTACTCGACGTCGCCGCGCCTAGGAATTTTCACCGCAACCGGTATCTTGACCACGAGATCGGGCGGCGGAATATTCCATCCTTTAGTCCAGTGCGGGGCGGGCGGCGCAGCTTTTTTATTGCTTTCCTCTTCTTTGTTGCTGGCTTCGTCGCCGGCCGGCGCGCCTGCCTCCGCCCACTCCTCAATGGTCCGAATCTGCCGCTCGCTCAGTGAAGGATCGTTCTGAAAATGCCCGCAGCAGGGATCGGCAAACCAGGGCGGCATCTTTTTTTCGGCAACCGATTTCGCCATCCGCTTCGCCCACCGCCTGGCGTCTTCATAGGTCACGAGGGGAAAGGGCGCAATCTCGCCTGGGCGGTGGCAGCTCTGGCAGTGGGCTGCAAGAATAGGTCGAATGTCGCGATAAAACCCAGGCGTACCAGAAGCGCTCGCCGGGCAGGCGGCGCCGGCAAGAATCAAGAAACCTAGTCCGGCCGCGCGCCAAACGTCACAGCTCAATCTGCGCATCCCGCAGCCGGCGGGCTGCAGTCTCGGGCGAAACCGGCGAATAATAGACTTCTTTAAAGGTGTAGGAGCGGGGTTTCGAGGCCAGAATGGGCAGGATTTCGATATGCCAGTGGTAGTCATCGGAGAGCGTCTTCCAGTATCCCAGGCTCGAAGACTGGTGCTGGCCGTTGGGGGCGGTGTGCAGCACCATGTGGAAGGCCTCGCTCACCGATAAGATGCGGGCTAGCGTCCGCCGCAGGATGGCGGCCAGATCGCGCATCTTCGACCCGGGCGCGAGCGCATAATGCTCGAAGGCGGCGGCGTGGCTGCGGGAGAGCACCCAGGTCTCATACGGCACGCGGGTGGCATAAGGGCACAGGGCCACGAAATCGCCGCGAGCTTCGACCAGGCGCTCGGCGGTCTTCATCTCCTGGGCGATGATGTCGCAGAAGACGCAACGCTCCTTCTGCTTGAAATAATCGAGCGCGGCGCGCAGCTCATAGAGCACGCGCCGGGGAATGAAGGTGGTGGCGGTCAGCTGCGAGTTGGGGTGGGCGAACTCCTGCCCCGAGCCCGGGCCGAAGTTTTTAAAGATGCTGATGTAGCGGAAGCGGGCATCGCCCTTGAGGTCCTCGATCCTTTGCGCCGCCAGGAGCAGAAACTCTTCGACCTCAGAATCGTCGGCCTGCCACAGCTGGCGGTCGTGGTGCGGATTTTCCACCAGCACCTCGTGCGCGCCCACCGTGGGCATGCGGTCGTAGAGCCCTTCGCCCCGGCGCTCGGGCGTGCCCTCGATGTGATAGACCACGCTCGGATGCACCACCGCCCGCGCCGACCACGGCCCGGCGTCGACCGGGGGGCGGCTCGAGACCGGCTGCACCCGCTCACTCGAGCGCGAATCCGGGCACAGCCGGCATTCGATGGCGGGGCGCGGCAAGGTCTCCGGCAGGTCGTCGCCGGTGAGCACCCAGGAGCGGGTCAGCGGGTCTTTTCTCAGTTCCATATTTGCGGCCGAGGTTTCTCGGCCCAGATTTCGCGGCCGAGCCTGATCTGACCCGTGATTATCGCACGAAGGCATTAGGGACCAGTTTTCCACGCGAGGCACAGCCACCGTGGTTGCTATAATCCGCGCAAACCCGTGATTCGTGGCTCGTGACTGGTGGCTAGTGGCCAATTGTCGGTTGGTAGCATCCGGCTGCGGTTTAAAAGTCGCGTCTGGCAAGGCGAAACTCGATGGCCGGTTTTTCCCCGGGGAAGTTTCAGCTGGGCCTCGATTGGATCCGCCATCGGCGAGCGATGCTGGGGAACTGAACGCCGGAAGCCAATAGCTGACAACCAGCCACTGACCACGAGCCACGAGCCACGAGCCCCGAGCCACTGATTTCGAATGACCGAACCCTCCACCCCCCTGATGCGCCAGTACTCGGCGATCAAGCGCCAGCATCCCTCGGCGCTCTTGTTCTTCCGCCTGGGCGACTTCTACGAGATGTTCTTCGAGGACGCCGTCCTCGCCGCCCGCGAGCTTGAAATCACCCTCACCTCGCGCCACAAGGAAAAAGGCATCGCCATCCCCATGTGCGGCGTGCCCTACCACGCCGCCGAGGGCTACATCCGCAAGCTCATCCGCCGCGGCTACAAGGTGGCCATCTGCGAGCAGATGGAAGAAGCGGGAATGGCCAAAAAGCTGGTGCGGCGTGAGGTCACGCGCGTCGTCACCCCCGGCACCGCCGCCGATGCCGCGCTGGGAGCGGAAGAGAACAATTTTCTCGCGGCCGTCGTCACCCTCGAAGCGCCGCCCAAAGCCAGCAATGGCTCGGGCGGAAAGATCCTCTCCGCCGGATTTGCCGCCCTCGACCTTTCAACCGGCGAGTTCCGCTCGACCGAGTTTACCGGCGAAGATGCCGAAGGCCGCATCTACGCCGAGCTCGAACAGCTGCGCCCGAAAGAGCTCCTCTATGCGAGCTCCGCGCCTTTATTTGACATCGCATCTCACGGGGCTACAGGCGGTCCGCCCCTCGCATCGGCCCACGGCTGGACCCTCACCCCGCTTGAAGACTGGGTCTTCGCCGGCGACCACGCCATTCCCCTGCTTGAAAACCACTTCGGGGTGCTGTCGCTTGAAGGCTTCGGCCTGGCGCAAAAACCTGCGGCGGCGGCGGCCGCGGGCGCCATCCTGCATTACGTACGCTCCACCCAGAAAGGCTCGCTCGACCACATCGACCGCATCGGTTTCTATGAGCGCCAGCACGCGCTCACCCTCGATGCGGTCACGGTGCGCAACCTGGAGCTGGTCGAAGCGCTGTTTCAATCGGGCGATGCCGCCTCCACCCTGTTCCGCACCCTCGATGAAACCCGGACGCCCATGGGCAAGCGCTTGTTGCGCGCCTGGATGCTGCGCCCATCTTTAGAGGCCAGCGAAATCAACCATCGCCTGGATGCGGTCGAAGCACTGACCAACCAGACCATCCCCCGGGAGGAGCTGCGGCGGGCGCTCGCCGGCATTTTGGATCTCGAGCGCCTGCTCAGCCGGGTGACGCTCGAGCTCGCGAACCCGCGCGATCTCATCGCGCTCGCCGCCTCTTTGGCGAGAATCCCCGAGGCGCGGCGGGCGCTTCAGGCGCTCACCGCCCAGAGGCTCAGCCATCTCCACTCGCATCTCGACGAGCTCACCGACGTGCGCGAGCGCATTCAAGGCACGCTGGTCGAAGAGCCCCCGGTGGCACTCAGCGATGGCGGCGCCATCCGTGCAGGCGTCGATTCCGAGCTCGACCAGCTGCGCCAGCTCTCGCGCAACGGCAAGCAGTTTCTCGCCCAGATGGAGGCGCGCGAGCGCGAGCGCACCGGCATCTCGTCGCTCAAGCTGCGCTACAACTCGGTCTTCGGCTACTACCTCGAAGTCTCAAAGTCGAACCTGCAGCTCGTCCCCCCCGATTACGAGCGGCGGCAGACGCTCACTAGTGGCGAGCGCTTCTCGACCCCGGAGCTCAAAGACTACGAGCGCAAAATCCTGGACGCGGAAGAAAAAATCCTCGCCCTCGAGCGCCGCATTTTTTCTGAGCTGCGCGCCGCCATCGCCAATGAAGCCCGGCGCATCCGCCAGACCGCGCTCGCGGTCGCCGAAATCGACGTGCTCGGGTCTTTCGCGCACACCGCTCTACTCCGGAAGTACTCTCGTCCCCAGTTCGACGACTCTTCGGATATCGAGATCATCGCCGGCCGCCACCCGGTCATCGAAGGGCTGGCGGCGGCTTCCGGCGAAAATGCCCGCTTCGTGCCCAACGACCTCTATCTCAATGCGAGCACCCACTCCATCCTCCTCCTCACCGGTCCCAACATGGGCGGCAAATCCACCTACCTGCGGCAGACCGCGCTGATCGTGATCATGGCGCAGATGGGATCGTTCGTGCCGGCGGCGAAAGCCCGCCTCGGCATCGTCGACCGCATCTTCACCCGCATCGGCGCCAGCGATAATTTGGCCCGCGGGCGCTCGACCTTCATGGTGGAGATGACCGAGACCGCCGCCATCCTCAACACCGCGACCGCGAAATCGCTCATCCTTTTAGATGAGGTCGGGCGCGGCACCTCGACCTACGATGGATTGGCCATCGCCTGGGCGGCCATCGAGTACCTTGACGCCCGCGTGGGCGCGAAGACGCTCTTTGCCACCCATTATTTCGAGCTGACCGGGCTCGCCGAGCAACTGGAGCGGGTGAAGAACTTTCACGTCTCGGTGAAAGAGACCGCGAGCGGGATCGTCTTCCTGCGAAAAGTTGAGCCGGGCGCCGCCGACCGCAGCTACGGGATCGAAGTGGCGAAGCTCGCCGGACTGCCCGATGAGGCCGTCGGCCGCGCCCGCGAGATCCTCCGCGAGCACGAGCAGGCCGAATCCGCGCTCTCGGGCAAGCTCGCCCGCCAAGGCAAAGACGAAGACCAAGAGAAATCCTTGCGCGCGCAGCTCACCATCTTCACCCCGCTCTCTGAGCCGGTATTAGAGAAACTGCGCGAAACCGATTTGAACCAGCTCACCCCGCTGCAGGCGCTCAACCTGCTGGCCGAGCTGCAGGCGCAGGTCGAATGACAGCAGATCGAATAACATTGGAAAACCAACTTCATGGCCCCGGATTTTCGCGGATTCACCCGGACGCGGATACAAGGGAAGAAGAAATTAGTGCAATCCGTCTGGATCCGTGTATATCCGTGGCCAAAGATTTTCTTTTCCTCAACCAGCCCGGACCCAGCAAGTAAAATATCTCCCTGCGCATGCCTCGCAAGACAAACACAAACTCTCCCACAGGCCCAGGCGATTGCCTCATCCTCGGCTTCGAGGGCACCGAACTTTCGCCCGCGCTCGGCGAGATGCTCACCCGCATCCAGCCCGCGGGCGTCATTCTCTTTGCCCGCAATATCGTGAACGGCCCGCAAACATATCAGCTCTTGAAAGCCTGCCAGGGGTGCGTCGAAGACCGGCTGTTCACCTGCGTCGATCTCGAGGGCGGGCGGGTCGACCGCTTCCGCAACCTGACCGGCCCCGCGCCCGCGGCGGCGGAAGTTTTTGCCACGGGTAACCG
>Ga0335076_10006725_pt1 | contig 11602 bp, 9 predicted proteins | sample Lox_Sample_25_FD_206717 | JGI IMG/M metagenome (GOLD analysis project Ga0335076, IMG submission 206717) | Soil microbial communities from Loxahatchee National Wildlife Refuge, Florida, United States - Lox_Sample_2.5 | ecosystem: Environmental > Terrestrial > Soil > Wetlands | place: USA: Florida... | reverse complement strand
GAGCGCGCAGACCGAGGCGTTCCTCGCCGCACAGGTCCCGCTCGCGCAGAAGACCGCGAAGGGACGGCAGCTGATCCGCGACGTCGACGCGTACCTCGCCGGGATCAACGCGTACTTCAAGTCGCAGGGCGGCTTCGTCACGCCGTTCACGCGGAACGACGTCGTCGCGATCGGGACGCTCATCGGCGCCGTCTTCGGCGCGGGCGGCGGCAACGAGACGAACAGTGCGATGTTCCTCGGCGCGCTGCAGCAGCGGCTCGGCGCGACGAAGGGCGTCGCGGTGTGGAACGACCTGCGCGAGCAGCACGACCCGTCGACGCCGGTCACGATCGCCTCGTCGTTCCCGTACGAGAACGGCCCGACGGGCGTCGGCCCCGGCAACGTCCCGATCGACCCGGGGAGCTTCGTCCCGGCGGGCGGCCCGGCGCTCGCGTCGCGCTCCGAGCAGCGGCATCTGATGTCGAACGCGCTCCTCATCTCCGGGAAGCGCTCGGCGAACGGCCATCCGATCTTCGTCGCGGGGCCGCAGGTCGGCTACTACTCGCCGGAGATCCTGATGGAGGAGGACCTCCACGGCGGCGGGCTCGACGCGCGCGGCGTCGCGTTCCCCGGCCTCGGCTTCTACCTCCAGATCGGCCGCGGGCCGGACTACGCGTGGAGCGCGACGTCGGCGAGCTCGGACGTCACCGACCAGTTCGCGGAGACGCTCTGCGGCGGCGACGACGTCCACTACATGTACAACGGCCAGTGCCGTGCGATGGGGACGTTCGACGCCGGCACCTTGAAGTCTGCGGGCGCGCCGGACACGGAGCTCTCGTTCCGCACGACGGTGCACGGCCCGGTCGTCGGCTACGCGACGTCGAACGGGACGAAGGTCGCGATCTCGTCGGAGCGCTCGACGCGCGGCCGCGAGCTGCTCGCGGCGATCCCGTTCCAGACGCTCTCGACGGGGCAGGTGCGCACGCCGCAGCAGTTCTTCTCGACGATGAGCGGCTTCGACCTCACGTTCAACTGGTTCTACGCCGACTCGAAGCACATCGCGATGTACTCGAGCGGGCGGCTGCCGATCCGCGCGCCGGGCGTCGACCCGGGGCTGCCGACGAACGGGAACGGCTCCTACGAGTGGCGCGGCTGGCTCGCTCCGCTCGCGCATCCGCACGTCGTCGACCCGCCGAGCGGCGAGATCGTCAACTGGAACAACAAGCCGGCCGCCGCGTTCGGCGCCGCCGACGACAACTGGTCCTACGGCTCGGTGCACCGCGTGCTGCTGCTCGACAAGGGTGTCGCCGCGCGCAGGACGCAAACCGCGACGAGCGTCGTCGCGGCGATGAACCAGGCTGCGACGACGGATCTCCGCTCGACGCTCGTGCCGGTGCTCGCGCAGGTGCTCTCGCACGGGACCGCGCCGAGCGCGCGCGACGCGCAGATGCTCCAGCTGCTCCAGTCGTGGGACGGGAGCCGGCTCGACGCGAACAACGACGGGCTCGTCGACGCGCCGGGTGCCGCGATCATGGACGCGTGGTGGCCGCGGCTCGCCGTCGCCGACCTCGCGCCGGTGCTCGGGCCGCTCACCGACCAGCTGCGCAAGCTCGCGCCGATCGACAATCCCGCGAACCCGCAGGGCAGCTCGTACGGCGCCGGCTGGTACGGCTACGTCGACAAGGACCTCCGCACGCTGCTCGGCCAGACGGTGAAGGGCGCGTTCTCGACGGCGTACTGCGGCGGCGGCAGCCTCGCGGCGTGCGCGGCGTCGCTGTGGGCCGCGCTCGACGCGGCCGGCGACGCGGTCGCGGCGACGCAGGGATCCGACCCGACCCAGTGGCACGCTGACGCGAACGCGGAGCGGATCCAGTTCTCCGGGTTCCTCCCGGCGACGATGCGCTGGACGAACCGCCCGACGTTCCAGCAGGTGATCCAGTTCGGATCCCACCGCTGACCCGTCACACCTCTGCGACCCGTGTCTGACACCGGGACGCGTCCCGCCGAGACATGCCGCGAGACCCGGTTCGAGTCGGGGAGCCGCGTCGCGCGATCTCCTGTCTGACACCGAGGCAGGTCCGCGAGAGCCGGAGCGAACCGGACAAACGGCCGGGCGAACGCCGCCGCTCCGTCTACGCTGAGTGGCGGATGCCCGAGAAGAAATACCTCTTCACGCCGGGGCCGACGCCGGTGCCGCCGGAGGTGCTCGCCGCGCTCGCCGAGCCGGTGCTCCACCACCGCGGCTCGGACTTCGGCGTCGTCTACGAGCGCTGCCTCGCGCGGCTGCAGGAGGTCTACCGGACGCGCGCCGACGTGCTCATGTTCACCGCGTCGGGGACGGCCGCGATGGAGTCGGTCGCCGCGAACCTCGGGGCGGGCTCGCGCGCCGTCGTCGTCTCCGCCGGCTCGTTCGGCGAGCGGTGGGAGGGGATCCTCGCGGTGCACGGCGCGGAGGTCGACGTCGTCCGCTACGAGTGGGGCGACACGCCGCGGGCGGAGGATCTCGCGTCGCGGCTCGCCGAGCTCGGCGGCGCGGACCTCGTGTTCCTCACGCAGTCCGAGACGTCGACGGGCGTCGTCGCGGACGTGCAGTCGCTCGCGGCCGCGGCAAAGGCCGCGGGCGCGCTCGTCGCCGTCGACGCCGTGTCGAGCCTCGGCGCCGTCCCGCTCGAGATGGACGCGTGGGGCCTCGACGCCGTCGCGTCCGGCTCGCAGAAGGCGCTGATGACGCCGCCCGGGCTCGCGCTCTGCGCCGTGTCGGAGGCGGCGCTCGCTGCGGCGGCCGCCAAGACGTCGCGCAGCTACTACCTCGACTGGGCGCGCACGCAGAAGGCGCAGGCGACGCTCGACGCGCCGTTCACGCCGGCGACGTCGCTCGTCGTCGCGCTCGACGTCGCGCTCGGCATCCTCCTCGATGAAGGACTCGACGCCGCGTTCGAGCGCCACGTCCGCCTCGGCCGCGCCGCGCGCGCCGGGGTGAAGGCGATGGGGCTCGAGCTCTTCTCGCCGGACGAGGACCGCAGCTCCGTCGTCACCGCGGTGCGCGTCCCCGACGGCATCGACTCCGGCGACGTCGTGAAGGGCCTGCGCACGCGCTTCGGGATGACGATGGCGAACGGCCAGGGGCACCTGAAGGGGAAGATCTTCCGGATCGGCCACATCGGCTGGTTCGACGTGTTCGACATCACGACCGCGCTCGCGGCGACCGAGCTCGTGCTCACCGACCTCGGTGCCGACGTCGAGCGTGGCATCGCAGTGACCGCGGCGCTCGACGCGTTCGAGAGCGGCACGCCCGTCGCATGAGCTCGTTCATGCGACAGGGGAGGGGGACTCGGGGGAACCGAGAGGTTCCCCCTTGCGCTGGGTCGCACCTTTGGTGCGGCACAGCGGGAGACCAGGTCGGATGACGCCGAAGGTCCTCGTCCGCGAGACGATCTCTGACGCGGGTGTCGACCTCCTGCGCGAGCGGTTCGACGTCGACGTCGACGTCGACAGCGAGCTCGAGGAGATCATCGGCCGCTACGACGCGATCGTCGTCCGCTCGGCGACGAAGCTCACCGCGGACCTGATCGAGCGCGCCGACAAGCTGAAGGTGATCGGGCGTGCCGGCGTCGGCGTCGACAACGTCGACGTCGAGGCGGCGACGCTGCGCGGCATCGTCGTCGCGAACGCGCCGGAGTCGACCGTCGTCTCCGCGGCCGAGCACACGATCGGGCTCCTCGTCGCGCTCGCGCGCAACATCCCGCAGGCGCACGCGGCGCTGAAGCAGGGCCGCTGGGAGCGCAAGGCGTACGGCGGGATCGAGCTCGCCGGGAAGACGCTCGGCGTGCTCGGCTTCGGCCGCATCGGCCAGCAGGTCGCGCGCCGCGCGCTCGGGCTCGGGATGCGCGTCGTCGCGTACGACCCGTTCGTCGCGTCCGACCGCTTCCGCGAGCTCGGCGTCGAGCAGGTCGAGACGCAGGAGGACGTCTACGGCGCGGCGGAGTTCCTCACGCTGCACCTGCCGCTCACGCAGGACACGCGCGGCTCGATCGACGCCGCGGCGTTCGCGCGGATGCGGGACGGCGTGCGGCTCGTGAACGCGGCGCGCGGCGAGCTCGTCGACGAGGACGCGCTGCTCGACGCGCTGCGCTCCGGCAAGGTCGCGGGCGCCGCGCTCGACGTGTTCTCGGCGGAGCCGTACTCCGGCCCGCTGCTCGAGCTCGACAGCGTCGTCGTCACGCCGCACCTCGCGGCGTCGACCGGCGAGGCGCAGGACCGCGCGGGGCTCATCGTCGCCGAGCAGGTCGCCGCCGCGCTCGAGGGCGGGCTCGTCACGAACGCCGTGAACATCCCGGCCGTCGGCGCCGAGGACCTCGAGGCGCTGCGCCCGTACGTCCCGCTCGCCGCGAAGCTCGGCCGGCTCGCGATGGAGCTCGTCGACGGGCGCACCGACCGCATCGTCCTCACCGCGTACGGCGGGCTCGCCGAGTACGACACGCGCCTGCTCACGGTCTCCGCGCTGAACGGCGCGTTCCAGGGCCGCGCCGACCGCCCCGTCAACTGGGTCAACGCGCCGCTGATCGCCCGCGAGCGCGGGATCGAGGTGCGCGAGGAGCGGTCGCAGTCGATCCAGGACTACACGAACCTGCTCCAGGTCGAGGTGCACGCCGACGGTGAGGCGGTCCGCGTCGCGGGCACGACGATCGGCAGCGACAACCGCCTCTGGCTCGTGCACGCGCTCGGCTTCGACCTCGAGATCGAGCTCGACCCGCTGCTCGTGTTCTTCCGCTACGACGACGTGCCCGGCGTGATCGGGCGCGTCGGCACGCTCTTCGGCGAGGCCGGCGTCAACATCGCGAACATGACGGTGTCGCGCAGCCGCCGCGGCGGCAAGGCGCTGATGGTGCTCTCGGTCGACAGCGCGCCGCCGCCGGAGGTCGTCGAGCACGTGCGCGCCGCCGGCTTCGACGACGCGCGCTTCCTCGACCTCGAGCCCGACCACTGATGGACGCGTGGCCCGCGGCGGTGGAGCGGGTCGCCGCCGTGCTGCGCGCCGCATCGGTCGACGCGCGCCTCGAGGAGTTCCCCGAGGGGACGCCGACCGCCGCCGCGGCCGCGCGCGCGATCGGATGCGATCCGGAGGAGATCGTGAAGTCGCTCGTCTTCATCTGCGACGGCCGGCCGGTGCTCGCGCTCGTGCCCGGCGACCGCCGCGCCGACCCGAACAAGGTCGCCGCCGCCGTCCAGGCGGGCTATGCGCGCGTCGCGAAGCGGGAGGAGGTGCTCGCCGCGACGGGCTTCGAGCCGGGCGCCGTCGCGCCGTTCCCGGCGTCCGCCGTCACGCGGACGCTGCTCGAGCGCGAGCTGCTCCAGCTCGAGGTCGTCTGGGCCGGCGCCGGGTCGACGCGCCACATGGTCGGCCTCACGCCGGGCGACCTCGCGCGGCTCGCGCACGCGGAGCCCGCCGATCTGTCGGAGCTCGAGCAGGAATCCGACGGGTACGATTCGAACGCCTGACCGACCACAGGAGGGGAGAACCCACATGCAGGAGACCGCGAAGATCTGGATGAACGGGCAGCTCGTGGACTGGGCGGACGCCACGGTCCACGTCGGTGTCCACGGTCTCCACTACGGCACCGGGGTCTTCGAGGGCGTGCGCGCCTACGACGCGAGCGGCGGCACGGCGGTCTTCCGGCTCACCGATCACCTCGACCGGCTCCACAAGTCGGCGCAGCTCCTCTACATGGAGATCCCGTACTCGGTCGACGAGCTGAAGGCCGCGACGTGGGATCTGATCGGCGCGAACGGGCTCCCGTCGTGCTACCTGCGGCCGATCGCGTTCTCGGGCTACGGGCAGCTCGGCGTCGCGACGCGCGACAACCCGATCGACGTCGCGATCATGGCGTGGCCGTGGGGCGCGTACCTCGGCGAAGACGCGCTGAAGAACGGCATCCGCGTCAAGGTGTCGAGCTGGCAGCGCGTCGGCGCGAACACGATCCCGCACGTCGCCAAGGCGACCGGCGTCTACATCAACTCGATGCTCGCGGTAGGCGAGGCGAACCGCGCGGGCTACGACGAGGCGATCCTCCTCACGCCGGAGGGGACGATCGCGGACGGCTCGGGCGAGAGCGTCTTCATCGTGCGCGACGGCGTCCTCTACACGCCGGACCTCTCCGCGTCGATCCTGATCGGGATCACGCGCGACACGGTGATCCAGATCGCGCAGGACCTCGGCTACACGGTCGTCCAGAAGCCGCTGATCCGCACCGACCTCTACCTCGCGGACGAGGTCTTCATGGTCGGGACCGCGGCCGAGGTGACGCCGATCCGCGAGATCGACGACCACCCGACGCCGCCCGGCCCGGTCACGCGGGAGATCCAGACGGCGTACCTCGACACGGTGCACGGGCGCAGCGAGCGCTGGGCGCAGTGGCTCGAGTACGCGCCGACCCGCGCGAAGGCGTGAGGACGGAGGCGGCGCCGGTCCCGCTCTCGGGGCCGTACTTCGACGAGCGCGAGGAGGAGGCTGTCGTCGAGGTGCTCCGCTCGGGGCGGCTCTCGCTCGGCCCGACGATCGATCGCTTCGAGGAGCTCTTCGCGGAGAAGGTCGGCGCGCCGTACGCGGCCGCGGTCTCGTCGGGCACCGCCGGGCTGCACCTGCTCTGCATCACCGCGGGGATCGGCGCCGGCGACGAGGTGATCACGTCGCCGTACTCGTTCGCCGCGTCCGCCAACTGCTTCGTCTACGAGGGCGCGACGCCGGTCTTCGCGGACGTCGACGCGCGCACGCTGAACATGGACCCCGCCGCGGTCGAGGCAGCGATCACGCCGCGCACGACCGCGATCGTCGCCGTCGACATCTACGGCTACCCGTGCGAGCAGGACGAGCTGCGCGCGATCGCCGACAGGCACGGCCTCGCGCTGATCGACGACTCGTGCGAGGCGCTCGGCGCGCGGTACAAGGGCGCGCCGCTCGGCTCGCAGGGCACGCCGGCCGTCTTCGCGTTCTATCCGAACAAGCAGATCTCGACCGGCGAGGGCGGGATCGTCACGACGCACTCGGAGGAGGAGTGGCGTCTCCTGCGCTCGCTGCGCAACCAGGGACGCGGCGACTCCGGCGGCTGGCTCGAGCACGTGCGGCTCGGCTACAACTACCGGCTCGACGACATCGGCGCCGCGCTCGGGATCGCGCAGCTCGAGAAGCTCGACGAGATCCTCCCGCTGCGGGACGCCGTCGCGCAGCGCTACAACGAGCTGCTCGCGGGCATCGCCGGCGTCGAGCTTCCGTGCGCGAACGACGCGGACCACACGCGCTCGTGGTTCGTCTACGTCGTGAAGCTCCCCGACAACGAGTCGCGCGAGCGCGTGATCGCGCACTTCGAGCGCGAGCGGATCGGCTTCAACCGCTACCTGCCGTCGATCCACCTCCAACCGTACATGCGCGAGCGGTACGGTTTCCGCGAGGGGCTCTGCCCCGTCTCGGAGGACGCGAGCTCGCGGACGCTCGCGCTCCCGTTCTTCACCGCCCTCGAGCGCGGCGCCCAGGAACGGGTGGCCGAGGTCCTCGCCGCGGCCTTGTAAGGCACCGCCACTGTTGTAGGTTCCCGTCATGGCGGATCGGGGCGCACGGATGGTCTTCCTCGGGTTCGGCAAGTGGGCGCGAACCGACCGGATCTACGCGCTCGAGCCGCTCGAGGGATCCGACCGCGGGCACGGCCGCCGGACGCGCGTCTGGGTCGAGGGCCTCCCCGATCCGATCATCGCCTCGCGCACCGAGCGCACGATCCTCGCCGAGATGGGCCAGGACACGTCCGGCTCGAGCCAGGTGCTCGACGATGCGCTCGACCTCGCCGAGCGGCTCGCGAACGCCGCGGAGGAGGGGAAGGTCGATCTCGCCGACCTCGGCCGGCGCGCGCGCCGCGTGCTCGAGAGGACCGCCGCACCGGCCGAGTCCGAACAGCTGTTTTGACGGAGACGGAGCCGCGCGCGCCGGGGCTCTTCGCACGGATCGCCGTCGACGTCACGCCGCTCCGCGAGTCGCCCGGTTTCCGCTCCCTCTGGCTCGGCCAGTCGATCGCGTACGTCGCGTGGCGGATGCTGCCCGTCCTCGTCTCGGTGCAGATGTTCGACATCACGCACTCGAGCCTCGCGGTCGGGATCCTCGCGATCGCGCAGTTCGTCCCGCTCGTGACGCTCACGATCGTCGGCGGCGCTGCGGCCGACGCGTACGACCGTCGCCTGATCCTGATCGGGAGCTTCGTCGGGATCATCCTCTCGACGTCCGCGCTCGTCGCCGTCACCGGGGCGGGCACGACGAGCGCCACGGCGATCTTCGTGCTGACACTGCTCGGCTGGTCGTCGTTCTCGCTCGGCGCGGGCGCGGTTCGCTCGGTGACGCCGCGGCTCGTCCCGCTCGAGCAGCTTCCCGCCGCGGCGGCGCTGATCGGGCTCTACAACAACCTCGGCCTCGTCGTCGGCCCGGCGGTCGCGGGCGTGCTCATCGCATGGGTCGGCCTCACGTGGACGTACGCCGTCGCCGCCGTCGGGATGGTCGTCGCGCTCGTGCTCGTGCTCGGCGTGCCGCCGGTGCCGCCCGCGCACGACGCGCAGCGCGTCACGATCGGCTCGATCTGGGAAGGCTTCCGCTACGTCGCGCGGCAGCACGTTGTGCTCGGGTTCTTCATCATCGACTCGGTCGCGATGATCTTCGGGATGCCCGCGGCGCTCTTCCCGCAGATGGCGCAGGAGATCTTCGCGAGCCCCGCGTCCGTCGGCTTCCTCTTCGCCGCGCCCGCGGTCGGCGCGTTCGCGGCGTCGCTCGTCTCGGGCTGGGTGATGCGCGTGAACAAGCAGGGCGTCGCGATCGTCGCGGCCGCGTCGGGCTGGGGGGTCGCAATCGCCGCGTTCGGCTTCACCTCGACGCTGTGGATCGCGCTCGCGCTGCTCGTCGTCGCCGGCGCGTTCGACCAGGTCAGCGCGATCTTCCGCTCGACGATCGTGCTCACCGTGACGCCCGATCACATGCGCGGCCGGCTCGGCGGGATCGAGTTCGCGCAGGTCGCGAGCACGCCGGCGCTCGGCAACCTCGAGGCCGGCGCGATCGCGTCGCTCACGAGCGTCCGCTTCTCGATCGTGTTCGGCGGCGTCGCGTGCGTGATCGGGACGCTCGTCACCGCGGCGATCTTCCCCGTGCTGCTCCGCTACGACGCGCGCCGGCCGCGCGCCGCCGCGTGAGCGCGCTCGGCGGCGAAGGTCCCGGACGTCCGCCGGACACCGAGTCGCCGGGCGTCCGCGAGCTGATCGGGAAGCTCCGGCTCGACTGGACGCCGCTTCGCGAGTCCAAGAACTTCCGCCGCCTCTGGATCGCCCAGTCGGCATCGTTCATCGGCAGCGAGGTCGGCTACGTCGCGCTGTCGTACCAGGTGTACGCGCTGACAAACTCGACGCTCGTCGTCGGGTTGCTCGCGCTCGCCGAGCTGATCCCGATGGTGACGATGACACTCGTGGGCGGCGCGTTCGCCGACGCGTTCGACCGCCGCAAGCTGATGCTGATCCAGCAGGTCGTAATGATCGCCGGGACGGTCGTGATCCTCGTGAACGCGCTGCTTTCCGAGCCGCAGGTCTGGCTCTGCTTCGTCGGCGTGTTCGTCACCGTCGCCGGCTTCGCGTTCGGCGCGGGCGCGCAGCACTCGCTCGTCCCGCGGCTCGTCGCCGACGGCCAGCTCGCCGCAGCGAACAACCTCAACAGCCTCATCTCCGCGCTCGGCGCGGTCGCGGGGCCGGCGCTCGCCGGCGTGCTGATCGCGACCACGGGCGTCACGACGGCGTACGCGCTCGACACGGTGACGTTCGTCGGCACGCTCGTCGCGGTGTCGCTCCTGCCGCCGCTGCGGCCCGAAGGCGGCTCCGAATCGCCGAGCCTCCGCTCGATCGTCGACGGCTTCCGGTTCGTCGTACACCAGAAGGTGATCCTCGGCTTCATGCTCGTCGACACGAACGCGATGATCTTCGGGATGCCGACCGCGCTCTTTCCGGCGATCGCGACGCACCACTTCGGGAATCCGGCGCTCGTCGGCTACCTCTACGCCGCGACGTACGCCGGCGCGCTCGTCGCGTCCGCGCTCGGCGGCTGGGTGAACCACGTCCACCGGCAGGGGCTCGTCGTCGTGATCGCGGCTGCGCTCTGGGGCGGCGCGATCGCCGCGTTCGGCTTCGCGACGCAGCTCTGGCTCGCGCTGATCCTGCTCGCGATCGCCGGCGGCGCCGACCTCGTCAGCGCGGTGCTCCGCGGGACGATGCTGCTCGAGCTGACGCCGGACTCGCTCCGCGGCCGGCTCACCGGGATCGAGTTCGCGCAGGTCGCGAGCACTCCCGCGCTCGGCAACCTCGAGGCGGGCGTCGTCGCGTCGCTCACGAGCATCCGCACGTCGATCGTCTCGGGCGGGATCTTCTGTGTCGTCGGCTGCGCGGTTCTTTCCCTTCTCTTCCCTGCTCTCGTCAAGTACGACGCCCGTGCGCGAAAAGCCGCTGTCGCGTGACTTCTTCGCGCGCCCGGCGCGCGAGGTCGCGCCGGACCTGATCGGCGTGACGCTTCTCGTCGACGGCGTCGGCGGCCCGATCGTCGAGGTCGAGGCGTACCAGCAGGACGAGCCGGCGAGCCACGCGTTCCCCGGCCCGACGAAGCGGAACGCCGCGATGTTCGGCCCGCCCGGCCACGCGTACGTCTACCGCTCGTACGGGATCCACTGGTGCCTGAACGTCGTCTGCCTCGGACCGGGCCGCGCCGACGCGGTGCTGCTCCGCGCGCTCGAGCCGGCGCGCGGCCTCGACGCGATGCGGGCGCGCCGGGGCCTCGAGCCGGAGCGCGCGCTCTGCTCCGGGCCGGGGAAGCTCTGCGAGGCGCTCGCCGTGACCGGCGCGCACGACGGGCTTCCGCTCGACGCGCCGCCGTTCGCCTTCCTCCCGCGCGCCGCCGAGCCGGAGATCGCCGTCGGCAGCCGGATCGGGATCACGAAGGCCGCCGACCTCGAGTGGCGCTACGGCCTCGCCGGCTCGCCGTTTCTCAGCCGGAGGTTCTAGGAGGGTTCGGCGCCGAACCCTCCTAGCCCCGGGCGACGATCAGGTGCACCGTCATCCCGGGCGCCGCCGCCACCCCGGGCAGCGGCTCCTGCGACACGACGCGCCCGGCCTTCCCGGTGCCGAACCGCACCGAGGGCGTGAGCTTCACCTTCCGGAGCTTCGCCTGCGCCTTCCGCAGATTCAGCCCGACCACCTTCGGCACGAGACCGTGCAGCGGCTTCGCCATCACGAGCGTCACCTTGTCGAACGACGAGAGCGTGCCGCCGAGCGGGAACTGCTTCACGACGTGGCCGATCCGCTGGCCCGGCGCCGCGGGCTTGTAGATGAGCTGCGGCGTCAACGGCATCGCAGCGAGCCGCGCCTCCGCCGCCGGCAGCGTCCACCCGGTCACGTTCGGCACGTCGACCTCGTTCAGCTTGCAGTTCGCCTTCTGCGCCGGCCCGCGCCCGCTGAAGTAGACGATCGTCGACGTGTCGTGGCAGAGGCCGTTGTCGAGCTCGATCCGGTTGTCGCGGTACGTGACCCGCTCCGCCGCAACCGACAGGTACGGCGGGCTCGGGAA